>JREQ01000706.1_pt1 | contig 46485 bp, 54 predicted proteins | sample 210151 | NCBI WGS metagenome assembly JREQ01 (sample SAMN03019617, study PRJNA260268) | marine sediment metagenome | biome: Marine; feature: Sediment; material: Clay; isolation source: clay from marine sediments 31 meters below sea floor depth collected from... | place: New Zealand: Canterbury... | reverse complement strand
GACGTACTTGAGCGAAACGTATACGATAGAATCTTAGAAATTCTCCTCGCCGAAATTGGATCACCAAGAGAAGAAATCGAGGATCCCCGACAATTCTTCGCCACAGAAGCAGATAAAATCGTTAGCAAATACAGAATCAGCCTAGGCTGGTTGCCCGACGTTTCCTGGTCGAAAGTCCTCTACCATGCCCAGCGGAACCTAGTTGGCTTCGGGCGGATTGACGCTTTGATGCGGGACCCAAATATCGAAGACATTTCCTGCGACGGCGTCAAGAAGCCCGTTTACGTTTGGCACAGAAAGTACGAGAACCTCGAAACAAACCTCGCCTTTGAAGACGACCAGGAACTCGACGACGCCGTAGTTAAGCTAGTTCACATGGCTGGAAAACACGTTAGCTCAGCCTTCCCCATAGTTGACGCTTCTCTACCGGGCAAACACAGGCTCGCTGTATGTTACAGACGCGAGGTAACACCCTTCGGAACCGCTTTCACCATAAGGAAGTTCCGGGAGGACCCATACTCAATTATCGACCTAATAAACCTAGGAACGCTTTCCGAAAAGATGGCTGCCTATTTCTGGATGTGCCTAGAAAACAGAGCCACCGTCATGGTGCTCGGCGGAACCGCTTCAGGAAAAACCACGCTACTGAACGCTCTCGCTTGTTTGATCAAGCCCAGCAGCAAAATCATCACAATCGAGGAGACGGCGGAGCTTAACCTGCCTCTCGAAAACTGGGTGTCGTTGATCTCGAGAAGAAGCTACGGTCTTGGAGAGAACGTAACTGGCGAAGTGACACTCTTCGATCTAGTTAAGACTTCGATGAGACATCGTCCAGACATTTTGGTCGTCGGTGAGATTCGAGGCAATGAAGCATATGTTCTATTTCAAGCTTTGGCAACAGGCCACGGCGGCATGGCCACAATGCACGCAGAAAACATCGATTCGGCTGTCAAGCGTCTGGTCCAGAAGCCTATGGACATAGCTCCAGCCTACATGCCCCTCATGAACGTAGTTTCAACGATTCAAAGAGTGCATTTACCGAAATCGAAAACCGGCGAAATGAAAGCCTTTAGACGCATAATTTCCGTGGACGAAGTCGCCGATTACGAAGATTACAGAAACACTTTCAAATGGAGAGCAGCAGAAGACAAATTCAACCCCTCACTCAAAAATGGGATAACGCTTCCCGCCATAGCAGAACGCAGAGGTTTCAGCTGGCAAGAACTGCTCGACGAGATGGAACGCCGCGAAAACGTGTTACGCTGGATGCGAACGCGTAACATACGGAGCTACAAGGATGTCGCAGCGATCATAACCGAATATTATTCCAGACCAAAGGAGTTTTACGAGAGGGAGGTGCAAGCTTTTGCCTCTGCTTCACAGTCTTGAGGGCTGGTCGTACCGTGTCTTCGGACGCATCTCCCCCAAATTCTTAAGGAATGTCATCGAGTTTAAGGAATGCTTGGAAAGGGCAGGAATAACGATCTACCCTGAAACATATGTTTCCTTGATGTTTTTCTTAGCCATACTAAGTCTGCCAGTAAGTATCGCAGCAATCGTGCTTATCTATTTCACCAGACTGCTTCCCCTCATTTTTTTAGTACCATTACCTGTCTACATCATGATTGGCTTTATGATCACACCAATGTCTAGGGCCAGCGAAAGGGCTACTTCGTTGGAAAGGGAAATGCCCTTCGCAGCAACGTACATTACCGTCATGGCCTCTGGAGGAATACCTCCCTACATGAGTTTCAAACGACTTGCAGATGTTGAACTTCTGCCTGCGACACGTAAGGAGGCTAAAACGCTAATCAGAGATGTGGAAATTTTTGGTGTAGACCCCCTGTCTGCTCTAGAAAATGCAGCTAGGAAAAATCCTCTGGACATCTTCAGAGATTTCGTTTCGGGGTACGCTTCAACGGTCATTATAGGCGGCGACGTTATCCATTTCCTCGAAACAAAAGCGCAGGATATCTTTAAAACGAGGTCCATGAGGGTAAAGGCTGCCGCCGAGCGTCTGGGAATGCTTCTTGAATCCTTCATTATTATAATGGTTCTTATGTCCCTCTGCTTCTACATTCTGTTCAGCGTCGAGTCCATATACAGCGCAGGCATCTCAATGTATTCCGGAATGCTAATGTATACATACGTTTTCACTCCCTTGCTTTCCATTGTTTTCCTATATCTCGCCCACGGCATGCAACCAAAAACCCCGGTCAGCGAGCGGAGACCGTACAAGGTCTACGCCGTCTCCTCAGCGGTAGCTATTTTAGTTCTCCTCATGCTCACCGGCTTCTTTGGAATGATTCAAACGCCATTTGATTTCCTCAAAGGCATCGTTGATTTACCCATCGCTGTTGCTATCGCACTAATCATTTCTGTTGTGCCTCCGGCCTTCGTTCATGCCAAAGTTTCGGGTAAAAAATCGAGCATTGAGCGCGGAATAGCATCCTTTCTTAGAGATTTGACGGAAAATAGGAAAACAGGGTTGTCTCCTGAAAAGTGCATCGAGAATCTTTCGAATCGTGATTATGGCGAATTTTCTAAGGAGTTGAAAAAGATGTCGACTGATCTTTCTTGGGGCATTCCAATGAGAAAAGTCATCATGGATTTCGTCCATCGAACCAAGAGTTGGATGTCTCAGGTTGTAATGTTTCTCCTACTAGAAGCCATCGACGTCGGCGGCGGAACCATCGCTATGATCGAATCGCTCGCGAGATTTAACAGCATGACCCAGGAAGTGGAGAAAGAGAAAAAAATGAACGTTCGACCCTACATACTTATTCCCTATTTCGCCGCGGTCCTTTTGGTAGCGACGACCCTTATGACCCTCATTTTCACCGCGCAGACACTGGCTGTGGCGGAAACCGCAGCGACTAGGATTGACCTAGAATCTCTCACGACGATCTTCACGGTTTCGGTGATCATTCACTGCTACCTCATCGGATTAGTAGCCGGCAAAATCAGCGAAGAATCCGTTGCCGCAGGTTTCAAGCATTGCGCCCTACTCGTCTTCATCGCCATCGTCGCAGCAAAAGTCGTTCCAATGATGATGTAGGAGGAGGGCAAATGGGAGTTGGAAAACGTCTTGGTAAACGGGCAATGAGCCCTGTCATTTCCACCGTCCTTCTAACTGGTGCCATCGTTGTCTTGCTCAGCATTACGCTGGTTTTTGCAAACGGTCTTCTTTGGTCCAAGATTGCGGAAGGCGACTTCAACTCTGCGAAACGGTTCATGCAGACGGTGGGGCTTACGATCGATGATGTTGCTTGGACAGTGGGGCGCACAGAGACGGTCATGTACTCAAGTAGGTATGGAGAAGTTACCATCGAGCCCTCGACGCTAAATTATACGGTGTATGTTGAGACGAAAGACAATGGCACCTACCAATTTTGGAATGAAACTGGAGTTCTCCTTTTCAATGTTCCAACTTCCAAATATTCGGTGACTAACGGTTATTGGGAACTAATCTTTCCATCTCAAAGCGACACTCTTACCCTAAAAGGCACTTCTGCCCCAGTTGTGCGGGTCTTTGCGGTTGAAAAGTTGCCTATGGGCGACGGCAGTTACATAAGGGTGGTTGTTGCGCCATCCATCAGGTTTTTGAATTCAACAATTACAATTTTAGGTGGTTCAACTTACTACGTCAAGCTGTATCTTCCAGTTCTCACGCTGGGCAGCGCCCCTAGACGGGCTCAAGCTGTCACTCTAACGGGAAATTCTGTTAAAGCCTATACTATAAGCGGTGTTACCAAAATCAATGTTACCGTGAGTTTTCCTAAAGGAGGTTCACCAGAGAATTTCGATGCCTCCTTCTTCAACTTTCCCAGTCTCTACGAAACTATTGAAATTCCGGGCACATATGCCGATTCGGTGTTTGAGTTTTACGTTGGCGAGGTGACCGTGGATTTTGGAATTAAATAATGATTTTGTAATGGAGGGTCGTTGCAAGTGCCGCATTTAACCATTGAGTATGTCATATTGATTCCGTTGCTGTTTGCTCAAATCCTAGTGTTTCCCCTTGCTGCAACTATAATGACCTCTTCGTGGGTAGACGCCCGCAGGGACGTTGCACTTCAGGATGCCGCGAGTCACCTAGCGAGCACGATTCAACAGCTCTACCTTTCTGTAAACCGGGATGAGATCGTGGCTGGAAATATAACTCAGGCTTCAACTCTTCCGCCAACCATTGAGTCATACCCCTACACAGCCGTGGGTTCACTGAGTAATCCTTCAGACCCAAATTCCAGCAAAATTCTTACCCTCTCCTTAACATTGGAAAAGGTTGGGAACACGGCTACAGCCACCGCATTGTTAGGTCCTAACGTGCTATGGATGGAAGAATCTGTTTTCCTAAGTAATTCTCCTAACGCTTCTGTTAAGGTTCAGAAGTTTGCTAATGACACCCTTCTCTTTTCCTTCAAGGGAGGCTGATCAAAGATGGCAGGTCCAACTATAGACCACATGGTTTCCGTCATAATCCTCGTAGCCGCGCTACTGCTATCCTTCACCGTCTATAACCAAACCCTAGCCAACGCAATAGCATACGAACGTCACCGTCAACTTGCCATGAAGGCCATGGACCTCATGGACACTATTTGTCTAAGTTCAGGAGACCCTCCACATTGGGGACAGAGCCACTCTACCCCCTCAGCTTTCGGTCTTCAGGACCCGGAATCCGCTGGCTACACCCTTAGTCCTTTCTCTCTACAGAGACTATTGCATACTGGAAACCCTGTCCTCTACAATGGAACGTGGTATAGTAACGTTAGCCTGGGTGAAGGTAACTACTTACTTATGCCGGTCACTAACTGCGTCAACTACACGACTGTAGCAAGACTGTTGGGCGTAAACGGATCTTATGGATTTCAACTCAGCATTACACCAACATTAACAGTTTCCATAACTGAAAACAGGACGAAGCCTTTGAGGCTTGAGGTTTTAGTCAGAGGCCCCGGGCTTGCCCTTAGTGGTGCTACATTGCATTATTACCTCTATCGAGTGTACAAACCCGACTACAGCGATTATCCTTTGATTGAATCACGGTCTAATATTACAGAAACCGACTCAACTGGTTCAGCGCTACTAGAATTTCCTTCCATAGACGGCTCCGAGAATACTTACTCGCTCATCGTCTACGCCCATCTTGGAGGGCTCAATGGGGTTGGTTATTATTCTCATGATGTTCTTGAGGATTATCCTCCATTCATCGTACCATTCATTGAAAGCTTTGAAAATGGAACCATCATTCTTGCCCACAGTTGGGACGTACATTATTTTGGGACCCCAGTGCCCAGCGTCTTCTACAACGCAACCTTTCTCGTTTTAACCGAGAACTTTGATTTGCGTCCAGTTCAAATAGCCACAGGGCATCTAGTCTATGGTACAGCAAAAGCCTACAACACAACACAAGTTCCAGTCTCAGAGTCAGGAATTCTGTTTATTTCATACTGGGCCGGGGGCCCACGATTCGGAACGGTTATGGTGCCTTGGGGAGTCAGCACTCTCGGGGTTTCGGTGACGTTTGGTGATGAACCTTCTGACCGTGAATGGGTTGCCACCGAACTTAGGCAGGTAACCTTCAATGACATGTCATACCAGGTGAAGTTGGCGGTGTGGAGCCTGGAAGACTAACGAAATTTGTGTAGGTGAAAGGGCGTTGATGAGAACGGTTGAAGTCCTGTTTGTGATCATAATCATACTTGGGGCCTTCATGATTACTACTCAGTTCGCTGTTTTACCCTCGCCGCGCCAAATTTTTGGAACTAATCTACGGGAGCTAGCTGTTTCGACGCTTCAAACCCTTGATGCGAGATATAATCTCGGCAGAACCGTCTTTACGAATGATCCAGATGCCTGGGGAACTCTGCAAAAAGCCCTCTCCGCCTCCCTCCCTCCCAACATCGTCTATAATCTCACCGTTCTCAACATCAACTCCACTGGTGAAGTTGTAACCTATCACCTGGTAAATTCTATTTCGAACGCCGAAGGCGATCTTGGAGTTGGCTCGGAATCTGCTTCATGCTTGGTAACGTCGTCAGAGGTCACATTTGGGATAACTCCGGAGAAAATAGGGGGAGAAAATCCGAGAACCCTCTACATCCTAAACTGCGAGGATGCCAACGGATGGTGGATTACTGGATATACAGGGCAAAGCTTAGCCTCAGACCTCTATAATCTTCTTTCTCCATATTTCGAAACTACCGTTCTTGTAAACACAACCGAACAGCTCGGGCTTCTTTTGGATAACTCTACACAGATCGGAGGAACCATACAAAATGCTATAGTGATAAACACTTTCGGAGAGGCTGTTCCCATCCCAGACGACTATTCCGCTGGTTCCTACACACAGTACTGCTACGTTCTTGGTCAAACGGTAAACCAGCACAATTGGACATGGGTCAGCATCGTAGGTTACCCCTTCCATTACGTCACCAATACAGAAACCCTTTGGAATGAACAGAACGGTTGGGGAATTTATGGAATGAAGTCTGTTGGACCCGCTGGACTTAACGCTTTCCTACAAGGCGTAGACAAAGAATATCACGATTACGAATACGACCCGAAAGCGATTGATTGCAGACCGGAAGTACTTAGGGTATACTTTTCGTCAGATGCGTCTGAGCGCTCTAATTATTATGGTGCATATCCATCTCCCACCCAAACGGCGGTTCGTGCCCTCAGCTCTTCTGCCTTGAGTAAGTATAATCTTATTCCAGCCAGTGGTAGCTACGTATTCGACCCTGTAGGCGATTGGGTTGCTGCCGCAACTTACAGCCATACGATTTCAGGTCAGACTCACGGAGCTTTTACTGCAATAGGGTTGACGAGAATTCCAGACATAAGAGTTTCTGCCCTCGCCCTCCTCATGTACTACCGCCCACAAATCTATAGGTCCGAGTTTGGGGCCAGCGGCACCTCAAGGCTCGTCACCCTGCAACTCGCCCAGCAAGGAGGAACCTAAACGATGAAGAAGTCTCGAGGAAACAAAGGGCAGTTCTCCATAATTGCGGCGTTACTAGTGTCAATAATTCTAGTAGCAGCAGTTATAATGACTTACAGCATGATCCGCCACAATCCATCACGAGAATCGCCGAAGGTTTTGACTTCAATTGGAGAAATAAATCTGGCTGTCAAAAGAATCTTAGAATTCACTGTTGGATACTACGGTTCAATCTTGCAAGTTACCGGAAACGCAACCTACGCCAAAGAACTTGCGGCAAGCTACTTTCAAAGCGGGTTAGTTAACATCGCTCATTCTCATCCAGAATGGAACCCATCCTTCGATGCCGATTTCCAACAAGTTTCCACTCGCTGGTTTATGCCTGTGAGCTACAGCATGGGGAATATTTCAGTAACCTATTCTTTGTCAGGCCTTGGAATAGAAGGAGTAAACTACAAGACTTCTTCCCTCTTGAAAGCTACCGTTTTGGAACCTATGAACAACAGTGAAGCCAAGGTTCTTGTTATACGAGAAGATGATGAACCTGAACTTAGGCTAAGAAGGAAAAATTTCTTTTTCTACAACTACAGCTATTCCGACTCAACATGGAATCTTGTTAACCCAGACATCGACCCGACAACCTTCTCCAACGGAACCTATGTTCTACAAATCCCTTCAGGAGTGGACCAAGACTCATACATGATCCAAGTTGTTGACCCACGAGGTATTACGGTAACCGCCTTCTACTCTGAAGAATCCCTTATCTCAGGAATCCCACAGTATTCCTATAGTTTTACGTGGAACTCCAGCCTCTACACATCTTTGACCAGAGACACCCTTGTTGTTGAGGCCCTCCAGAATGGCACCCTAAGATGGCTTGACCAAAATCTGTTAACCTATGGAAAGCCGATCCATCCTATTCCAGTGAAAGCGCTTCACGTTAACCAGACCGTTGATGGAGTGAAGCGTGAGGTACCGTTTCAAGTAGAGGACTGGGGATCAAACTATAGGGTGCCCCTAAGCCTCACCAGCAACGCCAGCGTCTTCAGCAGCAGAAACATGCTAGCATTCCTGGTAAACCACAAGGTTGAAAAGGTTACCTTGTGGTGGGACGGAAGGGACACAGCAACCCAAACATCCTACGCTACAGAAAGCAATTTTAATGACAAGGTGTTTGAAGCACAGGAAAAGGCAACTCTCAACAACGGTATTCTGACGGTTGACATCACATATGGATCGGGCAATTTTAAAGTAGAAACCGCTACTAGCACTGCAGAGTTTATGCGAATCAACAGTGAATCTGCACGTTATTTTGCCGCTCCAGCCTTCGTGATTCTTAATGGAACGGTGAGAGATATTATTCAACAGGAAGGTGAATGGGAGGATAGTGGGGCTCCGAACTCCCCAAATGTTTATTCGCAAATCGTGTTAACGCTCCCAGCGAACGCAACATACTACACTTACGCTTTGAGGCTTATCTTTGTGAATTCGTCTCAAAGCAGAACTATAACAGATCTTAGTGCCATTCAACTTTCAGTTTCGGTTGGACAGCAACAAACGGAGAACGGAACCGCTGGTGGCTACCCAGTTCCTTCCAACGCAGAAGGCCTTTTTTACAACTTTAGTTTCCCAACAGGATGGGCTCATCATTGGAGCGAGTTCATTTCAGGAAACTCTGGAGCAGGAATTATGTTCACCAACAGCACCAACCAGAAACTTTACATCTTCGACAGTATTGAATATGCAGGCGACAAAACTGGCGCCCTAGATGTGGACAAGCAAGCCTCAAACACGACTGGACACATCGAGTTCAACCCTGTGGAGCGATATGAAGCCTCCTTCAACAATCCCTTAGATGTAACTTGGCACGGCGCAGTCGTCACCTTCGACTCCGAAAGCCCTCAAGATACTATCTATCGGAAGATCGATGACGAAGTATGTGGTCTCTGGGTAATAGTGGAACATCCACCCATAGTTGCCGTAAGCTGAAACGGAGACCTCGCCGCAAAATGGAATCATCCGAAGCCTCTGGGATCGCTGTTCTCTTGATAGGCATAGCCCTTCTCGTGACCACGTTCACTAACGCCTACCTTTTTCTAAACGAAGATGTCACCATCATATCAATACACGGCCTCATGGCGGCCTTCAGCGAAGCTTTGGCTCCGCTGATCGAATCGTGCATTCGAATCATGTACCTAGGCCTAATGGGCTGGATCGGCTCGACTCTAACCATGAAGGGAATAACCGTCCTCTCACAAGCCAAACTGGAAGCTAAGCCAAAGATTCCAAAGAAGATTAAAACAAAAGCTGAAACAGAGGATTTACACGAAGCTTGGGAAAGAGCCTTGCAGGAGGCTAGGCTGTAGTTAAACCATGGAGGAAAACCAACAGACGTTTAACACACAGAGATTTTGAACTAGCGTTCCTCCAGCTTATCCCTTATCTCTTCTAAAAGCTTGATTATGCGCTCCGCGTATCCAGTGGCAGTTTCAACGGCCTCACCATACTTTTTCTTGAGGCCCTCAATCTCCTCGCTCTTCATGAAATGGGCAACCATTCCCTTGCCCTTCCAGTAGCTTAGAAAGAAAACGGTTGCGGCGCCGACGACAGGAGCTATAACAGCAGCGAAAAGAAACAACACCAACGTCTCAATCTCGATCATCCAACTCACCTCTTTCCGACAACGGTGCAAATTTGCAGCAGAAAGCTATAAGTTTTGCTTATGAATTTCCTGAGCATCGTTTCTGCAACGCAATATGTCGGTTAAGGCAATAAACTATATATCAAGACCTAGCCAAAAATGGTTTGAAGTTGCTGAAGAGAGAAAGGAGTTTACGCCTCAATTCAGACGACGCCTAAATCGTCATCCGCTTTTTCTGCCCTACAAACCATGCAAATCGCCTATTCGACGTCTCATACAAAGGCTGAGCGAAAGATAAGCCAAATGATGTCTCCAAAAGTGAGGGCAACGATCAAGCCTGCTGTGATAAAAATGAGCATAGGTAAACCAGGGGTTACCCACACTTCCTTTTCAAGCTTTCCTTCACTTGCGACCTTCAAGATTCTTTCAACAATGCCCTCCCTCTCATCATCCTTTGGAAATATGAGGAGCCTCCTTCTGCTTTCTCCTGTCTCGGTCACGCAGACGTCTTCAAGGGGGTACAAGTGTTCCCCCGTTTCCAGTTGAGTAATCTTCACCTTGTAGCCGCAGAGAAGCGTCAGAACCTTCCGACCAATGGATTCCTCCTCCAGTCCTTCAAAGAGCCCCTTCTCGTTTCTGCTCTTCCAGAGCAGGTTGCGTAGGACAGCGTACACCACGGTTAGGGCTGCCAAAAGAACGGCGTTGGTGAACACGATGATTGGGAAAATGGGAGAAACGATGTTTTGGGGTGGTTGAAGGAGATAAATGGGATAGGAGGGTAGGGCTAGGGACAGGCAGATCAGCGCCTTGGCGTCTGCTCCTCCAAAGGCTCCGGCGTAGAAGAGGGCCACGGATAAAGCTGAGGTTATGATGAAAGACAGGGCGTAAGTATACAACGATTCTGGGGCGAACATGAGAAACTGGAAGGAGGTGAGAGCAAAGGCTAGAGGAGCAAAAAACGCCCAAACCAGGTTGCTTACTTCCCGCGTTTTATAGTCGCTCCAAGAAGCATAAACCAAAAAAGCCAAACAAAGAAAAACCCGAGTACCATCGAATATTTCGTTCATTTAAATCACGAAGACATCGTTAAATAACTCTTAGTATAAAAAGAAAGTTAGAATTTCTAGTAGCAACGTGATGTCGTAGACTTGTCTGAATTTCGTTATGTAGCCTTTACGCCCTCTTCCCAGGACACGCCAGGACCCGTTACCTTCACTTTGTACGTGCTGCCACCAATGAAATTTAATTCAGCAGCGGTGCCATTTAGCGTTACTGTAGTGGTTCCCTCAACATTAATACTTGTTGGCAAACCTGTTGCATTGCTGGTATAGTCGCTTCCGTCTATGTAAATCTTATCTATACTCACAACTTCAGTCCCCGAATTTCTAACATAAACGGTGACGATGTCTGAAGTTGCGTTGATAACCGCGGAATCGAATTTTATCATCTTACCTGCTGTAGTTGTCTGCGTTGCTGTGAATGTCATGACCCAGGCGTAGGTGACGATGACGGCTGCGACGGCTATGACTATTAGGAGGAGCGTTGCGAGGATGGGCGATATTCCCTCTTTCGATTTTAGCATTTTCTTCACGCTGGGTTTCTCCTATGCCTAGAGGTTCTAGGGCGAAGATATTTAACATGTATGAATGCACAGTATGTATTTTGAGTAAATGTATGGATTCGGAATCTGAATCAGAATATATTTCTAGCCATTACAAAAACGCGTAAAGTTCGACTATCACAGTTGAACAATGGATACCAGAATCCTAAGGATGATTCAATAATATGTTAAATCAAGGGGTTAGTTAACATCTTGATCTAAAATTAGCGATTTCAAATGCTTAACCCAGGTTAACCAACGATATCAAAGATAAGCGGCGGAGTCAACGTTTTAGTCTCCAACCGAACAGCAAGCAAACCCTCTAATAAGCCACACAACACCTCAGAATTATTGATGAACGGCGTCCTGAGGATGACGTATTTGTCTCGCAGGTAGAAGTCGCCGAAACCCTGAACGCGAAGTCGCTTAAACACGTCAGGCCACTTTTCTCGGTCAGTGGTTTGTAGGTTTAGAGTAGCCTCCATGGAGATTTTGGCGGCTTCTCCCATTTTTCGGCCAACGTCCCTCCATTTTTCTTCAGGAATAAACTTGAGTAGTGTGTCGATGAATTCGACGTTTATGAAGGCTACGCGGCTGATGCCGCAGTAATATTCTCCTGGGTATTTCCAGTCGTAGATCATCATGCTCCTGTAAACGTCGAGCATTTTTGATATGAGGGGTTTGATTCCCGGTTCTCTTCCTTCTCGAATGAGGGAATCAATGTACTCGCGTTCTTCGTCGTCTAAAATAATGGTTGTTCTTTTAACTGAGCGCCGTTTGGTGGACAGATTCGACTTCTCCCTTTACTGTAACTGTGCCACAAATATGTTTGTAAGCATATCTTATATGTTTTGCTACTTAACTATTCACCTCAATGACAAAGCATACTTTCTGAAAATCTTATTAGTTAGAATGCAACATTTTGTTGGATATATAGCTATAAGAGGTAGTGGTGGACAATGGTACTGAAAATGAAAAATGAGAAAATTGTTGGGTATGTTCTTTTAACCGTTGGAGTTGCCCTGATATTTATTTCGGTTTACTTTATGCTCAGCGTTTTTATGGGGTTTATGTCTCCTCCAGTTTTGCTACATTTCTCTGATGTCTCTTTCCCTGTCCCTGAAGCGAGTGAGACGACATCTGTAATTTCCGGTCAAGAGTTGAGTAAGATGATTGCCATGGGCTTCTGGTACGTCCTTATGTTCTTCGTTATGTGGGCTGGCGGAAAGATAGCATCGTTGGGAGTTAATCTCATAAAGGAGATCAGAGTGGAAGTAAAGGGACTGAAGGGGCTAGAGTCAAAGTAATCAGCATCGATTTTTGGCAACCTAAAGATTTTGGAGAAAAAGGGGGGAGGAGTTTGGGATGTTTCAGACGGAGTAATCTTTGAGTTCAGCTGAAATTTCGGGTGCGATTGTGTAGTCTACGTATTTAACCCACGTTTTGGCTTCATCCGAATACCACATGGTGTAAAGAAGGTCTCCACTTGTCGCGTTCCACATATTTGTCTTGAAGCACGTGAATGTACCCGCTGTAACCGTCACGTTCTCGATTGCCTCCACTTTAAAAACATAGCTCATGTTGTATTCGTAAGTATACGTTGTATTGTCCATGGTCATGGTATATGTCGTGATTTCTGTCATGTTGAACTCCTTTCCAACAATCAGTGGAAGGGGGACTCCTCCGTAGTATATGTAGATGTATGTCATATTGTAGGTGTAGGTAATAGTTGTATTATCGTAGGTATACTCAGCTTGACCCTGGGACCACACCGTATAAATTGTTGATTTGTCGACCCAATCTGTACTGTTGTACATTCCTTGGAAAGGCGGATCATATTCCGAATACATATTATAGTAGTCAGGGCCTTCGCCAGTTACGTTCTGGGTCCAAGTGTACGTAGTTTCGTTGAAGACAAATTCAATCATCCACCAATCTCCAACGTGAAGAATGGGTACCCTTCCACGCATTAGTTCTGCTTGTGTCTCTTCCAATTCCGCTTGGGTGCTGAGAAGGCTTGAACTTAAAGTGTTTATCTGCCCTTGTAGAGAAGTAATGTTGTTTTGTAGAGAGGTGATGTTATTTTGAGCTTCTGCGAGATCCGACTCCACGGTGGAGAGGTCTGACTCTAAATCGGAGATTCGCGGTTGATAAACAACGAAGCCGACACCATAACCCGCAACGACGCCAACGACCAAACCAACAATTAACAACGCAGCCCCAATTTTACTTATAGGCATTTTCAATCCCATCTCTTTAATTCCATACTGGTAAGTATTTAAGATTGAGCATCTGAGATCCCATCCTCTAAAGAAAAACGGTAAAAATAGAACATACAATGATTTTATAAAAGACTTAATCCAAAAATGGAAAATAAGAAATAAAGGACTTTTATGACTTATAAGAAGTTAACCCTTCTTATCTTGAAGGATGAACCATGAAGAGGCGTTACCTATCTAAGAAAGAGGTGGAACACGTCGCCTGGCTTGCCCACATAGAGCTGTCCAAAGAAGAGAAGGACCTCTTCACAGAACAATTTAACGACATCCTCGACTATTTCAAAAAAATTGACACGGTAGACACTGAAGGGATCCAACCAACTTATCACGTTTTAGACCTTATGAACGTTTATCGAGAGGACGAAGCGTCGCCTTCCCTACCAATAGAAGAAGCCCTCAAAAACGCGCCTAAAAAAGAGAAGAAGTTTCTCAAAGCTCCCAGGATCGTGTAAGGAGCGAGCGCCATGCCCAAACTGAACGAATTAACCGCCAAAGAAACCGTTGAAAAAATACGTGAAAAAGAAGCGACAGCAGAGGAATGCGTTCTATCGGTTTTTGAAAGAATCCACGAGGTGGAAGGCGGGGTTCACGCCTTCATAACCCTTGTCGAAGAAGAAGCCCTTAGAAAGGCTAGGGAGATTGACGAGAAAGCTTCGAAGGGGAAGCCCCTTGGGAGACTGGCCGGCGTTCCAATAGCGGTGAAAGACGCTATTTGCACGAAGGGAATACGCACCACATGCTCCTCGCGAATGCTTGAAAATTTCGTTCCCCCCTACGATGCAGATGTTATTGAAAAAATCAAGAGGGAAGACGCTGTCATCATCGGAAAGACAAACATGGACGAATTTGCCATGGGATCCTCCACAGAAACAAGCCACTTCGGTCCGACGCACAATCCATGGGACCTCTCAAGGGTGCCGGGAGGATCTTCGGGGGGAAGCGCAGCCGCCATTGTGGCGGATGAGACTATCTTGGCTTTTGGCACCGACACTGGAGGGTCCATACGTTGTCCAGCCAGCTACTGTTCTGTTGTTGGGATTAAGCCGACCTACGGTTTGGTTAGCCGTTATGGGTTGATTGCCTACGCAAACAGCCTTGAACAGATCGGACCCATGGCGAGAAACGTTTACGATTGCGCCTTGTTTCTAAGCGTTATTGCGGGTTATGATCCTAAGGACAGCACATCCGTGAAAATAGCGCCAAAAGAATACACGAAGTTCCTGAGAAATGATATGGATGGCTTCAAGATCGGTGTGCCAGCAGAATTTTTCGGCGAGGGAACGAGTGAAAATGTTGAGAGGCAGGTTTGGAGAGGTGTCCATAAACTGGAAGAGTTGGGGGCTTCTTGCGAGGAAACTTCGCTTCCCATTCTTGAATACGCTCTTGCCACTTACTATATTGTCGCCATGTCCGAAGCCAGCTCCAACTTGGCAAGATACGATGGACTACGATATGGATATCGAATCGACCGTGATGACGCGGACTGGTCAACGGTCTATTCAAAGAACAGGCAGATTGGATTCGGGGCTGAGGCGAGGAGACGCATAATCCTTGGCACCTACGCTTTGTCGGCTGGATATTACGACAAATATTACTTGAAGGCCCTCAAAATTCGAACACTGATTCGACAAGACTTCGAGAAGGCCTTCAAAAAATTCGACGTTTTGATTGGTCCCACAATGCCTATTCCCCCATTTAAGATTGGAGAAAAGATTCAAGACCCATTAGCCCTCTACATGTGTGACATGGATACGGTTTCAGCGAATCTAGCGGGACTGCCAGCCATATCTATTCCATGCGGGTTCGCGGACGACTTGCCTATTGGAATGCAGATTTTGGCTCCGCCGCTTCGTGAAGACTTGATGCTGCAGGTGGCGTATACGTTTGAACAGAACACAATGTATAAGGACCGGAAGCCTTCGTTGAAGTGAGAAAGAGTTTGACTCGGTTTTTATGGCTGACCGTCTTGTTGGAATCGGCATCAGAGAGTCAATTAATTACTTATTCTCCTTCTCGTACAGTTCTGGAAGAAATTTAGGTAAATTCGCCATCTCCTCTTGACAATGCTTGCGCAAGCCTTCGATAAACCGTTGAGGAACCCCCGCAGGTAACCGAAATGTTGAGCGCATTCGCGTTCCGTTCTGCGTTGCCTCATATTCATGTACGATCCAACTGAAGGGTTTGTCGTCTTGGTCAAGGACACTAGACACGACGACGTGGCTGTAGGTTGTAGATATAGGTACTGAACTTGGGTCTTCCGGGCGAATGCGCAACGTGGTGGGAGTTCCACCAATATCCTCCGTAGCGAGATGGATAGCACCGACTTCCCGTTTAAACGACTTGTGATCCTTTGGGTGCCACAACTTGTAGCGCTCCGTGGTGTCGATATGGCCCCACCACCAATCAAGCATCTTTGGCGTAACACCCCGCAACTCATGATCAATAACCAAATCTACGGTCTCTGACGTTTTAAATCAACTCATTACAACGACGTTTCGTTATTTGATAAATATTTCCCTTCGCTGGTTGCCTTGCTTCGCGCGCGAATAGAACAAAATCATTAAGTATCGCGAGTGCGCGCAGTATAGGAACTAGGAATTCGGGCAGATTAGAAAGATGGAAAAGATAAATGAACTTGAGGAAGTGTTCTATCCAAAATCAGTAGCTATTATAGGCGCATCAGTCGAATCGTCACCGTTCTTTCTCCCTTTGTCAGAAGGCAAGCTAAAAGAGAAGGTATTCTTGGTTAACCCAAAGTACAAAGAGCTTCTAGGCATGAAATGTTATCCCAGTATCTTGGATATTCCGGACTCAATAGATTATGCAATTATAGCCGTACCCGCAAAAGTAGTTCTTGATGTCGTAAAGGAATGTATAAAGAAAGGAGTAAAGACGGCTCACATCTTCTCCTCTGGCTTCAGTGAGACTGGAGAGAAGTATAGAATAGAATTAGAAAAAGAATTAACGAAGATAGTGAAGGGAAAAATCAGAGTAATAGGTCCAAACTGCATGGGAGTGTATTGTCCCGATTCTGGCTTGTACTTTATGGAGGGTCAGCCGAATGAAAGTGGACCTGTCGGATTTGTTTCGCAAAGCGGGACATTTGCTGTTGATCTCACCACCGTAGGGAAATCTAGGAATATTAGGTTCAGCAAAGCCGTCAGCTATGGAAACGCCATAAACCTAGATAGTTCCGACTTTATTGCGTACTTGGGTGACGATCCCAAGACGAAGGTCATTGCTGCTTACATAGAAGGCGTAAAGGACGGAAGAAAGTTCTTTAACGTTTTGAAGAAAGTTGCGAGAAAGAAACCGGTAATCGTACTGAAAGGAGGAAGAACGAAAGAGGGAGCTAGAGCAGCCTCTTCTCATACCGGAGCTCTTGCAGGGCCCAAGGAGATTTGGGAGGCCCTCTTCAAGCAAACAGGCGCCATTCCAGTGCAGAGCCTTGAGGAATTAGAAGATACCATCCTAGCCTTCCTTTACTCTACCTTCCCCAAAGGAAGGGGAACTTCAATTATCTCCGTCTCAGGTGGTCTCAGCGTAATTCAGACCGATTCATGTATCGAAGTTGGCCTAGAAATGCCCCAATTTAGCGATGACATCATCAAAGAATTAGGGAGGATAATACCCGTAGCAGGTACAAGCATTAAGAACCCCCTCGATGCTTGGCCAGCTTTTGTGTACGGAACGCTTCCAGACGTAATCAAGATAGTAGCCTCCGACGAAAATGTACATTCGATAATCTTGGAAATGCGCATGGTAAAATTTAGTCCGACGGCGCCATTTGCAACGTTAGAAGATTTTATCGAAGCTGTGGCAGAAAAATGTAACAATATTCGAGATCAACTCAAAAAGCCTGTAATGATATCTATCTCGCTCTACACTCCGCGTGAAATAGCTCACAAGTGTCATGCGATATTTCAAAATGCGGACCTTCCAGTCTATCCCTCAATCGAAAGGGCTGCCAAAGCAATTTTCAACTTATATACTTACCATTGTCATCAAGCGAGAATGTAATTTCAGATGCAAAGAGTAGTTCCTAGCATCGATTTTTTGGCCTAGAAAACTTGGAAGAAGAATCGAAGGCTCGTAAATAAAGCTGTCCACTCTCTCCTCGAATCGCTACTTTCCTCTGGGCCTCGTGCTGACCATCAAGGCGGTTTCCCACGTTGCCACGTCCTCGTCCCTCTGGTTCTTGACGGTGTTCTTGAACCTCAGTATCCCTGCGCCGGGTCTGCTCTTGCTCGGCCTTGCCTCGATGACTTCCGATTCAACCCTAATCGTGTCGCCGATGAAAACTGGAGCCATGAGCCTAACCCTGTCCATTCCCAAGAACGCCAATACTTCGACTGGTTGGGTTGCCCCGGTTCGCGTTCCCAGTCCCGACGCTATGCTTAGGGTCAGCATTCCGTGGGCTATTCTCTGGCCGAAGATGCTGTTCTTCATGTACTCAGCGTTTGTGTGAAGCAGGGTCCAGTCGCCTGACAGAGCCGCAAACATGACTATGTCAGCTTCTGTAACGGTTCTCCCAGGGGAGACAGCCTTCTCACCTACATTAAAGTCTTCGAGATAGCCTTTTTGAGCACTCATCTTACAGATCAACCTCCTGAATGTTATTTAGAGTATTTAGGTAATATTTTCTTCGCTCAGTACGGAAAAACGCTATATTGGAATTTTGTGGTCCCTGTCTATAAGGTATCTAGCAATGGTGTTCAAACACATCTCCCTGCTACCTCCCGCCAACTGAAAAGCCCTAGCATCACGCCACCGCCTCTCCACATCTGATTCCGTTATGTAGCCAAGCCCGCCAAGGATTTGTATAGCCTCATTTATGACGTTCAGCATTCTCTCCGGCACCCATGACTTTACCATTGCTGAGAATGCGGGGTCTCCTTTTCCCTGTCCCTCAAGGTACGCTGCCTTATACGTGGCGATTCTTGCAAGCTCAATTTCAGTTGCCATTTTGGCAAGCATCCACCTGATGCCTTGAAATCTAGCCAGTGGACGGCCAAAAAGCGGTCTTTCTTTGGCGTATTTTAAGGCAATTTCATATGCCCCTGTAGCCATTCCGAGGGTGCGGGCGCCGCCTAATATACGAATCTGGTTAAAAAGTAGTAGAGTTTCATAGAAACCGTTGTTTAATTGGCCGAGAATGGTTTTATCTTCCGCAACAGCGTTGTCGAACTTTAACTCACAGAGCGACAAAGCTTTTAGACCTAGCTTATGTCTAAACCTTGAAACTTCAATGTCCTTGGCATCAACTAGAAAGAGTGTTTGTCCGCCATAGGTTGGTTCGGCTTTGGGATCTGTTTGACACAACACAACGACGCCGACAGCCACGTCTGCACCAGAAATAAGCGTCTTAGTGCCGTTAATTACCCATTTGGCTCCATCTTTTACAGCTGATGTGTCAAGGAAAGTTATATCTGTTCCGTGTGCAGGCTCTGTAAATGCTCCTGCTATTCCGCCGTCGCCCCTTAAGGCAGGTACCAAATACCTTTTTTTCTGTTCCTCGCTTCCGAAAACTTCGACCAGGGAGGCTCCAAGACCACAAGCCTCTGCAACCATTACGCCAAGTGTTGAACTTGCCCTACAAAATTCCTCGGTAACTAGAACCTTCTCAAAAAACGTGTAACCTTGACCTCCATACTCCTTAGGAAATTCTAGATTGGGAAACCCTAGTTGAAACGCCTTTTTCACCAGGTCTGCCGGATACTCCTGCCTCTCCTCGCATTCCAACGCCAACTCTTTTGTAAACTCTTTCTCCGCAAACTTACGTGCCGCTTCTTTAATTGACTTCTGCTCGTCGGTTAACTCAAACATCCTGTCCTACCACTCACATTGCAACAGTTTTCTAAACTAAAGGTTGTAAACTTAAAAGACTTTCATCAACGCTTTTCCTTTAGGTCTTTGTCGAAGTACGCTTCTCCATAGTAGGTGTATAGAGCTGCTGCAGGGTTGTGTCCCGTAACCCTGTCCTTGGCTATTAGAGTCGTTACAGGTGCTTTAGAGTGTTTCGTGAAGAGGATGTCGTGGCCAACGCACAAACCAACAATGATGTTCATGTCTGTTTCCTCCCTGTTTAGCAGCATGGCTTGGCCAATCGGGTTGCACGTGACGTAGCCTATCACGTAGCCCGTTTTAGACGTCCACTGGTATTCCTCTGGTACGCCGACTTCGGTTTTCGGTATGCTTCCGGTTTTGCACACGACGGAAGAAACTTCGAAACCGTATTTTTCCAAGATTTTTGATAGTGCTCGCTTCCTTTTGCAAGCCTATGCAGAAGGCTATTCCAAGCTTTTTGTAGCCCATTAGCCTGGCGAATTCGATGGTGTCTTTTAGTCTGGGCCACTGCATGTAGCCCACGGCTTCGACGATTCCTGAGTTTGTGGCCATCTTCCTTTCAAGGGGTCTCGCGTAGACTTTCCTAGCTTCCTCTAAGACGCCGCCGCTCGTTTCCATAGGGCAGTTCTTGGGTCCCTTTTCTCCTACAACGCAGGATAGGGCTTTGCAGTACGCGCATTTCAATTTAAAAACCTCTAGTTCTTTATTCTTGTTCCTCAGTTTTTAAAATACTTTATCAAGAAGAAAAAGTTGGAGGATATTCCGGTCTATCCCGGTCTTCGCGAGTTGCGGATTTTTAGTTCTTGCCCGTCTCTAGTATTCTTCTCTTTCTATAACCGTCGCTACTCCCTGACCTCCACCAATGCAGGCAGTTGCTAGTCCATACCGAGCATCCTTTTCGTGTAGTATTCGTGCGAGGGTTCCCGTGAGCCGCGCTCCGGTTGCTCCGAGGGGATGGCCAATGGCGGTTGCTCCGCCTTTGATGTTGACTATTTCTGGATTCATGCCCAATTCTTTCATGTCCCAAAGGGTTACGATGCAGAATGCTTCGTTGATTTCCCAGTAATCGATGTCCTTGACTTCTAGCCCGGCATGTTTAAGCGCCATTCGACTGGCGGGAACAGGTCCTTTGCCCATGACTGATGGGGGAACAGCTGCCCAGCCTAGGGACTTTACGGTTGCCAGCGGGGTTATACCAAGCTTTTTGGCTTTTTCTTTGGAGGCAAGCATTATGCATGAGGCTCCGGCGTTTAGGGGAGAAGAGTTTCCCGCCGTTATCACTCCGCCTTCTTTGAAGGCTGGTGGAAGGCTCTGAATCTTTTCCAATGATGTGGTAGGCCTTACGCTGAGGTCTCGGTCGATCACTTCCTTTGATCCGTCGGGAAGAGTGACCTCGACTGGTAGGATTTCGTCTTTGAAGTATCCCTCTTCTTGAGCCTTTGCCGCCAGTTGATGACTTCTCAAAGCCCACCTGTTCATATCTTCTTTTGTTATCCCGTACTTTTCGGCTGCTTCCTTGAAAAGCTTCTCGGCTGTAAGGCCCATGACAAAACCAGTTTCCATATCGTAGTGTTTATACTCCTCCTCTGTAACCAAGTCCATCGGCGGACTGATATACGGGTTGTCGCCCATTGGAATGTGGGTCAGATGTTCGATGCCGCAGGCAATAGTGAGGTCAGCGTAGCCTGTCATAATTTCCATGGCACCCATATGCATGGCGGTCATGGAAGAACCACACTGCTTGTCGACGAAAACCGCCGGAACGTCGTCTGGCAAATGGGCTAGCATTACTATTGATCGGCCTCCGTAGGTCCAATTTTCCCATACGCCGAAGGCGCTTCCTATCTGGACTTCAGCGATATCGTGAGGATCGATGTTTTTTCTTTTGACAATCTTCTCTATCAACATGGCAGCGACGTTGTCCATTCTCAGACTGTTAAACTTGTCTCTTTCAGGCTGTCTAGGTCTTGACCGAGAAAAGGCGGATCGTAGGTAGTCAATTATTACGACTTCTCTCATCGATTTTCCTCCTTTTACACGTTGATATGTTGAGTTATTTTTTGTTATAACGGCGACTTTTAAATTTAACTCCATTTCACAAGAACAGGGAGAATTTGCTTCTTGCAAGGATGTTCAACCCCGCCAAAACATCTAAATCCAACAGACAAATACCATACACACAAATGACCCCTGACATCAAAAACAAAGTACGTATAGGCTTGGAAGTTCACACCCAACTAACGAGCCTAAAAACCAAACTTTTTTGCTCATGCTCCTCCGATTATAGGGGAAAAGACCCGAACACGCTGGTTTGCCCAGTTTGCTTCGGAATACCAGGAGCCCTGCCGGTCCTAAACAAAAAAACAGTTGAGTTCGCGGTGATGGCTGCCCTAGCCCTGAACTGTAAGGTATCGAAACGCATGTTCTTCTTCAGAAAAAACTACTACTACCCAGACATGCCGAAGAACTTCCAAATATCCCAGTACGACCGAGCAGGAGGAGTTCCCCTAGCTGTCGACGGCTTCCTCCACATCGACATCAACAAAAAAAGAAAGAAGATTCGAATCAGCAGAGTTCACTTAGAAGAGGACCCAGGAAGGCTGGTTCACCTAGGACCCATCGACCAGTCGCCCTACACCCTCGTCGACTACAACAGAGCGGGCATAGCCCTCTTGGAGGTTGTCACGGATCCAGACCTCAATTCTCCCAAAGAGGCAAGGATTTTTCTCCAGAAGTTGCGGTCCATACTGGAACATCTAGAGATCTTTGACGGAGGCTTAGAAGGTGCCATGAGATGCGACGCCAACATATCCATAGCCGGCGGAACCAGAGTTGAAGTCAAGAATATCTCCTCCTTCAAGGAAGTGGAACGCGCCTTGTCCTTCGAGATTATGAGACAAAAGGACTTGCTCGAAAAGAGACTTGCAGTTGAACGCGAAACAAGACACTGGGATGAAACTCGTCGAATAACCATCACGCTGCGCACCAAAGAAGAGGAACATGACTACAGATATTTCCCCGAACCAGACCTAGTTCCAATCACAATCACCAACGATTTCATCGAAAAGGTTAAGGATCAGATGCCGGAACTACCAGAAGCTCGAATACAACGCTTCGTAACCACCTACAACATCCCACAATACGACGCCGAAGTCTTGGTGAGCGACAAGGCGATGGCAGACTTTTTTGAAAGATGCGTAGAGCTGTACAATAAACCAAAGGAAATTGGCAATTGGATGATGAGCGACCTTTTACGCTATCTTTACGAAAACAACCTTGAACTCTCAGAAGCAAAAATCACTCCGGAGCATCTTGTTGAGATGATTAGGCTCATCCATTATGGGGTTATAAGCGGAAAAATCGGCAAGAAGGTTCTTCCCGAAATCATATTGACTGGGCGGCATCCAATGCAAATCATTGAAGAAGAGGGTTTAGTAAAGATAACTTCCCGTGAAAACCTTGAAAAGATTGTGGACAGAGTTTTTGCAGAGAATCCAGAGGCTGTTAGAGACGCGCTTATCGACGAAAAGGCGGTTCACTTTCTCGTGGGGCAACTCATGAAAGAAACAAAGGGAAAGGCTGATCCCCAGCTAGCCAACCAGATTATACGGGAAAGGCTGGCGATCATAAAAGCCAAGGAAGGCTCCTAAGTAGAAGCCCCAACTTTTCCTTTCCCCTCTAATAAATACGCAAAGAGAATAATGCCCATTGTGAAGGAAGCTAGACCGAGAAGGAGCGAGATAAGGTGGGGGAAAGCCAGTTCTTCAAGAATATAGAGCAGGTACGTGGGTCCTCCAAACGTAAGGGAGGCTGCAAGGAACATTAACACCGCCCGCACAAATCTTTCCTTACCCGTTTTCGCCATAGCTGACCCTCGTTTGCGAATAATACATCATGTTTTCTTCTTAACGCTTTCCATCAACCTTCTCAGAAACCCGCTTTCACCTCTGCCCCTAGCGTCTTCATCAAGAATTTGAAAACGGAAAGAGCTGCTCCCCGATCGGCTTTGAAACCTGCTGTTGCCCCTAGCAGGCATAAGCCTTCTAACCCGCGTTCTTTTGCGAGGCCCAACAGGAGGCCTGTGGCTCCCATGATTCTTCCCTGTCCATAGGGTATGGCGCCTTTGTCCATGTTTTCGGCGGCGAGTTTCTTGGAGGTGGCGGCTACGTAGACTTCACCTTCTTTTGGGCGTGGTGTGGGCACGCCGCCCATTGTGACGATGAACTTGCATCCGTATTTTTCTGCGAAGTCTAGGATTTGGTCGCAGAGTTGGTAGTGGGCTTTTACGTCTTCTAGGGAGGGTTGGGTGTCTCCGGTTAGGATGATGAATTGGTTTTTGTTGATTGAAGATGAGTAGAAGTCGTAGCGGGGTGGCCGGCATATTCCATTCTTATTCACGATTACGTAGTCTGGGAAGGATGGGGAATAAAGCTCAGCGAAACATTTGGCTTTGGTGTACTCGATTAGGAGTCGGGCGGCGATTTTTCCAACGTTTCCGAATCCTGGAAGTCCCTCTACGAAGACTGGATGTTCTAGTTTTGGGTGGAATATTTGGCGAAACTGTGGTTTGTCCATGGATATTCCTAACCATAGATTCTTAGTTACTTTTCCTAATAAACCTTAATTTGTAGTTCTTTCTGGAATGTTGTTTTTTCCTTTACACAATTGACATTAACTTGTTCAAAATTTCAACATTACTAAAGACTTGATTTTTAATGGATTTGAGGGGGAAGACTTACATTAAATTGAACTGGATTTTAAATTCTTATATGGAATTTTGAGAATTTCAGAGGCTCATCGTAGAATTGTGGGATAGAAAAGGGTAGCAGAGTTATTTATAGACCATTCTGTAAGCTTTCTTGATTATTGACCTCATGATTTTCGTATCCCATCTGTTCAAGAGAGGGTTGCTTTTTAGATTTTCCGTTATTGAGCGAGTGAATGAAGTTCTCCTAAGGTTCTCTAGTGACTGCTTAACAACTTCCATAGTGGTCTTTGGTACCGCTTTTTGGTTGGGAGAAGATGGTATTTCGGGCAAAAGCCATGACTGATAATTAATAGGTGAATAAGCGTCACTAACAAGATTTTGAGTTAAGTCTCTATATCTACTCACAATTTCAGAAGGAATTTCAGGGTCGAAAAGATGCCAAAGACAAACAAAATCAACACCAAAAGTAAGGAGCATCAATGCTTCACCTAGCCCTTCATAAAGATTGGGATACACTGCACCTTCTCTTAAACGAAAATATTTGACCTCTGATGCCCTAATGGTGGGTTCTCCAGAATATTCCTTATCCCAGAAGAGAACGTCAATATCTGGATGAAAAGGATGTTTTATTGTAATCTCTTCTGGAGATAGAACCCCTTCAGTTTTTGGTGTAGTCTGTCTACCCTTACAGAGACTCTTACAAAGTATTGTTCCTTTAGAATAGGCACAATAAGTTTTCTTATTGCTTCTTTTTCATCTTTCATCAATGGCATGTTCTCACGTTCCCTTTCTAATTCTAACTAGTTCTTTTGGTTCTGCTATAACTTTTCCGCATTTCTCACACTTAGAAACTTCCAAAGGCGCATACATGGGAATAAGGACAATGAACATGCCTTAGAGAAGACCTGAGAATCATAACCACAAATAATAGCTTCTTCTCTTTGTATAATCTTTCTATATTACTTATTTTGAGATTTCAGAGGTTTTCCTCAGAAATATTCTGTGGAAAAGACGTAAAAGTTATTATGAAAGGTTAATTTTAAGTAAGATGTGAATCAAGTTGTCAGAACAACAAGAGGAAAAAGAAGAAGAAAAGAAAACTACGGTTGGTAAGACTATCACTGTCGGTCATTCTATAGATGTTATTCTTATGCGTCTTGCTCCTGAAGCTGAAAAGCTACTTGACAAACTCTCCAAAGAGCGTAGGCAAGAGACATTACGAAAGGCGATTGAAATATCGGAAGAAAAAGGGCGTCATTTTGATGTCAGATTGGAAGATGTTATTGAGGCTCAAGATAGGTTGAAGTTAAAGAAGGGAGAGGATACTTGAGTTCTGAGACCTTCCCCTATAACCTAATCAGAGAAGAAGCATGGGACGAAATTAAGGAGGAACAAGAAAACCTAAGAAATGCAATAGTTGTCGAAGCACTCAACCTTGCCATAAAAGAGGGACATCTTTACATTGACAAAACATATATCAAGAAAGCCTTAAAACGGGTTAGAATGTGGGGCAAAAGTCGAATACTGGTTTGGACGTTGTGGACAACCCTTTTAGTTCTCGGTATACTTACACCGATTCAGATAAGTGGCTTACATACATCGGAAGCTCTGGCTCTTCCGAGCGGAGTGCAAATATCTCTGTGGTTATTTCCAATATTCTCAATAGTATTAATCGTTATCCTTTCATTAGCATTAAAAGATTTCATTTTCTGAGGTTTTGCTTGCTCGCTATTATCTTACCACATTTCTCACATTTGGATACTTGCCAATATGGATAAACATTAATATTCTATGGAACATGACTAGATAATATGAAAGAAGAAGACATCTTGAATCTATCAGAAAGTCAAATTCAAAAAATTGAAAGAGTCAACAAATCAATCACAGATAGACTTGATGCTGAAGCTAGATTAGAATCACAGAAAAAATATAGAATCTTATTTGAAAGGACTAGCAGAGAAGCTCTGCCTTTTATCGTTTATGTTATTTACATGGGAACTTTAGCTCTGGTTGTCCTTTTTAGACTTCTGGAATACACAGATGTTAGACTATGGATTGGCGCATTCCTATTATTCGTTGTAATGGTTGCTCCATTATTTGTGCTACCTTCTGAAAGCTGGAAAAAACTACTTGGATATTTAAAAAACAAACTAACAAAGTCGTCAATTGAAGGAGAGAGAAAAGAGAGAAAATAAAGGCGAAGTTTTGGCTATGGAATTCACAATTATTGAGAATTCTCAGAGGCTTTTCTCAGAGTTGCTGGAGGGATATACGAGATAGCTTTGAAAAGAATCATTTATTATCCATAAAGTTCAATTCATTTCTTACCAGTATCGATGTGGATTAATATGAAGGACGTTTTGTATGTGGAATGGGTCCCAGCGGGCACATTGATAAAAGCTCTAGTGGGATTTTTTTCTTTACTTAGCTTGTGCATACTATTGATAACCATCGCTGTTGGCGTCGCTATTCAGCATCCCCTCTTGATTGTTGTCTTAGCGTCTCCTCTAGCGTTTATGTTGTTTGTATTTTGGAACTATCGGGGCATACGGATAAAGGTGACCACTGAGAACCTTCTAATTTATTACGGCTTTTTCAATCGCAAACGTATTCTAATAGTAGACATAGTATCCTGTGAACCAACTAAAGCCTCTTTCGGAAGATATGGTGGTATCGGCATTAGATATGGTACTGATGGCTCTTGGGCTTACACGACATCACTTGGCGATGCGGTGAAAATAATCCTACGGAAAGGAAAGCCATTCGTCTTTTCTTCAAATAATCCCGAAAAAATCTGTAGCATCATTAATCAGATGAAAAGTGTGTCATAGACCATTCATTGTGTGCATGCATGCAAAAAAAGTGCCTGATATTAGGCTTCGACTCAAGTCATTGGAGTAACGATTAACGTTCACATGTTTCTTCCAAAATTCTAATCGGTTCTTAATGAAAGTATTCGGTGTTGGAGTGAGTGATTGAATGTATGTGTACTGAATAGATGTTTTATTGATGTTGATTCAAAGGTTTTTTAAGGAGCAAATTCTCTCTTCTTAACGGAGAAAGTTAAACCATTCGAGGAGTGATAGATTGTGTTTGAAGGTGAGAAGACTTTTGTGTTTTGGATTGGTTTGATTATTTTAGCTTTGGCATCAGTCGGTCTTTTCGGAATATTATGGATGCTTGCCGTCTGGGATGGATATGTGGATCGATTTGAAATGCTCAAATATCAAGTTCCCGCTCTTGTAGGTGGAATTGTTTTCATACTCATAGGACTGTACATGATGAAGGCTGGTGTAAAGGAGAAACCAGAAGGTTAGACATATATCTCATATCAAGTTCTAATGTTCTGTTCAATGAAAATCTTGTTTACTGGAACTCTGTTAGAAAGCAAATTATAAATCAAAACTAGTCCAATTATAGTGTGAAGGCCGTCCCATGTCTGAAAGAAGAACAAGATTCTGTTCTAACTGTGGGGCAGAGATTGATGTAAGAGCAAAAATATGTCCCAAATGTGGTGTTGAACAAGTGCCACTCGTAGAGGAAGTTTCAAGTTTATGGTATCTAGTGCCGTTTTTCCTTACTTGGATTGGAGGCTTAATTGCTTGGTATGTAAATAAAGACCGAAATCCTAGAAAAGCACGAAACTTTCTAATCTTTGGATTAATCTGGGCTTCTATTGTCACAGTTCTTGGAGTAATTATTTACGTATATATAATCAAAATAATCATTGAGGAATGGTATGAAGAATGGGAGTTGTATCTAAGACTGATGTTTCTTCAGAAAGCGGAAATAAAATTTGAGTAAAATGAAAAACTAAACCTAAAAAGAGAACCATTACGCACTCATATTTATGATACAATCTTAAACTTTTTAGAAATTCGGAAAGGGAAAAGGCAAAAGAAACCGAAGAATAAGAATCCTATCTGCAGACAATAGAAATAAATGATAATGAATGTGAAGAATTATAGTTAGCGTTCTATGTTTCTTCTTGTTCTGCTAGGTATTTCAGAGAGAAGGGTTTAACGATGCTTCCTTCTAGGCTGATGAGCATGCTGTCCCAGTCTTCTATGTCATCTCCCCATTCTAGCAAGCTTTTTGAAAGGAAATTGGAATAATCTGTGTAACTTTTGTGTAGAGATATCAACACTCCATTCTTTCCCATGCCTTCAGCTTTTGATACAAATATGACGTTAGGATACTTCTTCCAATATTTTTCAGCTTTTTCCTCCAATTCTTTTATTATTGTCATTTTGGTGTTGATAAAAGAGATTGCCATAATTTCATATCCCATTTTTACAAAGTCTGGTATTACAGTGAACTCTTTTATCACTCCTTCCTTCACAAGTCTCTGTCTCATTCTGGTTACAGTTGGTTGTGAAACTCCTAGAACCTTTGCTATTCCCCTGTCACTCCTCTTGGAATCCTTTAACAATTCCAAAAGAAAACTCAACATTTTCTTCTTCATTCAAAGCAACCCTTAAATAGTTTACACCTAAACCATTTTAAGTTTTCAGTAACATTCTTCTAGACAAATCATGCACAAAATCTATTAACAGTAGATAATTATTTTCCACATCTAGGACAATTAACATAATGAATGTGAAGAATTACAGTTGGTCTTCTATGTTTCTTCTTGTTCTGCTAGGTATGCTAGGGAGAGGGGTTTAACAATTCTTCCTTTTAGACTGATAAGCATGCTGTCGTATTCTTCTACGTACTCTCCCCATTTTTGTAAGTTTTCTGACATGAAATTGGTATAATCTGTGTAACTTTTGTGTAAAGAAATCATAACTCTACTCTTTCCCATACCTTGAGCTTCTGATACGAATATAACGTTAGGATACTTCTCCACCCATTTCTTAAGTTTGTCCCCAAATTCCTTACTCACTCGGAAACTGACTTTAGCACAACTAATTGCCATAATCTCGTATCCCATTTTCACAAAATCTGGTATTACAGTGAACTCTTTTATCACTCCTTCCTTCACAAGTCTCTGTCTCATTCTGGTTACAGTTGGCTGTGACACTCCCAGAACTTTCGCTAATTCCCTGTCACTCCTCTTGGAATCCTTCAAATATTCCAAAAGAAGACTCATCATTCTCTTCTTCATACAACAACCATCCTCAAAGACTCTTCTCAATTTGAATTATCACTTACATTAGTTTTACGGTTGTTCTATCATGTTTTCCCATTTCTCACATCTAGAAACTTATTGTTAAAAAGAGTATCTCGCAGTATTATAGAGTGTGAACTTCGATGTCGTATGGAAATCTCTCGTTATTAAGAAATGAAGAATTGAGAACGGTTAGAAAGAGTAAGAGAGAGTTTAAGAAAAATCTCCTTTTCTGAATTTTCTTTTGGTTCTGCTATAATTTTTCTTCTTCCATTTTCAGAATATTGTGGAAATCAGAATAATGTTTAGTAAAGAGGATATGTATTTCCTTAGTCTGTAGCGTAGCTTAGAGGTTTTGTGAGAGTGGAAAAATGACTCTAGCGGAGCACCTATGGGATGCGAATATGTCAGAATGGAGGTGAAACAATGGAAGTCAGATATTCGCGTGATAAGAAAAAATCTGGACTCATGGAAATAAAAACCGAAGGGTGGGAAGGCATCGACCCGCTGTCAGTAGATGCTATGTGGCAAATACTCTGGTTTGATTCTGTTTTGTCTGAATTGCTGAAACATCGGGTTATCAAAAAAGTCAACATGGAAAAATATCTCCGTATGGTGCAAAAACTACTCGAAGAAACATACACGTCTCTTAAAGGGTTACGGAGAACAAATGAAGCTGGAAAGGCCAACACATACATCCAATAACTCAAGTCACGGCACACATGGACAAAATATGAGTAGTTTAAAGTCATTTAATTCACTCATAATTCCGCGTTCACCGTCAAAAAGGAAGGTTAATCCCTCCTCTCCTTTGCTCGAGGATGTCATTTGCTCTCCCTTAAGGCCTTGCTGATTTGACGATAGAAAAAGATAGGAGAGAGTATTCCGACAAGGATTGTGAAAACAGCAACCAATACCATGCTTATCATGCCGAAGATGCTAAAGGTGAAGAATATTGCTCCAACACCCCCCATGTTTAAGAGGGAATAAAGGCACATGGTCTTACGAATACCCCAGCTAGACGTGAGCTTAAACCAGCCTTTCCATGTCAGCAATTCTCTTACCCTCAACGGGGCTGAGAAGTCTGTCTCTTGCAGTTCCCTAAGCAGTTCTCGCCTCACCACTTTTATTGTCTTCGGTAATCCAGCTACACTCAGTATACCTGTGGCAACGAAAAGAACTAGCACTAAGATAAATTGGTTGAGGATAACGAAGATAGATGAAAGAAACATAAGAAAAGCCACTATAGCACTTATGTAGTAAGCCTTTTCCTTCTTTCGGCGGGCTTGCACAACGCCAACTACCACCATGAAACCGAAAAAGGCAACACCAAAGAGCATTAACCTGTAGAGAGGATTCATCAGACTACTCCTCTTTCACAATTCTAATTAGTTCTTTTGGTTAAGCTATAACTTTTCTTCTTCCACTTTCTCAAAGAGGACTCTCTGAATTTCTCCTTTGTCTATTTTGACCTCAGTTTTCTCAGTTCTCAAAGTTACTGCTCTTCCCTTTATCTTGTCGTATAGCCAAGCTGCAAAGATTGCTATAGCCACATCCTTCAAGATTTCCACAGAAATCAATATCGTTGAGGGGAGTTCTGCCGCTAATCTTTCTATGCTTCCTTCATATTTTGCCGAAGCACCTTCCTTGAAGGATTTTTCTTTAAATACTCCCAACATTCCCAAGCGCATTTACGGCCACTGCCCACTTTTCAATAACCCGTATTAACTGTCATTCGTATGAAAAGATTTAAGAAACCGATGTCTCAGAGTTGAAGGTGGCGGGGCAAACCGTAGCGAGAGAGTTGAACTCTCCTATAGGGGTGGGGTAGCCAGGTGAACCCGCTGGGCTCATAAACCCTGTTGGGAAACCCAGAGATCGGTTGTTCAAATCAACCCCCCGCTACCACAATTCTAAGGCAAATCTCGTAGAAGCCATGATTCAAATGAAAAATACAACACTTCCCAAAGCAACAGCGAAAAATAAGAAATGTCTCCACCACCCGGCTATGCGGTGTCCTACACCGAACGAACCCTGCATCTTCATCAGACTAGAAAAACATTGGGAAAAAAAGAAAGTTTGCACAAGCTAACTTAAATCCAAAACGATAATTTTAAACAGTAGCTTAAACCTCGTCGCCACTACCGCTGCGCGCGTTACATATTGCGTTTTCAGATTTATGGAGACGCTCATAATAATTAACAAAATTGGCTAGGGCTTTTGCCGCCCGCTCAAGGGTTGGGTAAACAGGAATTCTCAAGGCTAGATAGCGATCTCGGGTCCTTCGCCACTCCATTTCCACCTCCATCATTTCCACCTCACCAGGAGTCGTAGACAAAACCATCAAAATCGCCTTTTCACGGACTTTATCGATTTTCATGGGGATCTCAATCGTTTCTTGAAGAGCCTCACGCCCCATGTAACTAACAAAGCGTACATCTTGGACAACAATCAACGTGTCAATTTGAGGATCCGCAGCAGCAATCTCTAGAACCTGCTTATATTCTGAGGGGGGAATGATGGGGCGCCCTGCGTCAATGGGGTTCCGGAAAGATGTGCCCGCTGGAGGGAGGACTTCCCGTAATCGCCCTTGTGTTTCCCTACTGAGAACGGGAACAAATAGACCCACCCGTTCACAGGCATCAGCTGCGGCAACGCTTATTCCGCCACCGCCTCCTATGACCGTAACCCTCCGACCACAGGAGGTGGGAAGGTGCAGGAAGGCTAGGGTTGTGTCCATGAGCTCCTCGACGCTATTGACACGAACTGCTCCTGTCTGCTTAAAGAAGGCATCCCAGATCTCCTCTCTCCCGCTTAGGGCGCCCGTGTGACTCATTGCAGCCCTTGCCCCGGTTTCGGTGATGCCCCCCTTCCAGATGATCACAGGCTTCCTCTTAGCAACATCTTGAACGATTTTGAGGAAGCGTCGACCTTCTTTCACACCCTCCAGATAAGCCGTAATGATCTTGGTCTCCGGATCCTCAGCAAGGTATTCCATGAAGTCAGCTTCATTGAGGTCGCAGGCGTTTCCATAACTTATCGCCTTGCTGAAGTGGATTCCCAAGCCTACTGCCTGTCGGCAGAATCTATTAGCGTATCCTCCACTTTGGGAAAGGAGGGCTACTTGCCCGCTTTCTTTAGAAAAATCGGCTCCTGGAACCAAGGTTAAGCCGCTTGATGGGCAGTAGATGCCAAAGCAGTTTGGACCGATAACCCTGACGTGACCGCTTCGGGAGATTTTCACGATTTCTTCCTCAAGCCTTTGGCCCTCTTCCTCCCCTGTCTCGCTGAAGGCAGCGGTAAGTATCACAACTGTTCCTATGCCCTTTGCTGCGCAGTCTTCCATAACTGCTGGTACACCTTGGGCGGGGATGCTGATGAAGGCGAGATCAATAGGATCAGGGATATCTTTCACGCTTGGATAAGCCTTTAGGCCTGAGATTTCGGTTGTTTCCGGATGGACGGGATAGATCTTCCCCTTAAACCCAAACTGGATTAAGGAGTTTAGGAAGTAAGTTCCAAACCCAATCTCCTTGGCCGAAACCCCTATAACGGCAACAGACCTAGGGTGGAAAATCGACTCAAACTTCCTTAGCCTTTCCATAATCACGCGCCCTTAGTGCTCTTTCGCTCTGTGACACTTAAAAATAATTTGCGTGCGCTTGGTGGGATTGGAGTTATCGACTAAACGCGTTTGCGGGAAATTGTTTTTGTTTTAACGAAGCTTAGAGGTTGAGGTTTCGAGCCTATATAAGCTCAAAACCGTCGTTAGTTTTCCGTCGTTAGTTTTATATGGGGCAAAACTGTAGCAGGATGTGGCTCATTGGTTGCTTCGTATGTAGTAGGTTACGAGGCTTTTCGCCACTAACCGCCCCTTACCATCTTTCACTTCCACGTCACTCACAGATATTGTAGAGCCTTTATGCACGACTCGAGCTTCGGCAATTAACCGACCTGACTCTACCGGCGCTAAATAATTTATTTTCATTTCAACCGTCAATGGAACAACCTTCACACCAACTGAACCGAAGACTGAACCCACCGTTGCCCAGGCTGCAGCTGAATCGGCTAAGCTGGATATGACTCTTCCATGAACGGTCCTTAAGAACTGAAGATACTTCTCCTCTAAGTTCATGGTTAAACGAGCATAGCCATCCTTCACTTCCTCGATTTTCATGTTCAAAAGTCTGTAGTAGGGACAGGCCTCTCCCTGTTTAATTAAATCATCCAACACGGGCTCCATAGCTTAAACACCTAGAAATACACATAATCGTCTACGATGAAATATAAAATCTCCTTCAGCAAATGAAAGCTGATAGAGTCAGAATTCTAACTTGACTCCTCTTCAAACTTTATCCTGTCAACATGCCAACAGCAATGGTGCCTAGCAGAGTCCGTGGAACATTCTCAAGAAAACATTTTATGTCAGGAACTCAACGGTTAAATCTTCGCGTAAACGTTGACAGCCCGGTGAAGCGATGCTTGAAGTCAGAAGCTTTGAGGACGTAACTTGCATCAAAATGAGTCAAACAATGGGAGGAAAACCATTATACTGGGTAGCATGCTACTTGGTAGACGGTTTGCTCGTGGATACCGGACCAGCTCACGTTTCACGGGAATTGATGCGGTTTCTGGAAAACAAAAAAGTTCAGAAAGTTGTCAACACCCACTACCACGAGGACCACATAAGCAGCAACGCCGCGATTCAAAAGAAATTCGGCATCGATATTTTCGCCCACCCGAAGGCCGTTCCAAAGATCAACAAGCCTGCGAAACTGTTTCCATACCAGGAAATGGCGTGGGGGTACCCTGTCCCCTCCAAAACAAAGAAAATTGGCAAGAGAATAGACACAGAAAACTATCAATTTGAAGTAGTACACACGCCTGGACATTGCGACGATCACATCTGCTTATTCGAGCCCAAAAAAGCTTGGCTTTTTTCCGGCGACCTCTACGTTTCCGAAAAACCAAACGTTGCGCGTCCCGAGGAAAGGCAATGGGAGATAATTGCTTCCTTAAAGAAGGTTAGGGCGCTGAAGCCAAGAATCATGTTTCCGGCATCGGGAAATGCTGTCACCGACGCTTCCGCAGTGCTAGATCGAACTATCGTCTACCTTGAAAGTCTAGGCGAAAGAGTGCGGAGGCTACACGAGAAGGGAGTGTCTCCCGCCGAGATTCGAGACGTAATCTTTGGACAAGAAGCTGCTATATCGTTTGCGGGACAGAAGCTACCCTTTCGCGACTATACCAACGACCAATTCTCGACAGAGAACCTTATCCACTCCTTTTTGAAAAAATAAAATCAAAAAATTGCGCGCGCAAAGGGGATTAAATTTAAGTCTGCATTCCGTCTAGGATACTTACCGGTCTATTTGGGGATGCTGAAGCTAATATGACTTTTAGTCTTGAAGATTTTAAGGAGAGGATCCTTGGATTTGAGAAGAACTTCATTAGGTTTGTGATTGATCCGCTGCACGGGCAGATTGGACTAACAAAGTTAGAAGACGAAGTTGTAAAAACCGAGGCTTTCACGAGACTAAAGAAAATTCAACAGTTAGGCTTTGTATCCAATATCTATCCAGGAGCAACTCATAAAAGATATGAACATTGTATTGGGACTTTGCATGTAACTTGGACTATGTTAAAGCGCTTCATAAAGAACTATGTCAGCCCGCCACGCTATTGGTATAATGAAGAGGTTTTGAACTTTTTCTCTGATGAGGTGTTAGAGTCCATTAGACTTGCAGCACTCCTTCATGATATAGGCCATGGCCCGTTTTCTCATTCCTTTGAACAGGTAGCGAAAAACCTCGGTCAGAAAGTGAATCATGACGAGATTACAAATTATCTATTAACCTACAAGTTTCCCACGGAAAGTATTGAAGAATTGTTTCCGGATCGAGAGATATTAAGGGCGTTGCAAAAATCGGATAGAATACGTTTCTTTAGAAAGGAGCTCAAGATCATTCCACGAAAAACCAGGGAGGCGATTATTGGGATTTACAACAGAAATTACAAGATTAGGCTGTCTAAGCCTAAGGGTTTCGACCGTATTCGTCTCTTTCTGAACAACATTTTAAGAGGAGATATTGGCTCAGATCGCATTGATTATCTATTGAGAGATACATATTTTTCAGGGTTGGGACACAGATTCAATTTTTCTGATTTGTTGGAAAATTTGAGAGGAATGTATGACGAAAAATCAGATAGACTGCTGCTGGCTGTAGATTCTAAGGGAAGAAGTATAGTGGAATTTCTCATGATGACAAGATATTACCATTACAAATTGATAGCCCATCATCCACGCAATGTTCTTGAAGAAATTAGATTCCAAGAACGTATCAAAAGAGCCTCCAAGAATACTAAGAAACCCAACTTTTTCTTCGCCGCCTCAATGGATGATGATTGCATTGAGAGAAGTCTTCCAGATTTCGAGAAAGATTTGGAGATTGTTGGTATCTGGAATATGGGAACGATTGGAAATGATCGTTATCGCTTCTTTTTCTATAGAATAGCCTGTGACCCACTTTTGAGAAGAGAATACGCCAAAGAGATTAAGAACAATATCGTTCGAGGCGTAAATAAAGAGAAGAAATCAAAAATCAAAGATAATGATATATTTCTAGCTTTTGTCCCAGAGAAGCCTCACATCCCCATATTGCAAATCTATAAGCCTATATATTTGATCAAGAAGGACGTTTTGGAGAAATACAGCGTTTTGCTGCATGACTACTCCATTTTAATTAGAGGACTTGCACGAACCTACTTGGAAGATGCTTCTCTGTTAGTTTTCGCTACAAAAGGCTGTCACAACACTGTATCTGAATTTACACAATCAACTCATCATTTCTATTTGAATGAACCCCTTTTTAAGAACTGTATGTCAAGTATTCACACTTTCAAATCGAATAGATACGATTTCCTACTATATGCCCTGTACAGAATTATGAAAGGTGGTCGAGACCCATTTAATGAAGGCGTGACAGAACTTTTTAATAAGATCCATGAGTTTCATGAAAAGCATAAACTTGATTTCTATGATTTCGATAGCAAAGATGTTTATGATCCAGATTTTGGTCCCTTTTGCTATCCTAAAGTCGTAGGGAGAGAAGAAAGTTTGATGGATGACTTGTTCCTTTTTGATGCTGCTGGATTAATCGAAATTAAAATACATTTGGCAAACAAAGTGCACCAAGATAAAAAATATTATTCCGACTCCTATTTTTTTGTTCCCACAAAAAGATACAGAGAGATTGGGTTGTCAAACCCTATGATACCCTTAAAGAGCACTCTAAGAATATACCCCGATCGTTTTATAGATACTTATGAACTGCATGACATTTGGCTCAAATCTGATTAAATATGCACACAACGAGTGATAAGTGAAATGGTGACCCGTCATCCCGGGTCCGGGTCCCCCACAACAACAGCAGACTTTAACTTTTTTGTCATCAGAGAGATTTGGTTCTCTTCACAAATATAAGTTGTTTTGATCTAATATATAAAAGATGCGAATGAGCCAAAACTTGATAAAATACAAGCATAAACTTTTCAAGCATTACTATCTGAAATCATATACTATTGACAAAATAGTTCTTCCGGAGCTAAAGTTTAGGCATTTTCGTTTTCAGCTGTTCTCCAAAAAGATCAGTTTTCGTAGATTGGCTGACGTAATTAATTCTCCAACTCAGTTACGTGATAAATTTATTCGCTATGTTCCCATGAATGCGTATTTTACCCCAGTTAAGTGGTTAAACCCAATTTATGTTGGACACACAAAAGATGAACTTGATATTATGTTATCATCTCCCCTGTATTTTGACATAGACATGCAGGATCTCGTTCCATCAACATTTTCGGAAGCGAAAAGACACACGATTCGTTTGATAGAGTTCTTAAAAGAAGAATATGGAAGACAACCAGACTTAGTTGTTTTTTCGGGAAGACAAGGGTTCCATGTCTACTTTTGGGACTGGGACGTAGATGAAATCTTAAGATTGAACCATAGAGATAGGTTGATTGAATTTAAAAAACGAAGAAATGACATTTTAAGAATACTCAAGAAAAGAAAAATAATTGTTGACGAGCGAATCACTGCTGACCCCTTCAGAATAATGAAAATACCTAATAGTCTCCATGGGAAAACTGGACTTATTGCAAAACCAGTAATCGAAGTGGCAACATTCGATCCTAAGAAAGAAGCAATTGCCTTTGATCTCGAAATCTATAATAGAATCTTTGGACTCGATTGGAAAGTATACAAGTGAGCATATGCGCGCGCAAACAAAACTTAATTGCCGCACTTTCTATTGGACTTTAAAGGAGGATGCGTGTTGTCCACAGAGCTTCTTGAAGAACTAGGCGACGAAATAGGTCCTGAGCTAGTTATACACTTGTACGACCCTACAACCGGAATGAAAGGAGTCGTAGTAGTTGACACCACAGCTCTGGGGCCTACCGCCGGCGGAATAAGAATGCTCCCTGACATAACCACAAAAGAAATCGCCCGCCTAGCCCGCGTTATGACGTACAAGTTCGCCATCTGCAACGTACGAGTCGGCGGCGGAAAAGCTGGAATCTGGCACGATCCGGCTGCTCCAGACAGGAATGAGATCATTCGCGCTTTCGGTCGAGCATTAAAGCCCATCATGAAGGAAAGGCTTTACTTTCCAGGAGGGGACATGGGAACAAGCGACAAGGACGTAGAGATAATATACGGTATCGCGGAAGTGGAAGAACTACGGCCAAGCGGGCTAACCCTCAAAATAAAAGAGGGAATGCCCCTAGAAGACCACCTAACCGGCTTTGGCGTCGTGGCAGCCGCAAAGGCAGCAAGCAAATTTGCAGACGTAAACATTGAAGGCGCCACCGTCGCCGTAGAAGGTTTCGGAAAGGTGGGAGGAGGAGCCGCGAGATACATGGAAAAAGCCGGCGCAAAAGTGGTCGCAATTTCCACCGTTCGCGGGGCCATATACAACCATCGGAGCCTCAGGGTGGAAAAACTCTTAGAAATGAGAAAGCGATACGGAGACGAAGTGGTCCTTAAGTATAAGGAAGCAGAACCGATCAAAAAAGAAGAACTGTTCTCGTTGCCAGTTGACATAGTGGTGCCGGGTGCAAGACCCGACGTAATAGACAAGAGTAACGCCGACAAAATAAGGGCAAAGCTGATTTCCTCTGGAGCAAATCTACCCGTTACACCGGAAGCGGAGGAAATCTTGTTTAGGAGAGGGATAATTTCTGTTCCCGACTTCGTCGCCAATGCTGGTGGAGTGATCGCTGGTATGATTGACCGAAGAGGAGGCACAGAGGAAGAAGCCTTCGAAACCGTGGAAGAAACGATTACTTCAATAACCCGGGAAGTTGTTTCGACAGCCCTCAAAGAAAAAATAAACCCTAAAGCAGTGGCGCTGAGAATCGCCAAAGAAAAGGTGATGAAGGCAATAAAAAGACGCGCAGTTTAAACAGTGCATCCTTTCAGTTAGCATGTTATATGGATTATTGCCCCAACGCTCTTTCCTTCATCAGCCAACTCGTTATACTTTTTTATCGCCTCGTAAGACGACAACCTGACGAGTTTTATTCCCTTCTGTTTCGCGAAGCCTTCGGCTTCGGTCGATAAACTTGCCAGGTCGCTGGTTCCCGTGCCTACGACTATGATTTCGGCCCCGTCCTTGTAGATTTTCTCCAATTCTTCTTTGCTGAAGGAGTGACTTCCAAACTTGTCACGTTCGTTTGTTCTCGGCTTTAACTCTCCTTTCGGAGTTACCACCACGTCGTAGTCGTATTCCTTGCCGTCAACCTTGACGGTGCCCCATTCTACCGAATCAAAACGCGCCATGATGGTCGCCACCTCAGTCTATCAGATTGGAGACCATCGTTATTTAGGGTTTCTCTAATCAAAGGTCTTATATACCAACCGCAATCGTATTTTTGGACATTGAATAGGAGGAAAGTGTATGACTGAAGTGGTGGAGAAGGGACTAAGAAAAATCGGGATAACGGTTTCAAAGCCCGTCTTAGCAATAATATGCATCGTATTCGGGATACTCGTCATAGTGTTCAAAGACCTTCTACAATGGATAGTTGGCCTATTCCTGATAATACAGGGAATACTGATTTTGACGGACTATCTCGAACTGAGAAGATAAGCAGAACCTTAAAACCGTTATTTCTCTTTCAGCGAGTGCCCGAAAAGCTACAGAAGATTATTTATGAAAAACCCATCTATATAGATGCGGTGACAACATTTTGGTCGTATCCACGTTAGCCAAAGAAGAAAAAATGGAAGAAAGAATCGAGAAAAGAAAGCTTATCGTGCACAAGATCGCCATCGACCTTGAAACCGCAAAAAGGGTTGTTGAGAAAGGTAAAACCGGATTTTTCGCAAAGTTAGGCTTCCTCAAACCCAAGCACGAAGAAATCGAGTGTGAATCGATTCCGCTTTTCTACGAGCCGTTCGTAGTTGCCAAAGCCAACTACTTCCTTGATTATTACAAAAAGAAAGTCTATACGATCAGAATCAGCGATGAAGTAAGCGAAGTCATCGTTTTTGGCCAAACCTTAAAGCCTAAAGTGGTGAAGGAAAGGGTGAAAGGGATTCTGAAGCGACCTCACAAAGAAATCATGTTAGACGCCCAAGAAAGAGTAATCCACAAAGCCACCGTACACATCGCCTTGAATAGAACAGGACGTGAAATCAACCCCACAAAATTGCCATCCGCTGCCGCCGAGCCTGAACCTGAAAAAGTTTTGAAAGAATGTGGTGATAAGGCGAGAAAGCTCAGGTTTTCACCCGACGGTGCAATAGATATCGTCCGTAAGAGAACCGTTAAGAGACCTCCGGACATTGGAAGGATCGCCAAGGAGCTTTTTCAGGTAACGGAACACGCTGTGGTTTATACGCCGATATACGAGGCTCGATGCCGACACCTGAAAACAGGGGAAATCAAGATCATTCCAATAAGCGGCGTCACAAGCAAGATGCTGTCTCTGTAAAACAGAGGCTCCCTAATAGAGGGTATTAATGCGCCTTCCTTGACTTGTCGTTGCGAGCACATTGTAAAATTCTGTCTATAATCTAAGACAGGACAATGATTTGAGGGATAAAGGTAAATTTCCTTCTAACCCTTCTTATGTCTAAGGAGAAATGAAAAGATGACGTCAAAAAGTAAGGGTTTTTCAACCAGAGCTGTCCACGCCGGAGAGAAGAGGGATCCCTCTACCGGAGCGGTCATCACGCCAATCTATGAAACCTCTGTCTTCGGGTTTTCCAGCACCAAAGAGCTGATCGACGTCATGAGTGGGAAAGCGGAGGGATACATATACACAAGGTACGGAAATCCAACCGTTAGGACTGTGGAAAGGAAGATGGCGGAACTCGAAGGCGCCGAAGATGCGGCGGTTTTTTCATCAGGCATGGCAGCCATAGCAACCACCATGCTGACTTTAACATCTTCAGGCGACCACGTTGTTTCCACCAGAGACATGTATGGTGGAACTCTAGCCTTTTTCAAGGACGTTTTGCCGAAGTTTGGCGTGGAAGTAAGCTTTGTGGAGGCCACCGACTTTGACGAAATAAAATCTGCGGTTCAAGGGAATACGAGAATTATCTTCGCTGAGACTCCTACAAACCCTACGCTGAAGGTTGTTGACGTATCCAAGGTTGCCGAGCTTGGTAAAAAGAATGGAATAACGGTTGTGGTTGACAGCACCTTCGCTTCTCCATACAATCTGCAGCCTCTAGGCTTCGACGTCGACATCGTGGTTCACAGCGCCACAAAGTATCTGGGAGGACACAACGACGTAACCGCTGGAGTGGTATGCGGTTCTGAAGATTTTATCCAAAACCTGAAGGAAATGCGTAAACATTTGGGTGGAACTCTTGATCCCCACGCTGCTTGGCTGCTGTTGCGGGGGCTGAAGACGCTTGGATTGCGGATGGAGAGGCACAACTCTAACGGAATAAGAATAGCGAGATATCTTGAGAGGCATCCCAAAGTAAAGAGAGTCTACTATCCAGGCTTACCAAGCCATCCCCAACATTCAATCGCCAAGAAACAAATGAAGGGTTTCGGTGGAGTTGTAAGCTTTGAAATCGACGGAGACTTCGAAACGACCATGAAGTTCGTGGACAGCCTAAAACTGTGTTTTCTAGCCGCGAGTTTGGGAGGCGCCGAAACTCTGGCCACCCAGCCCGTCACATGTTCTCACTATTACGTCAGCGCCGAGGACAGGGAGAAGGCGGGAATAACAGATGAACTAATACGGCTAGCGCTGGGGATTGAAGACCCGGAGGACATAATCGCTGATTTAGAGCAAGCTTTCACCAAAATCTAGCATTAACAGTTGGCGTGCGTGAAGGAGATATTAAACGAAATGCGAGGAATGGAAGGAACAGTTAATCTTTTATTGTAGAATATGCAAAATAATGGTGATTGAACATGAACAAGAAAATTGTTTTGTTGATTTTGATTTGTGTTTTGTTGCTATTGGCAACTTTTTGGATGAAGTTCAATCTACCTGTGGCAGCAAACCCTGTGTATCCCGGAGAAGTTTTAATGACAAGGGAGGATGTAGATGTCACGATTTCCTATGCTGGTTCAGTGGTCCAAGCCAGAGTAAATGGAACATATACATTTGTTTTCGCTGGTACTCCCCCTACTCAAGTGACGATGTACTACCCAGTTCCCCCAGATGCTAGCAATATCTCCGTTGTTTATTATGATTATTATGGTAATTATACGCCAGATTGGGGCTGGAACGAGACTTACTATCATACGGTCATCGGTGACTACCCGTTTATCAACTGGACGATCTTCTGGATGCCTCCTGTGCCAGCTAATTTTACAATAAGGACCCACTATGAGCACTCTGTTCCTCTAATAGAGGGAAAATACAAATTCTTGTATGCCTTCGGAACTGGTAAACTTGTAGCTCCTAAGTATTGTCCCGCAAATATTACAGTATACATAAGCAAGGATGTTGCTCTCACAGAGGATGACATAGACGTTTATCTTGTAACAGATGAGGGAATATCAGAACCAGCAACTTATGTAATAACTCCACTTGATGAAGTATGGAACGTAACATACCATGAGGGAAATACGATGGGAACAAAGGACTTCCTGGTAACCATTATACCCGAGTTCCCCACAAGAATATCAATGCTACTTATACTCGTCGTGCTAACAGTCGCCATAACCATCACCAAACGAAGACTACTCAAAACACCAATCCACTAAAACAACGAAAATCTTCCTTCTCCTTATTTTTGTAAACCTCGCGTTTTCAGTTGGTGGCGATGTTCCAATTCCTCGAAAATCTCTCTGAGCCCAAAGCCTTTTTGAGCGAAAAGCACTAGAACATGAAAGAGTATGTCTGCAGCTTCATGCACTATCTCTTCAGGGCGGTTATCTTTCGTAGCAAGAATAAGTTCAACCGTTTCCTCACCTATCTTCTGAAGAACAGCATCTTCCCCCTTCGCGGTTAACTGGGAAACATAAGACTTCTCCGCATGATTTCTGACTCTATCCATTACAACCTCAAAAATCCTTTCAACAATCTTCGCGTACTATTTAATGCAACTAGCATTTGATTGATACCTTCGTAAAACCAATACCTTAGCGCAATGTAATACTCGCCTTTACGTAACTCTTCCAAATTAAACCTTCTAATACACTGTGATGCTTCGGGTTCCCGGCAGCTTCCTTATCTCGCTGATCAGTTCTGGAGGAATTTCTCCCTCGATGATTAGGGTTAGTTTGGGCTGCGCGCTTATGCCTGGATCTTCTGCCAGAGCCTGCCTTATGCTGAGTCCTCTTTCTGAAACTTTTCTCGTAACGTTGGCTAGGATGCCTGTTTCCCGGGCGTCTTCTGGAACGAAAACGATTACGCCTAAGTTAAATTCGCGGGCAACTTCCTGCAGAGAGCACACCTGTCTAAGATTCATGTAGATTCTTTTCAGCTCGGGTTTTGAAAGAATTGTTTGAACGGTGCTGTCAACGGCTCTGCGCTCAACTCCAGCTTCTTTTGCTATTTGGGTGTGGGCTATCTCTATTCCGTCGCTCACGACTTTGCCGTCTTTCCTGACCTGGAAGCCCCTTTCGAAGAGGAGTCTCGCAACCTTTAGTTGCGCTGGGAAATTTTTGAAGTATTTTTCAATTTGACTCCACATGCCCTATTTCCTCAAAGTAGAATATTGTTCGATAAAGCTTATATATGTGCTTCTAGGTATAAAGTTTACTCTAAAATCTGGAAACGGAGCCAAAACATATGGCACCCAAAAAAATAATGCTAGACGAAGAAGAAATACCTAAACAGTGGTACTGCATTCTACCAGACCTCCCAAAACCGCTACCACCGATGATACACCCAGAAACAAGAGAACCCGTGAAACTTCCACCACCATTGTTCCCAAGCGAATGTCTGAAACAGGAGTACAGCGAGGAACGCTGGATAGACATACCCCAAGAAGTGCGGGAAGTATACCGAATGTGGAGGCCAACACCTCTCTACAGAGCAACCAACCTTGAGAAGGCGTTGAAGACTCCGGCGAAAATCTACTACAAATACGAAGGCGTGAGCCCTCCAGGAAGCCACAAACCCAACACCGCTGTTGCCCAAGCCTACTACGCCAAGAAGGACGGCATGGAAAGGCTGGCAACAGAAACAGGAGCGGGACAGTGGGGCTCTGCCTTGGCATTTGGTTGCATGCTGTTTGGACTGAAATCGACGGTTTACATGGTCAAGGCGAGCTACTACCAAAAGCCCTACAGAAGGGTCATGATGGAAACTTGGGGAGCAGAAGTCTATCCGAGCCCAAGCAACAGAACAAAAAGCGGCAAGAAATTTCTAGCAGAAGACCCTGAAACCCCGGGAAGCCTCGGAATAGCCATAAGCGAAGCCGTTGAGGACGCCCTCACACACGACGAGGCCAAATACACCATTGGAAGCGTTGTCAACCACGTTCTCACCCATCAAACCGTTGTGGGTCAAGAAGCCCAGAAACAGATGGAACTCGTCGACGACTATCCAGACGTAATCTTCGGATGCATTGGGGGAGGAAGCAGCTTTTCAGGACTGTTCTGGCCATTCTACCACGACAAAGTCTCTGGCAAAGCCCCAAAGAACGCTGACTTTGTAGCGGTGGAGTCCACAGCGTGTCCGTCGGTGACAAAGGGATACTACACCTATGATCACGGAGACACTGCCCGAATAATTCCGTTGGTTAAAATGCACACGCTTGGCCACATGTTCATACCTCCACCCATCCACGCCGGTGGCTTACGTTACCACGGAATGGCCCCAACCCTATGCCTATTAAACAAAGAAGGATTCGTGAAGACTAAGGCTTACAATCAGGTTCAAACCTTCGAAGCAGCAACCCTCTTCGCCAAGACTGAAGGCATACTGCCGGCTCCCGAACCTGCCCACGCCATAAAGGCTGCAGTTGACGAGGCTCTTGAATGCAAGAAAACTGGTGAAGAGAAAACCATACTGTTCCTGCTTTGTGGACACGGCTACTTTGACATGCAAGCCTTTGACGACTACAATAGTGGCAAGCTGCCTCCCTACGAGTATCCTAAAGAAAAAGTTGACGAAGCTATGAAAAAGCTTAAGGAACTCTATCCGTGGCTGGACGTAGGACTATAAGACTTTGAACTCCTACACCATTTTTTCTTAACAATCTTTAAAAAGAAAAGGATGATGATATCTACCTATTTCCCTTTCCACTTAGGTTGCCTTCTCTCCATGAAGGCCATTATACCTTCTTGGAAATCCTCTGTACCGACGAGGAAGTCCCGTGCTTCCAACTCAAGTTTTAATCCTGATTTCAGGTCGGTATCTATCCCCTTGTTCATTACTTCCTTGATACGCTTAATCGCCAAGGGAGCCTTACTTGCAAGTTTCTTGGCAAATTCCATTGTAACCTCTTCCAGCTTCTCCATCGGCACAACAACGTCTGCCAGACCTATCCGTTCTGCTTCCCTCGCGCTTATCCTCTCACCGGTAAAGATTATCCTCTTTGCCTGGCTCAGCCCTACTCGTCTGGGCAGCCATTGCGTTCCTCCCCAACCCGGCGTGAAGCCCCTATCTATTTCCGGTTGTCCAAACTCAGAATTTTCTGAGGCATATATGAAGTCGCATCTCATTGCCAGTTCGTTCCCGCCGCCTAGGGCGTAACCGTTCACCATGGCAATTACAGGTTTCTCGAAATCTTGGATATACTCCATTATGTCCACCGGCGGACCCTCTCCTGGACCTCCGGCGGTAGCCTCGGTCATATCCCAGCCCACTGAGAAGCTGTATTTTATCTCCTTCTTCCCTTCCTTTTCTCTGATCCTAGGTGCCCCTGTTATTACGACAGCCCTTATGTTGTCGTCCTTTCGTATGTCCTCAAGTGCATTGTATAAATCCATTCTCAAAGCGGTGTTTATAGCGTTCAGCAGGTTCGGTCGATTGAGAGTAATTTTAGCAACGTTCTCTATCTTCTCAAGGATTAAGGTTTCAAAGCTCAAATTTTATCCCTCTTTTTCTGTAGATTGTCTGGTTGATATAAAAAGATTTTCCAAATGTTGCTGTTGCTGATGTAACTTTCTTTTGATCACAGCTACCTTTTTTATTTCCATTCCCTTTCAAGCCTCCAGAAAAACAGTAGTAATGAGCCCCCCAAGTATAAATCCTTCGTGTCCAGCCCCAATCAGAAGGAGGTCCCAGTTTTTCATGGCTTCTCCCACGCTTCTTTTGCCCGTGAAGACTTCTGAGATCACCTGTGAGGAGCCTCTGAACGTGAGGTCTGGACTAGGATACTCCCCATCGTGAATCTTCATTCTTCCATCCGTGACCACCAAATAGAACTTCTCGGTATCGGTTTCGAACTGGATGATCTTGCCGTCGTAGGGTCCAACCCATTCCTTCATGATCCGTCTTCCTTCACTGCTACTATTCGCTTTTTCAGCGACTTCCTCGAAGAGTTTCTTTGGACCCAAGCTGCTCATTTGGATTCAGCCTCCTCCACCCAAGCCTTCACGGCTTCTAAGGCTGCCTTTTCAACGTTGGACGCTGAAATGTTGCCAAATTTCTTCTTCACTGCGCCGAGGAATTTCTGGTAGAAGTCGTTGTCCATTAACAAATAGACTCTGCCTTTTCTGTTTTGCACCAGAGATTGCGCGAAGTGTTTGGCAAGCTTGAAGGTCTCGTGTTCGATGTCGTCTAGGCTGAGCGTGGGATAGCCTAGCCACTCTCCACTTGGAGCTTTCCTATACTTTGCTGACACGGTGTTTCACCTCACTTTAACCCCAATTTTAGCCAGTTCTTCACCCTTCAGCTTGGCGATTCCGGTGAAGAAGGGC
>JREQ01004391.1_pt1 | contig 48207 bp, 49 predicted proteins | sample 210151 | NCBI WGS metagenome assembly JREQ01 (sample SAMN03019617, study PRJNA260268) | marine sediment metagenome | biome: Marine; feature: Sediment; material: Clay; isolation source: clay from marine sediments 31 meters below sea floor depth collected from... | place: New Zealand: Canterbury... | reverse complement strand
CCAAATCTCATTGCCATCATTACCGTGGCACCGGCAAAGCCACCAAAGGCAGCACGAGGAGTGAAAGCATATTTAAATATCTCTCCAAATGCTGCCGGCAGCACCGTAATCTTGGCAAATATTATAATCAGAGCTCCGACTATATAAATGATGCACATCCAGGGAACCAATCTTTCCGCTACCAATCCAATCCTCTTAATTCCACCAATAACTACCAGGCCAGCAAGAATGGCTAAAGTAATACCAGTGGCTATAAAGGGAATACCAAAATTCTCATTCATAACCAGAGCCATAGAATTAGTCTGAACAGCGTTACCAATTCCAAAGGCACATACTGCCCCAAAAATAGCAAACAATATACCTAACCATTTCCACCTTGATCCCAGCATCCTTTCTATAGTCATAAATGGACCGCCAAGGATAGTGCCATCTTTATCTACTACTCTATTTTTAATTGCTAATGTGACCGCACCGAATTTAGTAGCCATTCCAACAAGGGCGGTGATCCACATCCAAAATACCGCTCCGGGACCACCCATAGCTATGGCAGTGGCTACGCCAGCGATATTGCCATTTCCGATGGTGCCAGATAAAGCTGCTGATACAGTCTGGAAGGGAGTAATATCCCCCTTCTCCGCCTCACCTTTTTCCTTCCCGCGAGCCCCTCCGAAGAATATTCTTAATCCCAAACCAAGCCTTCTAAACTGCATCCCCCAGATTCTAACCGTGATATACAGGCCTGTTCCCACCAAGATGACCATCATTGGTGGCCCCCAGACAAAGTTGTTAAACACGGTTAACGCTGCCATTATGGCTTCCATATAACACCTCCTTTTGTTTACTATGTAGTACTATGGTATCAACAAGGGTTAATTTTTGTCAATAGTTTTGTGGACTTTATTATGATTTTTTGCACTTGCCTTTCACCTTTTGGCTATATTGTTTATTTTGCTTATTTTGTCACAGCCCTTGACAGTTGAGGTTGATTGAGCAATAATTCTTTAATTCATTTTGCGGTAAATAGGAGGCCTGCATGAAAAATAAAGTGAGCTGGCAGCTATTTTTATTGCCAGGATTAATTCTTATACTAATGAGCTTGCCTATGGGTTGTGAGGGTATACAGGAACCTGGTATACTCTTCGACCCACCAAGCCTTAGCTTCGCTGCTGAAGAAGGGAAGTCTAACCCATCAAACCAAACGTTAGAAATCAAGAACGCTGGCGTAGGCTGTCTGGGTTGGACAGTAAGTAGTGATGCCCCATGGCTCAGCTTGAGTCCTGATAGCGGAACCTCGTGTGGCGAAGTTGATAAGGTAACCGCAACAGTAGATATCTCAGGAATGAGCGCTGGCGATTATTCTACCACCGTTACTATTACTGGTGAATCGTTTACCAGTGGTAAAGCTACGGCAGATTCACCGCAGACAGTGCCAGTAGACCTGAGCATTAGTTGATTTCAGCGCTGAGTCCAGTAGCTGGGATGCTTTGCTGACAAAAACCCTTCGTTTTCTATCGACGAGCCATCCCTTGGCTTAGCTCCAAACCTGGTTGTCTCTCTGTTTCACACTATTAAGTCCTTGCATGACGAAGGATTGACTACATTAATTGTCGAACAACATGTTCCTCAAGTCTTACAAATAGCTGACAGGGCCTATATCTTGGAGAATGGCTCTATAGTATTAGAAGGGGCTGCTGAAGAAGTATTTAACAATGAGCGTATTAAAACGGCTTACCTGGGTTTATAATAATGTTAAGTCAAATTTATTAACTAGGAGGTGATTTTATGTCAGCTTTACTTTTACAAGAGATGAAATGGCCAGAGGTAAAGGATTACCTAGCTAAGGATGACAGGGTAATTATACCTGTTGGCAGTACAGAGCAGCATGGTTGTTGGTTGCCTATGGGCACTGATACCTTTATTGCAATATCTTTGGCTGAGGATGCTAGTGAGAAAACAGGAGTCATGATTACTCCACCAAATTGGTTTGGATGGTCACCGCACCATATGGCATTACCGGGAACCGTTAGCATAAGGCCTGAGATTCTTATAGAGCTTTTATATGATGAAATAGAATCCTTAGCGAAACACGGGTTCAAGAACTTCATCACTATAAATGGACATAGAATAGTCAACTTGATATGGATGCAAATTGCTGCTGAAAGGGCACAAAGAAAGCTTGGTGTTAAAGTTGTTATTTTTGACCCTGCTTATATGCAAAAGGAGATTGCAGATAAGTTAGGATTTGGGGCTATAGGACATGCTGAAGAATCAGAAGGTTCTGAGATGATGTATAAATATTCAGACTTAGTTGATATAAGCAAAACAAGGGATTATATCCTAGGAGAGACGAAGTTGTATCATATAGACCCAAGGGACCGTAGAGATACTTTGTGCTATGTTCCTAGCACAGAGGAAGCCACAAGAAAAATTGCAGAAATCTCTGGTGGTCCCATTGGGCGTCCTTTACAAGCCTCTGCAGAAAAAGGAAAGAAGCTCCATGAACATTTAGTGTCAAGACTTGTTGAAGTGATAGAGCAATTAAAGAAATAATCTGTTGAGTTAGAAGAGAAAGTTTAATTAAAGGTGCTCGTGAAAGGAATTTTAGCCACAGGAGCCTGTGGTCAGATTGGCTCGGAGTTCACATTGGCTTTGCGGGAGAAAAAAATAAGACTCCAGATTTGTGCTGATCACACTAAATACGATGTAGATTATGTGCTTGAAGTTTTAAGGGAGTATAAAGGGATACATTGACAATCCAGTAATATATTTATAGTAACCTTTCTCCTAACATAGACTTGATTTTGTAAGGTTTCCCATCCTTAATAAAGAGTTTAGGGACGCGCCTTTTATCCACCATACACACAACTTCATTAACAATAGTTTCAATTCTTTCGGCAGTCTCCTCTATACCTTGATTTCCACACAAGGTCACTTCTTCTCCGATCGCAACGCCAGGAAGATAAGTAACATCTATCATAGTTTGGTCCATACAAACTCGTCCTATTACCGGAGCTTTGCTTCCTCTAATTAAAACTTCACTATTATTAGAGAGGAAGCGAGAGTAACCATCAGCATAACCTACTGGTAAAGTAGCTACCAAAGTCTCAGAAGTGGTAGTATAGGTTCTACCATAACTAATACTTCTACCTGCTGGTAATTTTTTAAGATAAACGATTCTGGTCTTGAGTTTTAAAGCCGGTTTTAATTTTATTACCCTCTTAACTTCAGCAGAAGGATATAATCCGTAAATAATAATCCCTGGCCTTACCATATCTAAGCACATATGAGGCAAATCAAGGATAGTGGCGCTATTTGCGGCATGTTTTAATGGTATTTTTATCCCTTTCTTTTCTAAGGTGTTTAATACGGTGGTAAATTTTTCAAACTGTTCTTCAGTATAGCTTTTATCCTTTTCATCTGCTACGGAGAAATGAGTGAATATTCCCTCTATCTGGATATTTTTCATATCTTGTACTCTTTGGACAAAATTCAAAGTATCTTCAGGAAGTACTCCTATTCTTCCCATACCTGTATCCACTTTTATATGAACTTTAGCTACCTTATTCATCTTAGTTGCTAATTGAGAGAGGAGCTCTACCATTTCAATGTCACAAACTGCTGGAGTGAGGTCATATAAAAGCAACGCCTCTACCTGTTCTTTTGGAGTGAGACCAAGAATCAAAATAGGGGCTTTGATATTAGCCCTACGCAACTCCACTCCCTCATCCGACCGAGCCACAGCCAAGCAGGATGCACCATTCTTTAGCAACACATGGGCCACTTCTGAAGCATCATGTCCATAAGCGTTAGCTTTTACCGTGCCCATAATTTTTACTTTTTCCCCAAGTAACCCCCTAATCGCTTTAATGTTGCTAACTATGGCATCCAGGTCGATCTCTGTCCAAATAGGTCCTAAATTCTGCATAACAAACCTCCTCTAATTAGTAACCTTTCGTGCTATAATAATTCATATACTACTATAATTTACAGCAATAGAAAATTGCAATATGTGTCTTCGAAATAGAACTAACTAAAAAGAAAGGAGGGCGATTAAAAATGTAGTGCGCGGCTTTAGCCCTGTGTAGTAGCGAAGATTACTACACAGGGTAGCCCCGTGCACGATTCTAAGGGGTCGCACTACGAGAATCTTTGGGGGTGAAGATTATTAAAACTAGATGAGGCGAAATTAAACAGCCTAAAGAAAGGAAGGGAGGTAAGTTAAAGATGGGATATGAAAATTTAAGAATTGGTGATGGAGTAGTTTATACCGCAATGCTGAAGGAGATAGACAGAGTAAACACTGGTCTTGAATTGATACCTTCAGAGAATTTTCCTAGCGAAGCAACTCTTGAGGCTCTTGGCTCTGTTTTCAATGACAAGTATTCCGAGGGATATCCGGGGAAGAGATACTATGGTGGGAATAAGTTTATTGATGTTGTCGAGAATTTAGCTATTGAAAGAGCAAAGAAATTATTTGGAGCAGAACACGTAAATGTCCAGCCATACTCTGGCAGTCCAGCTAATATGGAAGTTTATCTTGCCTTAATGAATCCTGGAGATACGTTTATGGGAATGAAATTGGACCAGGGAGGACATTTAACTCATGGGCATAAGGTAAGCTTTAGCGGTAAGTTATTTAATGCGGTTCAATATGGAGTAAATAAAGATACGGAGCTATTAGATTATGACGAGATCAAAAAAACTGCTCTAGAAGTAAGGCCCAAAATGATTGTTTGCGGAGCAACTGCCTATCCACGTGAGATTGATTTTAAGGCTTTTCATGAGATAGCAGAAGAAGTAGGAGCTATTTCCATGGCTGATATTGCTCATATTGCTGGGCTTATTGTTGGTGGTGTCCATCAATCACCCTTTCCTTACATAGACGTGGTAACAACAACGACACATAAAACTCTTAGAGGCCCGAGAGGAGCAATGATAATGTCCAAAGAGAGATTTGCTAAAGATATAGACGAAACGGTTTTCCCTGGGATGCAAGGAGGACCACATGACCATGTTACAGCAGCAATGGCTGTTGCTTTTGGCGAAGCTCTAAAGCCGGAGTTTAAAAATTATGCCAGACAGATTGTGAAAAATGCCAGAGCATTAGCGGAATCCTTAATGGAAAAGGGGTTTAGGTTAGTAACTGGAGGGACTGATAACCATTTGATCCTTGTTGATTTGCGGAGTAAAGGTGTTACGGGAAAAGAGGCGGAGACAGCGTTAGATATTGCTGGTATAACCGTAAACAAAAATACGATTCCATTCGATCCAAGAAAACCCTTTGATCCCAGTGGCATAAGATTGGGAACACCGGCGGTAACAACCAGAGGAATGAAGGAAGCAGAAATGAAACAGACTGGGAAGTTTATAACCGAGGCAATAGATGCAACAGACAATCGGGAAAAATTAGAAGAAATTCGACAAGAGGTTAAAGCATTATGTCAGCCATTCCCTGTTTACAGAATCAAGGAAGGAAGTGATGTGTAGAGATGTAGCGAGTCAGTTCAAGCCCAATATGGGGATAAAATATCTTCTGCCTTCCTGCTTATCTTAACCATTCCTCCAATGAGTTACTATTCCGGCAACGATCTCCTGGCGCAAGCAGCGCTTCATTAAGAAGTTCCTTAAATACTATGAGGGCAAATGAGAGAAAATAGGTAGCAAGCCTTATTGTATTCTAGATATGTGATCTTATGCCCCCTTCAATTAGAAGTTAGAGATTTTACCTTGAATCGTTCGCCATTTTTTATAAAGACCTTGGACACTCGTGCCTTGTCAACCAGACAGATGATTTCATAGTTAATGGTTCCAGCCTTTTCGGCAATCTCCTCAACTGGGATCAGCTCACCTCCTTGCTCACCCCAGAGAACAACCTCATCTCCAACTTGCACCCCGGCTATGTCCGTCACATCTATCATACATAGATCCATGCAAATTCTTCCTATCGTGGGAGTTCGCTTTCCTCTAACCAAAACTTCCCCCTTACCAGAGAGGAGCCTGGGATAGCCATCGGCATATCCTACTGGTAGAGTGGCCACTATAGTCTCTCTAGTAGTAGTATAGGCTCTTCCATACCCTATGCTCTTGCCGGCAGGAACTTTCTTTATGAAAATGATCTTTGTCTTAAATTTTGCCGCCGACTTTAAATTAACTTTTCTTTCTATCTCGGCTGAAGGAAACAATCCATACATAGTTATCCCCAGTCTTACCATATCCAAATGGGTATAAGGTAGATCGAAAATTGCGGCACTATTTGCCACGTGCTTGAGGGGGATATTTAGATCTCCTTTTTCCAATTCATCAACCACTCTTTTGTATTCAGCAAATTGTAACTCGGTATAGCTTTTATCTTTTTCATCAGCAGCAGCAAAATGGGTATAGAGGCCTTCAATCTCTATGTTTTTCATTTCCTTTATCTTCCTAGCAAAGTCTAGAGCCTCCCCTGGTTGAATTCCTAATCTTCTCATACCTGTGTCGATGTCTAGGTGAACTTTGACGGTTTTTTTATTTTTTATCGCCGCCTGAGATAATGATTCTGCCATGGGTAAATCACAGACTGTAGGTGTGAGGTCATAGGAGATAAGAGACCCTATCTGGTCTTTGTGAGTAAGTCCAAGAATTAAAATGGGACAATCGAAGCCAGCCCTGCGTAACACAATACCTTCCTCAAGCAAGGCAACTCCCAACCTAGTAGCACCTCCTTCCAAGGCTACCCGGGATACTTCCACAGCATCATGCCCATAGGCATTTGCCTTGACAATGGCCATAATTTCGCAATTTTTGCCTACCACCCCCTTTATCATGCTAACATTATGGCCTACGGCATCAAGGTCAATCTCCAGCCATGCCGACCCTAGATTCTGCATTTATGCGCCTCCTCTTATTATCAGGGCTGTTTAATCTTGCCTCAGCTTCAAAACTAGATTCATCTTATCCAGTTTTAATAATCTTCACCCCAAAGATTCTCGTAGTTGCCTGATTTATCAGGCACAGTCGCCCAATAAATTGGGCAACTACATTTTTAAACACCCTTTTATTATCCTCTGTCAGATAAACCCTTGATAAGCCTATCAAGGGTTTCCTTGGCATCTCCCCACAGTAAAATAGCGTGTTTTTCTTTATAGAGAGGATTTTTTACTCCAGAGTAGCCAGGTCTTTCATCGAGATTACAGACCAATATGTTTTCTGCCTCAAAAACTTTCAGTATAGGCATGCCGGAGATAGGAGTTCCTGCTACTCTAATAGCAGCTGGATTTACTACATCGCAGGCACCTACTACCACCGCCACGTCTGTATTCTTAAAATCCTCATTTATAGCATCCATTTCCAGGAGTTTATCGTAAGGAACCCCAGCCTCAGCTAATAAAACATTCATATGCCCTGGCATTCTTCCCGCTACAGGATGAATGGCAAACCTTACCCTAGCCCCTCTTGCTTCCAGGATTTCTGCCAGTTCCCACACCTTGAATTGAGCTTGAGAAAGTGCCATTCCGTAACCAGGGGCAATAATGACTTCATCAGCCTCTCTTAGAATTTTTAAAGAAAAACTGAACTTGTCCTCTTCCGTCATTTCAGCTTCTTTTTTCAATTGCAAGGAGTCCGGTTCCAGCCTCTTACCGCTCACTGGTGTGACTCCCAGCCCCAGAAAAACATTCCCTAAATTTCTGTTCATCGCCCGACACATTTTTTGGCTGAGTAGAATTCCCGAGGCTCCAACCATTGCCCCACAAGCTACCAATAAAGGATTTTGCATTACAAAACCACACAAAGAAGCAGCTAGCCCTGATAAAGCATTTAAAAAGCAAATAACAACAGGCATATCCGCTCCGCCTATCCGGATAACAAAGATTACTCCTAGAGCAAGGGCGAAAGGTAACAAAATTACACCGTAGAGTAAGAAAGAGGCAAATATTAGCCGGATAGCAAAAGCCCAATAGAGAATCAGGAGAAGAGCTATTCCTGAAATTAGCCAGGAATGGTGAGGCAGGATTACTGGTTGTTGTTTCACTTTCCCACTTAGTTTACCTACAGCTATTAGGCTGCCGCTAAAGGTAAAAGATCCCACAATGACCGCCCAGCCGCCTATATACATATTCGCAGTCGTTGCTGGGTTTGCTGCCTCGGCTAGAGAAACCAGGCAAGAGGCAGCCCCCCCACATCCGTTTAGGAAAGCAACGAACTGGGGCATTTGAATCATCTTTACCTGGATGGCAAGCGCAGCTCCTATTACGCTGCCAATGAGAAGAGCTACTGCCACAGAGCCAACAGTTAATAACTTCTGCTGAGCTAAAATTAATACAATCGCGGCTAACATAGCTATAGCAGCAATAATATTTCCCCACCGCGCATATTCAGGGGAACTAAGAAGTCTTATCCCGGAGATTACTGCGACAGCAACAATTAGATAAAGATAAAAAATAGTAGCAGGCAACGCTTTATTCTTTCCCCTTGTCTTTTCCTTTTTTAAACATAGCTAGCATTCTTCCAGTGACAAGAAAACCACCAACCACGTTTACCATTGCCAGAACTATGGCTACCATGGCCAAGGATTTGCTGGAGGTAGTGGCAGCAACAGCAGCAGCTATGAGAGCACCTAAAACTGTGACTCCTGAAATAGCATTGGTTCCAGACATCAACGGAGTATGCAGTAGGGAAGGTACTTTCGTAATAACCCAGTATCCTATAAGGCCCGAAAGGATAAAAACAAGAACAAGCATAGATTTTAGCTTTAAATTATAGCTCTTTCAGGGTTTATTTAACTCCCTCCATAGCCTTTAAAGTGCCCTGGTGAACTATTTTCCCATCAATGGTAACCAAAGCTTTTTTAACAATCTCATCTTCTTGGTCTATCTTGAGTTCCTTAGCTTTAATAAGGGAATCAAGAAAGTTAGAAATATTGTTAGCATAAAGCCTGGTAGAATCCCTAGGCATCCTACCAGGTATGTTTGCTATCCCGCTTATGAGGACATCGTGTTCCCATATCTGCTTTCCGTGTTGAGTGAGACTGCAATTTCCCCCTTGATCTATAGCCACGTCACAGATGACGGAACCCCTTTTCATTCCTGCTACCATTTCTCTGGTAATGAAAACTGGAGCTCTTTCACCAGGAACCAAGGCAGCGCTTATCACTATGTCAGACTCCTTAACCAAGGGTGCTAGAGCCTCTTTCTCTCTTTCTAGCCACTCCTCAGGTAAAGCTTTAGCGTATCCTCCTTCCCCTATGGCTAAATCTGGAGGAACATCAAATCCGACAACTTTCGCCCCAAGACTAGCTGCTTGCTCCCGGGCATCAGGTCGAATATCTACAGCAGAAACAACCCCTCCTAATCTTTTAGCCGTAGCTATAGCCTGAAGTCCTACTATACCCGTCCCAATTATCAAAAATTTGGCTGGTTGTATCATCCCAATGGCAGTCATGGTCATAGGAATAAACTTAGGAAAATAATTAGCTGCCATTATAGCTGACTTATATCCGGCAACTGTGCTCATCGAGGTTAAAGCATCCATCTTCTGAGCTCGAGTTATTCTGGGAATGCTATCCATGGTGAAAGAAATTATTTTTCTATCCCTAATCTTTTTGACCATCTCGTGATTGGTCGGAGCAGCAGGATGGAGAAAACTAATAAGGACGGTGTTTTCCTTCATCATATCAATTTCGTGCTTATTTTTTTCCTGATTATATAAGGGCTCTTTTACCTTTAAAATTACGTTGGCTCTATCATAAAGCGCTTCCACATCGTCTATGATTTCAGCCCCGGCTATCCTGTATTCCTCATTCCCAAAAAGGGCACCTTCTCCAGCCGATTTTTCTACCAGCACCTTGATTCCCCTTTCTACATACTTCTTGCAAGTAGAAGGGATTGCAGCTACTCTTCTTTCACCCTCCATTATCTCTTTTGGTATTCCCAGCACAATCTCTTTTGAATACACCTTCTACCTCCTTTTGCGCCAATTTTTACCATTATATATCCTGATGGCAGTAAAATCTAGACTCTATTGGCTCTATACTGAATTTTGTGGAAAATGGTAAGGAGGTAAGAACCTCAGAGACAAAAAGGGAAGGAGGTCTTACCACGAATGGCTGAGGCAGAAGCCCTAGGTTTTTATAAGGCAAGAAAAAGGAACACCGGCTCCAATAAACCACTACCTTGGTGCAAAAACAGCGGGTTTTTGACTAAAGCCCGCCTATTAGTTAAATTATAGGTATAAATGGCAGATTTGCTTTTTGGTCCGGCAGGAGTTCCACTAAGCGCTAAGGAACGATCCACAGAAAGTGGCATCCAACGCGTTGCTGAGCTAGGCTTAGGATGTATGGAGCTGGAATTCGTCCGGGGAGTGAAGATGAGCGAAAGGAGTGCTCTAGCTATAGGGCGACTAGCCAGAGAAAAGGGAGTGGCACTCAGCGCCCACGCTCCTTACTTCATAAACTTCAATGCTCAAGAGTTAGAGAAGATAAGAGCTAGTCAAGAAAGGTTGCTTCACACTGCTCGAATTGCCTCCCTGTGTGGTGCTAGAAGTGTGGTTTTCCATGCCGCCTATTATCTAAGTGACCCACCAAATAGAGTTTATGACATGGTGAAGAAACAACTACAGGAGGTAACAAGCAGGCTAAGAATAGAAGGCAATAGAATTTGGATTAGCCCTGAGACCACCGGGAAAGTTAGCCAATTCGGCACCCTAGACGAGCTGATAAAGCTAAGCAAAGAAATTGAGGGAGTAATCCCTTGTGTTGATTTCGCTCATCGGCATGCTAGAGCAGGGAAATTCAATTCCTATCCTGAATTTACTGCTACCTTGGAACAAATAGAAAACAAACTAGGAAGAGCAACCTTGGATAATATGCACATACATGCCTCAGGAATAGCCTACGGGGAAAGGGGCGAAATTAAACACTTAAATATGAAGGAATCCGACTTCAATTATGTTGACCTAGTTAAAGCCCTGAAAGATTATAAGGTTAAGGGATTGGTTATCAGTGAAAGTCCCAACCTAGAAGAAGATGCCCTCCTTTTACAGGAGACTTACAATTCCTGTATGTGATGCTTTGCTACTTCCAGCAATTTTTTTCATTTATAGTGTTTGTGCTATAATAAACGTGAGTTAAACTATGAAACCGAAATCGTGGCCCAATAGCTTTGTCTACTTACTACTTCTAGTAGTGATAGTAGCCACTGTATTTGTTTTTTTACCACGCAGTGGTAAACCTCAAGAGGTAGGAATTACCGAATTCATCACCTACATTAAACAAGGGGAAATTGACCATATCTTGCAGAAGGAAAACACCCTTACTGGTTCGTATGGTGAAGAGGAAAGATATACTGCCGACTATTATGGCACTACCAATGACCTGGTGGCTATCCTTAGCGATAACGGAGTTAACGTCGGCGAAGGTGGGATAAGCCTTAATGTTAAAGCTAGCGGCATTGACTGGGGAATGATAGCCCTGCAAATCCTCTTACCAATTATGTTGATTGGGGCGTTATTCTATTTTTTATTCCGCTCAGCCCGTGGAGCCGGCACGCAAGCCTTCAATTTTGGTAAAAGCCGCGCCCGACTAAGTTCCGGCAATAAACCTACGGTAACTTTTGCCGATGTCGCTGGAACTGAGGAGGCCAAAGAAGAGGTTCAAGAGGTAGTGGATTTTCTCAAATCACCCCAGAAATTCCGCACATTGGGGGCTCGCATCCCTCGAGGTGTGCTCTTAGTAGGACCGCCAGGGACAGGCAAGACCTTGCTGGCTAAAGCTATAGCTGGGGAGGCCAACGTGCCTTTTTACTCCATCAGCGGCAGTGAATTTGTGGAGATGTTTGTCGGTGTTGGCGCTGCTAGAGTCAGGGACCTTTTTGAGCAAGCCAAACGTAACTCACCATGCATAGTTTTTATGGATGAAATTGATGCCGTAGGCCGACACCGCGGCGCTGGCTTAGGTGGAGGACATGATGAAAGAGAGCAAACTCTAAATCAAATCCTATCTGAGATGGATGGCTTTGACACCAATACTAACATTATTGTCCTGGCTGCCACCAATCGCCCCGATATTCTCGATCCAGCCTTACTACGCCCTGGCCGCTTTGATCGTCATATCGTCGTCGATTTACCTGATATCAATGGCCGCAAAGCTATTTTAGAAGTACATGCCAAAGGCATGTCCCTGGCCAAAGACGTCACCCTGGAAACAGTAGCTAAGGGAACACCTGGTTTTAGCGGCGCTGACCTAGCCAACCTAATTAACGAAGCAGCTATCCTGGCTGCTAGACGCAACCGCAAAGATATCGGCTTAAAGGAGCTAGAGGATGCTGCCGATCGAGTTATCGCTGGGCCTGAGAAGAAAAGCCGTGTAATCAGTCAGAGAGAAAAGGAAATAATCGCTTATCACGAAAGTGGACATGCTCTGACAGCCAAGATGTTGCCCAATGCCGACCCAGTGCACAAAGTTTCCATTATTGCTCGAGGGGTAATGGGAGGCTGGACACGCTTCTTGCCAACCGAGGATCGCTATTTATGGACACGCTCTCAATTTGATGACAGATTAGCAGTAAGCTTAGGTGGACGCGTTGCCGAGGAAATCAGCTTTGGAGAAATAACTACCGGGGCACAAAATGACTTATCCGAGGCAACTAAATTAGCTCGGAAGATGGTTACTGAATACGGGATGAGCGATAAATTGGGACCGCGAACTTTCGGGCAAAGACAGGAACTTGTTTTCTTAGGTCGCGAGATTAGCGAGCAAAGAGATTACAGCGATAAGATAGCTCAAGAGATAGATGAAGAGGTACACGATATTATTCAGCGTGCTTATGATACTGCCAAGAAAATACTGACCAAAAACAAAGCCAAACTAAAGCAAATCGCTGAGGAACTCATCGCTCACGAAACTCTGGAGGAACCCGCTCTCAATAAGCTATTTGAAGGATTAACACCACAAACAGCTTCCGCTTAAAAATTTGTAACAATTGAACCTCCCCTGCGAATTTCTCTCTGCCATTTTGAGCCCTTCGTTTTCTGTCATTCTGAGGGAGTAAAACGACTGAAGAATCTCTAAGACTCTTCGCTTCGCTCAGGGTGACAGAAGGGTGCTACCAATTCGACGCAGAGCCAACTTGGCTGGTCTCTCGAGCAATAACACTGTCATCCAGCTTAACAAATAGTGGCTGGGGCTGGCGAAGTTTCTGCCCCGGCACTGGCGACTGAAGCTTCCAACCTGCCTCACTGACGCTCCCCACAAAGCCAAGAAAAGTGTGGAGCTTCTCAGAGCTAAAGGGAAGAAAGGGGTAGAAAACAGTCTTTAAAACTGATAATACGGACAAGACAGTGTAGGCAGACTTGGCCGAGGTTTCTGGGGATTTTTTAATCGTCTTCCAGGGAGCCTGGTCGTCGAGATACCGATTAGCTTCCTGAGCCAAGAACATAATCTGTCTAATTGCTTCTCTGAAACTACAGCGATAAAGCGCTCTATCAACATCGCTTAGAGTAGTCTCAGCCTTGTGAAGCAACCTCTGGCTTTGTTCATCAAGTTCGCCTGGCGAGGGCACCCTTCCATTGAAATTGCGATAAGTAAAAGTAAGGATGCGGTGAGCTAGGTTACCATAAGTAGCTACTAGCTCATCGTTATTGCGGCGAACAAATTTATCCCAAGAAAAATCGCTATCCCTGGCCTCAGGCATATTTATGGATAAAATGTAGCGCAGAGGATCTGGGTCATATTTCTCCAGATAATCAGGTAGCCAGATTGCCCAATTCCGGCTGGTGGAAAGCTTCTTGCCCTCAATAGTTAAAAATTCATTGGCGGGAACATCGTAGGGGACATTTAATCCGCCATAACCCATCAGCATCGCTGGCCAAACTAAGGTATGGAAAAAAATGTTGTCCTTGCCGATGAAATAAAAACTCTTGGACTCTCCTGTCCAAAAAGGTTGCCAAGCTGTGTCATCGCCATGCAGCTTTGCCCACTCTTTACTGGCTGACAAATAACCAATGACTGCCTCGAACCACACATAAATTCGCTTCTGCTCAAAGCCCGATTGCGGCACAGTCACTCCCCAATCTATATCACGGGTTATAGCCCTATCCCTTAATCCTTCATGCAAAAATTTCCAAGTAGTACCAAGTACATTATGCCGCCAGTGAGACTGCTCTTTTATCCATGCTCTCAACTTATCCTGAAAAGAAGTAAGGCGTAGGAAAAAGTGCTCCGAGGTCTCAAACCGCGCTGGGGCGCCACAAAGATAGCAGCGAATATTCTCAAGCTCTGAGGGATTTAAAGGTTTACCACATTCATCACATTGATCGCCTCGCGCTTTGGGAAAGCCACAATAGGGACATGTACCCTCAAGATAACGGTCAGGAAGAAACCTCTGGCACTCGGGGCAATAAGCCTGAAGCATCTTATCCTTATAAATATAGCCATTATTGAGCAAAGTAAGAAATATATCATGCGTAATCTGAGCATGATTTGCCGTGCCTGTAGTAGTAAATAAGTCAAAGGAGATGCCCAGTTTTTGCCAGCAATCGATAAATTGCTGATGATATTTAGATGCTATTTCCTGTGGCGACTTGGATTCCTGCTCAGCGCGAATAGTAATGGGTGCTCCGTGTTGATCACTCCCTGAAACCATTAGCACATCGTCACCCCTGAGGCGATGATAACGAGCAAAAATATCTGCTGGCAAATAAGCCCCGGCAATATGTCCTAAATGTAAAGAACCATTGGCATAAGGCCAAGCAACACCTATAAAGATACGCTCACCCAAGAAAGCCTCCAAATTTAGCTTCCAGCTCTCAGTCTTCAGCTATCAGCTGTCAAGTAACAGCTGACCACTGAGTGCTGACCGCTTCTTATCATGCCTAGTCCTCAGGGAAAAAGGTGATTATTTTCTCTCCCTTTTCCGTCTTATAGGAAGCATAACCGCGGCTTAAGCAGCAATCAAGACAAAAACGTTGACTCTGCTTCCCCACATCATCAACCAGTAAATAATGCTCACCATATTCCAGAAATCTATGACAGATGTCGCATTGCACTTTGCTTACAGCGATACAGCCACAACGCAATTTAATCTCCTTCAGCAGATTTCAGCCTGCTACAAGCTTCGCTTCCCATTAAAGGTGTAAGATACGCAGGAGAATATCATCCCGGCTACCAATAGGAGCAGCAACAATAGGAAGAACAAACACAGCTCAATAATTATAGCCCCTAATTACAATTCCATCCACCCATCTTGACTCCAAACTGTCACCCTTGTATAGTTTACAACAATTATCTCTCCGGAGAAGAAAAAATGCCTCACCTTAAATTCAAAGAAATGGTGCCAACATATGGCTTTGACGATGTAGCCCTTGTCCCCGGCGATGTAACCATCAACCCTGACCAGGCAAATATAGATTTTACCATTGGTAATTTTAAATTCTCCATCCCCATCCTAGCCTCAGCCATGGATGCCGTTGTTGACCCCACCTTGGCCATCAAGTTTGGCAAACTGGGGGGCCTAGCTGTCCTCAACCTCGAGGGAGTACAGACAAGGTACGAAAATCCTGACGAAATTCTTGAGCAAATTGCTCAAGCTCCGGAAATCGAGGTTACTTCTCTGCTGCAAAAGATTTACTCCGCACCTATTAAGGAAAATCTTATCGCTGACTGCATCAGCAAGGTCAAACAAGGAGGCGTCACCTGTGCCGCCTCACTAACCCCAGCCAATACCAAACGACTGGCTCCAATAGCCAAGGAAGCAGGGATTGACGTGCTAGTAGTGCAATCTACAATTACCACCGCCAAGCATATCTCCAAGAGCTACCGAGGGCTTATCTTGTCCGAATTATGCCAGATGCTGTCCTTGCCCATCATAGTGGGCAACTGCTGCAGCTATAGCGCCGCATTAGAGTTGATGAGAACAGGGATTGATGCCATTTTAGTCGGCGTCGGTCCTGGAGCTGCCTGTACCACCAGAGAAGTCATCGGCGTTGGTGTCCCCCAGATAACTGCCACCATGGATTGCGCTGCCGCTAGAGAGACTTATTTTAAAGAGGGTGGTAAATATGTATCAGTCATAACTGATGGAGGCCTCCGCATCGGCGGTGACTTGTGTAAAGCATTTGCCGCTGGCGCCGATGCTGTCATGGTTGGTTCACCACTAGCTCAGGCTACGGAGGCTCCGGGTAGAGGTTATCATTGGGGTATGTCTCAGCCTCACCCAGCATTGCCTAGAGGGACACGTATCAAAGTTGGCACCGTTGCTCCCTTAGAGCAAATTCTCTTCGGACCTACCTCTGTTACCGATGGCACGCAAAACTTGGTTGGTGCCTTGCGCACCAGCATGGGAGTCTGCGGTGCTCGAACCATTAAAGAAATGCATAAAGTTAAGATGATCATCGCTCCAGCTATAAAGACCGAAGGAAAATACTTCCAGGCAACCCAAAGTATTCCTTGAATTTTTAAAGAAACGCACTAATACAAAACCAAACGCCAAAACCAATCAACACAAAAGCACAGACACTAAATACAATCCTCCGCACCTTTTGCGTCCACCACTTCCTCGACTTAAACGTACCCGCAGAGAGAAACTCGTACCAGGCTAAATCGCAAAGCCAGTGCACCACAGTGAAGAGAACAATGCCAATAAGCCCAAACTTGGTAGCGCCAACTATCAGCACCGTGCCTATAGTCACCCACCATATATAAAAAGCGGGGTTAGCGCCAGTGACCACAATGCCAGTGACCAAAGAACTAGTTGGCAGTCCGCCTATTTCTCCACCAGCATTGCCAGCAGTTCGAAACATTCGGAAACCCAGGTAAAATAGCATCAGGCCGCCCACAACATATATAACCTTCACAACCTGTGGAGAGCCGATGAGATGCCCCAATCCCAAATAAATCGCCGCTATAAGCGGCATCTCAATCACGGCATGCCCTACGGCAATCAAGGCACCGGCATTTTTATCACCATAACCCTTGGCTATCGTGGCAGCAGTAACCGATCCTGGCAGCATAACACCAGTAAGGGAAATACCAACTGCCGAGAATAAAAATAAGCCAAGGCTTGTCTCCATAATTTATTAGGGGTAAATGCAGATTTAGGCTAGATTTCCTCCTCTTCCTCCTCACCAGCTATGTCCCCTCCATAATGAGGAAGCACCACACCTACCTTGCCTCGTCGGTGTTTAGCCCTTTTAGGCAGATTATCAATCATTTTCCTTAACTCTGTGAATGCTTCTACTGGCTGTGCTGGCGGGATAACTATGCCATCCATCCCAGCCTTCCATAAATTACCGAGCTCGTCATTTGTTATCAGCGAAGGCAAAGTTACCACAAGTGGCTTATCTAATAGCTCATTGAACCTTCGGCAAATGAGCAGATACTCCACAGTAATAAATGACTCCTCACCTCTGTTAATAAACACACCGTCTATCTCAAGAGCATTAATAGCTCTAACCAAGCCCTGATCCAACGAAGGTTCTATCACCAGAAATTTACCCGCCCCTTCTCCTCGCAGTGCTGCCACAGGTGTCTTCATATCAAAAACTACAAAGTCGCAGCCTGAGTCAATAAGCTCAGCAGTCCTCTTTTTGTTCATCCCCTTTGTAACCACTCCCAGAGGAATATCGCCCATAGCCTTGATCATTTCCTTCAGGCTTTCGACCTTGGAATTTTGGTTCAATATCAGCCCAGCATCCACATTGCTACCAGTTAAGGCATCAGCTTCTTTGACATCTACCCCAGCCAACCCAGCAACAAGCAACATCGGTGAGCTTTTCAGTTCGCTGGCAGCCGCATGGAAACCCATGGATGATGCTGAAGACCTGGAAAGGTTATGCAATTTATCCACAAATTTGCTCATCTTACCTCCAAAGCCAGCGGTCGGATTCGAACCGACGACCGGCGGTTTACGAAACCGCTGCTCTACCCCTGAGCTACGCTGGCACGAGATTAGTATAGCTGATGAGGCAAGCTCTGACAAACAGTCTTGCTCAAATCGCCAAAGCTACCCAGATAGGGGAGTTAAACAACGGTTTTCTCTAAAACAGACTTCAGAACGATGGGTATACCAATCTAGCCAAGACCAGTTATCTTTCCTCTATGGTGATTCGTATTATGGTATCCCCCTCAAACTGTGGATTTTGATTCGGGTCTCTAGGTGTCAATTTTTCCAGGACACCCGTTCCCTCTATTAGCTGACCAAAGACTGAGTGTTTACCATCAAGGTGGTGCTGGGGTGTATAAGTAATGAAGAACTGACAGCCATTAGTATTAGGGTCAGAATTAGCCATTGATAGGGCACCGGCAACATGGCTATGCTCGGTGAATTCATCAGCAAATCGGTAACCAGGAGTACCAGTTCCGGTTCCAGTAGGGTCTCCTCCCTGGGCCATAAAGCCTGGAATTACACGATGGAACGTTGTACCATCGTAAAACCCTTCGCGGGCAAGGAAGACAAAGTTATTGACAGTTACCGGAACATCACTCGCGAATAGTTCCAGCACTATATTCCCCTTTTCTGTTTGAATGGTAGCAGTATATTGCTTACTGGTATCAATTGTCATCGGTGGTGGTGCTGAGTAAGTTTTAGGCTTTGGCTCTCCACCAGCGCAAGACGCCGAAAGAAGTGCTGCCAGAACCAAGATAATGCCAGCTATTCGGAACAGACCGCCAGTTCTCATAAACTTACCTCCTTCTTTCTTATGAAGGGAGTTAACTAAGTGCACCTGATTTGAAATCTTCTCATTATTAGTTAACATTCTGCCAGATTGTAACTCGTGTACCCTCAGCATTCAAACCCCCTTGGCATCGCCACAGCTAAAGCGTTGTGCCCCAAAAATTGCCTGCTTGATGAAAACTATAGTCAATCACAAAATTCCTTATAATCCTCCCTCCCCTAGCGGGAGGGAGTTAGAAGGAGGGGGAAATTCACCCTCACCTAACCTCTCTTGTAAGGAAGAAAAATTCATTACATGAGAGGTATTTTTTCACGATACTATGCGGAAGACTATAAGAATTTATGTAACATGCACCTGGTTACGTCACCAAGGCGAGTAACCCTGGCCCGGCGGTCTCTTCCTCGTGAAGAGGCCGTTTCTTTTTCCTATGCTTTCTCAGTGCATAAAGCATGCCTTCAAATAGTACTAGAGCATATTAGGTCGGTGAAGTTTGAGGATAGCTCGAGGCTTTCTCGTAGGCTTGAAGCTCCATCTGGAGTCTGGCTAGAGCTTATTCAGATAAGTCTATCTCATACTATATTTGGTTAATTTTATGTTGCAGCCACGGGATTTGTTAGAAAGAAATCCACCGCCTGTTACTTCCGATATTTCAGCATCTACTCTACTGCCTTTATCAAGTCTAGGAGCTATCTCTGCCGCCAAGATTGAATTCAACCAACCAATTTGCTCGCCATTCTCTCGGCAGACTTTGATAGCACTCTTATCCTGCGACATAGGTTCATGGATTAACCTCAATTTCTCTCCCGCTTTGCAGTTCTTAAGTATTTTTTGCCTTTCAGTTCCGTCATCGTTTTTGTGTGTAACTCCCGCAACCTTTGTAAAGAAGGATTTTAACGCTTCTCCTTTTGCCATTATTTCCTCCTTGAAGATTCCCCAATTCTATTGTACTCCGACTTTATGCTAGGTGACAATACCACTCCAATTTATAAAGCAACAAGTAACTAATGCCCGAACGAATTGTCTGCAAAGCAGAGATATAATTCGAGGATTGAGGCTCCGTCTCGAACGCTCTATAGCTTCCCTATTGCTAAGCCCTATTTCTGAACCACAGTACAATTTCTTACGATAGCATTCACTAAATACCCATCGCACTTACCCTACACCGTTTTTATTGCTGAGACATCTTTAAAATGTCTTGTTTCAGTTTAGGAATTTCTATCAATACATCGAGATAAGCCGTGTAGAATTTCTGAGGGTCTGTTAGGCTAACATCTGATGCTCCCTTTGAAGCAATTTCATCAAGCCGATCTTGTAAATCCTGAAGTTTATTTAAAGTGATTTCTTTAATGTTTTCTGCTCCTTTGGGCGTGGGAAGGACTTGGATTTCATCAGCAGTTTTCCGAAGCTCTGCCATGTAGCCGATTGCCATATTGTATGGCGCTTGCCCTTCATCAGAAATTTTCTTAGCGTGTAATTCCCCCCTTTCAAATTTCTCGTAAAGTGTATCTAACTTACCAATTATATCATTTGCATAACCTTGCACCGCTGCAGCTTCCTCTGGAGAGAGCGGAGGTGAAGTGGCTGTCCCTCCTCCACAACCTGCTATACAAACCAATCCGACCATCAACGAAATCGCCACTAAAATATAAGCTAATCGTTTCATAGTTGCCTCCTATTGATGATATTCTCTTGGTCTCTTAAAAATGAAGATTACATTGCTGGTAGTCCCAAAAATGGTAAAACAATTTCATTTAGTTTCCAAGCCAACTGCCGAAACCTCGATTTATTAAGCTGTAGCTAAATACCTTAAAATATCCTCCTTTAATGCCGTGCTTTTCATCCCCATTTCGCTTTGTTCAGACAATATTTGGGCGAATTCTTTGGCGACTCCATGTAAAACCTGTTCCCAAATTTTGTAATAATCGTGCTTTATATTGACTGTTTCAATCCCTGTAACCCCTTCCCTGCCGATTTTTGCTAAGTCAGGGCTAAGAGCAGAGATAAGCTTCTGCATGAGGTCTTGAATGGCAGGAGAACGCAGCTTAAGGAAGCAGGAGTCTGCGGATAGCTCGACTAACCTTCCCATCTCTTGATGCAAGCAAGACTGAGCTAACTCACTGAGTCTTTTAACATCGTGTTCTGCTTCGACTAATAATTTATCAATATCTGCCCTTTCTATTACTCCTTCCTGAGCAAATAAATCCTCTAAAAGTCCTTGGCGAATAATCGGATTTTCGTGGTAACATTGAACTAAATATAGTAATACCTCCACAGGAAAGAAGCTGAGCTTTATTCCTCCTGACATGCGCTGAAACTGATTACATAGATTCTCTGTCGTCGGGGGAAATCCTGGAGCTACAATAGTCATATATTTTACATAGTCCCTATATGCTCCAGGTAGCTTGCTTTGAACCATATCTACACAATAACTTTTCAGGCGTATTAGATAATTCGAATCTTTTGCTAAATAATCATATACCCCACTTTGAGCTGTCTTACATTCTACGATAACCATATAAGGAGGCGAGGCATGCGTACCAATTAAGATAATGTCCCAGCCGTGTTCACTCCTACGCCTAACGGTATCGAATTCTAAAAGTCCAAAGGCATCTTCTACCATCCTTTCAAAGACACGCTCTGCTGGGTCATGATACTTACTTCTGGCTATACTGTTATCCTGTAAAGAGATTGCTAGGAAGTCCTCAGATAAGCTTTTTAATGTTCCTTCAATATTTCGACCTTTTCCTAAAATAAGCCCTTCCTGTATTCTGCGTTCCTCTACTAGATTTAAAAGCTCTGAGAGAGCAGAGGGGGATAGCAAACTGATTTCTGTCGTGTTTGGGTCAAGAGTTCCCCGGCTTATCATCTCTGCTATTACTGCAGGGTAGTGTTTGCAAAAAGGGTATCTACCACTTTTGACCTGGTAGAGCCAATCTTGGCACTTTTCATCGCAAGAATAAGCAAAATCCTCTCCACCTAGATTGGTGATGGTAATTCGGTAGCCACCTACATTGGCTTTGGTGATATTATCATCGGAATAATCGATACTTACCTGGTTAGACATAAAATAATCACGGCAATCCTTGATTTTGGTTAACATCTTATCGGTTTTATATTTATTTACGAGTTCCTCCAATTCCTCAATTGGAATCTCAACATTATTAGCTATAAGTTTAGCTAATTCTGCCTGTTTAAGTGCAGAATAGCCAGTGAGGTTAAATCGCTTACAAAGCTCCCTTAGCTCCTTTTGGGTCAAAGATTTTAATAATGAGAGTCTAGTGGTCATGTAGATTCACCTCCCCAGCTTAATCTCCTGTTTATCTTTATCCCTGCTCCTCTCCAAATCCGTTGGCTGGGCTATGTAATCCAAATTATACACTCACCCAGCCCTAAATAGAAGACGCCATAGAGGGAATAGCTATTTTGAGGCAGTCTTAGACCAATTACATCACCTCAACCAAAGGGTGTAGCGAAGTTTGGGTATAGTCTGAGGCTTCAGCGCGAGGGTGGGAATTGGTCTAAATCATATCCGAAAAGCTGCGAGACTTCGGATAGACGAGCAATATTGACTTAGGTCGAATCCACAATGGAGGCTCTAGCTGATGCAGAATGTGGAGAAGCCTCGTAGTCGTTGACCTATCACTCGCTTATCCCCTTTGGCTTCGGTGATTAGACCACTAAGCCATTCCTTTAGCAACTCGTGACTAATAAGGGTGTCTTTAAGCTCACGACTTTCGCTACCCAAGACACTCCCCAGTAGGTCGGAAGCACTTACCAGTTTGAGCTCTATCGGTTCGGACTCCATCAGAGCAAACGGTGGATTCGTCTCCACCTTGTGAGTTCCGAGTTTGTTTCTAGACGCAGGCAAGCCCCGCAAGTCATATACCTTCAGAAGATAAGTATCTCTGAGTAAATTCGGCGAATTCAAGCGCATTCTCGTAAAGGTATTGTAGTGTGCAAGCACATAGTAGACAGCTTCAGGTCGATTCATAGCCAATCTAAGAAGACTACTATTCTGCCTATCGTTTATAGTATACCTATAGGGTAGCTGGTCTCGCGGTTCAGACTTTGGTGCTTTGAATTGCAATGCCAAATGCATGCTTATCGGCAAGTTGTGAATTAGCTCATCAAGACCATTTTTGGCTTCCTGATTCTGTTTCATCCCAATCCAGAATGCTCTACTACAGCCTGGATAGGAGCGTATTTGAATTAGGGTCTCCGCACATACGTTTAGCTCTAATGTCTTTTCTGATACTCTTAGCGGTGACATAAAACGCCCCTGCCTGTTAATCCATTACTCTAGCTATTATATCTTCAACTTACCTCAAATAGAAGTCTTCTCCGAGGCTAAGACTTGTTTAACACAGAGGACTGCCAAATCGCTGCTCTGCCCCTGAGCTACGCTGGCATAAGATTAGTGTAGCCGATGGCAACGATTTTGACTAGCAACCTTGCGCATATGCTAAGGCATGAGCAGAGGATATAGCTCAGACCTGCGCCTTCTCCGGCTGGAAGGGATGACTATCACGTTCGAAATGCGGCAGGTAGTTTTCAGCTGCGTCCATGCCCTGAATCCAGCCATTTTCTAATCCCAGCTTGTCAACCAATTCAAGGACTTCTGAATACTCTGAGGCAGAGATTTTACGACACAGTTCTGGTACCTGAGCTGCTAGATGTGTGGGATAATATTGAGACATGATACTTACAGTAACGTTGGGCGAAATATCATGCACCAGCCAGCTAAGCGAATCGTAACTGCCGGCCAGCCGATTGGGGAGAATGAGATGACGTATAATTAATCCTCTCTGAGCCAGCCCCCAGCCATCTAATACCAACTCATCCCCGACTTGCCGATACATCTCAAGAATAGCCCGGCGAGCTCGTGTTACATAATCACTGGTATGAGAGAACTTTGCTGCCCAAGCATCAGAAGCATATCTCAAATCAGGCAGGTAGATATCCACAATCCCATCCAGCACCTGGAGGGATGCCACAGAATCATAGGCGTTAGTGTTATAAACTATGGGCACTCTAAGCCCCATAGGCACTGCTTCCAAAACTGCTCGAACTAACTGAGGCACAAAATGGGAGGGCGAAATAAAACTGATGTTGTGACATCCTAACTCATCTTGAAGATATACCATGCGTTCAGCCAAAGTATGAAAATCCATCTCCCTAGAAGCCTGGTATTCTGGATCCTGGCTTATCTGATAGTTCTGACAATAAACGCACCTCATGTTGCAATTACCAAAGAAGATAGCTCCGGTCCCTCTACTGCCTGAGATAGCTGGCTCCTCGCCATGATGGTCACAGACCGCAGAGACGATGGGCAAATATCCAGAATGGCAAAGCCCTTGCTCATTTTTTAGACGGTTGACCTGACATTCCCTGGGGCAAACATCACATGATGCCAACCGCATTTCCATCGCCTCCGCCCGGCGCTCAAGCTCGCCGCTACGATATAACTTAAGATATGAAGGTTCCATTCCAGACATTCCTATACTTTGGCTTCAATCCCCTATCGAGGGTTAGTTCTCTCCTAACCATATTATTAGCAATTCCTACCCTCTAAGTCTTCCAAATCCTGGTAAAAACGAATCATAAGTTGAGTTAGCTTATTCCCTTCGTTTAAGCTGAAGATTTTAGTTTGCTTTCCCAGAGGCTCTTCGTCCACTACCCCAATTCTTACCAAGTCCTCAATCACACGGGAAACGCTGGAATGAGATAAACCTGTTTCCTCAGCAAGTCCTGATAGATATGTGATTTTGCCTCGGTTCTTTAATAGCGTCTCTAGAATAGTTATCCGCGCACTTCGTCCAAGAACTTCTTCTAATATTCCCATAGAAGCCTCCTTCGTATCATAAGTTTCTTATAAATTGCCAGGCTTGTCAATAATGCTTCCAATATTGCTATTATTCGAAAAAACTGACAAAATAAAGAAAGGTTCACACAATATTCGGAGTAACTATTTTGCCATAGGTCTGCCAATCAGTAGAGCAGGCCAAGGAGATATAATGACAATTAGGCTCGTTACCGATAGTGCATCAGATATTCCAAGCGAGGTGGCACGGAAGCTAGGGATTAGCATTGTGCCCTTGACAGTCTCTTTTGGGAAGAAGGTTTATAGAGATGGCATCGACCTCAACGCAGAGGAATTTTACTCCAAATTAGCTCAAAGTGAGGAGTTACCCAAAACCGCTCAGCCTTCGGTTGGAAGTTTCATCGATGTCTATGAGACACTTGCACAGCAGGATAAGGAAATTATTTCTATTCACCTTTCCAATAAGTTAAGTGGCACTTATAATGCCGCGTCACTAGCCAAGGAGGCTATGACGAAAGACTGCCGCATCGAGGTTGTGGATTCTGAATCAGTGTCCATGGGCCTAGGACTCACAGTCATTGCCGCTGCCAAAGCAGTTCGAGACGGTGTAACTTTTAAGGAGACCATGGACATAATACATCGAAACGTCTCCCGAATGCATCTACTCGCTTTTCTCCAAACGCTGGAGTATTTGGAAAAGGGAGGGCGACTTGGCAAAGGTAAAGCGCTTCTCGGCACACTGCTGCATGTGAAGCCCCTAATTACAGTCCAGGATGGCGAAGTTCAGCCATTCGGGAGGGCACGCACTACAAGGGGCGCACTGCAACGCTTATACGACTTCGTAAATGCTCTTCTGCATATCAGGGGGCTATCCATTATGTATACCACCGTGTCCAAAGAAGTGGAAATACTGGCAAAGTTGTTAGCTCCATTATTTCCTCAAGACCGCATCATCGTAACGCAGGTTGGTTCTACATTAGGCACACATACTGGGCCGGGTACCGTTGGTGTTGCAGCCCTAGTAGAATAACACGACCTCAGATTATGTATCTATATCAGGGCAATGACTAAAGTTCCGGGGCCTACATATGTAGATGTAACACAGCCAAGCCTTGTAATAAGAATACGCTCTCTGGGAAGTAGTGACTCCAGACGTTGGGCAAGCATCTCTGCCTCTTCGAGCATTGTGGAATAGGCAATCGCTATCTCCTTTACACCTAGAAAGTCTTCTGCCCACCGCTTTAAGCGATTTAAGGCCATTGCCCGACCAATAAGCAACATAGGAGAGCGTATTTTACCACCAGCATAAACCTCACCCAGCAGCTTAATACCTAGTGCCATGCTTATTTTCCCTAAGAGAATTAACCCTCTCGTTAGTTGAAAGCGCTTTCCCTTAAAAAGATAAGCAAAGTTATCCACCTTCCCAAACATGCGACTCCGTGGTATAACTTGATGTATTATGTCAAGAATCTGGTCTAAGTTCTTCCCCTCCTGAGCTGCCCTGGCAGCGGCTATGACTATCAGCCCCAAGCCTACGGAGACCGAGTTCGAATCTATTACTTCCACACGGCACTTACCCCCTATGTAACTCTGGGCTAACTTTGCCACATCATGTGTGCCGCTATAGCCGGGGGAGAGATGGATAGAAATGATTTCATCAGTTTCGGCGGCCAGGTTGTTATATACTGTAACAAAATCGCCCGGCGATGGCACAGAGGTTTTGGGGAATTCCCGGCCATGAACTAACTCGTGGTAAACCCTGTCAGGTTTAAGGTCTACGCCATCGCGATAAGTCTTGGCACCTATTTGCATATACAGTGGCACTATAGTAATAGAGAGCTGGCTCGCTATCTCAAGAGGAATGTCACAAGTACTATCAGTCACTACTTTAACCATTATTGCTAATCCTCCTAGTTCAAAGTGAAAGCTCCTGGCTTTCTCCGTTATTATATCATTGAAGAAGCTGTAGCAACCTCAGGTAAGCAGAAAATCAATGAGCTATTGATGATACTTATTACGACAGATTAGAATGTGTTTTAGCTCAGACAATCATCACTGAACACGCTGGGGTGGAGTAATAATGGAAAGAGAAGCTGTTACCAAGAGGAAGCTATACAACCTATTGACTAAACTCAAAACCAGCCTTGGGGATTATATAACCCTATATGTGAAACCTTCTTCCTTTCCACATTATATAAATGAACTATTGCTAGAACCTAAATATAGTATATGCGTTGATGAAATCAAAGAGTCGGTTAATACTAAAGCCGTTATCCAAGAAGCTGAGAGGTATAAAACAGGAGCAGCTATATTTTGGCAGGAAATTGGAAACAGGTATATAGTGCTGCCTCCATTCCCTATCAGAGAAAATAAAGTTTTTCTTGCCAAGCTTGATACTTCACTTCTACAGGAAACACTGGAGAGAAAATATACTATAGGAGTTGTATTGGTAACCTGGGGGTCATACGCTCTAGGAATTTTCCACGGCGATAACTTGATAGAATCAAAAGTGGGTACTGGGTATATTCATAAGGAGCATAAGAAAGGCGGCAGAAGCCAAAAAAGATTTGCCCGGAGGACTGAAGAGCAGAAAAAGGATTTTCTGAGAAAAGTTAGTAATAGAATTGAGGAAAGATTTAAAAATCACGCCCTAGATCGTATCTTCTTTGGGGGGAACAGATTAATTAGCAAGCCATTGCTAACAGAGTGCCGATATCTTGAATTGGAGAGTGACAAAATTTCGGCAAGAATTTTGAATGTAAGGTATGCAAATAAGGAAGCCCTAGACCACAGCTTGGGTGAAATAACAAAATCGCTAGTTTTTACTTATTGAAGGCGTACAAAAATATACAGCTTGGCAAATAGCATACTTGCCGGAGACCAAATTACCAAGCTTCTTTCTAACCCCTAGATTTCAAGCGTCTAGAGGGAGTTAGATTTGATATCTAGGCTCCCTCCAGATGCTCAGCAAATGGCTACGAGTATTCAGGCTTTACCTATTCTGAATACCTTTGTCCCACAGCTCGGACAGACACCCTGCACAGCTGGTCTGCGGTTCTTAAGGATAATCTGTCTGGGGTTTCTTATTTCGACTTTCCTCCGGCACTTCATACAATACGCTGTTGCCATGATACCCTCCTTTTTTCTAAATTATTTCTACTAATATAATTACTGCAAGATTGAAGTCTTGTCAATACCCTAGACCCTGTTTTTTAAACAAAATTACCCTGACCACTCCTAAAGTGAATAAACCGAAAAACAGAAGAGCCTTTCTGCCCTCGGGCATGGGGTTCCAGAAGCTCCGCCAAAAGGACTCCATTACCTCGCCCAGTTCAATCTCAGGAATCTGGAAGAACCTCTTACCTGTTTCAGGATCCCGTTGGTAGAACTTGACTTTAGGATTCTCAATGGAGGTCTCCATTTTCCCTTCATATTCCACCCACATATGTATGGGAGAGCAGTTAAAGTAGTAGGGGATGTTCTTCGCTTCAAAGATGGATGCTAGAACTAAAGCTCGGGCTTTGCAATCCCCCTTTTCTTTCTCCAATACCACTTTGGTAGCGGGGAAATACCACGGCATGCCATGAACTTCCCAGTCATAGTTATAAGTTATTCTCGCCAGAACCGTCTTTTCTATAGCTACAGGATCGGAGGAAAGGCCCTCCAGCATGGGTTCAACAGCGCCAGGGTCAACATCTGGGCTAAAAATCCTGTGAACGCTAATAACCAAGTTTAAGGGATTGGGATATAACACAAACAATATCCAAAGTCCCAGTAATAAGGGAAAATACCGGTGAAAAACTTTTCCAGTAAAAATCCACCACTTCACTTTAATGCTATCTGACATTCCTTTTCGTCAATCTCGTCTCTCCCTTGAGTGCCCTTTAATATGCACTTACAGCACTGCTTTAAGCAGTTATGATAAACTCAAAGCCAGTCGGCTAACTCATAATCAATAATCTCATCAACCAAGAACCTTGTGACGAGAGCGATATTTCTAAACGTATCAGTGTTAAGCAATGAAAACCTTTCATAAATTATCTTTTGAATCTTCGACTGGTAGGCGGGAGTTATATAAGCCAGCTTTTTCCCTATGTAATCTTTAATCTCATCTCCAAACTGCTCATCTCGAATTAAAGGCACAGCACAGCTAACATCCCTGATAATTGAAGCTAGATAAAGGATCTTTTCCAATCTATTTCGTAGTGCTACCTCCCAAGCTAGAACCTCCTCAACACTCGGGTCAAGGATATACTTAGCATAAGCCGCCTGATCCACAACAAAGTTCTTACCATATAATAACCTGGTAACTCCATATTCCTTGGCAGTCATTCCAATATTATAGAGAAGAGCATTTATGCAACCATGGGAAAGATGGTATTGCTTCGCCACCCTTATCAAGTCTTTGGGAACCTTGATAAGGTAGTATTCCAAAGAGCCATGTAAAACGGAATGCGCCGCCTGGCGTCTAATCCCAGCTAAACCGACAAGCTGAGGTATTTCCAGAAACTTAACCACATAAACAGTGATTGTCGATTTTCCATGCAAAGCATCATGGGTAGCAAAAAATGTTTCCCTAGCAGATTTTTCAACTATATGGAGGTCAACTGAATCAGCCATCGGCTCGCCTATGATTCCATAGCATCCATCTAAAGCGCTCACGATTTTATCGACAATAGATTGCGATACTTCTCCGCTCTTTGTTATAGAAAGCTTTGTCATCAGCGTTTTGTCACCTTAAATGCCACCCAGCCACAAACGTCCCCAAACCAAAACTAGCCTGTTGCCGGATCCCCAGCGTATATGAGTAACTAGCTTGCCAACAGAGCAAAAATTTCACCTAACACTTGCCTCTCCTAAGCTTCTCTCCTCTTATCCTCCGTAAAGTTCCCTCAGTAATGCCAAAGTGGTGGGCTATCTCGTGGCGTACTACCTCCTGTACTTTCACTTGAATTTCCTTATCAAAGCGACACAGCGCCTCTATGGGCTTCTGGAAGATGGTTATCTTGTCTGGCAGAACCATTCCATACCCTCTGCCTCGTTTGGTTTGGGGCACACCTTGATAAAGGCCTAGCAGCTGGCTGGGGTGTTTAAGTTTAACCTGCCTTAGTTGCCTCGATGTCGGCCAGTCCTCTACAACCACATCAACATTTTTCAGTTTGCTTTGAAACTCTGGGGGCAAATCCTCAATTGCCCTGGCCACAAGAGACTCAAATCTCTCCCCTGGCATATCTCTAAATCCACTCACCAGCATTATTCTACCACGTATCTTGCTTTTTCCTCTTTGTCAACCAAATTTTCTTGACGAGAGCTAATAAATAGGATAGGCTATTTGCTTAAGGCTAGGAGGGAAAATACCAAATTGTGGTGTCGCGGCATCAGAGGTGCTATTACAGTTACGGCAAATAATAAAGAGAACATTATAGCTGCCTGCAAGGAGCTACTCGAGGAAATGGTACAGGCCAATGGAATTGAGATTAACGAGGTAGCTGCCATCTTTTTCACTACCACATCAGACTTAAATGCTGAGTTCCCAGCAGCGGCAACACGGGAGCTAGGATGGCCACAACACCTTGCCTTACTTTGCGGACATGAGATGAATGTTCCCAACAGTCTACCTCACTGCTTGAGGATTTTAATGTTAGTAAATACAGAAAGGGGAAACGAAGAAATTAAGCATATTTACTTAAGGGAAGCAAGAGGGCTGAAAAGAAGCGAAACCATAATACCTGGAGGCAAAACATGATTGTGGTCATGAAAACTAGCTGCAGCCAAGGTGAAATTGAAGGGGTTGTGGCACGCATCCAACAACTAGGATTAAAGCCGCATGTATCACAAGGTGTCGAGCGTACAATTATAGGTGTATTAGGACAGGTTTTCCCTGAGCTTCACGATACATTGCAGCTATTGCCCGGGGTGGAGGAGATTATCCCCGTTAGTAAGCCTTATAAGCTTGCCAGTCGGGAGTTCCACCCCCAAGATACTATAGTCAAGGTAAATGACCTTGCCATTGGTGGTGATGAAATAGTTATTATAGCTGGCCCTTGTGCTGTAGAAAGCGAAGAGCAACTTCTAGCTATTGCTCGGGAAGTCAAAGCAAATGGCGCTAGCATCTTGCGCGGTGGCGCCTTTAAGCCACGCACCTCACCATACCATTTTCGCGGATTAGGCATAAAGGGGCTTAAAATGCTAGCAAAAGCCCGAGAAGAAACTGGGATGCCCATCATTACTGAGGTAATGACACCAAAGGACGTTGAGCTCGTAGCTAGCTATGCTGACATCCTCCAGATCGGAGCACGAAACATGCAGAATTTCACTCTACTGGATGAAGTGGGGAAAACGAGGAAACCGGCGATGCTCAAGAGAGGTTTATCAGCTACAATTCAAGAATGGCTACTAGCTGCCGAATATATTCTAGCCCAAGGTAATGAACAACTTATCCTGTGCGAACGTGGCATTAGAACCTTTGAAACTTCCACTCGTTATACTATGGATATCAGCGCTATCCCCGTCATTAAAAGAGTTAGCCATCTGCCCATCATCGCTGACCCCAGTCATGCCACAGGCAAATGGTATTTAGTAGCTCCCCTAGCACTAGCTGCGATAGCTGCTGGAGCAGATGGACTGATGATAGAAGTCCACCCTAGCCCTGACCTAGCACTTTCAGATGGGGCTCAATCACTCACTTTCGATAACTTCCGACAATTTATGTCTCAATTAATACCTGTAGTCCAAGCCACCGGTAGAAAATTGGCTACTTCTGGCATAAAGATTAAGTCCTAAGCTTCAAATGAGGATTGAGCAAGAATTAATCAGCATAGTTCCCCAAAAGGAAACACTTATCACCATTGGCGTCTTTGACGGCGTTCATGCCGGGCATCGCCACCTGATTAAAAGACTGAACCAGCGAGCAGGGGAGGAAAATTTGCTTAGCGGCGTAGTCACCTTCGACCCCCATCCACAATCTATATTGCACCCCTGTAATCAATTACTGTGGCTAAGCAGCCTAGAGGACCGAAGTAAGGAACTTCAAGAACTGGGCGTAGCTTTAATTGCTGTGCTATCTTTCACTACAGAGCTAGCTCAACTCAGTGCCAGAGAGTTTGTCGCCTTGCTTAAGAAGTATCTCAAGATGCGTGGCCTTATAATCGGCCCTGACTTCGCTTTAGGCAGAGGACGCGAGGGCGATGCTAATTTACTGCGCACATTGGGACAAGAAATGATGTTTAGCGTGGAAATCATACCCCCATTTACAATCAATGGTGAAATAGTACGTAGCACTCTTATTCGTCGAGCGCTGGCTCAAGGTGATATGATGAAGGTGGAAAGATTGATGGGGCGCTATTTCAAGCTTAGTGCCAAAGTTATCTCCGCAGACAAACGCGGCCAAAGGTTAGGATTTCCTACCGCTAACTTAGATATAAGGCCAGGACAAGCATTACCCAGCAACGGTGTTTATGCCACTATTACTCAAGTAGAGGGGAAGCAATTTGCTTCAGCCACCAATATTGGCATACGCCCCACTTTTGAAAGTGGTAAAAAGACCGTGGAAACTCACCTCCTCGATTACGAAGGTAATTTATACGGCAAAGAACTCCAGGTTAAATTTATACACAAATTGAGAGATGAGCAACGCTTTGCTTCGTCTAAAGAACTAGAGGCTCAAATTAAAAGGGATGTCGAAAAGGTAAAAATAATAACTAGAGAATTAAAATGACTGATCCTTCATCCTTCAGGACAGGCTTCAAATTTAGCTCCCTCCTAAAGCGAGGGGTAGCTGAAGTCATCGTCGAACAGGAGCTGATACAGCTACTAGAATCAGGAAAACGCCTAAGGTTAAAACAAGGTTTTGACCCCAGCACCACAGATATCCACTTAGGACATGTAGCTGGTTTGAGGAAATTGCGCCAGTTTCAAGAGCTAGGACATAAAGTCATTCTCATAGTTGGTGACTGGACAGCACGAATTGGAGACCCAAGCGGTCAATCAGCTACTCGCCCCATGCTTTCGCAAAAAGAAGTAGAGGCTAATGCCCAAACTTATTTGAGACAATTCTTCAAAGTGGTAGATAAGGATAAAACAGAGGTAAGATGGCAAAGCGAGTGGTACAACAAATTCACTCTAGACGAGGTAATTAAACTCACGAGCAGATTTACTATAGCGCAACTTTTAGCTAGAGAAGATTTCAATAAAAGATATAGCTCTGGCAATCCTATTTCTCTAACCGAGATGCTCTATCCCTTACTCCAAGGCTATGACTCAGTAGTTATCAAAGCCGATGTCGAATTTGGCGGCACTGACCAGAAATTTAATTGCCTCCTAGGTAGAGAACTACAGCAGTCCATGGGCCAGCCTCCTCAGCAGGTTTTCCTCGTTCCCCTTCTCATTGGCACTGATGGCAGCCAGAAGATGAGCAAGAGCTTGGGTAACCATATAGGTATCGTTGAACCACCCCGTGAAATGTATAGTAAGGTAATGTCTATTCCCGACTATCTTATCATTGATTATTTTGAATTAGTAACCGATGTCCCAGATGAAGAAATCGCTGAATTTAAGAAGCAGTTGAATACCCACTCAGTTAACCCCATAAACATTAAAAAACGGTTGTCCTATGAAATTGTAACACGCTTCCATGGCAATAAGGCAGCAAGCGAGGCAGAAGAGTACTTTACTAAAGTATTTCAGAAAAGAGAAATACCAAGCGATATCCCCGAATATGTCTTCACAACTAGCTATACCAAGGACAAGCTATACCATATTGATATCGCTCCAACTCTACTTCAAGAGGGACTAGTTAAAAGCAATAGTGAATTGAAGCGCTTACTGACTCAAGGAGCAATTGAGCTAGACGGTGAAAAGATAAGCAGTAGTCTCATTGATGCTCATAGTGGCAGCATCCTTAGAATAGGGAGGCGCCGTTTTGTCAAGATAGCCATCAAATAAAATGCACTCTTATGTCACACTGAGCGGAGCGAAGAGTTGAAGGAGAGTAGAGATTCTTCATTGCGCTCAAAATGACAAGGAGGCGAACTGGGGGTAAATATAAATGCAGCTGCGTATTCCAGGCCCGACACCTTGCCCACCACAAGCCCTTCAAGCTATGGGCAAACAGATGATAAGTCACCGAGGTAAGGAATTTGGCAACATCCTTAACTCAATAACAGAAAAACTAAAACAAGTATTCCAAACCAAGGGAGATGTTCTTACCCTTACATGTGCCGGTACCGGTGGCCTGGAAGCAGCCATTGTCAATACCTTGTCACCGGGTGACAAGGTTTTGGCAGTATCTTGTGGCGTCTTTGGTGACCGTTTCACCGATATTGCCAAGCAATATGGGGCTAATGTAAAGTGCCTCAATTTTGAATGGGGAAAACCAGCCGACCCTGAAGCAATATGCAAGGCTTTAAGAGCAGAAAGTGATATTAAAGCAGTGCTGGTAACTCATAATGAAACATCCACAGGAGTAACTAACGACATTGGTAAAATAAGCTCCGTAGTCAAGGAATTTGACAAGCTTCTTCTGGTGGATGCCGTCTCAAGCCTTGGCTGCATTGACCTACCTACAGATAAGTGGCATTGCGATGTTGTTATCACCTGCTCTCAAAAGGGATGGATGACTCCTCCAGGACTATCCATGGTTAGTGTAAGCGAAAAAGGTTGGCAAGCCCATGCCACCGCTAAAATGCCACGCTATTACTGGGATTTTAGCAAAGCTAGAGATTACTTACAAAAGGGGCAAACGCCATGGACTCCAGCTATTTCCATTTGTTATGCTCTAAACGCCAACCTAGATTTAATGCTAAGCGAGGGATTGCCTAACATATTCGCCCGGCATGCTAGAGTAGCCCAGATGACCAGAAAGGGGGTAAGGTCATTGGGATTGTCTCTTTTCTCACCAGAGAGCCATGCCTCCAATACCGTGACAGCGGTGAGAGCCAGTGACAAGCTTGATGTGTCTAAATTAATTCAGGTTCTCCGGGATGAATATGATGTAGTTATTGCTGGAGGGCAAAAAAAGCTATCAGGCAAAATCTTTCGCATTGGTCATCTTGGCTTGGTTGAAGAGAACGACATTAAAGCAGTATTAGAGGCATTAGCCAAGGCTTTGCCCTCTGCTTACCGTCATTCTAAGTGGAGCGAAGAATCTCAGGATTGAAGCTCAGAAGATGCAAATTTTAGTTGCTGACCCAATCGCTGAAGAAGGACTAGAAATCCTTCGCAATTATGCTCAAGTTGACATCAAACCCAAATTGAAGACTGAAGAGCTTAAAGCCATAATTGGCAATTACGATGCTCTAATTGTGCGCAGTCAAACTCAAGTACCCGCCGAAATTATTGAAGCTGGGAGGGGACTTAAGGTAATTGGCCGAGCGGGAGTGGGTGTAGATAATATTGACGTTGCTGCTGCTACTAAAAAAGGCATAGTGGTAGTTAACGCTCCTACTGCTAACACTGTTTCCGCCGCTGAACATACTATTGCTCTTATGCTCGCCCTGTCACGTAATATACCTAAAGCTAATAGTCAACTTAAATCAGGCAGATGGCAAAGAAAAGAACTAGTAGGCACTGAACTTAGAAATAAAACTTTGGGCATAATCGGATTAGGTAAAGTAGGCTCAGAGGTAGCTAAACGGGCTCAAGCATTTGAAATGTGTGTTATCGCACATGATCCCTTTGTCTCTACAAATTATGCCCGCAAACTCAAAGTGGACTTAGTTCCCCTCAACCAACTTCTGGAACAATCTGATTTTATCACCCTTCATGTGCCACTAACAGCAACTACCAAGGGGTTAATAGGTGCTGAAGAGCTAGCGAAGGTAAAACCAACAGCTCGGATTATTAATTGCGCGCGAGGTGGGTTGGTTGATGAAGAGGCACTAGTCAAAGCAATTGAAGATGGGAAGATAGCCGGCGCTGCTTTCGACGTTTTCAGCGCCGAGCCAGTAACCGACAGCTCTCGGTTTAAGAGTGACAAAATAGTTGTTACTCCCCATCTTGGTGCCTCCACAATCGAAGCTCAGGCTAATGTGGCCAAAGACATCGCTGAGCAAGTTTTGACCGTGCTTCGAGGAGAGCACCCTCGGTATGCTGTCAATACCCCATATTTTGGCTTCAGCTCTGGGAAGAAAAACACTCATGATTTTATCCCCTAAGGAGCCACATTTAATAACTGCTTTAATCCATTCCGCCATGCCCTTCCTATCTCAGCTAAAGGTAAATTAATATAACCTTTCACTGATAGGCGCTTACCGCCGACCGTCCCCAACAAAGTTAACGGCACATGCCCCTTAGTAGCTATCCGGTCTAACTTTGCCACCGAACCAGGCGCTACCGATACCACAACACGCGATTGGAGTTCACCGAAGAAAATAGAATCCAGCCTTCCCATCACCTTCCAGTTTGTCCCCTTAAAGCCAATATCACCAACAAGGCAACTTTCCGCAATAGCTACTGCCAATCCACCCTCAGAGCAATCATGAGCTGACTTGACAAATCCACACCCTATGGCTTCTAGCAGTAGCCTCTGCACCCTCCTCTCCAAATCTAAATCAATGGAAGGTTTCCCTCTTACCAAGCCATGCACCAATTCCAGATATTCACTGCCCCCAAGACCATCTTCCACACTACCGCCGAGCAGAAATACCAAATCACCTTCATCTTTAAAAGACATAGTGCAATGTCTATTTATGTCGGTGAGCAACCCCACCATACCCACTGTCGGGGTAGGATAGATAGCTTGACCTTTGGTCTCATTGTAAAGGCTAACATTGCCGCTAATAACTGGAATTCGCAGCTCACGACATGCCCGTGCCATGCCCTTGATACAATTTCTCAGTTGATAATAGACATCACCCTTTTCTGGATCACCAAAATTAAGGCAATCGGTGATAGCTAAAGGTTCAGCACCACTACAAACTAAATTTCGAGCAGCCTCAGCTACAGCAATCACACCACCCAAGTAAGGGTCAAGATAGCAATACCGTCCATTACCATCGGTAGTCAAGGAAATACCTTTCTTAGTGCCCTTAATGCGCAAAACAGCGGCATCGCTGCCGGGAGGAACCACAGTATTACCCATCGCTTGATGGTCATACTGGCGATAAACCCACTCCTTGCTGGCAATATTAGGCGAAGCCAATAAACGAAGCAGGGTGGAATTGCATTGCCTCGGCTTAAGATCAGGGACAGTGCTCATGTCGAAAGATTGAAATCCAGCAAGCCAACTTGGCTTTTTGCTTCGCAGCCGATACAAAGGTGGAGATACCAACAAATTCAGCGGGACTTTAGCGACGATCTCCTCTCCTTCCCTAACTACGGCAAGACCGTTATCGGTAACCTGACCAATGATATCGGAGCGTAGTCCCCAGCGATCGAACAAGGCTTTTATCTTACCTTCACAGCCCTTTCTGCCTATTAGCAACATTCTCTCTTGTGATTCTGAGAGCATTACTTCATAAGGGGTCATGTTCTCCTCGCGACGAGGCACTTTAAGCACATCTATTTCCACCCCACCTCCACCTCTAGCCGCAGACTCTGCCGTAGCAGCAGTCAACCCAGCAGCCCCCAAGTCCTGCATGCCTACAATCCAATCAGTCTGCGCTAATTCAAGGCACGCTTCAATGAGCAGTTTCTCCAGAGAGGGATTGCCTACCGGAACCACTGACTTCGTCTCTGGCTCACCCTCAAAAGCACGCGATGCTAGACCAGAAGCGCCATGAATCCCGTCACGACCAGTGTCAGCTCCCACTAGCATTAACAAGTTACCTTCACCACTGGCCTTGGCTTTGACCAGCTTACCTTTTTCACAAATGCCCAAACATAAGCCATTAACTAACGGATTGCCAGTATACCCTTCAGCAAAAAATACTTCACCTCCTACACTAGGTATTCCCAGGCAATTACCATAGTCGGCAAGGCCACCGACAACTCCGTTGAATAAGTAGCGATTACTGGATTCAGTTAAAGGACCAAAGCGAAGCGAGTTAAGCAAAGCTATAGGGCGAGCGCCCATAGTAAAGATATCCCTTACAACCCCGCCTACCGCTGTAGCTGCACCTTGATATGGGTCAATCGCTGAGGGGTGATTGTGGGACTCTATTTTCATTACCACCACCTGCCCATCACCAATGTCCACAGCCCCAGCATTTTCCTCCCCTGGACCGATTAAGACGCGCTTGCCCCGCGAAGGCAAAAACTTAAGCAAAGGTTTAGAATGTTTATAACCACAATGCTCGCTCCATAAAGAGCCGAACATCCCCAACTCTACCTCATTTGGCTCCCGCCCCAATTGCTGCACAATAAGGTTATATTCCTCTTCGCTTAAAGCAACTTTATCCAGAGCTTCTTTAGAGATAGTCAATAATCGACTCCCAAATTAGATTGCCATCTATGCTGCCAAGAAGCGGCTCGCAAGCTCGCTCAGGATAGGGCATCATGCCTAAAACATTGCCCTCTTTACTACAAATAAAAACAATGACGGTATTATTTTACCGCCACGCACCATCTAATTGCTAGAGCCTAAAACCCTAAATATTGCTATAAATTCAGAGATTAGCAAGCAACTCTGAAACTACATCGCTAACTTCTTTACCATCAGCTTTGCCCTTAAGCTCTGGCATAAGCTGAGACATAACTTTACCCTTATCACTTATCCCTTTAGCTCCAACTGCGCCAATTACTTGCTGTGCCACAATTACAACCTCTTCACGGCTCATCTGCTTGGGAAGATATCCCATAAGGATGGACAATTCTGCTTCTTCCTGAGCTACAAGATCGCTACGATTCCCTAGCTTGAAAGCTTCAATGCTCTCCCGATGTCGCTTTACTTCCTTACCAATAACATCAAGAATTTTATTATCATCGAGGGGGGTCCGTTGAGCAATTTCAGCCTTCTTTATCTCAGATAAGAGCAACCTCAATATAGAAACCCGGGCTCCATCATGTTGCTTTAGCGCTTCTTTGAGGTCTTCCCTTATCTTTTTCTCGCACTTCACTTGGCTACTTAGAACTTTTTTGCCTCTTTATCGCTTCTTTTTTCTTGCGCTCCTCGCTGGGTTTCTCATAAAACCTGCGACGGCGAACCTCAGCTAAAATATTGTCGTGCTGCACCTGCCTATTAAACCTACGCAGCAAACTTTCAAAACTCTCACCTGAACCAAGCCTTACATCAGCCATATTACAGTATATCCGTTTCCATGCAACACTATTTTATCCATCATAGCCTAACTATGTCAACCATTTTTAGGCAAGATTGTTTAGTAACCTCGTTTTTTGTCATTCTGAGCCCTATGGGCAAAGAATCTCTTAATAGACCCTTCGCGGAGCTTATCCTGGTAAGCCTACAAGAAGCGAAGGACTCAGAGTAACAATTTCTGTTAATAAACACTCCCTCTAAGCGATATAACGATTTGCGAGGAGGGAGGCAGCAATGACAAGCAAGAGTGATGATATAATGATATCAGTTATAATGGATTTTGAATCAACCTGAAATGAGATAACTAATGAACCTTGCTTCACAAATTGAGCACTATCTACCTCAGCAACTCCTAGAGTTGGTTAGAAATATTAGCTTGGAGGCTGAGCGACTGGGGCAAAATATGTATCTCGTTGGCGGTGTGGTACGAGACTTGCTTCTAGGTTATCCTAATTTCGATCTAGATTTGGTAATCGAAGGTGATGCCGTAAAGTTAGCCCGGCGGATAGCTGAAATTAGTGACACAAAGTTGATTATACATCCTCGCTTTGGCACTGCTAAGCTTAGCTACAGCAATTTCACTTTAGACATGGCTACTGCGCGAGGTGAAACTTATGCCAGGCCAGGCGCACTACCAACAGTTACCCCGGATTCCCTCAACGGCGATCTCTTTCGCCGGGATTTCTCCATCAATGCCATGGCTATATCCCTCAACCAAAACAATTACGGAGAATTGATCGACCCCTATCAGGGTAAAAACGATCTAGAGCACCATATTATCCGCATTCTACACCCAAGGAGTTTCAGCGACGATGCCACTAGAATTTTACGCGCTATCCGCTACGAGCAACGACTAGGATTTGAGCTCGAACCGCAAACTGCACAGCTGCTTAAACGGGATATTCCTATGCTAAACGCCATAAGCGGTGACCGCATTAGACACGAACTGGAGCTAATACTCAGGGAGAGATATCCCGAATATGCCATTAAGCGACTTGGCGAGCTAGGAGTACTGCAGAGGATAAATCCGTCTCTCAACTACGATGGCTGGATTGCCAAGAAATTTGATAAAGCACGGTCACTTAATAAACCTAGCCAACTACCTTCACTTTATCTATGTCTTCTTGTTTACCCTCTTGATGAAAGGGAAAATGAGCAGTTCATCCACCGTCTTAATATACCCAAAAAATTAACCTGCACATTGCGTGATACACTTCGCTTAAAGAGTCAACTTCACCTCTTAGACAAGTCTTTCCTGAAACATAGTGAAATTTATTCCTTACTTCATGAGCATGACCTATTAGCTATCCAAACCAACGCTATAGCTTCAGAACCTTCAGTTGTGTGTTCCAATCTCGAGTTGTTTTTAACTAAATTGAGGTATGTAAAGACTTCCCTCAACGGAGAGGAGCTTAAAAAGCTGGGTATTTCCGCTGGTCCAGAGTTAGGGAAAATCCTCCAAATACTACATAAGGCGAAATTGGATGGAGAAGTCAAGACTAAGGCAGAGGAAGAAAAACTAGCCCTGTTACTGAAACCATGAGGGCAAGAGGCGGAAGACTCCCCAACCAAAGTAACAAAACAAGATATACTTAGGGAATCTTCCCCCCCAGCAAGGTAATAAGAACCTCCACAACGGCATTTTTGACGCCCCGGCAATTAATCCTGCGATGTCAAACGGCAAAACAGGCTGGAAAGAATTGTAACTGAATTAGCTACCTATCCACCTTTGGGGGAGGAAGATGCTACATAGCATTCTAGCCCTTGCTTTCTCAGGCGTAAACATAGCTCATTAGCTTTCCCCTCCTCAGCGACAAAAGTAAAAAGACACGGCCCAGAGCCAGCTAGATAAACGCTCGCGGCTCCAGCTTCCTCAAAGCTCTTCTTATATTTGGCTAAGTTGGGCAGAAAATCAAAAGCCACTTTTTCAAAAACATTGAACATAAGAATTGGGGCAAGCGTTTTCCCCTGCTTTAAAGATGGCAAGGCAGCCTGAACAAATTGCCCCTTAGTGAAGTGGCTAGCATCCAATCTACTATAGAGTTGCTTTGCTTTATACTGAATTTTAGCTAATGGTGGCACTAGTAAAACAAACCAAGTTGGAGGTAAGGATGGCAATGGGGTTACTTTTTCTCCTTTCCCTTCCACTAATGCTGTGCCGCCATAAATAAAGAAGGGAACATCTGAACCCAGCTTAGCGGCTAAATGAACTAACTCAGAAACTGGTAGCTTTAGCTCCCAAAGCTTATTGAGAGCCAAAAGGGTGCTAGCGGCATCGCTGCTGCCCCCACCCAATCCCACTCCCCAGGGTATATTCTTGCCAAGCTCAATTCGCCCCCCCTTATTATATTTTGTAGCTTTCTTAAGAAGCGTGGCAGCCTCCGTTACCAAATTATTGCGCTCCAAGCTTGGCTCACTGCACTTAAAAGAGATTCCCTCAGCTAGCTGAAATCTAAGGGTGTCACACAAATTTATTGCCTGAAAAATACTGGAGATTTGGTGGTAACCGTCATACTTTCCTAGCACTTCCAGAACAAGGTTTATTTTGGCTGGCGCATAAATAGTTAGCATAGCGATTATTTCCTAAGGGGGGGCAAAAACCTCCCATAGCTCTTTCCACTCTCCCAGATTAAGCGTTTCAGCCCGTCGTCTAGCTTCTATTCCAGCCCTTCCCAGCAACAAAGCGACCTGGCTGGGCGACATTCCCAGAGCCTTAGCCAAGGAATTGCGGAGCTGTTTGCGGGGTGATCTAAAGCCACAGCTAACTATATCAAAAAAGCTGTCAACATCAGAGACTTCGATAGGCGGTTTAGAGTAAACATCAAGGCGTAAAATAAGAGAATCCACCTTCGGCGGTGGATAGAAACTTCCCGCTGGCACAAAGGCTATGATAGTCGGTTTACTATAAAATTGAGTGCTAACACTAAGCAGGCTCATCTTACCAGGATTAGCAGCTATAGCCTCACCAACTTCCTTCTGCACCATTACCACCATTAACGAAGGCTTAGCCCAAGCCTCTAAAAAATGACGCAGAATTGCTGAAGTAATATAATAAGGAAGATTAGCTACTACTTTATAACCTTGTGCTAACTCAGGAGTAGCCAAAAAATCCCCCAAAAGCTGCTGCGGAGCAATCTTGAGAATATCAGCGTGGACAATTTCAACGTTGGAGAAAGAAACTAAACTTTCCCTTAACATTCTAACTAATTTGAAATCGAGTTCCACAGCAATAACTTTACCTACCACCTCAGCTAGCCTTTTAGTCAGTATGCCCAAGCCTGGCCCTACCTCAACTACAATGTCCTTACAGCTAAGTTCAGCAGCAGATAGAATACACTCCAATATATCTCCATCAACAAGGAAATGCTGCCCCAATCTTTTTTGGGCCTTAAGGCCAAACTGCTGAAGCAAGGCTTTAACTGGAGATGTTTCCATAACCTAATTGGAAATATTAGCGGTAAAAACTAGCTATATCAACTCTGAAGGCATATAATTAGCTGTTGGTAGATTGTCGAATGATGCTCAATGGCTAAGAAATACGCTGTTGTCATAGTCGGTGGCGGTCCGGCAGGTATCTTTGCTAGTTTAGAGCTATCTAATGCCGGCATTGATGTTTTGCTTCTAGACAAAGGGAGAGAAATCGATGCTCGTAGTTGCCCAATTCAAAAGGGAAACGACCGCTGCATACTTTGCTCACCTTGCCATCTGGTAAGTGGTTTCGGAGGTGCTGGAGCTTTTAGCGATGGCAAGTTAACTTTGTCTACTGAGGTGGGCGGCCGACTCAAAGAGCTAATTGGCCCTGACCAAGCCAAAATGCTTGTTGATTACATTGATACCTTTTATCTCAAATTTGGCGCTCAGCAAAAAGTTTATGGAATAGGAGAAAAGGTAGCTGAGCTGGAGCACCAAGCTACCTTAGCCGGGCTCAGACTAATCCCGGTCAAATTACGCCATCTAGGGACAGAGCGCTGCCGCCAGGTATTAAAGGCTATGCAGAGGCACCTATCATCTAAAATAGACATAAAGCTAAGAACAGAGGTTAAGAGCATCGTAGTTGAAAATGGCACAGTCAAAGCTATTGAGACCAACAATGGTGAAAGATTGAGTTGCTCCTACCTAATATTGGCTCCGGGAAGAGAAGGATCAGAGTGGCTAACTAACGAAGCTAAAAGGCTTAAACTCAGCCTCAACTCTAACCCCATCGATGTTGGTTGCAGAATCGAAGTACCATCAGCAATCATGGAAGCACTAACTTCAGTATTATATGAATCAAAACTCGAGTTCTATTCTAAGACTTTTGATGACCGGGTCAGGACATTCTGTATGTGCCCAGGTGGTGAGGTAATTATGGAATCCACCGGAGGCTCTGACCCAGTAGTTACAGTCAACGGGGTTGGCTATGCCAAGCATAGAACAAAGAATACTAATTTCGCCGTTTTGGTAAGCACAGCTTTCACCGAGCCCTTCCATGAACCCATCGCCTATGGTAAATATCTGGCGCGGTTAACCAATCTCATTAGTGGCGGTGTCTTAGTGCAACGGCTGGGGGATTTAATGGATGGCCGCCGTTCCACAGAAGCTCGCCTCAAACGCAGCCTTGTAGAGCCAAGCTTAAAGGCGGCAACCCCAGGGGATTTAAGCTTCGCTCTCCCCTACCGTTATCTCAAAAGTATAGTCGAGATGCTCCAAGCTATGGATAAATTAGCTCCGGGGGTTGCTTCTCCTCACACTTTGCTTTACGGAACAGAGGTTAAGTTTTATTCCAGTCGACTGAAGTTGACCCCATGCTTGGAGACTGAGATTAGTAATATGTTCGCTACTGGCGATGGTGCCGGTATAAGCCGAGGCTTAGTCCAAGCCTCAGCTTCGGGGGTAGTAGCAGCTAGAGAAATATTAAAGCGGCTGGGTAAAAAATTGTCCTGAACCTTTCGCTTTCTGTCATTCCGAGGAGTGGAGCAACGAAGAATCTGGGACGAAGTAAGGGGGAAGAATCTCGCTCAGGGGAAACTCCGTGAAGGGTCTCACAGTCTTTGGCATCGATTTAACCTCAACTGAAAATAAACCTACTGCCTGCTTTGGTTTAGATGACAAGCTACAAGTCGTTTACCTCGGCTTACTAGCTAAGGATAGCGATATTATTGACATCATAAATTTCTATTCTCCGAAGATAATAGCCATTGATGCTCCTTTGAGTCTGCCAGTGGGGCTATGTTGCCTTGAAGAGAGCTGTAGTTGCCAACCACGGTCAAAGAGGAAAAACAGGCAGTGCGACCAAGAATTGAGGAAGGGGGGTATTTCCTGTTATCCCACGACAAAAAAGACTTTTATTAAACCTTTGATTTACCGCGGCATCGAGCTTAAAAATAAGCTCTGCCAGATGGGATTTAAGGTTATCGAAGTTTATCCCTATGCCAGCAAAGTTCGTTTGTTTGGCAAACCCGTGCCAAGAAAAAATACACCCCGAGGAATAGCCCTCCTCAAGGAAGGGCTAAAAAAACTTTTGCCAGTCCTCAATCCACACTTGGGTATTTTCAACCATGACCTCTGTGATGCCGCTATAGCAGCTTACACCGCTTTCCTCTATTGCCGAAATATGGTGGCTGTTGTAGGCAATGAGGAAGAAGGATTAATTTTTATCCCACTCGAGCAACTGAGTCACCACTGAACCTAAGCTAGAAGAATTACCTTGACCTCCAGTCCTTCCCTTGCTAAACTAAGTAGGTGTTATCAGGCAATCTAACTGCCAACTCTCAAGCATCCCCTGACAAGGGTTTGGTGGAAGTTTTCACCAGTGATGGCAAAGGAAAAACATCAACTGCTTTAGGAGTAGTGCTTAGGGCTTCAGGACATGACTCAAAAATCTTCACTGTGTTCTTCATGAAAGGCAGCTTCCCTTACGGAGAACAAAAAACTTTATCTCAGTTGCCAAACGTCACTTTTGTCAGATTTGGACCGGAGACCTTTGTTGATCCCAATAACGTAACCAAAGCAGACAAAAAAGAAGCAACAAAGGCTTTGAATGCAGCTAGGAAAGCGATTCTTAGCAATGATTATGACATAGTAATCCTCGATGAAATCAATGTGGCTGCAGCCTGGAAGCTCATTGACATTGATGAAGTAATAAAGCTAATACGAGAAAAACCGGAAAAAGTAGAACTTATCCTCACCGGACGCTACGCCAATGATAAGCTCATTGACCTAGCTGACTTGGTCACTGATATGACCAAAGTAAAGCATCCCTACGACAAGGCAATATCAGCCCGTAAGGGCGTTGACTATTAAGCAAAGGAGGGTATGATGGATATAACTTTAAGCCTTATTAAGGCAGATGTTGGTGGCTACGTAGGGCATTCCAGCTCCCACCCAGATGTAATACAAAAAGCCAAGGAAAGCCTAGAACGTGCTAAAGAGCAAGGATTGCTCATTGACTATTATGTCACTGCGTGTGGCGATGACCTTCAATTAATAATGACTCACCAGCAAGGTAAAGATAGTGAGCAAATCCATAAATTAGCCTGGGATACATTCGTGGAATGCACCGCTGTAGCTAAAAGGCTAAAGCTTCATGGCGCTGGACAAGACCTTTTATCTGATGCCTTTTCTGGCACTATTAAAGGACTAGGACCCGGTGTAGCTGAGATGCAGTTTACCGAGCGCACAGCTGAAACCATTGTCATATTCATGGCAGATAAGACGGCTTCTGGCGCCTGGAATCTGCCACTATACAAAATCTTCGCTGACCCCTTTAATACCATTGGATTAGTAATTGCCTCTAATATGCATTCTGGCTTTACCTTCGAAGTTCATGATGTTCTGAAATCCAAAAAAATCACCTTCAATGCCCCCGAAGAAATCTATGACTTGCTCATTTTCTTGGGTTCGCCAAGCCGCTATGCTCTTAAGGCCATTTACCGCAAAGAAAGTGGCGAAATTGCCGCTGTTTCCTCTACCCAGAGGCTGGCTCTAATTGCCGGCAGATATGTAGGTAAGGACGACCCGGTGTGCATCGTTAGATCGCAAGGCAATTTCCCCGCTGTAGGCGAGGTACTTGAGCCTTTCGCTTCACCTAATATAGTGAAAGGGTGGATGAGGGGCTCTCACCACGGTCCCTTAATGCCAGTCCCCTTCCGTGAAGCTAGGGCTACTCGCTTTGACGGTCCACCAAGGGTGATAGCTGCTGGTTTCCAACTTGCGAATGGCAAGCTTATCGGTCCTAGCGACCTCTTCGATGACCTTTCCTTTGATTTAGCTCGCCAGCAAGCATCTGCTATGGCTGATTTCCTGCGTCGTATAGGTCCATTCGAGCCACATCGCCTGCCACTAGAGGAAATGGAATATACTACCATGCCTGAAGTGAGCAAAAAATTAGCTTCCAGATTCCAGAACATCTAACCACAATAAAATGCCTAAGCTCCTTCTAGCTAGCACCAACCCGGGGAAAATTAAGGAATATCGCTTTCTCCTTGGTAACCTTGGCTATCAAATAACCACACTCGCTGAGCAAGGAATAAGCAAATTTGCCATTGAGTCGGGAAATAGCTATGAACAAAATGCTCAATTGAAAGCCGTCGCTCATGCTAAATTAAGCCAACTTATTACCCTTGCCGATGACTCAGGGCTTGAGATAGATGCCTTAAGCGGCGAGCCAGGAATTCATTCAGCTCGCTTCGTCGGCAAGGATGCTTCAGATACAGATAAGGTAGAAGCTCTCCTAGCTAGACTTGACGGCGTTCCTTGGGAAAAAAGAACTGCTCACTTCAAATGCGTTATCATCATAGCTACACCAAAAGGTCAACTATGGGTAATGCATGGCGAGTGTCATGGCATGATTGCCTTTGAAGCCAAAGGAGAAAATGGCTTCGGCTATGACCCCATTTTTTATCTCCCAGAGATGGGCAAAACTATGGCTGAGCTCCCCCCGGAGACAAAAAACCAAATCAGCCACCGAGGTCAGGCTAGCCAGAAAGCAAGGCAAATATTAATGCGCCTTCAGGCCCAACTGAGCGTTTAGCGGCCCTCACCTGTCATTCTGAGCAAAGCGAAGAATCTAGACCCTTCGCTATCGCTCAGGGTGACAAAATAAACAATCTATGCCCAAACTATTTGACCATAAAAACCACTGATAGTATACTGTGAGTCACCTATAATTTTTTGGGAGGTATTTTATGAAATTATCTTGTCTTCAAGAAAACCTAAGCCGAGGGCTAGGTATAGTTGGCAGAGCTGTAGCTACCAGATCCACTTTGCCTATCACTCAAAATATCCTTTTAGCTACTGAGCAATCACGTCTTAAGCTAGCAGCCACCAACCTGGAAATGGCTACTACATGCTGGATTGGAAGTAAAGTAGAACAGGATGGGGCCATAACCATTCCGGCTCGACTGCTCATTGACTTCGTTAATTCCTTACCCAACGATTTAATTGAAATCACCCTGCCCACTAACAGCCACACCTTGGAGCTTAAAAGCGGTCGCTTTCAAGCCCATATTAATGGTATTGATGCCGAGGATTTCCCACCTATCCCCGAGGTAAGCGATGGTATGACCACCAATATTGAAGCAGACGCTCTGAGAGAAGGAATCACACAGGTTGTCTTTGCTGCCGCAACCGAAGAATCTCGCCCAGTGTTAACCGGGATTAACGCTGAATTCGAAGGTGAACAGCTTGGTCTAGCAGCCGCTGATGGCTTCAGGCTAGCTGTCCACAAAATGACTCTTGTCTCACCAGTCGACCAGAAAAGCACGGTAATCATTCCAGCAAGAAGCCTCAACGAACTAAATCGCCTTCTTGGTGACCAAGAAGAACCAGTGGAAATCATTATAAATCAGCAAAAAAGCCAGATTCTCTTCCACCTCAAAAATGCCGAATTAGTCTCCCAGCTTATTCAAGGTGCCTTCCCAAATTATTCTCAGGTTATTCCTCAGAGCTATAGCACGAGGGCAGTAGTAGACATCAACGAATTTCTACGGGTTATCAAAATGTCTTCCATATTCGCCCGCGATGCCAGCGGCATTGTCCGTTTGGTCATCACCCCAGGTGCTGAGCTCACCCCAGGTAAAATAACCGTTTCTGCTCAGGCTGAAGAAATCGGCGGCAATGTTAGCGAAATTGACGCCCTTGCCGATGGAGAAGAGGCTAAAATCGCCTTCAACGTTAAATATCTCTCCGATGTACTAAGTGTTCTTCATCAAGCTCAAGTTGCCCTGGAAGTCACCACCCCATCAAGCCCCGGGGTTATTCGTCCCATGGGCGTGGACAATTATGTTCACGTAATCATGCCGATGTTTGTTCAATGGTAATAAATTTGAATTGACATAGCTCTTTTATTTGAGGCGTCTGGTATATCAGGCGCCTTTAGTTACTATTCAATCTAGGAATGATTGACAGCTATAGGCCAATTGTCTACATTACCAGTAAATTAATGCTTCTAGTGACAGGAGGTGGATATGGATAATTCAGTTGTCCTATCTGTAGGTGATGTCCTTCACTTGAGATTTGGCAAAGACCATATTGTTTATGCCGGCATGCCATCTGAAAGGGTGTATTC
>JREQ01003318.1_pt1 | contig 49713 bp, 56 predicted proteins | sample 210151 | NCBI WGS metagenome assembly JREQ01 (sample SAMN03019617, study PRJNA260268) | marine sediment metagenome | biome: Marine; feature: Sediment; material: Clay; isolation source: clay from marine sediments 31 meters below sea floor depth collected from... | place: New Zealand: Canterbury... | reverse complement strand
CTTCACTTCATGGCACCCCTCGATAGAGAATACGGCATGATCGTGATACAGGCAGAAAGCGAGATAGCTGCCATCAACATGGTTGCCGGCGCCTCCTTCGCCGGAGCAAGGGCCATGACAGCCACCTCTGGGGGAGGTTTCTGCCTCATGAGCGAGGGCTTGGGCATGACGGGCATGACCGAGACGCCCACGGTGATAATGCTGGCCCAGAGACCAGGGCCCAGCACTGGTCTCCCCACCTATTCGGGGCAGGGAGACCTCAGATTCGCGATCCACGCCTCCCAAGGAGAGTTCCCTAGAGTGGTCATAGCCCCAGGGGATGTGGAGGAGTGCTTCTACAAGACCATGGAGGCCTTCAACCTGGCGGAGAAGTTCCAAATACCTGCCATCCTCATCACGGATAAGTACCTCGTGGAGAGCCAAGGGGCTGCAGAGCTCTTTGACCAGAAAAAGATCGGGATAGACCGCGGGCTTCTACTGACCGAGGATGAGTATATGCGTGAAGAAGAATACAAGAGGCACAAGTTCACGGAAGACGGCGTCTCACCCAGAGCCATGCCCGGAATGAGGGGAGCCATAGTAAGGACCAACGCCGATGAACACGATGAAAGGGGATACACAACTGATGATCCTGAGTTGACTACCAAAATGGCTGATAAGCGGTTTAAGAAACTGGATGTCCTCGTCAAAGAACTAGAAAACTATGAAACAACCAAGTTTTACGGCCCCGGGGAAGCAGACGTGACCATTTTGGGATGGGGATCCACAAAGGGACCAATAAGAGAGGCCATGAAACTTCTTAGTAAGGAAGGTCTGAAGGTTAACTATCTTCAAATAGTATATCTGAACCCCTTTCCAGTTGCTAATGTTCAAAGGGTCTTGAAATCGGCTGAAAAGACGGTTGTGGTGGAAAACAACAAGACCTCTCAGCTTTCCAGCCTCATAAGGGAACACCTACTCATGACCGTCGACCACAAGATTTTGAAGTACGATGGGAGGCCCTTCAACCCAAGAGAACTTTCGCAAAGGATAAAGGAGGTGCTCTGAAATGGTAACCATCGAAGATTTGAAGACGCCAAAAAAGAATACCTGGTGCCCTGGATGCGGAAACTTCGGAATATTGATGGGCTTCAAAAGGGCTCTGGTGCAGTTGGGCCTCGAGAGAGATCAAGTCGTGCTCGTGTCGGGCATAGGTTGCCATGGGAAGATGGTTAACTACGTGAACGTAAACGGATTTCACGGCATCCACGGCAGGGTATTGCCCTTAGCAACGGGCATTAAACTGGCGAATCCTAACCTAACTGTGGTGGGCTTTGCTGGAGACGCTGATTGCTACGATGAGGGCTGGGGCCACTTCAGCCATGCCATCAGAAGGAACATCGACATAACCTTAATCGTGCACAACAACATGGTTCTTGGCTTGACTACAGGCCAAACAACCGCCACCAGCCAAAAAGGGTTCAAAACAAAATCAACTCCCTTCGGCTCCATACCCCCCGCGTTAAATCCCATCGCCCATGCGATGGTTAGCAATGGCACCTTTGTGGCTAGAGGATACTCCGGAGATACGAGGCACCTAACCAGCTTGATCGTGGAAGCCATTAAGCACAGAGGCTTTGCCCTTCTTGACGTCTTCCAGCCCTGCGTGACCTTCAACTACCTGAACACCTACGACTGGTTCAAGGAGAGGGTCTACAAACTGGAGGAAGAGGACCACGACGTAACCGATAAAGGGAAGGCTCTGGAAAAGGCCTTTGAATGGGGAGATAGAATACCCATAGGTGTTTTCTACCAAGAAGAACGCCCTGTTTATCGAGATGGCTTGCCCCACCTGGCAGGAAGGCCCTTGGTGAGGCAGAAAATAGAAGATGTAGACATAACAGCCTTGATGGAAGACTTACCATGAGAGATTTTAAGTTTCTTTTGTATTAAAAATAAAGGAGGTGGTTTGATGGAAGACATACACAAATTGAAACCTCTGCCCTTTGCATACGATGCCTTAGATGGTATATCAGAGCAACAACTCAAGTATCACCACGACGTACATTACGCAGCCTACGTCAGAAACAGAAACAAGATAGAAGATCAGCTTGCAGAAATGCGAAGAAAAGGAGACTTCCCAAACATAAGGGGACTGAAGTTGAGTGAGAGCCATAATGCCAGCGGAATGATACTCCACGAGGTATACTGGCAAACTCTCGGAGGAAAGGGTGGCGAACCAACAGGCAAGTTGGCTGAGAAAATAAAACAGGACTTTGGCTCCTTCGAGACTTGGAAGAAAGAATTCATGGCTGTTGCCAAAAGCGCAAGAGGCTGGGTTCTGCTGTGTTACGACCTCAGCGACGATAGACTCCACATCTACTCGGTAGATTTTCACGACCAAGGCGCTGTCTGGGGTTCAATCCCTATAATGGCTCTTGACGTTTGGGAACACGCCTTCTACCACGACCAGGGACCAAACAAAGGACCATACTTCGAAGCTTTTTTCAGGAACGTGAACTGGAAAAACGTCAATGAAAACTTCGAGAAAGCAGCATCCAAATTTGAGAAGTAGGTGATGCTGACAAGTATGTAATTGGCTCGAAAGTTTTTTATTGATACAGAATAGAATTGAGGGAGGTGACTGTTATGGGAAAGAAAGGTAGAGAAATAGTGGAAGTTGACATCAAGGAGTTGTTGAAAGATCTGAATAGTGCCTATGCCGACGAATGGATAGCCTTTTTCTATTACACTTGGGCAGCAGACTTCATTGAGGGACCAGATTACCCAACAGTGGCCAGCGAACTTGACAGAATCGCAAAAGACGAGTTCGAACACATGTCAGAACTAGCTGACAGAATCTTGGAATTGGGCGGAGAACCGGAAAGAGATCTCGAAGATTTACAGAAAATAGCAACTTGCAAGAAAGTCGTATTCCCAAAGAACGAAAGAGACCTTGAAACTGTACTCAACGCAGTTGCCGAGGCAGAAGGATGCGCAATCGACGTATATAATAAGCTTCTCAAGAAGGTGTCTGCTTGCTATGAAAAAGATGTAAGAACCTTCCACCTAATAGAACACATACTATCAGAAGAAATACAACACGAAGAAGCCTTCGAAAATCTACTAGAAAAAAAGAGAAAATAAATATTGACGACAGCCCCAAATTCAATTCCCTCATTTCCCCCACTCATTTAGACGGCATCTAAAACTGGATGTCGATACACAGCGGACCCCTCGCTTCTTAACTTCTTTCAACAACGATAAAAAATACTTAGTTGAACAAATGGTATTTTGAGGGAACGAAATTAAGCATCGAAATAGAAAAGTTCGCTGACGAGTGGGGTCCAGAGAAAATACTGCACGTCCATGATCCCAAAGTAGGCATGAAGGGTGTTCTGGTTATTGACAACACAACTCTTGGTCCAGGCAAAGGCGGGATCAGAATGTTGCCCACCATCACAACAGAGGAAATCTTTCGTTTAGCCAGAACAATGACATGGAAATGTGCCCTCGCAGAGTTACCTTTCGGAGGAGCAAAATCCGGGATAGTGGCTGATCCAAAGCAAATATCCAAAGAGAAGAAGATGGAAATAATACGTGCCTTCTCGAGAGCCCTGAAACCCGTATGTCCAAAACTCTACGTAGCCGCACCAGACATAAACACGGGAGAGGAAGAAATGGCTGTTTTTGCCAAGGAAAACGGCTCCATGAAGGCTTGCACCGGAAAACCAGCCCACATGTGCGTCAAGCCTGGTGTGAAATGTGGCATACCCCATGAGTATGGGTCCACAGGCCTTGGAGTAGTCCAAGCCACATTTACGGCAGCAAATTACGTAGGCTTGGACATTGAAGACGCAACAGCAGCGATAGAGGGCTTTGGAAACGTCGGTTCCTATGTGACCGAATACCTGACACAGATTGGTGTAAAAGTTGTAGCAGTTTCCGACTCTAGGGGTTGCATATACAACCCGGAAGGGTTAGAATACGAAAAATTAGCCAAGGTCAAGAAGGAAACTCGTTCGGTTATAAACTACAGGCCTGGGAGAGTGTTGGACAACAAGGAAATCTTTGAGCTTCCAGTAAACATTCTTATTCCTGCTGCTCTTTCAGATGTTATCACAAAAGAAAACGTAAATCGTGTCAAAGCAAAAATGGTAGTTGAGGCTGCCAACATTCCGGTAAGCCCGGAAATGGAGGAAGTTTTACGGAAGAGAGGAGTCTTAGTAGTGCCTGACATCATTGCAAACGCTGGCGGCGTCATATCTTCCTACGCTGAATACAGGGGTTACAACCCGAAGCAGATGTTAAAACTTGTCCAGAGAAAGATTCGTCGAAACACTAGAACCGTTTTGGAATATGCCAAGGAAAAAGACATAGGACTGCGGGATGCGGCTTTAAGCATTGCCAAAGAAAGAATACTCAAAGCCCTCCATCGTTAGAAGAAATCCTAGACATTTCTAATGGTACCCTAACAATAAAAGCCATAAGTTTAAGTATACTCCTGCTCCAAGTGAGGAAACTAAAATCAGGGAGGCGATTGTCTCTTTATAAAAATTATAACGTTCGCTGAGAACTATCATAGAGATGGCAACAGGCATACCGTGCATAAGTACCAATATTGACCTTTCCACATCAGGCAGGTTAAATAACATTGTGGTTAAAAGAGCTAAGGTGGGTAGGAACATTATCCTCAGCAGACTTAATTCAAAAGCTCTAACTACGTTCGTATACTTCCTTCCGTAGAGAAAGACTCCGAGCATAAAGATAGCTACCGTAGAGGTGGTGCCTCCTAACATATGCAAAGAGGTCGATAAAGGAGAGGGAACTTCTATTCCAATAATGGATAGCAGAATACCGGACAAAATTGATATAATCAGCGGGTTTTTTGAAAGCCTTTTTGAAACATGTTTTAATCCTTTCCATATCGTAGATTTTTCAAGCTTATACAATTCAAGGACTGTAATAGAAATTGTAACGCTTATGATAGCAATAGTAGCCGCTGATAATGTTGCCAGATGTTCCCCCTGTCTTGTGGGAAAAGCAAACGTTATGAAGGGTATGCCAAAAAAGGCTAGGCTACCAAAAATTGTACTTAAAATAAGCAGATAGAGGGTATTCTTCGAGAATCTAAACATAAGGTAAAGAAAAGTGTAAATTGTCAGCACTACAAAGACAGGGATGATCCCTGCAAACATAAATCTTAGAGTTTCTTCAATGAAATTAGTTTCAACCATATTGACAAAAAAGAGAGCTGGCAGTGCAAAATAATATACATAAGCGCTAAGTACCCGCTCATCGCCAGATTTCAAAAATCCCATTCTTCTCGAAAAGAAACCCATTCCCATTAGAAGAAGAATAGGGATTACTGTTCGTATAACAACATTGTTGTCCATTATTTTCCTCAACCATGTTTTGGAACTGTTTTGAACGCTTCTTTTATTTTGCGATAGCATAAGGATGCGTCATAGGTTGGAGCCTACGAAGTGTACGTGCGTTTCGTGGGTTCATGATCTCCATATCTTTTTCGTCCTTTTTACATATGTTGAGGCTCTAATCGCAGCTGTAGCACCTTCACCAGCAGCGGTGACAATCTGCATTCCACCGCAAGTGCAGTCTCCAGCAGCAAAAACGCCTTCTACGTTTGTTCTTTGCTGACGATCAACTTTTATACAACCCCTCTGGTCTACCTCGATTCCAGCCTTTTGCACTATCTGTGTCATTGGTACCCTCCCTAGGGATATGAAAACTGCATCAGTTGGAATCTTCTGTTGTTTGTTGGTTTTCATGTCAACTATTCTTATGGCCTTGACAGAGGTTTTTCCTTCGATCGCCTCAACCCTTGAATTCAACATAACCTCAAAATTCTTCTTTTCTTCCAGTTTTTCTCTCAACGCCTCTGACATTTCCATTTCTTCGCTACTCGAAGTCATGGTAACTTTCCTCGCGATTTCCGTCAGGAATAAGGCGTCGTTTGCGGCTTCGTCGCCAGATCCAATCACCGTCACCACTAAGTCCTTGAAAAAGGCGCCGTCGCAGATTGGGCAGTAGGAAACACCCTGCCCCAAGAATTCGCTTTCTCCGGGGACTAGAAGTTTTTTCCGTTGGGCTCCTGTAGAAAGGATGAGTGCTTGAGCTTGATATGTCTCTTTCTTTGTGTTTACTATCTTCGTTTCGCCGCTTAGGTCTATGTTAACGACTTCTTCGGGAAATTTTAGTTCTGCTCCAAATTTTTTAGCTTGGTCGTTCATTCTCTGTATCAGTTCTGACCCAGTTATTCCGTTTGGAAATCCTGGAAAGTTTTCCACCATTGCGGCTTCTATGGCTCGGCCACCAGGCAACTTTCCTTCAAGTATTAGCGTTTTTAGCCCAATTCTTGCGGCGTAGATTCCAGCGGTTAATCCGGCGGGGCCGGCTCCTACAATAATTATGTCGTAGGTTTTTTCAGCCATAGGCATCAGCTACTCAATTAAAGGATGTGTGCTAAAAGACTTTTGAGCTTTACATTCGCTGGAAGTGCTTATATTTTGAGGAACAAAGAATGGTTTGGTAATTTAAATGGCTAAGACTAGAAGGGCAGGTGGTGGGATGTCAGCTGCAGAAAAGATCGAGTTGAAACCGATAGGTTTCGTCAAAACGAAGGCGGTTGGAAAGGAAGTTAGGGATAAGGGTAACGTTTCGGAGATAGTTCTTCGCGGGGATCTGGCAGAAGCTTTAGACGGGATTGAAGATTTTTCGCATTTATTTGTGATGTTTTGGATGCATGAAATTTCAAAGGAAGAGAGAAGGAGGATGAAGGTTCATCCTAGGGGTAGAGGGGACATGCCTCTGCTGGGAGTCTTTGCGACACGGACGCCACATCGTCCAAATCCCGTAGGGCTTACATTGGTTAAGCTTTTGGGAGTTGAAGGCAACGTCTTAACTGTTCGTGGTCTCGACGCCTTTGACGGCACACCGGTCTTGGATATAAAGCCCTTCGACTACTGGGACATGGTTGAAGATGCGAGGGTTCCTGAATGGTGGATGAGGCTGGAGAAGGAAAGATCAGAGAAACCTGAAGTCAGCAAATAAATGTAGAGGTTGTTACTCTTTACCCAAGTCCAGCCACGCCAAGTTGAGGTATGCTGTTTTGAAAGGTTGTTGGAGGCCTAATCCAAGGTCACACTTAAAGTGTAAAGGTTGCCCGTGTGCTTTTGGTGATTTCACTTTGAGATTTTAAAAAAGAAGGGGGGTGAAGTTGTTTTGATGGAAACTCATCAGTGCCCTAGGCTTCTTGTTCTTTCTCTGTTTTGGTTTCTATACTGTTCCAAACTCATTGTGCAGTCGCAGATTCTGTTTGTGGCGCATTCGTTGATTCTTTGTCTGTTGTGGTATTGTGTGCGTGTGAAATCACAGGTGCAGTCGCGGTCCTGTGTTCTCAGTCTATCTCGGTCTTGCGTTTGAAGTAAGTCACCGTTGCCAGTTCCGTTGACGTAGGCTTGTATAGGTGAAGCGAGGAAAGCGATGGATACAACGCCTAGGACTAAGGCTATTGCCGCAATCATTTTCATTTTTCGGTCCATTATTTGTCACCTCCGTTCTTTTGCTTAGAAGAAAACCATGGTCTTCGTGTGGTTTAGATGTTCGGTGTAACAAAACGTTTCAGATTTTGAAACAGCTTATAAAGAGTGTTTCGTCTTTAGATTCTGTGAGTGAAACATGCGCTCCAGAACTTTGATTTTCATTCTGGCGGTTGCACTTGTAGTTAGTGTTCTTGGCTTGTTCTTTTTTGGATTTGAAGATGGTTTTGGTGGAAGAGGTCACGGGATGGGTGCAGAGATTCCACGGTCTTTCTGGCTTGTTGTGTTTGTTGTGCCGCTTGTTGTTGTGGTGGCTGTGTTGGGGTATGCTCTGGTTTTTCCAGAGCTCGGTAAGGAGAAGCCCGAGGTAAAGCCTTCTTCGGTGCCAGCGGTTGAGAAGGGGGAGTCTGCCCTTGATGCGGTTTTGCGAGTTTTGAATGACGATGAGAGGAAGGTGATCGAGATTTTGGTTGCTGAGGGGGGAACGATGTTGCAGAAGGATATTCGCTGGAAGACTGGCCTTTCGCGGGTAAAGACTCATAGGATACTTTTTCGATTAGCCAAGAGAGGAATTGTTTCAGCTGAGAAATACTACAACACGAATAAGATTACCTTGGCAGACTGGCTTACGAAACAAAAGACTGGTTGAGAACAACTTATAGAGGAATCTCTAAAGCCGTAAAGAATAACTATTAGAAGAGACTGTGGCATCTTCAAGGTTCTAAAGATGAAGAGCGTCTTATGGAAAGGTGTTGGTTTCGGACTTACGTCGGGGGTCATCACCACCTTAGGTATGATCGTTGGGTTGCATTCAGGCACTCACTCTAAACTCGCGGTTGAAGTAGGTATTATCGTATTGGCAATAGCGGATGCGCTATCAGATGCCATGGGAATTCATGTTTCCGAAGAGGCTGAGATGGAGCATACGACCAAAGAATTATGGCAGACTTCATTCTTCACGTTTATATCAAAACTCTTGTTTACTTTGACTTTCATTATTCCAATAATATTCTTAGACTTTTCTACCGCGATATTAACAAGTATTTTTTGGGGTTTATTCTTAATCACGGCATTCAGCTTTTACATGGCAAGGTCGCAAAAACAAAACCCGTACAAGGTAATCGCTGAACACGTCTTCATTGCAGCCTTAGTAGTTCTATTAGCCCATTACCTAGGTGAGGTGATCTACGAAATTTTTCCGACATAAAATAACTGTTTCATGGTTAGAATTAGTTGATTTTAGCTACTTTCTTTGCGCATTCCTTTCCAAACTCGAAACATTTCTGGATATTTCATTCTTGTCAGGGACCCATTTAACTGTCAATGCAGGGGTAACTATTTCCATACCAGCCTTTCCCAGTTTCTCTTCAATAGTTTTAACCGCTCCACCTCCCCAGCCATTGGAGCAAAAGGCAGCATCATTTCGAAAACCAACTGGTCTTCTTGGAGTGAGTTCTTCTATTCGGGGAAGAGAAGGCCTAAAGACCATATGAGAACTATTCCGAAAACGAACAAGACAAACTGAATCATAGATTTTCCAATGTTCTCTTCCTTTTGTATCTCCGGAATCAATTCAGAGGCTGCGAGGTAAATGAAACCCCCTGCAGCTAAAGCGATAAGCAAACCAACAAAGTTCTCTATGTGTATTGAAAAGTAATTGGAAATGAGGACTCCGACAACGGCTGTTAATGCAGATAAGAAGTTGAACAACAGGGCTTTGTATCGCGTAAAGCCGCCATAGACCAAGACTCCGAAGTCTCCTATTTCTTGGGGAAGCTCGTGAAAGATTACAGCGACGGTGGCGGCTAATCCCACTGTAATGTTTATGAAAAAACTGGCGGCAATTATCATTCCATCAATAAGGTTGTGGACTCCGTCTCCGATTATATTTAAATAAACAAATTTCTTGACGGTCATCTTCTCCTCAACATCGGATTGGTTCCCGTGTACATGGCCGTGGTACCAATAGATATTTCGTTCAAGGAAGAAGAATCCGAGAAAACCTAGAGTAACATAAAGAACCGCGATTGAAAGTTGCTCTTCTCCAAGGAATCCTATGGCTTCTGGTAGCAAATCCAGATAAGCCGCGCCTAGGATGGAACCTGCTGAAAAGCTGAGGAGAACAAACAAGATTCTGTCTAGCGTAGTCTCTTTTAGAGATATGGCAAAAACTCCAATCAACGACAAGAGGCTGACTACAGCAACAGCCAAGATCGCGTAAAGTAGATTAGACATATCTTCTTCGCCTTTTTTATGTCAATATTGCCACTAATGAACTTAGTGGAAATCGTCTAAGAGATTTAGGTTTAATAGTAAAAGGATAGATAATCTATATCATGAGAGCGAGGTTCCAATGCACGAACATCTTCATCCGCCAAGAGGCCCAAGGTATCTTGGAATAGCCCTAGGCATCACCCTATCCTTCTTCATTATCGAATTGGTTGGAGGAATCCTAACAAACAGCCTAGCCCTTCTAACAGACGCTTGGCACATGCTGAACGACGTCTTTGCTCTAGTCTTCGCTCTCGTAGCCGCCTGGCTTGCCTTGCGTCCCATCTCGGTGAAAAGAACCTATGGCTATTATCGCGCAGAGATTCTAGCGGCCTTCTTGAACGGCATCTTTCTGTGGGCCATAGTAGTTTTCATCTTCTATCAAGCCCTTCAGCGGATTCAACAACCGGCGAAAGTAGAAAGCCTAAACATGCTGATCATTGCTGTTTTTGGCCTCATAGCCAACGGACTGTCTGCGGTAACCCTATCAAGGTCAAAGGATGAAAGTCTAAACGTTAGAGGTGCCTTTCTACACGTTGCCGCCGACACCTTAGGCTCGATAGGAGCAATTTCCGCCGGGCTAATCATGTTTTTCACCCGATGGTACCAAGCAGACCCTTTAATCAGCATGATGATAGGCGTATTAATTTTCTATAGCTCCGGGAAACTCGTCCGAGACTCCCTGAACGTTCTCCTTGAAGGAGTTCCTTCCCACATCGACCTGAGTACGCTAGAGCGCAGAATAGTTGAACTGAAAGGCGTGAAAGGAGTTCATGATCTTCATGTATGGTGTATCACTCCAACTAAGATGTGTTGCATGAGCGGTCACGTGGTGGTGAAAAAGGGGACAAACAGAAAGAAGCTAATCACGACTTTGATCAATGTGTTAAAAGAAGATTTTGGAATAGACCACACCACTATTCAACTAGAGGACGAAGGCTACCCAAAAGCGGTTAGTGAACACTAGAAAACTAGATGCCGCTTAAGAAAGGCTTGTACTTTTTCTTCAGCAGTTTGTAGTCCATCTTAACTAGCTTTCTTCACCACAGCCTTCGCAAGCTTTTCTCCTAGCTTCGCCGCCTGAAGTTTATCGGCTTCCCGAGGAGCGCCTTCTATAGCTATTCCAGGCTTTACGAACCTCGGATTAAAGACTCCAATGATTCGCTCAATGTTTTCGAGGGCCGTTACTTGACCACCTGTTCCGGTTGTGAATACTGCCATTGGTTTACCCGCCATCTTATGGCGTATGGAACAAAGATCTGTTAAGAGTGTCAGTATTTGGCCGGACATGATGCTGAAATGCGATGGGGACCCGACTGCGTAGCCGTCGGCGTCAATGATGTCTTCTGGAGTTACGGACTCGGCCCTCTTCAGTTCAACGGTGACTCCTGAGACCCGTTTAACCCCTTCTGCCACAGCCTCAGCTAGTTTCTCGGTGTTACCAGTTCTAGAATGGTACATGATCAGAATTTTAGGGCTCATTTTGATAACCACCTTGTAAATTAGGCGTTGATTACCCTAAAAATATTCCTTACACGTCTCTCAACTTGAGTTTGGAACGAAGAAAAAAGGGATACGAAAAAGCGTTTTAAGCCCGAAGAAAACCAATAAAACACTTAATCTGCGCGCGCATGTCCCTCTTCTCCACTCAAGGCAAATCAACCTAGACAACGTAGTTCTCACCTTTGGCATCAAGGCACGCAAACACGTGTGGAGGCACCATAACTTTTTCAGCCCGATTCATCACCTCATTGCTCTTTTTTCTATTTGCCTGCTCTTATACGGATTGCTCAATTTTTCACAAAAAATCTGACGATTCCGTATCGGTTCGGTAGCCCATTATTCTGCTACCCGATCCGAGAGATGAAATATGACATACGGCATATTTATGTTTTTATGCGCACCATTCGTTTTATTGAAAACTCTAGCCTTGTAAACCGGTACTTGTCACCTTACTCAAAGGTGAAGGCCGAGAGGCAGAGCTTGTTCAAGACGCATATTCCACATTTTGGTTTCCTTGCCACGCAGATTCTTCTACCGTGAAATATCAGCAAGTCTGTGATTCTTTTCCAATGGGTTTTTGGAACTAGTTTCATTAAATCGCCCTCTATTTTATTGGGATTTTCGTGCTCTGAAAGTCCCAGTCTTCTGGCAAGTCTGCGGACATGGGTGTCCACGGCTATTCCTTCGATAACACCATAGGCATTCGACAAGACAATATTCGCGGTCTTTCTTGCAACACCAGGCAACTCAAGCATCTCTTCCATTGTTTTTGGAACCTTCGAGTTGAACTTTTCAACTAGGATTTGGCAGCATTTCTTGATGTTTCTGGCCTTGTTTCTGTAGAAGCCGGTGGGTCTTATGTCTTCTTCGAGTTCCTCTAGATCCGCGTTGGCGTAGTCTTCTGGCTTTCTGTACTTTTTGAAGAGGGGCTTCGTGACAATGTTTACCCTTCTGTCGGTGCATTGAGCTGAAAGGACGGTGGCCACCAAGAGTTCCAAAGGGTTGGTGTAGTTTAGGGCTATTTTTGCGTCTGGATGTTCCTTTTCCAACAGTTCAATGATCTTTAACACTCTAGTTTTGTTGTCACGTTTCATATCAACGGGTTTCGATTTCCCTTTCATTGCAATATTTTCCTTCACATAACTTCAACTTGTGGAGATCTCTCTCGCTATATCTTTCAACACGTCCTCAGCCCTTTTCCTAGCGTCTAGAAAAAGTTTTTCCTTCTCTTTCTCTTTCTTCAAGAATTCAGTCAGTTCTTTACGTGTTTCAAGCAATTCCCTTCTTCTCTGTTCCTCATTTAAAGGCTTATTGCCTTGAAGCTTTACATCTCCCTCCCAGAAACCCTCAGCGAAGTACCAGTCCTTAAACCACGTGCATCCTGATTTCCATAACAAACATCCGATAGGAGTGGCTGGGGCTGGAACACCCTGCTCCAAGCCCTTTCTTGTTTCTTCATGGTTTAGGTAAATCACCATGATGTGCGCGCCTGGAGGAAGAAGGTCTGAAAGATGCTTGAACAATTTCTCGTCCAACCCTCTCTCAGAGAGGTCTACGATCTTTGAGGATTTGAACTCCACACGGTTGTAGTAGTATATTTCCAACCAAGGCTTGTAGAACTTTCCCCTTACAGAAAAATATTTGCCCTTCACCGCCGGGTTTTCAGAGGTGTCTCCATCGGTGGCTTTCAAGTACAATTCAAAGTTAGTTTCTTCTACGAATCGACCCCGGGACAGATTGTCAACATGAAGGACGTAGCCATTCAATCGTTTTCCTTCGATGGAAGAGATGAGATTTTTCTTTGACATTCACATCATCTTGGCGTCATGAAAAGGGAATGCATCTAGCCTTTTCCCTCCGAGAAAAACTCTTGATCACAGAAATATAGCTCCACTGTTATCGCATCAGAGTATTATTACCATTAACATGAGTTTTCTACAAAAAGCAACACTTTTTCTACGGTCTTCAACTCTTAAGTTCACGTTGAGCTGAGATTAGTTTGGAACAGTACCTTAAAGATGTTTCATAAACCGATGGAGAATCAAGCTAGGGCTGCTTGCAACTTTTCGATCAGTTTCTTTTTCTCATTCTCATCGGCTTTGATCTTTTTGCCTACTTTCCTCCAGTCGCCCGAACAACGTTCGTACTTGGAGGTTTCGCCAATAACTTCGTGAATTACTTCGTCGATTTTCTCTCTATTCTCGTCGGTGACCTCTATTCCAGCCTCCTTCAAAATTCCCTTAAACCATCTCCAACAACCCATGCACCCACCTCCCAACACACTTTCGTCTCGAATTAAATTAAACCTTGTGATCTGATGTGTTTTAAGTCTTCAGTAGTTGATTTCTACATTATATGCGTTCGCATTCAAAGTTAATGTTACTGTCGTATTACAGTCACATACATTTAAAAGCGTCCACTCCCAAATTGCGAGCGCTTTTATGAAAGGAGGTGTGTGTATGGCATCTAAAAAGTTGATGGAACTGCTGAATAGAGGAATAGCGCGAGAGCTTCAAGTGTCCATTCAGTATATGTGGCAACACGTCTTAGCTACAGGCGTTGAAAGCGCCGCAGTTGAGGACATTTTCAGGGAGATAGCCATCACGGAGATGAAGCATGCGGAAGCAATTGCAGAGAGGCTGGCTTATCTTGGTGGAACACCCGCTATAAAACCCGATCTCATCTTTGTAGGTGGCAGTCTTAAAGAAATGCTTCAAAGGGACGTAAAAGCGGAGGAGGAGGCAATCGCCCTTTACAAACAGACCATAAAAGTTGCGGATGAAGAGGGTGATGTTACAACCAGAAGACTATTCGAAGAGATTCTGGGTCAAGAAGAGGGACATCACGACACGTTTACAAAACTTCTAGAGGAATAGGCTGCAGTACCAAAAAAGAAAGAGAAGGGGCGAGGTGAGGAAAACGGTTAGGAAGATGACTGAAGCCAACCTTAAAAGCGCCTACGCGGGTGAAAGCCAAGCAAACATGAGATACACTATCTACGCCAAAAAGGCGAGGGAAGAAGGATACCCCAATGTTGCCAGACTGTTCACGGCAGTGGCCTTTGCCGAACAAGTTCACGCGTCTAACCACTATAGAAACATAATGAGCAAAGGAGGATCAGTCACCGTTTCCACGGCGGTCTTCGGATCTAGAAGCACTTCAGAAAACCTTCAGGCAGGCATAGACGGAGAGACCTTCGAAATCAACGAGATGTACCCCGCTTACAAAACGGTTGCTGAGTTTCAAGGCGAAAAAGGAGCGGAGATCAGCTTCACCTGGGCCCTCGAAGCGGAAAAGATTAATGCTAGCTTATATCAGAAGGCTAAGCAAGCGGTAGATGGAGGAGAAGACGTAGATTTGGATACAATCCAAATCTGCCAAGTCTGCGGATACACTGTTGAAGGCGATGCGCCGGAAAGATGTCCTATCTGCAAGGCTCTAAAACAAAGATTCAAGACTTTCTAGTCAATAAACATTTCATTGAGAAGGGTATTATTATCGGTTAAATAGGGGGTGAGAAAATGAAAGAAAATAAACCAAGGATTCTCGTTCTCTTCTACTCGATGTATGGTCATATCTTTAGGATGGCCAATGCAGTAGTTGAAGGTGTTCGAGAGGCGGGCGGTGAACCGATTCTTAAACAAGTTGCCGAACTTATTCCAGAAAAGTTTTGGAACGAGGATATAAAAAAGGCGAAAGAATTAATGAAGGATATTCCGGTCGCCGATCCTCAAGAAGATCTTAAAGGAATTGACGGAGTTATTATCGGCACTCCAACCCGCTTCGGCAATATGTGCGCGCAGATGAGAAACTTTTGGGATCAGACCGGCGGCGATTGGATGAATGGTACTCTCATCGGCAAACCGGCGGCGGTGTTCACCAGCACCGGCACTCAACATGGCGGACAGGAAACCACCATTATCTCGACCCATCTTACGCTTTTACACCACGGTTGTATTGTGATCGGTCTGCCATACTCTTTCAAGGAGCAGATGACGATTGAAGAAGTAACCGGGGGCTCACCATACGGAGCTTCAACTATTGCTGGCCCTATGGGCGAGCGTATGCCATCAGCCAATGAGCTAAAAATGGCAAAAGATTTAGGCAAACACCTAACGACAATTGCTAAGAAGTTGGCTTCGTAATTGAACAGCAATCGCGACGGATAACTTTAAGACTTCGAAAAACGGAATTCGACACATTTAGTCGGTGTGGAGTCGAAATGAAAACAGAGATATTCGTAGTAAAGACTGAGAATCGAGGAGAGGGAATTCGAAAGCTTCTAGATCGGTTTGACCTTATGGAATTTAAGGGAAAGAAAGTTGCCCTCAAGGCGAACTACAACAGCGCTGACCCTTTTCCTGCCTCCACCCATTTGGACACTCTGCGAACGTTGGTCAACGGTTTAAAGGAGGCTGGAGCCGAAGAGATAACTTTAGCCGAGCGTAGCGGTATGGGAGACACTCGAAGTGTTTTGGAGCAACGCGGTGTAACTAAACTTGCGGATGAACTGGGCTTTGAGGTTCTGGTCTTAGACGAGCTCGCGGAGGAGGGATGGGTACGCCTTAAGCCAAAAGGCTCCCACTGGAGGAGAGGGTTTCTCTTAGCCAAGGTTTTCCACGAGGCGGATAAAGTTGTTCAAACCTGTTGCTTGAAAACCCACCGTTTCGGAGGCCACTTTACCATGTCCCTGAAAAATTCTGTTGGTCTGGTGGCTAGACACGATCCTCAAGATGGATATGACTATATGGCTGAGCTTCACTCCTCCGAGAATCAGAGGCTCATGATAGCTGAAATCAATCAAACCTATGAAAACCACTTGATAATTTTGGACGCCACAAAAGCCTTTGTCAGAGGGGGCCCAGAAAGTGGGGATTTGGTGAACCCAAACGTCATTTTAGCAGGAAAGGATAGAGTGGCCATGGACGCGGTTGGAGTAGCCATCTTACGCCTTTTTGGAACAACCCCAGAAGTCTCGGAAGGGAGAATCTTCCAACAGGAACAGATTGCAAGAGCCGTCGAACTTGGCATAGGCATACAGTCGGCCAAGGACATTCAGCTCATCCCTCTGGACGCAGAGAGTGAGAAGTTTACTCAAAAAATAGAGAGAACCTTTGAAGTAGAATGAGAAGGTTCGTTGTTTATGAGCCTAAAGAAAACCGAAAACGCATGGCTTCCTGTCCAGACAAGACTCACGTATTTCTAAACAAGTCTCGATAAAAGGAATTATTGAGGGCAACTATCCGCAGAAAGGAAAGGTCTGGATTTGGTGGATCAAAAGAGAAGGTTAGGTCCAAGAAACTAAGAATTATTGGACGAAGAAGAATTTTCCGTTGTGAAGTTTTAAGACGAATACCGGACAGACCGAGAGGCATATTCCGTAGCCATCGCACAATTCTAAGTTGATTTGTATCCTAGGCATTCCCTCTTCCTTGCCTAATTAAGCCCCACTTGCCAGATTTAGATCATAGTCCACCTGCGCCATGTCTACCTGAAGCCGTTTTGGGCCATTCTTCAAATTCTTAGAGCAATCACATTCAAAACATCCGTCACACATGCCGCAGCAACCAATTTCCTTCATAATCTCTTCTAAGGTCTCAGGCAAGTTCCTCTCTCCAACATATTTCCTACGCGCGCGCCTCTTATGATTTGTATAGAAATGTTCTTAAAAAGATATAAAGATTATCACTCTTTTTCTATCCAAATGTAAAGAAAAAACAATACAAATGTACGAATGTACGACGAAGAGGACAATATGTGAAGTAACACGGACAAATGTACAGTACGGAAGTGCGCGCGCATTCATACATAAGGGATTTCCGTTTCATCAGGTTTTAAACGAATTCGCCCATGAGAGCTCTTATGTCTATGTCTTCAATTCTTTGTTTAACCAAGGGTGTTTCTGCTATTTGCGGCAACTCATCTTCGTATGTCGGTCTGATCTCCCTGTAGAAAAGCCCTATGGGAATACGGTCATTCCACTCCAACGACTTCAGGAACGCTGCTTGTTTATCTGTGACATCATAGTCCGTTTCTTCCAGCTTGTAAACTCTCTCCGAAAACCATTCGTAGGTGTTTTTGCGATTGAAGGTGACGCAGGGTTGTAACACGTCTACGAGCGCGAATCCTTCGTGCCTCACACCATCTACTATTAGTTTTGTAAGGTGTTTCATCTCTTTCGAGAAGCCTCTGGAAATGTAGGTTGCTCCAGAAGCGATGGCTAAGGCGATCGGATTTATCGGCATTTCGATGACTCCCGTTGGAGTTGATTTTGTGGCAAATCCTTTGTCACTGGTTGGGGATATCTGTCCCGTTGTCAAACCGCAGACTTGGTTGTTGGTGACGATGTAGGTGATGTTTATGTTTCTTCTCATGGCGTGTATGAAATGACCGACTCCTATTGCGTATCCGTCGCTGTCTCCACCGACCACGATTACTGTCAAATTGTTGTTGGCTAGTCTTGCTCCAGTCGCGATGAGCAAGGGTCTCCCGTGAATCCCATGAAACCCGTAGGTGTTAACCCAGTGAGGCATCTTTGAAGAGCATCCGATTCCGGAAAAGATGACAACATTATGTGGCTCAAGATTCAATTCAACGATAGCTCTCTTTAGAGCGTGCCAGATGGGAAAATTTCCACAACCAGGGCACCAGTTAGGTTGCCCTACGGTTTTCAAGTCGGCTAATTCAACCATTCTACAAAACCTCCTTTACCCTCTGATAAATCTCAGTTGGAAAGAATTGCCTTCCATCGTACTTCAGAATCTTATGCTCAATTTCTTTTCCAGTTTTCTCCCTTATCAAACTGGCCAGTTGTGCTGTTTTGTTATTCTCTACGATCACTGTTCTCTTTGAGGTCTCAATAATTTTTGATACAGTGTTTGTTGGAAATGGGCTGATGTACATTATCTGAAGGAAATTTGCTTTTATTCCATCGCGGTCAAGGAGTTTCATAGCCTCTTTTATGGGTCCCTTTGTAGAACCCCAAGCTATTATCGTCACTTCCGCGTCCTTGGGACCAAAAAGCTTGGGCTCTGGTATCTCTCTTTCTGCCTGCTCAAATTTCCTAAACCTTTTGTCCATCATTTTAGTTCTAACGGTTTTGTCATCGCTCAAATATCCTGTTTCGTCGTGTTCGCTTCCGGTTGCTGTAAATATGCCTCCCCTTTGAGAGGGGATGGTCCTCGGAGAGATTCCTGTTTCAGTGAATTCGTACCTTTTAATCTCCTCAATCTTTTCTAAATCTCGATCACTCAACATTAGCCCTCTGTCTATTTCCACTTCGCTCACGTCAAATTCCTCGGCGGTATTGTGACTTTCTGAAAGGTACTTGTCCAGAATAAGAATCACTGGACATTGATACCTCTCCGCAAGATTGAAGGCTTCGATAGTTTTGTAAAAGCATTCTTCAACGTCTCCAGGAGCGATTACAAACCTTGGGAAATCCCCCTGAGAAGCATGGAGCACGAACCTTAGATCTCCTTGCTCGGTGCGAGTTGCAAGTCCAGTGCTTGGTCCAGGTCGCTGACATACCACGACCACTATGGGAGTTTCGGTCATTGCAGCAAGGCCGAGAGCTTCAGACATGAGGGAGAATCCTCCTCCAGAAGTGGCTGTCATGGCTCTTGCCCCGGCAAAACCAGCCCCAATGGCCATGTTTATGGCAGCAATTTCGTCCTCAGGATGCTTCACGACTAGACTAAAGTTTCTTTCTTGGGCTACCATAAAATGGAGTATCGAGGATGCTGGCGTCATTGGGTAGGCAGCGTAGAATTTGCATCCAGCTTTTATTGCCCCCAGACCCACCGCCTCGTTGCCCGTGAGCAGCATCCTCTTCTTTCCACCAACCTTCGGTAATTTACGCCCGAAATCCTTCTCCATGCCTTTGCTTTTCACGTAGTCGTAGCCTAGCCTCGCGGCTCTAATGTTTAATTCGATGGTTTCCCTTGCCTTTCCTCGGTAGACATCTCTTATGACGCTTGAAAGCATTTCAAAGTCAAAGTCGATGAGTGCAACTGAGGCGCCTAAGGCAACCGAATTTACCATTATCCTCCTTCCGCCAGACTCTTCAGCGAGTCTAAGCAATGGAACATGATAGAGTTTAACGTCCTCTCTTCCCAGCTCCTCTTTACTCAAAGGAATCTTATCTCCATCATAGATTATTCCGCCTCCAGGCGCCAACTCCTCCTTATGTTGGTCAATGGTTTCCTTGTTCAAAACCACAAGCAAGTCCACATGCCTCACATGAGAGAAAACCTCCTCAACCTCAGCCCTGACCTGATAGGTGTTGTGACCTCCCCTTATGAGCGAAGGATATTCGGTGTGGTCGAAAACGTGTAAACCTGCCCTAGAACAGACCTTCGCAAAGATGAGCCCCGTGGTCATTATCCCGTAGCCTGCTTCACCACCAATCTTCCATGAAAGACTATTATTTTCCATTTTAGCCCCCCTTGTACAACCTCTGGAGGAGGAAACTTAAAAAATTAAATGTAGGTTCGAGAGAATCAATCAGTGTACTAACAACGTTTTCACAAGCTGGCGTTTTTCATGAAGAAAGTTTTGTTTGTATGCGTTGAAAATGCTCGCAGAAGCCAGATGGCGGAAGCCTTTTTGAATAAGTTGGCCGAGGGCCAGGCTGTCGCGGTTAGCGCAGGTGCTAGACCGGCGTCAAAGGTTGATGAAAAGGCTGTAGAAGTGATGAAAGAGATTGGAATTGACATAACCAAGCATAGACCTAAGTCGTTGACCATGAAGATGGTGGAAGAAGCCGATATGGTGATAACCATGGGTTGTGGAGCGGATGTCTGTCCCGTAGTTCCAAAACGAGTAGAAGAATGGAAAATAGAGGACCCAGCAGGAAAACCTATTGCAAAGTTCAGAGAGGTAAGAAATGAGATCAGGAAAAGAGTTGAAAAACTAGTTGAGACCCTAAAGAACGCGGATAAATAATTTTCCCACGTCGGTGTAGGTGCTAAAATTCAGAACTGGAGGAATCTTTAGGGAATTTAAACCGACGTTGCGTCTTGGGAGCGTAATCATTTTTGGGCGCCGAGTCTCATCCATTCGGCTGCCTCTCGCAAGATCGGATTTGGACTCACGTCGATCACCGGAATGTCTAATGTTCCCACTTTGATAGTCGATTTGTATTCAGGCATCAGGGCGAATATTACGTCTGTCCAGTAGACGCGGCCTTCCAAAAACTCTTTCATCAGACTGTCGGTTGTAGGCGGTAAAAGTGAATATGAGAATGTCACGCCCTCAGCCCATTTGAGGACGACTGGTTGCCCAACTCTAATGATGGTGGCTATGGTTTTTGACAGAGCTTCTATTGAAGGATATTGCGTACACTCTAAAATAACCAGCTGCTTAGGGGGGCTGCAAACAATTTCAACCATAACAAAGTCACCGAACTAAAATCTCTTTTGTTTAATTAAAACATTTTCCGCTCTAAACAAGTAAAACCATCCACAGCCTACCCTTCACTCTTTGATGTCTGCTGCACAGAATGAGTACCTGAATGACAAACAAAGCATTGTTGAACATCAATTGATGGATCAGAGAGTCTACACAGCTCGCACATCAACCCTTTTCGTCTGATGATTTCGCAGGCTACGCAAAACTTTGCCACAAGTTCGTATTTAGACATACGCCCATTAGCCAGTGAGACAACGATTTCCTTAAGCGTCGGCTGAACTTCTTCTACCTCTTCAACTTTGAGGACTATGCCTCTAACGTGTCGCGTATATTTACTCACGGCTGTTTGGGTGACGCCTAAAAGATTCGCCACATCCTTTTGCTTCAATCTATATGTTTGTGTTAATTCTCTTGCTATGGCGGATCGGAGGGCTGGAACCAGTGATCTTACCGCAACTTCGCATGGAAGCAACATGTTGGCTCACCGAACTATAGTATTGCTATCGAAAGGTATATAAGCATGACGTATGTCATTTTTTATATGACGTATGTCATAGAGAGGCCTTAACGAGGGGATGTTCTTGCCTTTCCTCTTTTCTCCTTTCTCTCTTTCAGCGGGGCCAGAAACGATGATCTATCATGGCGTCTTTATGACATGCGTCATTAGAGGCTTCAACCATGGTTCTTGAAATAAAATCCCGTCAATGGTTATCCAAGATAGTAAACAATAGTGTAGAGTTGGTCGAAATTCTAAAACAGGCAGATAGCATTTGCCGATACTGCGAGCCTATTTCTCCCATGATTTGCATTGAACGATGTGAAATATGGAGAGCAAAAAACGAATTTCTGGAAATGAATGGAATGTTATGCGCAGACGATCATGTACAGAACTTGCTTAATGCTGTGAAAAACGATAGACGACAAAAAGTTATCGAGGCACTTTCTGAACGTCCTCGTAGCATAAAGGGATTACAAGAATACTTGAAAAGTAAAGGATACTATCACAGTCAGCACACCATCGCCAGCGAATATGTTGAACCACTTGTAAAAACGGGTCTTGTCAAAAGAGATGGCGACAAGTACAGGTTAACATTGTATGGTCAGAAATTTCGCGGTGTATTGAACAGGTTTAGTGTTGGAAATCCGCTACCACCCCATTCCCGTTGCTATGAAGAAATGGTGTTGAAAAAATTGAGGGGTGGACCGAAATCCTATGCGGACCTTGTTAAATCAGTAACTCAAAAAAGTTTGTCGAGGTCTCTAAAAAGGCTTACAGAAACTGGGCTGGTAACAAAGAGCAAATCTCCAGACTACGTCTTCTATTTCAGAACCAAGAAAGTGCCGAAGAAGGCCTTTTCACCGACAGAGAAAAAGGTCTATGAAAGCATTCCTGAGGTTGGTATATCCGCCCGCGAGCTTTCTAAGGAAGCTGGTATAAACCTCAGAAGAACCTACAAATATCTACGAAAGCTAAGGAAGAGGCGCCTTGTTTTTACTCGAAAAAAGCCTAGAACCTATGAATTGACGCCTTCTGGAATGGAACTTGCCAACTTCCTAGAAGAAACGGCAAATCTTGTCTTAGACGCCTCGAAGACATCAGCCTTTCTGCTTGAACGTTCTAAACAAGCCACAGAGACCCCTGCGCCTTTATTCACGGAGTTCTCTCCAAGACCGATTCGACAATCCACCTCTTAGAGTTTCGAAGAATCAGTATTTCCACTTTTTCTCCAGCCTTTCTTTTTTGGATCTCCTTAACTAGTTCTTCTATAGTGTTTGTGGCTGAACTAGCAAATTTGAGAACTATGTCACCTGCAACTATTCCGGCGCGGTCTGCTGGGCTGCCCGGTATTACTCTTGTAACAAGGACTCCTCTATCAATGGGTAAACCGTAGTAGGATGCGACTTCTCTGGTAACCGTTAGTCCATTTACGCCAAGCCAAGGTCTAATCATAGCTCCGTGAGCAATTATTTCGTTGGTGCATTTCTTAGCTGAATTTATGGGAATGGTGAAGCCTATCCCTTGGGCGTAGGGAATGATCGCTGTGTTGATGGCAACTACTCTTCCCTGCGTATCCACTAGGGGTCCGCCGCTATTTCCCGGGTTTATGGCGGCGTCGGTTTGAACGAGGTTTTCTATCATGCCTCTTTTTGATTCTATAGATCTGTTTAGAGCACTTATCACGCCGGAGGTAACTGTTGGACCACCAGCAAGTCCGAAAGGATTACCAATCGCAAAGACCCTTTGACCTACCCTCAATTTATCGGAGTTGCCCAGTTCTGCCGCTGGGAGTTTTTCCTCCTTTGCTTTGATGATAGCCACATCGTGGGTTGAACATGTTCCTATGACTCTGCCTTCTAGTACACGTCCGTCAGCCAACGTCACCCCGATTTTCTTTGCGCCCGCAACGACATGGTTGTTTGTTAAAATCTGACCTTCTGGATCGATGATGGTTCCTGATCCCATTCCCTTAACAGGGACTGCTCTATAGAAAATATGGTGGAGAAGTTTGATGGTGCTTATGTTGACTACGCTGCGGCTTACTTTGTCTAGCACTTCTAGAACTGAAGCCTCATCATAATTTGACAAGTTATTCCCCATAGGCTTTGTTATGATTAAGAGAATTTTTGTCTTTCGACTTTAACGTTTATTCTTGTTGCTGGTGAAGGATGGTTCACAGCGCCTTAAGGGTCATTCTACTAGGGTCATGTCCTGTCCGCAGCAAACTAGAGTCCCAACGCCTGCTTCTAACACTTGCACTTTGTTCCCACATATCTCACAAACGTATACTTCACCTTTCTTAGTCATGTTTTTCACCTCTTTTTTTCTTATATCGTCTTAAACGTACATGCTGGGTGACCTCTGGGCGAGCACCACCTGCTGAACAAAAAGTTCTTCGGGAACAGCGCCCACAAACTCCGTTTTCTCGTTAATGACAGTTTTTGGTACGCCCATGACACTATACTTTTGCCCTAAATGCGGAAACTCACTCACGTCAACCATGTCTGCTCTTACGAGATCGCTTTCCATTGCAAATTGATGAGCCAACGAGGTTACGAGCGGACAGTAAGGACATGTTAACGAGACAAAGACTTGAATGTGCACAGGCTTTTCAATGGACGCAAGCTTCTTTTTCGTTTCCTCAGAAAGATTTGTAGCTCCTCTAGAGACATTGATTATGCTTTCGGTGAAGGGCCTAAACTCGTACCCGTAGGCTAGGCCGTAGAATCTTATGCCATAGTCCTTTTTCCTAAGAACAGCGATTGCCGGCACTTTGTCTATTTGGTATTCTTTAGCCTTCTCGTTGTCCTTCACGAAGTCGTACACTTCCACCTTAATCTTGTTTGACAAGGCGCCAACTTCTTCTGCGAGTTCTCTAGCCTGTTTGCAGAAGGGGCATTCGGTCTGTTGGGTGAACACAAGGATCCTCACTTCGTCTTTCAGATTCTTTTCAAACTCTTCGATCAAATGCTGTTTATGTTCCTCCGGAATAAGTCCCATTCTCAAACCTCCACATTCTTTATGTTTCTATGCAACTTAAATTTGATGCGCTAGTTGGGTACCTTCGAGGCGTCTAGAAGAGAGTAAGAATAACTATACCGAGGTAGCTTTAGGCTACAAACGTGGTGATTTTGGTCGCTTTTTCCATCTTAAGAAGTAGACTACTGCGACTGATACAATAATTGCAGGCACTAATGCTGTTATAACGGTCCACATTGGTGGGAATATTGTTGTGTCCACGGTGAAATCAACTGAGTGTTCAACAGAGTTACCTGCTTTGTCAACAGCCTTTACGTACACCGTGTGGCTTCCATCATCTAACTCGGTGAAGTTATAGGATGTGTTGTTTCCAACGTTGATCCACGCCCCTTCATCTAGTTTTACTTCATAATGGTCTATGCCAGAGTCAGCGTCTGAACCAATCCAAGTAACCGTTAGCTTTGACGATTCTACCTTGTAACCAACACTAGGCGAGATGATCCAAAGGGTCGGCGGAACAAAATCTACGATAAGGGGAGTAGCCAATTTTGCGACTGTCGCGGCAATCACTCGGGCAGCCTGAGTACCTAAAGTAAAGTTGTAGCTTTCAACATCCATAGAATCAGCAGGTGAGTGTATGTAGGGATTTTGAAAGCCGTTAAACTCGAAAATCCACAGCGCAGGAATTCCCGCATCCCAGAAACTGGCTTGGTCGCTTCTACGCCAGTTTTCTACAGAAACATATGTGTCGTTGGTGCTTGATATTTTCTGGATTGGAGCCGTTACACAGGTGTAACCAGTCTCGAGAGTCGAGTCTGCGAAGCGTTCGCAGTTTTCGTAGGGAACTGTTCCATTATAGACTATCCAAAGCTTCTCATTTGGTGGAGCACTAGGATTGTCCCATATGCACATGTCAATGTTAATCATGAGGAGGATGTCTTCGCCAGTTTGTAGCGCTTGTTGAGCATAGTGTTTGCTTCCCCAAAGTCCGTCCTCTTCGGCGTTGAACGCTACAAACTCGATTGTGCAACCAAATCTAAACCGAGAAAGAACTCTCGCGACCTCTAGGAGGAGGGCGGTTCCGGAGCCGTTGTCGTCTGCTCCAGACGAGTTGGAAACAGTGTCGAAGTGTGCGCCCACAACTATTTTGCTCTGGTTGCTTGGGTTGGCTGACGGCAACGTGCCTATGACATTAGCAATTTTCTTATCAGCGTAGGTGAACCATTGATAGGTAGCGAATATGCTTCCGGTAGAGTTCAATTCGTCTGCTATGAATTCTGCCGCTTGCGTGTTACTGACGAGGTAGTAAGGTCTAGGTCCGGTAGTATTCGCCAAAATTGAATCAAACCACTTAAACTTGGTTTCATTAATCTGGCTGACAATGGTTTCCAATACATCTTTTTTAGTCAGGGCTTCAGCATTCGCTGAGCCTACTGCCGTTCCAATAAACCCGTACGTATAGTTACTATTAGAATAGTGAACCGCATGAAAAGGCGCAGTGGTTGGCAACAGTATCAAAATAAAGAAGGTGCATACAAATGAATTTGTTATTTTTCTCAAATCTCCTAAACCGTAGAACTATAGAAAAGTTTGGTTTTTATCCATTTTGGGAAAAGAATATGGAAATATACGCTGGAGGAATTTTATTCAGCACTTACAGCTCAAATCTTGAATTGTACTTTAAAGTTTCGGAACAACTCCTTCCGTGTTCTTTGCATCCACTTAGACATCCATGGCAGATGAAGTAACATTGAGTTTAAATTAAGAAAACATAAAAGGACTTAAATAGTTGCAATCTTATGAAGGCGTTGTGATTTTATGGAGAAAGAGAAGGTTGAACGTGGGTTTGCTTTGGGTTCTCTTTTAAACTCGAATCCCTTGGTTCAGAATCTTGGGAAACAGCCTGAGGAATTTACCAAAGAAGACATCGTCAAATTTGTGAAAGACAAGGATGTCAAGATATTAAACCTTTGTCATGTGGCAGAAGATGGCCGGCTTAAGACTCTAAGTTTTGTGATCAACGATGAAAAATATCTTACGCAAATATTGGAGAGAGGAGAAAGAGTTGACGGATCCAGTCTTTTCTCATATATTGATGTAAGCGAAAGCGACATTTTCGTGTTGCCTATATATAGAACGGCTTTCACAAACCCCTTCAACGCCATTCCAACATTGAATATTTTATGTGAGTATTTCGACGGAAACGGAAAACCACTCGAATTTTCTCCAAGGAACATACTTAGGAAAGCGGAAAAAAAATTGCTTAATAAGACAGGCGTCACTCTTGAAGCGTTACCTGAACTGGAATTTTACGTGATTTCCAAGCGGGAAAAGGAGCCTTTGTATCCCGGTGTTCCACAAAAAAATTACCACGAATCCGCGCCGTTTGTCAAGTGCGAAGCGCTTAGAAATGAGGTTATGACAACGCTTGCTAAGTGTGGAGTAGCTGTGAAATACAGTCATGCTGAAGTTGGTCTAATACCAACAGACGAGTTTGTGGTGGAACAGCATGAAATCGAATTTCTGCCTCAACCGTTTGAAGTGATGGCTGACACATTAACCATTGCAAAATGGGTCATGAGAAACATTGGCGCCAAGTACGGTGTGACGGTCTCTTTTGCTCCTAAATTAATGGTGGGGCATGCAGGTAACGGGATGCACATTCATATCTGTGGTTTAAAAAATGGAAAGAGTATAATGACCGAGGCAAATGGGGAACTAACTAAAGAAGCGAAGAAAATGATCGGAGGCATTCTAAAATTTGCTCCCAGCCTTACCGCATTCGGAAACACGGTACCCATTTCATATCTGCGACTGGTTCCCCATCAAGAAGCCCCCACTTATTTGTGCTGGGGATACAGAAATAGATCAGCGCTGGTAAGGATCCCCTCGCTTAAACAAACGTTAGAACTTAGATCGCCGGATGCGTCTGCGAACATCTATTTACTTTTAGCTGGAGTTGCTGTTGCAGTTAAGTATGGTCTAACAAATGATCGAATTCTTAAACTTGCTGACGATCTCTATGTTGATACAAACGTTTATGACGACAAGAAGGTTCAGGCCAAATTGAAAGAACTGCCTGGTTCTTGTTACGAATCTGCAGAATGTCTAGAAAAAGATAAACCGCTTTACGAGAAGGAAAATGTGTTTCCCAGAGAAGTTCTAGATGGAACCGTGCAAAAACTAAAAAATTATGAGGATGAAAAACTGGGCGAAACATTGAAAGATGTTGACAAAGCAAACGAATTTATGAAAAGATATCTACACTGCGGATAGTTGGAAAGAGTAGATTTAGGGGAGAAAAATCAAAGTAGCCAGCAAACCCAAGTGTCCCCATTACGAAAAGTGTTACAGACTGGGAACTCAACAAGTACGGGGACTTATGAAAAGCGCATGCGAAATGTGCATCTAAAGAGTTGTTGGAACTGCCAAATGAGGGATAGCAGAGAAGATTCAGGTGTCTGTGCCGTCAAGGCTTGTGGGCTCTCACTTTAATGCTTGAGACCATTCCCATGAAATCGTTTTTCGCTAAGACTTCTACTTCTTCGAACCCAGCGTTCTTGATTTTTTGAAGGTAGTCCTTTTCATCCAAGGCTCCGGCTACACAAGCAGCCCACATTTCCAAATTTTCACGAATTTCGCTGGGAAGTTTACCATGTGTAACTATGTCAGAAATTAAAATGCGGCCTCCAGGTTTTAACACTCTAAAAGCCTCGCTGAAGACTTTGTCTTTGCCAGGTGAGAGGTTAATGACGCAGTTGCTAATTATAACGTCAACCATTTTGTCTTCGATAGGAAGGTTTTCGATTTCACCTAGCCGAAACTCTACATTCTCTGCCTTCATCCTTTCAGCGTTTTTCTTGGCGAGTTGAACCATCTCCTCAGTCATATCCACTCCTATTACCTTCCCCTTGGGACCGACTTTTTTGGCTGCCAAAAATGCGTCTATGCCTCCTCCAGAACCGAGGTCAAGAACTACTTCTCCTTCCTTGAGACCCGCCAGCGCGGTCGGGTTGCCACAGCCTGACACGGTTCTTACCACAGAATCCGGCAAACCTTTTAGTTCTTCGTCTAAGTAACCAATCATCTTGGCAAATGAAGTTCTTGAACTTGGACCGCAACAGATCGTTGCGTCGCAGCACGATGTTCCCTTCGCCAGTTCCGCGTAGGTTTTTTTCACGTGTTGTTTTACTCTCTCGTTTTTCTTTGTCACGCACGATCAAGTCCTATATTGGATGTCCAATAGTACACGCTAGGAATATTTAAATCTATTGGATACCCAATAATTAACGATTAGCAATGTCCAAGGAAAACTACGACATATGTCCCCCTGAATGCTGTGACATGAGAGGAATGCTGTCCTTTCTGATACTGTGGTTGCTGTCAAAAAAGCCCATGTATGGACAGGAACTCGCAGAGGAGATCGGCAAGAGAAGGGGAACCAAACCCAATCCTGGAACAATTTATCCAGCGCTCAAGCAATTAAAGAAACGAGGTCTAATAAGATCAAAGAAGGAAGGAAGAGTGACCAACTACCGCATAACAGAGAAAGGAAGAAAAGGAATTCTAAAAGCCTGCGAATATTTTTGCAAAGCCTTCGGAGAAATTTTTGCAGAGCACATCGAAGCTGGGAAAAATAAATAATGATTTTGTGGCTAGGTGCCCTGAAATAAACTTTATTTTAAAGAGAATGCTGATTGATTGTGAAACTTGATTGTAAAGTCGTTTCTTTGTTCATTCTGTAATCGTTCTTGCATATAGTTCTTTCAATTCCCCTTTCTTGGGATTTTTCCTTGAACTGAAAAAATACTAAGATTGACGGTCATAAGCCATCAAGTTTCATGCAATACTTCGATGCGTTGAACCGAGCTTAAGTTAATGAACACTTCGCTTCTCTGCTCCTTACTAACCACTTGCGGTACGGGCTGAGCTATCGTAGACCGTAACGTCACCATCTCAGCGTCCGAAAGCCAAATACCAGGCGGCTCTCGCGTAACAGCGACTAAAGTTCCCTCAAATCCATACGCAGGATCTAAGATTGCCACCATTCTTCGGCCTATGTTCCGTTCAAGTATGTGAAACACCGTCGGAGGCGGACCCGCTTTGGACATAATCCTCTGCAAAATGTTACGATAACTAAAGAATAAAAACTTTGTCTTTGCTTCTAAGGTTGGCTTATCAACGTTTTGAAGCTTTTTTGATCGGCTATTGCTTATTTTTCGATACTTTCTGATAAACTAACTATGCTATTTTCCTCGCATCTTCCGGGATTATGTAAATTCTGTCTCTCTTACACACATATACCAGTCATTAAGCGTCGTTAAGCCCAGTTTGTAACCTCAAGATTTTTGAACCCTCTCCCTAAGAAAGATATAAGCGGGGAGCATTTAGTTGGCCCACGGCATTTCATTGGACGAGTACATTAACAAAGCCGTAAAGCGTTATTCATCACTCTTTACGCTTCCGTCCCACGCTAGAATCGTTTTCTTGCTTTGTGTATTGTGCATGTTCGGTGGGGCTCTGGCTGTCCTACCATTACACCCCTCTTACTATGGGCTTACCCAAAGCTTGATGTTTGGTGGAGTCTTCCTTTTCGTCACCTTGTTGTCCGACTTTGCAATCAGTTGGAGTTTTATGAAAACGGATCCTATTTTCAATTTGAGGCGTTGCTCCGCCCTTTCCCTTTTCTCCTGTCTGATATGGTTTGGGTTTATCTTTCTTGGAAGCGTAATCAGCGTCTTTCTTAAAAGTCCAATTTTCTGGATCAGATTTTTCTTTCTGGGTTTTTTTGGAGCACTGATACTTCGTCTGGTGGTGTTTTCCACAGCATCCTTTGCTGGCTATGGAAGGATGTTAGTCTCGTCCCTCTTGCAACCCACCTTGTGCATTCTTCCCATCCTTTTTATGGGTCCCATAATTGGGTACGGTCTGGGTGCTCATCTTCTCATCTTTTTTCTGGTTTCCATCTCCACCGCGGTGCTAACCGTGTTTCTTTTCACTTACCTCCTAGATCGTGTTGGTAAGAAAACCATCGGAATACCTTCTTCCTCTCTGTTCAAGGCTTTTTTCGCGAATTGGACAGAGGACCTGAACGCGCCCCTTGAAAACTTCTTCGAGAAGCTCGGCAGCGAACAAAACATAAAAGTTTCTCTGCTGACGTTCAGAGCCAACAAAAGGATAAAGACGATGATAGTCGTTCCAGCCTTGCACCCGGGCCCATTCAAAAATCTTGGAAGCAGCCTCCTCCCATACATGATTCAAACCGCGCTGGAAAAAAAATTGCAATGCGTAGTTTCTGTCCCCCACGGATTGTTTGGACACGAGCTCGACCTCTCCTCCCAGCTTCAAAATCAGAAGGTTGTGGAAGGCGTGCTTAGTTCTATCAGCTCTTCGCTCAACGATTCCGCGGCCACTCCCTTCGTACGAGCCAGAAAAAACGTGGCGAAGGCCAGTTGCCAAATATTTGGGAAATGCGCTCTTTTCACTTTGACCGTTGCACCAAAAACTATGGAAGATCTGCCTCAAGAGTTGGATTCCTTTATTGTTGGCGAGGCTGAAAAACGAGGTCTCTCAGCACTTGTCATTGATGCCCATAACAGTGTCCAAGGGCCCTTCGATGTTAACGAGGCCGTTGAATCCCTTAGAAAGGCTGCCGTGGCTAGTCTTAAAGGAGCGCTGACCCATGAACGCTCTTCTTTCGAGGTAGGAGCAACAAAGGGTGTTCCCGAGGGATTCACCGTCGAAGACGGCATGGGACCCGGGGGAATAAGCGTGATCGTGACAAAGGTCGGCGACCAGAAAGCGGCTTACGTAACTATTGACGGAAACAATATGGTATCAGGACTGCGAGAGAGAGTTCTTTCAATGCTTAGAGAAATCGGTATTGCTGATGGAGAGGTTCTCACCACCGACACCCACATGGTGTGCGGCGTTGTATTAACCGAGCGTGGCTACCACCCAATTGGCGAGGTCGTGGATCAAGGAAAGCTGATTGATTACATTAGACAAGCTGCGATGAAGGCATTAGACAGTTTGGAGCCTGTGGAAGCATCGTGGCGCACGGAAATAATACCCAACGTCAAAGTCATTGGAGGGAAGCAGATAGAAGCGCTGTGTCTCCTAGCCGATAAAACAGCTGGGCAAGCCAAAAAACTTGCCATCACCCTATTCTCAATAGCTGGCCTTCTTCTGACCACTTTGTTCATGCTTCTTTAGAAAGAAGATGATCCCAATTCAAGTAATACCAGACTTCTTGAGTAAGCGTTGCCATCGTTCATCGGTTATGCGTTGGATTTCATCAATTACCTTCTCGAATTTCGGAATGAACAAGTGTCTAAAGCGTCCTTGTAGTTGCAGATATTCTCTTACGGGCTTCTTTCTTTTCGGTCTTAAAGCTATCGCTTTGCTTAGTGCGGATAGTTGATACTCGCCATTTGTTGCTTCCCACAACGGGAAGATACAGGTTTCCACGGCTAGACGTGAAATCTCAATTGATTTGCTTGTCTCACTTCGCCATCCTCTTGGACAAGGCGCAAGTACGTGCAAAAATGCTGGACCGTTTACTTCAATTCCTTTTCTGGCTTTTGTTATTAAGTCTCTCCAATAATATGGAGATGCCGTTGCAACATAAGGTATGTCATGGGCTACCATAATGTCCGCTATTGGCTTTTTATATTCCAGTTTTCCAGGTATGACTGTGCCGGCTGGCGAAGTAGTTGTTGAGGCTCCGTGGGGTGTTCCTCCGCTTCTCTGTATGCCTGTATTCATGTAGGCTTCGTTATCGTATAGTACGTAGAGGAAGTCGTGTCCTCTTTCAACTGCTCCTGAGAGGGCTTGAATGCCGATGTCGTATGTGCCACCGTCACCGGCGAAAGCGATGACATCAACATGTTCCTGTGGTATTCGTCCCTTCTTCTTTAATATCTTGAGCGCAGTTTCGATTCCTGAAGCATTTGCTGCCACGTTTTCAAAGGCAGTGTGTATCCAAGGAATTTTCCACGATGTGTAAGGATAAATGGTTGAAACTACTTCCATGCAGCCAGTTGCAAACGTCGCTATTGTCGGTCCCCTTAAAGCCTTCATGATTAGTCTGAGGACCGTTGCGGGTGCGCAGCCTGCACATGCTCTATGTCCAGACATAAACAAATCTGGTTTTTCAGCTATGTCTTTTGCAGTGAATTTCCATCTAGAAAACATTTCAATTCCTCCTTTTACTCCCTTAATCCAATAAATTGCACTGGTTCCTCAATGCGTTGAGTTTCTAGTATTCGCTGCAGGTCTCGGTAGGTTTTGCGTATAAGGTTTGGATTTGTGTCTCTTCCGCCGAGTCCATAAATGTAGTTCACTACGTAGGGATGCGTAGACGCATCGTATAAAACGTGGCGTATTTCGTGGAATACTGCGCCGCCGTGTCCTCCAAAGCTTAGGCTTCTATCCATAACAGCTACTGCTTTCACATTTTCTAATGCTTTAGTTATTTCCTTTACTGGTAATGGTCTGAAAGTGCGAAGCCTGAGCAAACCGGCTTTCATTCCCTTTGACCTAAGCTCGTTTACGATGGTTTTGACTGTTCCAGAGGTTGAACCCACACACACTATTGCCATTTCAGCATCTTCAAGATAATATGGTTCAATTAATCCATCTCCGTAACGTCTCCCACTTATCTTAGCATATTCTTCATGCACTTGCTGGATGATTTTAGGAGCAATCCGCATCGCTTCTTCTTGTTGCCTCTTATGCTCGAAATAGTAATCATAAAGGTCTAAAGGACCAATTGTCACGGGGTTTTCTGGGTCAAGTTTGAAGGGCACAGTTTTTCCTTCATGGTTGGTTACAAGTGGAAATTGGCGTGTTCCAACAAACTTTTTTACCAAGTCATCTGGCAGTGTTTGCACATTTTCTAAGGTGTGGCTTAGTGCGAAACCGTCTAATCCCACCATTACTGGTAGCAAGAGTTCTGGGTTTTCGGCGATTTTAAAAGCTTGAATTATAGAATCGTATGCCTCCTGCGAGTTTTCAACATAAATCTGTATCCAACCACAGTCACGTTCAACCATGGTGTCTGAATGGTCACAGTGAATGTTTATTGGCGCTGATAAAGCTCTGTTAACAACCGCCATTACCACAGGGGCACGGCATCCTGAGGTTACGTATAAAATTTCGTGCATTAAGGCTAATCCAGCAGAAGCTGTTGCTGTAAACGCTCTTGCACCCGTGGCTGCTGCTGTTAAACATGCGGTTAATGCGCTATGTTCGGATTCAACGCAGACAAATTCGGTGTCAACTTCTCCGTTGGCTACGTATTCGCTGAATCGTTCCACAATTATGGTTTGAGGAGTTATTGGATAGGCTGCTACAACATCTACATCTGATTGTTTTGCACCATACGCAACCGCTTCGTCTCCGTTTAAAGCTAACATTTTCTGTTTAACGATTGCCATTTTTTCTTACGTCTCCTCGTCAAGCTTCATTTCAATGGCATCTACTGGGCATTCGTTGGCGCATATTCCGCAGCCTTTGCAGAAATTAAAATCAAACTCTATGTCTTCTTTCTCCGGTTTCCAATGGATTGCTCCATCTGGACAGAAAAGCACGCATAATACGCAGCGCGTGCATTTTTCCAAATCCCGTATCGGCTTGTAGGTTTTCCAGTCTCCAGTTAAATACTGGGTGCTAGATTTCCAGCAGACACCAGCCATGGGAATTTCTTTCCAACCTTTTTCTTGGGTGGTCACTCTGATTTTACCTCCTTGTAGGCTTCTTTTATGACACCAATGTTCTTTTCCACGATGCTTCCGCTGAAGCGTTCCGAAACAGCTTTTTCAACACTTTCTAAACTAACTACTCCAGTTACTCGGGCAACGGCTCCTAACATGGCTGTGTTCGTGATGGGTCTGTTTAGAATCTTGATAGCAATTTCCGTGGCTGGAACTGTCCAAATTTTTATTTTTTCTATTTTAAGCGTTTCACGTATTTCCGCTGGGTTTTCTTTGGAATTAACGATAAGGGTTCCTTCGTCGTTTAGTCCTTCCGTTACCGGAACAGCCTTTAGTAATGATGGGTCTAGAACAGCTACTACGTCTGGATTGTAAACCGCGCAGTGCATTTGGATTGGTTCGTCGCTAATTCTCGTGAAGGCGCGTATTGGTGCTCCCATTCTTTCAGGACCGAATTCTGGGAATGATTGGATGTATTTTCCTTCGTTGATTGCTGCTCGTGCAAGGATTTCGCTGGCTGTCCATGCTCCTTGACCGCCTCTGCCGTGCCATCTGACTTCTAATATTTTTTTCAAGGCCTTTTTCACCGCTAAGCCTTTTCAACCTAATTGAAAAACCTAACATATACACTTTTCTAAAAACGAAATTGCCACAGCACTTAGAATCACTGCATGCGCAGAGAATTTGGAAGAAGAACTGCCGAAAAACTTATGCCTCAACCTGAGATGTCATTAAGGGAGGCGAATGTTTTGAATTCAAAAGATGAATTGGTAGTTTTTCTTAAAGAGCAAATTAAGATTGAAAACAAGATTGTGGAATCGTTAAACAACACCTTAGGGGAAATAGGAAATCCAACCGTCAAGGGAGTTTTGAAGGGGATATCTTTAGATTCTGTGAAGCATGCAGAAATATATGCCTCAGCCGTTAAACTGTTAACAAGCGTTTCCCAAGCCCTTACCCAAGAGCATCTCGACAAACAAAGAGAACTCTTAAAAGAGCATATACGAATAGAGGCAGAACTCATTGAAAGAATTGGTGAGGTAATACCCAGCATTGAAAACGAGAAAGTTAGGCTTCTTTTAAACGCAATATTATTGGATGAGAAAAGGCATCATGAACTCTTAAAGAAGGTCCTAGAAATTCTTGTTCGAGGAGAGACTATAACAGAAGAAGATTGGTGGGACATTCTTTGGAAAAATGTTCCCTTCCACGGTGCCCCCGGAGGATAAAGTTATTATCCAACCCCTCAATCGGCTGACTCGGTGGTTTTCTTCAATTATATCTATGGTCTGTTTACAGACGAATTTAGTTGACTTAAAAGCTAAAATTAATATTACTGAATCGATATTTTTCCATCTCTAAATGCAAGAACACTCGTGCTAAAAGATTTTATGAAACTAAACAATCAGAAATGGAGTGGTAAATTAAAATGGATGTACTTGAGGAGCCTGGTAAAAAAGTAGTATTACTTGGAAACGAAGCGATTGTCAGGGGAGCCCTTGAAGCTGGAGTAGGATTTGTTGCTGCTTATCCTGGAACGCCTAGCTCTGAAGTCCCAATGACTTTCTCTAGGATAGCAAAGAAAGTGGGACTCTACTTCGAGTACTCTTCCAACGAGAAAGTCGCATTCGAGGCAGCTACTGGAGCAGCATGGTCAGGAGTAAGGGCCATGGCTTGCCAAAAGCATTTTGGACTTAATGTTGCAGCCGATTCCATTTTGCCTGTAGCGGTTACAGGGGTGAGAGCAGGTTTCGTTGTGATGGTAGCCGATGACCCTTCTGGCTGGAGCTCCGCACAGTCGGAAGAGGACACAAGATATTATGCAAGGATGTTTAAGATGCCGATGCTCGAACCAAGCAACCCTCAAGAGTGCCTGGACTTTACAAGACTTGCTTTCGACATATCTGAAGAGTTTCAAGTTCCTGTTTTCCTGAGGACCACTACGAAGGTTAGCCACTCTATTGGAACCGTAAGGCTTGGTGAAATGAAAAAACCTATGACTAGAGGCAGATTCCAAAAAGATCCCGACAGCTATTATAATCTTAGACCTCATTTGCAAGTGCTCCATGATAGGCTAAATAGAAAACTCGAGCAAATAGAGGAAAAGTATGGCCTAAAGCTAAACAAGGCATTTCCCGGAGAAGAAAAAATAGGAATAATAACGTCTGGAGTTAGTTTTGAGTACGCCAAAGAAGCATTGCTAGAGCTAGGACTGAATCCGCCCATAGCAAAAATCAACCTCACCCATCCTATATCAAAAAGTTTTGTTGCTGACTTCATTAAAGATAAAGAAGCTGTTTTAGTCCTGGAAGAACTTGAACCAATTTTAGAGAACTTCGTAAAACAGATTGCAAAAGAAGCTAACCCGAACCTTGTTATTCATGGTAAAGACCTGCTCCCAAGATATGATGAATACAACCTTGAGAGAGTAGTTCCTGCCTTCGAGAAGATATTCGGGAAAAAATTAGGCATAGACTTCGATGATCATAAGGAAAAGGTTGCCTCGGCGTCGAAGGATTCACCTCCTAGGAAGCCTGTCCTTTGTCCTGGTTGTCCGCATAGGTCAACGTTCTATGCTGTCAAAAAAGTTTTTGGTGATGAGACCATCTATGCCGGGGATATCGGTTGTTACATTCTAGGGGTATTCGAGCCCATCAACATGCAAGATTTCATCATCAGCATGGGGGCGGGTATTGGAGTGTCTCATGGTATAGGTATAGTAAGCGATCAAGATGTCGTTGCTTTCGTGGGTGACTCTACATTCTTTCATGCAGGTATGCCCTCATTACTGAACTACAAGTTTAATGACGCTGGAAAAACTCCGCTTGTGGTCGTTCTGGACAACGCTATCACTGCGATGACTGGTCATCAGCCCCATCCTGGGTCGGGTTTCACTGGGATGGGTAAGAAAATAGAGCCCGTGAAAATAGAAGAGATCGCTAAAGCATTGGGAGCAGAAGTGAGAGTCTCAAGTGCTTTCAGCCAAAAACAATTGATTAAGGCTTTGCAAGAACTCAAGAACGTCAAAGGTCCAAAAGTACTGATTAGCAGAGGGGAATGTAGACTATTAACTAGAAGAAAATTCCGCGCAAAAGGACTCACCATGCCAGTGTTCCAAATAAACCAAGAAAAATGCACGAAATGTGATATATGCACCAACGATTTTGCTTGCCCCGCGATATTTAAGACGACAATGAAACCTGGAGAGGAGCCAATCTACTCCATAAACCCAGACCTATGCCTAGGCTGTGCAGTATGTGTACAAATATGCCCTGAGGGAGCCATACACGCTGTTAAAAAGGAGGGATAAAAATGAAGTTTGACGTCATGTTAACCGGGGTCGGAGGGGAAGGAGTCTTGACAACGCAAGTGATGATAGCAAGAGCAGCCAACATAGAAGGACATTATGTTAGAGGAGTTCAGTTACACGGACTTGCTCAGAGGGGAGGAGTAATACCCACTTTTGTTAGATTCGGTTCAGAGGAGGAAGTATCTTCGCCGGGAATAATGCAAGCTAACGCCGACCTTATCCTTGCCTTTGAACCGTTAGAGGCGGTGAGAGCAACCTATTACGCTAGAAAAGAAAAAACTATTTTTGTCATCAATGATTATCCTCTAGTACCAATCTACGCCAACATTTTCAAAACTCCCTATCCAAGCATGAACGAAATTATTAAGAGAATAAAGCCCTTCGCCAAAGAAATTCATGTTTTCAATGCTTCTCATCTTGGCATAGAAAAGTTTGGAAGCGCGGTTTTCGGAAACACGATACTTATTGGCGTCGTCGCTGGAGGAGGACTGCTTCCCTTAAGAGAGGACAGCTTGCGTGAAGCAATAAGGGTTACTGCACCAAGAGATGTAGAGAGTAATATTAAGGCTTTTGAGCTTGGCTTACAGCTCGGTAGAGAAAAACTATCTACACGATGAGTAACGAACATCAGCGTTGGACCAATGAATCATGGGAAAAACTAGAAGATGCTACAACTCAATGTATAGCTTAATCCACAACAAACGTTGTTGTCAATGAAGAGGTGGTAAACTTGCCGCAAGAAGAACGGGCGAAACCTGAAAAAAGGAAGTACCTAAAGAAGTAACCAAAGGCGAGAACGTTGTTCTGATAGGCAGAAAACCAGTAATGAGCTACGTAGTTGCCTGCATAACCTTCTTCAATGCCGGCGAAAAGCAAGTCGTGGTCAAAGCGAGGGGGCGGGCAATTAGTAGGGCAGTTGACACCGTCGAATTGCTTCGCCGCGGCTTTGTCAAGGACTTAGAAGTAAAGAATATTGACATTGGCACCGAAGAACTGGTTAGGGCTGAAGGTCGGAAATCAAACGTTTCAACGATTGAAATAACGGTAGCTAAAGCTGGATCCAAGTGACTTCTCTCGACCACTAAATTCAGTTTTCAGACTTTATTTGCCGTTTTCTACCACTTGAAGTGCTTTTTTCACTTCTGCTTTGAATTTTGTGAAACTTCCCCGTAGATAGCTATAAAAACGCGCTGTTCTAAATGAACTATTCTATGGTGAGGCAATATGGGTGGTTACCCAAGGATCGTTGTTCGTCCGCCTGGTCCAAAGGCAAGAGAACTCGTTAAGAAAGATGAGTCTTTGATTTCACCCTCCTATGTTCGTTTCTATCCGCTTGTCATAGAATCCGGAGAGGATTGCATTGTAAGGGATGTGGATGGAAACGAGTACATCGACTTTAACTCGGGGTTGGTGTGTCTAAACGTGGGGCACAACCACCCCAAGGTTGTCAACGCAATAAAGAATCAATGCGATAGGTATCTACACTACTCTAACACAGACTTCTATTATAGAGAAGTTGTGGACTTAGCTGAAAAACTATGTGAAATAGCTCCTGGAAGGTTTGAGAAAAAAGTATACTTTGGAAACAGCGGAGCAGAGGCCGTGGAGGCGGCTGTCAAACTTTCAAAATGGCACACTCGCAAGCATCGGTTCATCGCCTTTATTGGTGCCTTCCACGGCAGAACGTTAGGGGCGCTGTCCTTTACAGGGAGCAAACTTGTTCAAAGAAGACACTTCTTCCCTATGCTCCCTGGAGTAACGCATGTGCCTTATCCCTATTGTTATCGCTGTCCCTTCAAGCTGTCATATCCGGACTGTGACTACTGGTGTGTAGACTTCATCGATGAGCTGGTTCTGCAGAGATACGTACCCCCAGAAGAGGTCGCTGGCATCGTTTTCGAGCCCATCCAAGGGGAGGGAGGATACTTGGTTCCTCCTCCAGAATACCTTCAGCGTCTCAAAAAACTAGCCGACAAATATGGCTTCATTCTGATCGACGACGAGATTCAGTCAGGTACGGGCAGAACCGGAAGATGGTTCGCCATTGAGCATTGGAAGGTCGAACCCGACGTCATTTGTATGGCCAAAGCCATAGCGTCAGGGCTACCCCTAGGCGCAACGGTGTCTCGAGCCCGACTCATGGATTGGGAGGGAGGCTCCCACGCCAGCACCTTCGGAGGAAACCCCTTAGCCTGCGCCGCGGCGATGGCGGTCATCGACGTGATTAAGGAGGAGAAACTTCTTGAAAACGCTGAAAAGCAGGGCAACTACATCATGAAGTGGCTGCAAAACCTAAAAGACGAGCGCGAAATCGTCGGAGACGTTCGAGGGAAGGGACTGATGATCGGCGCCGAAATCGTGGAAGATAAAGAAACCAAAAGCCCAGGAGTGGACAAGGCGAGGGAAGTCATGATGAGGTGTTGGAAACGAGGAATAGCCATCATAACCTGTGGCGCTTCCACACTGAGGATCGTGCCGCCGTTAACTATAACCAGAGAGCTTGTAGACGCTGGCTTAGAAATAATTGAAGATGTTATCAAAGAAGTTGAGAAAGAAAAATAACTACTTCCCCGTTTCAGTCAAGACCTCTATTGACGTAAAACTGCGAGAGGTTAGTTCCAGCTGTTCAGCGAAGCCTCTTCTTATATAAGCATTTTTTATTTTAATGCGAGTCCCGACACTCAAATCCTTCACAACCTCTGCCAACTTTCTCCACGCTGAAACCCAAATTTCTCCAGTGTCATCCCTTAACTCGAAAGAGGCAACCTTGATCTTCTCATTTCGAGATGTGACGATTTCCCTTATGACAGGGGTCTTTGTAACGGTTCCTTCAACTATTACTGGACCTCCCTCTTCCTTTATCTCAGCCACTTTGATCTTCTTTATGAACTGTGTGATGGGAGGGTATCTGTTCTCCACAACGCTTGGTGGAGAGACTTGAAGGCCTCCACGCGATCCCACATGCAGCTCCAGCTTTCCATCTAACCCCTCACGCACGTATCCATGCGAAACCCTGATGATTTGTCCTTGCTCAACTTTTCCAGCTTCCACGAGGTCTGTCTTATCGCCCCACAGAACCACTCTCAAGGTTCCGCTTTTATCTGCGATGAGTAAACGAGCAAACCTTCCCTCAGTGCGGTCTGGGCGAGTGTAAGTTTTTGGAGGATGAATCATGATGACGCGTCCGGTCACCGTTACGTCGTTCAAACCGGAAACAATGTCTTGAATCAGAATTTCGAGTTGAAGCGGCTCCCGAGCAATTTCCACTCCCAACTCTGAAGCGACAAGGCGCGCCGCAGTCTCGTCTGTGAAGAATTCTCCTGCGCTCTTCTTTTTATTTTCAATCATTTTAAGGACTTCTTCGTGCGTGAGATCTGGTCTAGACGAAAGAATTTGTTCAATGATCTCCTCTAAATTCATTTTATTTCACTGCGAGTTGTCGGAACAAGTCAGAGATACTACCTTATTAAGACTTATTTAAAACCCCTTTCTTTTAATTATCAAGAAGTGACAGCATAATTGAGCGATCAATTGCTGTTCAGCATAGGTGTCATCCTGCTTTTCGCCGGCATTGCCATAGCCTTTGTTGCCGTTATCCTGTTAGTTATTACTGCCATGAAGGGAAAGGGAAAAGTTAGGGGCGGAGGGGCAGTGATCATTGGACCTTTCCCGATAATTTTCGGCACTGACAAAGAATCAGTTAAAGTCCTTCTCCTATTATCCATAGCCTTAATTACGCTTATACTGGTTGTCATGGCGTTTTCTTACTATGCCTTTAAGTGAAGAGGGAAGTCTGGTATGCGGGTTAGAACATGCGAGATCTGCGGCAAGCGGGTGTCTAGATACGTCTGCCAAGAATGTGGCCGCGAGGTTTGCCAATTTTGCCTAGAACCAAACACATGGGTTTGCTTAGATTGTTATCACAGCCTTAAACAGGAAACCCCCGTATTGGAAGTCTTTCCGTGGTCGACTCCTTTTAAGCTGTTTCTGTTAAGCTTCCTCCTCATCCTCATAGGAACGATCTTTACATTAATAGCATCCGTTCTTCCCGGAACATTCAGTATAGGCGCCATAATATTTCTGGGACCAATCCCCATAATACTGGGCGCCGGACCGCATTTAATCTGGGTGATCATACTGGCCTTTGCACTAACGATTCTAGGAATAGTCGCGTTTATTACATTGCGAAAACGAGCAGGATAAACAATTGGGTTGAAATTTACTTGGCTTTTTCTTCTTTGCCGTAAATCATGTATAGGAAGGCTAAAATTAAAACTATGAAGGCTAACGCCATTAGAGTATAGATGATTCCTGCAAAGTATGGATCCGGGTCCATGAGAGCGTCCTCGTGTTCTTATTTGCGAGATGGATTATTTAAGGTGTAACCCTTTTCCACTCCTCCATCAAGGAATCGTAAAGATCATCGTTTTCCTCTATCTCGTCATACCAGGCTAAAGCTTCTGCTATCTTTTGCGCGATAAGGTGATAACATAGGTGTACTTCCTTATCCATCACGCGGAAGTAAAAGTCGTCGCATGAACAAAAGTCGGCAGCGGGCATGACAAGGTAATCGCGTTCTCTTCCGACCACGATCCAAACAACCTTGCCACTCGGCTTAAAAACGTATTTTTTGACCCGTTCCTCCTTCAGTGCCTCCCAAGCCTTCGTGAAGCGTGAGCCAAACGCCGTAGAAAGCTGAGTTAGATGAACGCCTGTTATCCGACCCTTATCCTTCGCTTCTTTGCAAATGTTTTCGAGCATGTTGATTTCTGTGGGTTTTTTCATGGTTTCTCTCCAACTGATTAAAAATTAAGGCTAGGTCTGACGGAAAACGTCTGTTACGTTCAGTCAAAGGAATGCGGTGGTGATTGAGGACGAAAACGCTTGCTTTTGTTGATTTATTCGATTTTTATTGGTTCTCCTCCGGGTTTCTTTTTCTCTTTGATTTTAGGTATCGTAACCTCTAGCACTCCGTTCTTGTATTTGGTTTTGGCTTCTTTGGGGTTGATTTTCGCTGGCATTTCAACTTCTTTGAAGTACCTACGTTTTGGGGTGTCAACTGAAATGGTTAGCGTGTCTTCTGTTCCATGCAGCTTGATGTCCTCCTTCTCAACTCCGGGTAGTTCAGCTACGACTTTGATTTCGCCATTGGTGCTGATGACATCTACTAGGGGTTCGCGTTCTTCCTTCACGTCAAGGCTGGGTCTGGCTAGTCCAAAGGCTTCTGGTTTGAGTGAGGGTTTGACGTTGCCGAATTCCCTTATTTTTGGTTTTCCGTCTGGTCCAATGGTCATGCTGTAGCCGTAGACGAAGGGCCCCCACTCACGTACGGTTGAGCCGTCTGGGAGTTTGCGTTCACGGACTAGGTCTTTTGGGATGCGGGTTGTGATTTCTTTGAATTCTCTTTCCATCATTTCTTCCATGTCTTTAATTATTTCGTCGATGTCTCCGAAGAACCAGTTTCTGAAGAATGGGGAACGTCTCATTCTCCTTCTGAACCATTCTGGGAAGTATTCCCAAGCCATAATTTTCACCTTTCCAGTTTATTGGAGATTAGATTCTATAAAAGTCTTCTGTGGTTATGGTTTAGATGCGAATCGTTGACGTTTGAAGGTATTTGTTCTTCTCTCTGTAGATAGACTCCCCCTATTTTTCTTTATATACTATCAACATTCCTCCGTGCATTCACGGTCATAGCTCCTTTCGGTGGTTAGCTTAGGGTTTTCAGCTGGTTAACGGTTCCTAAGAAGGTTCCGTCGAGGAGGTACGTTTCTGCGTCGTCTATGTTGACGCTTCCTGAACGCAGGACCGGGCCGATGAAGGCTCTGGACCTCACGTCTTTTCCTAGGCTTCTTTGGTTGATTGGCTGGCCTCCGAGGAACTCGTTGAAGGATGGCATTATGAAAAGCTGTGAGGCCTTTAGCCTTACTTTGAATTGGTCGTGCAGTAAAGCGGCAGGGTCAGCGTTAGCGTCAACTCTGATGCCTAATCGTTCAAGCAAGGATTTCGCCAACCGCGCACCATTGCATTCGGCTTTGACCCAAACTTGCCTCCTTATTCGGAAGCCCATGGGGTCGCGGAAGGCAACCATTGGATGGACGTGACCTGTAATGAGGCTGCGACATCCTAGAAGCTCTGGTGTTGGCCAGGCGTGTCCATGGAAAAGTCCGACGTTCCCAAGAACAATGCCGGTTGGGGGCAGGATTTTCACGGTTTCGGGTAGGAGGGGCTCGAGGTTTCCATCGTGGTTTCCGGGAACAACCTCGATGTTTGGCACCTTTCTGCCGAGGGCTTCAAAGAAGTCGGGGATGTCGCGCCACTCCTCCATCTCCACCCTTGCGATCGTGTGTTTCACGTCGCCCAAGAAGATTAAGCGTGTTGGCTTGCACAATTCAATCAGTTGAAGCATCTGGTTCAAAATCTTTGGCGTTTGAGATGGAACGTGAACTCCTTTCTGTGCTAGTGCCACCTCCCAGCCTATGTGGAGGTCTGCGACTGCCAAGACTCGTTCAGAGTTCCTTCTCAAGAGTATAGCTGGATATGGTCTTATCGGCTTTATCGGCATCAAGTTGGGATGATTCTCCTGTCCATGAATAAGTAGAGGATTTTCTCAGTTAAAACCGACGCGCCTGCGGGTCGTCTGGTTTTAAGCCAAGGACTCTTTGATGGCTTTGTAGATTTTTTGGTTTGCGGCTGCGATGAAGGCCACTCGCTGGTCAGCGGCTAGTGGAACATTCAGTTCGGTTCCTTCAGGCGTGACCATGATGCCTCCTGCTTCAAGTAGTATGAGGTAGGCGGCGGCGATGTCTGTGACCCGGAGTTTGCCCCGTATGTCGATAAATGCGTCTGTGGTGCCGTCTGCCACGTAGCAGATTTCTAGGGCGTTGGCTCCGAGGTGTCGAAGGTGTCTCGTTCTTATGAGCACTCCTTCTAGGCTGGCGACGAGTTCTCCTAGCCTGAGCGTGTTAAAGTCAACGCCGAGGACAGCCTCTTCAAGGGAGGATGTGGTAGAGGGCTTGATTTTTTTCCCGTTTCGAAAGGCTCCCTTATCCCTTCGCGCTGTGTAGGTAACGTTGCGAAAAAGGTCTGATACGAGGGCTGTTTCCACATCTTGAAGGTAGGGCGCTTTCGAGACCGCGATGGAGGTAGCCATGAAAGGTAGTCCGCGAACCGCGTTGGTTGTGCCATCTACTGGATCAGTGGTGAGGTAAAATTCAGAGGGTTGAGGACCAATCTTTCTTGTTCCAGTTTCCTCGCTTATAAGGGTGCACGACGCCCCATGGTCCTCCAAAACGTCTATCAAAGCCTTTTCGGCAACTAAGTCTATTTTCTTCATAACGTCGCCGCCAGCGCCTGTACCAAACCCAATGGCGGCATCCGGTGACCCGAAAAAGGGAAGAGCCTCCCTCCTCATTCTTTGAGAACATTCTTTCAGTAAGTCTAACCAATCCATAGATTACACATCCTTGTTCGAGCCTCACATCCTAGATGCCCTCTTACACTTTTAAACGTGAACACTGTTGGGATAAAAGGAAAGCAAAAAGAAACTTAAGGAAGAGTTGCGATGTGAAAATACGGGCGGGGGTCGCCGAGCCAGGTCAAAGGCGCAGAGTCGCAAGGAGCGACGCGGTTGCTTCAGGAGCCTGTCCCGTAGGGGTTCGTGGGTTCGAATCCCACCCCCCGCACCATATTTGCACAAGATTTGGGTGAGTTTTTCAAGTTCTTTTATGAAAAACTCTATGCGCGCGCATTATTGACATTGCAAAAATCGAGTGTATGACCATTTGTATGACAACTATTTTTGGGGTAAATTTAATTTGCATAGCAATTTGCATTATACAATATGCAAAAAATGTTAAAATTGCCCTTTACTACCTTTCCAGAATGAAAGGCTTCTCGTGTGGAATCTTCGTTGGGATGCGATCCATCAGCATTTTATCACCAAACCTTTCAGTTATTCCTATGGGCTTAAGACTCTCTGCCAGTGAAATCGCTGCGTCAAGTTTTTGGCTACTCTTAGCATAAATATCGAATAATACGTCACCTTTTGCGACCTTGTCTCCAAGTTTCCTTCTCAACAACACCCCTGCTGCCTTTTCTTTAGGAGCGCCAACTTCTCTTGCTATTTGCGCAATAGCTCTATTGTTGATCCACTGAACTCTCCCGTCTTCTTCTGAAATGATCTTTGCTATTTTGTCTCCCATTTCTATGTCGTCAGGTTTGATGTTAGGGTCTCCACCTTGAGCGGATATTATTTCTCTAAGCTTTTTCTCAGCCTTGCCTGATTTAAGGAGTTCATTCGCTTTTTGCTTGCCATTATTAACTCCTACCATCTCGAAGAGTACCCCTGCTAGACTGGTAGCTTTATCTATCAGGTCCACAGGTCCTTCACCCATTAGCGTCGACAGCGCTTCCCTTGTTTCGAGAGCTGGTCCTATTGCATATCCTATTGGCTGTTCGCCAAAAGTCACTGCACAGTGGACTTGCATGTCCAATCGTCTGCCTAGCTCTATGAAATCTCTTGCGAGTGCATGAGCTTCCCCGATAGTTTTGATCTTTGCACCCCTCCCAGCGGGTATGTCTATTACAACATAATCCGCACCTATTGCCTTCTTCTTGCTCATGATCGACGGTAAGAGGAGGGGATCGATGGAGAGAGGATATTCAACTTGTATGAAAAGATCGTCTGCTGGAGCCATGTCAAGAGCGCCGCCCCATGCTAGGCAAGCATTGGTTTTTTCCACTACGGTTCGTATCTCTTCCAAAGTCAAGTCAACATGACATAAGACCTCAACTAGATCGGCTGTTCCTGCTGGAGAAGTTATTGCCCGAGAAGACGTTTTCGGGATCGTGAAACCGGCGGCTGAAACTATGGGAACTACGAGGAGGGTGGTTTTGTCTCCCGGCACTCCGCCTATGCTATGTTTGTCCAAAATGGGGCCTTTACCAAAGTCTAAAGTTTGTCCTGTGTCCACCATAGCTCTTGACAAGGCTTCGGCTTCGTCCATATTAGTTCCACGAATGTGAAGGGCTGTAACAAAAGAGGCTAGTTCAACATCGCTTAGATGCCTTTCGACCACGTCCATGACTATCATCTTAATTTCTGGACCTTGAAGTCTCCGTCCTAAAATCTTGTCCCGAATGTACATCAGAGACTCTGGTCTTTCAGCTGGTCGTACCTCCACCTCTTCTCCTGATTGAACTTTCAGTTTAGTGCGGACTTCTTCGTAAATGCCTAGAGTGTTCTTAGGAAAGTCTGCAGCTACATTAACGATGGCTATTGCGTCTTCTTTTTTGTATGTGATTTCAACCCTGTCGGAAGAGTGTATTCCCAGCAGACTTGCGTATTCATCGTCCATGACGATTATAGGCTTTCCGCCCGCCTCTATTCCTAGAAGCTTTACCTTAAACTTCATAGTCTTTCCATCCGTTAATCTATAAGCTCATCACCAGTATCGAACTCTTCTAGTTCTATTGTTTCGTATTTACTTTCCATCTGAAACCGCGCGCAGAAGGTTACTGCATAAATAATCTTGTGTACCAGTAAATAAGTTGGTGGTGGAGTTTGAAATATACCGATTTTGTTGATCTCGCGTACAGACCTAAAGCAGATGACGTGATTTGCGATTTCTTTGTTGAACCAAGGGATACTGGTATGGTGGAGGCAGCTGGAGGGGTTGCTGCCGAGAGTTCTATAGGAACGTGGACGGAACTCACCACCATAAAACCTTATGTTGAAAAACTCGCTGCACACGTCTTCAGCTTTAGCGGAAAAAACATACGCGTAGCCTACCAAATCGAATTATTCGAGCCTGGCAATATGCCCAACATTTTGAGTAGTGTGGCTGGAAACGTCTTCGGTCTGAGGGCTCTCAAAAACCTGAGACTCAACGACATACACCTACCAACAAAACTTGTTCGAAGCTTCAAAGGTCCCAGGTATGGCGTCAATGGAATTCGTAAGCTGTTGAAAATTCAGGATAGACCGTTGGTTGGGACAATAATCAAGCCAAAATTAGGCTTGAACACGGAGGATCATGCTGAGGTTGCGTATGAGGCTTGGGTTGGAGGATGTGACATCGTGAAAGACGATGAAAACCTTAGCAGTCAAAGGTTCAACCCGTTCCAAGACCGTGTTGTAGAGACTTTAGAGAGTCGAGACAGAGCTGAAGAGGAAACTGGGGAAAGGAAAGTCTACATGGTTAACGTCACTTCAGAAACAAAGGAGATGCTGAAGAGAGCTCAGTTTGTTATAGATCAAGGTGGAGAATACATAATGATAGATATTTTGACTTGCGGTTTCTCGGCTCTACAAACAATACGCGAACAAAATTTTGACCTCGTAATTCATGCACATAGAGCCGGACATGCAGCTTTCACGAAAAACCCTAAGCATGGAATATCGATGCGTGTCATTGCAAAACTCGCGAGAATCATCGGTGCAGATCAACTTCATGTTGGCACGGTTGTGGGGAAAATGTTCGAGACTAGAGAGGAAGTTTTGGAGAATTGCGAAGCACTCAGGACTGAGATGGATGGTTTAAAGAAGGTGTTGCCAGTTGCATCCGGCGGTCTTCACCCAGGTCTAGTCCCTTCCTTGGTCGATTTTTTTGGAAATGATTTCGTCATTCAAGTGGGAGGAGGTATACATGGACATCCGAAGGGAACCGTTTCTGGGGCTAAGGCGATGAGGCAAGCAGTGGATGCGACCATGCAAGACATCTCGTTGAAAGAATACGCTGGCACTCACAAAGAATTGCGAACTGCGTTAGAGATTTGGGAAACGAGACCCACGGGAAGTTAAAACTAATTTTGAGTTATTGAAATATCCAAGGGTATCTTCTGCGTACCACCTCAATTATTGACTGGGGCGATACAATTCCTTCTTCACATATGATTCCGTGGATGAAGTCCCTCCTCGTTACATCGAAGGCTGGATTTCTTATTATCAGGCCTTGTGGAGGTTCTTCCCAGATCTCTCGGGAGCTCCTTTCCTCTATTTTCTCGTAGTCTCCATAGATTGTTAGAGGATCGAATTTCAACAGTTCCGATACCACATAGAACGGTGTTCTCGCTTCACTCGCAGCGAGTGCTATCATACTCGTTCCTATTTTGTTTATGACGTTGCCTTCAGAGGTTATGGCGTCGGCTCCTACGACTACGAGGTTAACTTCATTCATGACGAATCGTGCCGCTGAGTCCACGATTAAGGTCGTTTTGATTCCAGCATCCAACATTTCCTTCACGGTGATTCTGCCTTGAAAAACAGGTCTCGACTCAGTGCAGATAACTTCAAATGATTTTCCCTCCCGTTTGGCTCTTTTCAACATATGACTAACGGTTGAGGAGTGGCAGTGAGTAAGAATCTTCGAATATGAGCGGATTCTTTTTGAACCAATATTGGCTATTTCTTCTTTTGACCTTTCAAGATTCTCCAGAAACTGTTTTGAAACTGATGAAATCAAATCTACTAGTTCTTTGACTTTCTCTTCGTCACTCTTTTCCACCGCATGCATGACATACCGGATAGCATTTCTCATGAGGGGTTCTGTTTCCCTAGAAGCGAACAGAATGTCCTTAGCCTCTAACAACTCTTTCAGAAACTCTTCTTTATGTTTTGCTTTAGATTCTTTTGCCCCTTCTTCAATAGCCTTTATCGCAGTTATCGCCACATTTCTGGCTCCCTGAACTTCAAGCCTCTTTATTCTCTCTGCGGCAAGTAACACGGACTTCTGCAACCTGAAATTCCACCGTTTCGTGTCATCTTCTATTTATAGGTAAAAGAGGTAGTTATTCCTTTAAAAAGTCTAAATCGAATAAACATAGGTATGAATTATGGAGTAACGCGTGCAGACACTAGAAATTAGTTGAACTAGGCAGTTATCAATTTTGGGTTTTGACTTCGAAGAAAAATTTCACGATATACATGTCATTTTTAGCGCGCGCATAACAGTTGTAACAACATCTTTTGAAAAAGTTTGTCACTAATATGTCCGATTTACTCCAAAAGAAGTCCATTTTGCCATTTATAGTATTTATCAAACATTATACAATAAAGATCATTTATTTATAGTTCTTACGGTATATTAACAAACGAGCGCGCGCATTTTAGAGGATTGATGCCATTGTTTGAGAAAAATTTGGTTCCATTGGATGGTTCTGAACATTCAATACGAGCCTTAGAAAACGCTATTCAAATAGCTAAAAAGTTTAATGGAAAAATCACCTTAATCCATGTGTATTCAGTTAGCGCATGCAAGCATGCAGGCATAAACTTCGATAAATGCGTTCAAGCAATTCGTAAGGTTGGCGCTGGCATTTTAGCGGATGGTGAAAAGAGGGTTAAGGCTGAAGGGGTTCAAGTTGAAATGTTGTTGAGGGAGGGGCATATTGTTGAGGAGATACTTAAGGCGGCTAGAGAAGGAGATTTCAATTTAATTGTTATGGGCGCTAGGGGCATAAGCAGGATAAAGGAAATTCTCATGG
>JREQ01002137.1_pt1 | contig 53350 bp, 59 predicted proteins | sample 210151 | NCBI WGS metagenome assembly JREQ01 (sample SAMN03019617, study PRJNA260268) | marine sediment metagenome | biome: Marine; feature: Sediment; material: Clay; isolation source: clay from marine sediments 31 meters below sea floor depth collected from... | place: New Zealand: Canterbury... | reverse complement strand
GCTTCGTTAGGGGTTTTCGGGACCTGCGCCGTCACCGCCATAACAGCTCAGAACACCAAGGGAGTTTATGACATATTTCCCATACCTCCACGCATGGTTAAGAGACAAATAGAAGCTGTCCTTGAAGACATCCCGATCAAAGCGGCCAAAACAGGAATGCTCTACTCTAAGGAAATTATGAATGTGGTTGCTGAAGCCATCGATCGGCATAAACTGCGGGTCGTTGTAGACCCAGTTTTCCGGGCGGGCACTGGAGACCTTCTTATTCGTGAAGAAGATAAGGAGGCTTTAATTAAGGTGGTTGTTCCCCGGTCTTTTATTGTCACCCCGAACAAGCATGAAGCCGAAGACATTGCTCAGATGAAAATAAAGACGGTTGACGACATGAAAAAGGCGAGTTCAAGCATTGCGAAGCTAGGTGCGAAAGCAGTGGTTATGAAGGGTGGTCACTTAGGAGGAGCAAACGTCACAGACGTTTTACACTATGATGGCGAGTTCAAGACCTTTACAAAACCCCGAGTTAAAGTAGAGGCCCATGGAGGGGGATGCGCTTTTTCCGCGGCCATAGCAGCCTACCTCGCCCTTGACTATGATGTGGTGGAAGCTGTTACGAAAGCCGAAGAGTTCATGCAGAACGCCATTACGTATGGTTTAGTTGTCGGGAAGGGCAGAGTCCCGGTGAACCCTATGGCAACCTTGTTCAATGAAGCTGAGAAGCATCGAGTTTTGGAGGACGTTTCCAAAGCGGCTGAGACGATTGAAGACCATCCGGAATTCTTGCCGTACATGGCTGAAGTTGGAATGCAAGTTGCTATGGCCTTGCCTTATGCTTCTACCAAGTGGCATGTTGCGGCTGTGGAGGGAAGAATCGTTAAGTTCGGTGAAAAGGCGAAGGCAGTTGGCTGCGTTAAGTTTGGAGCGTCTGACCATGTCGCCCGCATCGTCCTAACAGCCATGAAGCACGACCCTCCAAAGAGGGCTGCGTTGAACCTCCGCTACGATCAGGGGTTGGTGGAAGCCTTTAAGAAGCTTGGACGGGTGGTTTCAAGCTTTGGCAGAAGGCTTGAGCCTCCGGAGGTGAAGGCTATGGAGGGCGGAACTCTTGTTTGGGGGGTGGAGGAGGCGATAAAGGCTGTTGGAGGGGTTCCAGACGTTGTTTACGATCTAGGCGAGGTTGGGAAGGAGCCCATGATTCGGGTGTTGGGAAATTCGGCGATGGATGTGGTGGAAAAGGCGCTGGCTTCCATAAAGCTGCGAAGACGCAGCAATGCTGCATTAGGTTAAACAGTCTTAATCAGTCAGTAAGGCATAGTTGAAAAGTAGTCATTTTATTTCAGAGATAAACCTAAAAGCATCGCCGCTGTAACTGATCTTTATCGTAGTGACCCCATACCCTAACGTAAGTATGATTCTGAACGACATCAGGTTGAGGAAAATGGGAAAACCGAGTGGATTCCTGCGATTAATCAGACCGTTAAACTGTATGATGATGGGTTTTGCGGTGATTGTGGGGGCTTCGCTGGTTTCAGCCCTTAACTTTTCAATCAACCTTCTCTTGGGGTTTATAACGTCGTTTACGTTGACAGGTGCTTCCATGGCGATAAACGATTACTATGACAGACAGATTGACGCCGTAAACGAGCCGAACCGTCCAATTCCGAGCGGCGCGGTTAGCCCGAAAGAAGCGTTGTCCTTCGCCCTTGTTTTAAGCATAATAGGGCTCGTAGCAGCCTTTGGAACCAATGTGCCATGCCTTATAGTTGCGGTAATCGCGTGGATTGTATCCATGACTTACATTACCAAGGGAAAAAGCACCGGACTTCCCGGAAATTTCTTGGTCAGCACCTGTGTCGTGATTCCCTTCATTTACGGGGGTTTCGTGGTGGAGAAACTTGAGTTGCCCATTGTGATGTTTGCGGCTATCGTCTTTCTCTCAAACACTGGCAGGGAGATCACGAAGGGAATAGTGGACGTTAGGGGAGACACGTATCGAAATATTAGAACGATTGCGGTACTGTATGGAGAGAAAGATGCAGCGTTCGCTTCGTCGATTTTCTTTGTTTCGGCGGTGGGTTTAAGCCCCTTTCCATGGTTGTGGGGACTCGTTTCCAACTGGTTCCTTCCTCTCGTCATTCTAACCGACATTGGACTGATCGCCTCTTCCCTTTCACTCATGCGAGACTGTTCTAGGGATAACGCTAGAAGGGTGAAGAACCTGATCTTGGTGTGGTTTATCACAGGACTATTAGCTTTCCTTGCAGGGACTATTGGCTGAAAACCGAACTGTAAAATAGTCTTATCTGACCTTGCTTCCTACTTCGATATCCTTCTCAGGCTTTATCAAAATGACGTTGCCCTTGTCGTCTTCGGCGGCGAGTATCATGCACTGGGATTCTACGCCCATGAATTTTCTTCTTTGCAGGTTTAAGACGAAGGCGTATTTTTTGTCCAGCAGTTCTTCTGGTTTGTAGTATTGTAGCAGTCCTGCCACAGATTGCCTCTTTTCGAAGCCAAAATCAACTATCATTTTGATGAGGTTTCTTGACCCGGCGATTTGTTCGGCTTCAACGACTTTGCCAACCCTCATGTCGAGTTTTAGAAAGTCTTCAAAAGGTATTTCCATTTCGGTCACCAACGACTATTTTCCTTCCCATGCCTCAAACATTTTTAAGCTTTGCGTACGAAGCAATTGTTTTTTGGATAAACTTAACGTGCATAGATGGACGCGAATTTTTGGAAGGACCTGTCGTAGGTTTTTTCGATTTCTGGTGGAAACACGCAGCCTGGAAGCTCCCTTCTTTCCAGATGATAGCGTATACATTCGCAGCACTTACCCTTCCTGTCGCATGGTACGTAGGTGCACCCGCAGTCCTCAGAGTTAATCTCCACGTTGGGACAAGGCTTTCTCTCAACCATCTTGAAAACCACACTAGTTTTTCCATTCTTGAAGAGAAGAGTATATATCGTTAATGGCATTTTAAAACTCGGTTAGTCCTTACAACAAACTTCATGAAGTGATAACATGAGAATACTGGTTTTGGGCGTGGGAAAGCAAGGATCAGTTTTAGTTAGAGATTTGATTGAAAGTCATGAAGTGTCAGAGGTTGTTGCGGGCGACGTAGATGTCAAAAAACTGAACTGGCACATAGACAGGCTTGCAAGCGAGAAAGTAAGAGCAGAACAAATCGACGTGACGAATAACGCAAAACTCGTTAAGCTAATGAAAGGAGGCTTCAACGTTGTCGCAAACGCGCTTCCGTGGACATACAGCGTTGACATAGCCAAAGTAGCCATAGAGGCATGTGTAAACTATGTTGATTTGGGGCCATCTCCAGACGTATTCCAACTCGACGAAGACGCCAAAGCTGCTGGCGTAACCGTCATACCTTCATGTGGACTGGACCCGGGCATTGACAGCGTACTGGAGGGATACGGGGCAAGGAAACTGGACAAAGTTGAAAAAATTCACATGTGGTGCGGCGGAATCCCCCAGAAAAACACCCCAGCATACAACAATCCCCTACGATACAAAATCACGTGGTGGTGGGAAGGAGCCATATCTACCTACTGCGGAACCGCAAAAATCCTCCGCGACGGCAAAACAGTTGAAGTAGAAAAACTAGCTGGTCCCGAGAATCCGGAAATCGTCAGATTCCCAGAGCCCATAGGAGAATGCGAAGCCTTCTACACCGGAGCGCCACTTCTCCTCATAAAGCACCTTGGTCTCAAGGACGTAAAAGAAGCTTGGTCTAAGACTGTACGCTGGCCAGGACACTGCGAAATATGGAGAAAACTAATTGAGTTGGGCCTCACAAGAACCGATCTACACCTAAAAATAAGGGGATGCGAAATCACACCCCGAGAATTCCTGATTGAACTGGGGGAGAAAACCCTCCAGTATGAGGAGGGAGAGGGAGACCTCGTGGTTCAGAGAGTCCACGTGATTGGAGAAAAAAATGGGGAGAAGACAGCGTATTCCTACGAGTTCATGGACTTTTACGACGAAGAAAAGGGCATAACAGCCATGGCCCGCACAACGTCCTATCCATGCTCCATAGTAACCCAAATGATCGCCCGCGGCGAAATCAAGGAAAAAGGCGTAATACACGCCGGGAAAATTGGATGGTACCCTCAACTTGCCAAGTCATTTTTCTCTGAACTAAAAAAGAGAAACATCCACATCCACGAAACAGCATCTTATTCGTCTAGAGTTAAGTGACCGCAAGTGGCAGAAAGAATGTTGAAAGTATAAATAGAGGGGTCTATAACAGAGCTAAGACGTTCCCTCTGATGTCCACATCCATTAAATCTTTTCAAAATCTCGACAGACTTGCCATCCTTACCGATTGATTCAAATTGCAGTACAACGCTTAGCTTGTCTAGGGTCTCCATGACCAGAGTTGCTATTGTGAAGGGAACAAATCCCCAAGATATGACGGTTAAAGCCTTAGAAATGGCAAACGCAGATAAGGTCCTCCCTAAGGAAAAGCCCATTCTGATAAAGCCCAACTACATAAACGCGAGGCACCCATCAACAGGAATCACAACCGACAGCAGAGTCATCGAGGGCGTAGTCAAATTCTTGAAGCAACACAACACAGAAGAAATTATAATCGGCGAAGGAAGCGGATTCGCAGACACTTTTAAAGCCTTCCAAGTCGCTGGCGTCGACGCCATAGCAGAAAAATGGAACGTAAAAATGGTTGACCTTAACAAAGACGAATTCATTGAAGTTAGCCCCCCAAATCTGCTGGCCTTGAAAAAGGTGAAGATAGCCAAAACCGCCCTAGAGAGCACAATTATCAGCGTTCCAAAACTCAAGCCCCATAGGATGGCCCGCGTCACCTTGAGTCTAAAGAACATGATGGGAGCAGTGACCCCGAAAGGGTCCATACACAACTCTTTAAGCGAAAAGATCGTCGACCTAGCTTCAATAATAAAACCAAGCGTGGCAGTGATAGACGGAATAATCGCTGGAGAAGGCCACGAGACAAGTGGAAACCCCGTGGAGATGAACCTAGTCATTGCGGGAACGGACCCTGTTGCGGTAGACGCCGTTGGCGCGGCTGTGATGAGTATACCTCCAGAAAGCGTCAACCACCTACGCTTAGCAGAGGAAAGAGGGCTTGGAACATGCAATCTAAAGGAGATAACGGTGTTAGGCGAGCCCATAGAGAAGGTGAAGAAGAAGTTTAGAACATCCTTCTTATCCAGATTTCTTGTTCATTTAGGCTAACCTGCAGAAGATTAATTATCCGCATTCCAGTTTTCTAGTCTTATGGACGCACTGAACTTCGTTGCGACGATTGTCTTGGTGACCGCTTCCGGCGCTTTGGCTCCAGGTCCCCTGTTTTTTGCCACAATCTCCCATGGCACTAAGGTTGGAGCCAAGGGCGGCCTTGTGTTCTCGATAGGCCACACTTTAATCGAGTTTACTCTTGTAATGCTATTAGCCTCTGGTCTCCTAACAATCGCGAGCGAGCCAGCCGTCAAACTCGTAGTTGGAGTCGCGGGAGGGATAGTTCTCCTTGCTTTTGGCGCCATGCAAATCCGTGACTCCCTTACGTCTAAATTCGGTGAGCCTAAATCCGGCGGAGTGTCGTCTCACAGCCTTCTGTTGATAGGGTTGGCCTTCACTGGCTTGAACCCCTTCTTTATCGTTTGGTGGCTCACAGTTGGAGCGCAGCTGATTCTCATGTCCATTGAGTTCGCAGCCTTAGCAGGCGTCGTGTTTATGTATGTTTGCCATGTTTGGATGGACTACGCTTGGCTTACAACTGTTGCCCATTTCGCGAAGATGGGAACGAGCGTTGTTGGATTTAAATGGTACAGGCTTCTCATGGCTGTGTTCGGAGCGGTCCTAGTCTACTTCGGGCTCACCTTCCTCATCAGCTCTTTAGGCTTTTGAGACCTGTTCAGAACTAACAGAAAACTGAGGGTTCAATGTGGCAATATTTTAATTTTGGTTTTCCACTTTTCCTCAAGGAGGCTACGGAGGGATGCCGGAGAAAAAACGAAAGAGGCCGTTTTTTGACATCTTCGGCTTTGATGAAGAAGATTTTCTGTTTGGGCGAGAACCAGTTGAGGGTGGGTCTGGGTATTCCATTTCTGTAATGTACGATGAGAAAGGTAAACCTGTGGTTCAAGTTAAGACTTATGGGGATGTGGACGCGGCGGAGTTGCGCAGGGACATAGAGCAGCGGTATCTTGGAGCTAGAATTGAGGGGTTGGAGAAAAAACCCTTGATTAGGATAGTGGATGAAGAAGAGAAGGGAGAAGCCAAGGACGAGAAGGAGTCTTCAATGGGAAGTTAAAAACTAAATCAGAATCTAACCAGATGTGTCCTAAAATTGTATGAAGACTTTAATTTTTAGCCTTTCACCCAGAAATCAAATGCGCGACGTGAGATTAACAATTCGTCACTTATCCTTATATATTTACTCCTTTCGGAAATGATACGACTTTTTAATGGCGACGCCGACAATATTTGTTAGGGATAAAAGGTGCGCGAAAGAGAAGGGGAAAAAAGGGCACTCTATCCGCCTCCAGTACCGAGAAGGCCAGAAAGACCTGAGGAAAGGAGGTGGCCGTCGCCAACCCCGCTGCCCATGGTTCCAACAGAAGATGTTGGCAAAGTGCTCAAACAAATACTAGACCGACTGGACGCTATAGAAAAGCGGCTGGAAAGGATAGAAAAATTGTTGGCGGAAAGAAAGCCTCTCACATAAAACGACGCGAAACTCGCAGAGAACAGAAACAGCGTTGCATCAAAGTTCATACTAAAAGGGGAATCCAAGAAGTTTTCGGACGTATTTTCCTGTGATGGGGATAGGCTTACCGCACTTAGGGCACTTTTTGTCATCAGTAACCTTGTATCGGATTATTCTGTAGCCGAATCTTTGAATGAGTTTTTCTCCACAGTTGGGACAGTACGTGTTTTCGTATCTATGTCCTTGAACGTTTCCAAGGTAGGGATAAAGAACCCCAGCTTTCTTAGCCACTTCATAAGCCTTTTCCAGCTTTTTGACTTTCGTGGGCGGGTTGTGGAACTTGTAGGCTGGATAATAACGGGTGAAATGTAAGGGTGTTTCCGGTCCCGCCTCCTTCAAGTGTTTCTCTATCACCCACTGTAGGCAATCTTCGTCGTCGTTGACGTCTGTGACCACCAAGTTCACGATTTCCACGTGAAAACCCATTTTCTTGGCTTCTCGCGCGTTTCTCCAAACCTTCTCCACGTCTGCTCCGCCACAGTATTTCTGGTAGGTCTCAGCGTCGCCTTTCAGGTCTATTTTAAGCCCGTCCATGCCTGACTCCCTCAGCGACCTCAAGGCTTCCAAGGTCATGTAGCCGTTGGAAACGTAGCAACAGTAAAGCCCCTTTTCACGACCCATCCTAAACACGGGAACAACCCAATCCGTTAATATCGTGGGTTCTTGAAAACTCACACATAGCCCATTGTCCCCTCCCCGAAGAGCCGCCTCCACGATTTTCTCGGGAGAATAATAGCTGGATTTGGCGGGGTTAGGCGCGGTTTTTGAGAGGTGATGATTCTGGCACCAGATGCAGTCGAAGTTGCATGACCATGTGGAAAAGGTTAGGGCTGTTGAGCCGGGCCAGTAGTGGAAGAAGGGTTTGATTTCGATGGGTCTGCTTTCTAGGGCGCTGAGGTCTCCGTAAACCAAAGTGTAAAGCTTGCCGTCTACGTTCATTCTAGTCTTACAAAATCCTTTCAGGCCAGGTGAAATCAAGCATCTTCTCTCGCACAAGCCACATCTAACCTTATCATCTGACAGTTTCTCGTAAAGGAGGGCTTCGTGAACCGTAGGATATTGCAGTAACTTCTGCACTTGCAACACTATGTATAGAAGAAATAATTACTGGTTACATAACCTTTTCAGAAAGTTTTAACTAGCCTTTTCTTAGTCCTGTTCGAGCAATCAAGATTCCCACCAGCGAAAAGATTAGTGCGAAGCCTATTAGAATGCGCACGTGCAAATTCAGCTCTAATCCTCTACCTGGTCATGGCTCTCTTGAATACTGGTACCGCGATTGTGGTCATGACGACTCCAAAGCCTATCAGCACCGCGAGCTCAGTGGTTATCATGGGCACCCCTGCTCCAAGCACCATAACCTTCCTTAGAGCTGCGGCTACATAGGTCAGTGGGAGAAATTTTGAGATGCCCTGCATGTACCAAGGCATCTGTTGTATCGGGAAGAACACGCCACTGAGGAACATCATAGGAAATATTAAAGTCATCATCAGCATCATGGCTGTCTCTTGATCCTTCGCAAAGGACGTTATCACAACGCCAAAGCCAACGAAGCTGAACACCCCCAACAAAAGCAATGCAAAGACTAACAGAATGCTTCCGTGAATGGTGACGCCGAACAAAGCCACAGCCAATATCAGTATGAGAGTCCCTTGGAGTAAACCCCTAGCCGTCTGGGCGAGGGTTTTTCCGAGTATTATAGCAAGCCTGTTGATGGGAGCCGCCATCATTCCGTCCAACGTGCCAACCTCCCTCTCGTGGGAGATAGCCGCGGGGAGACCCGTCATAACGCTCATCATCACTGTCATAGCCATTAACCCGGGAGCTATGAAGTCGAAATAACTGAAGTGTCCTGGAACGGCTCCCTCTGTCCGAACACTGTATGGCTTCACGATCGCAAGTGAGTTGCTTTCGTTAACCGTTGAGTTTAGCTCCTGAACCGTCTGCTGTGCCAACCATGTGCCCATCTGTTCAAACACTTCATTCAAAGCAGTCTGCAGCAACGCTGACATTTGGGGATTAGATTGGTCGGTTACGATTGTGATTGTTCCCTGATTTCCAGTCACAAGGTTTTCGGTGAAGTTACTGGCGATTACTATGCCTCCTTCAACGTCTTCCCTCTGGATCATGTCTCTTACCTCATCGAGACTTGGAGCATCAATGATGGTCATCATACCTGTGATGTTGTTCATCTTTTCCAAGGCCATGATGAGCGGTTCACTTGCACTAGGGTAACTGCCGTATCCCTCATCCTCGTTCACTAGGGCGACGGATACATTGCTCATGGATGTGTCAGAAGGATATATGAAGCCGGCCATGGTCATCATGAATATCGGCATTACCACGAGCATAATCAACATCATTTTGTTCCTAAACAACTCCATTAGGTCCTTCCAAGTAACCATAAGGCTGTGGGAGACCAAACTCTTAACGCCCATTCAACTCACCTCACCCTCGACCGCGGCATAAGACGCCTATGCCTCCTCATCGGTATCTTCCGATCTGCTTTGTCCCTTACCTCGTGGCCGGTGATGTGGAGGAACACGTCTTCAAGCGTGGGTTCAAGATTTTTCACTGAGCTTATCTTGCCCTTCTCAGCTCTTACGGCGTCGATTATGGCGTCGAACGCCCCGTCACCACTAGCGTGAACCTTGATGTGGGTCGCGTCGTCCTGAGAGACGGAACTGACGCATTTCAGGGACCGTATCAACGAGACCATGTTTGCGGTGAGATTCGCAATCTCCAGCTCCAAAACAGTTGTGTCATCTCCCGAAACAAGCTTCTTCAGATTTGCTGATGTATCAAGTGCAACAATCTTCCCGTGATCTATGATGCCTATGCGGTCGCAGAGCATGTCAGCTTCGACCATCATGTGTGTCGTGAGGATGATCGTCGTCTTATTTTCTCTGTTAATTTTCTTTACGAACTCTCTGACCTCGACGGAGGATTGAGGATCCAGACCCAACGTGGGTTCATCCAGTAGCAGCACCTCTGGCATGTTAAGCAGCGCCCTTATCACGTTCATCCTCTGCCTCATACCCGATGAGAACGTGCCCACCTGAGAACTTTTCCAATCACTTAGCTGAACCAGCCCTAGCAGTTCGTCGATCCTCTTGTTGAGAACTTCTTTTGGGATGTCGTAGAGTCTTCCGAAAAACCACAGGTTTTCCTTAGCCGTTAGCCGGTCATACATGATTATCTTTTCGGAAACCAGGCCGATGAGTTTCCTCACCTCATTGTCATCCTTCACTATGTCGTAATCGCCGACTGTGGCCGTGCCCTCCGTGGGCCTGCTTAATGTGGAGAGCATCCTTATTGTCGTGGTTTTGCCAGCTCCATTGGGACCAAGCAAACCGAATATCTCGCCTCTCTTCACGTTGAAGGAGACATGATCCACAGCCATTAATCCATTAAATTTCTTAGTGAGGTTTCTGGTTTCGATCATCACGCCGCTTTCCAAGTTAGCCACACTCAATTGGGGTATATGTAGTGGGAAAACATCTAAAAGTCAGATATAATCTTTTCTAGGGCGGTTATTGTTAACGCGTGCGCACCTTATCACTGTTTTAACTTCTTCGCTATTTCGTCAATTTTTTCAGCAGCTTGCTCGATGACTTCTTTAGCCTCAGCGATGACTTCTTCCGAGTACTTTTCATGCATGCTATCCAGAAGGCTCCAACTAGCCTTCACTAGCTTTTTCCCTGCTTCGACAAGTTCACGCGTCTTTTTGGGGTAGAAGTTGAACCAAGGCATGAAAAATCCGAATCTTCTGCGAAGTTCTCCTTTTCTCTTGACATGTTCCTGGAGAAAGGCTTTGCCTTGGTCTGTAAGGGTGTATCGTTTGATTCCAGCCTCTTGTTCTGGAACTTCTTTAGCGTATCCCTTGTCCTGCAGCCACGCTATGAGGGGGTAGATGGAGCCTGGGCTTGGTTTCCAACGTCCGTCGGTTCGTTTCTCGATTTCATTCATGATTTCTGAGCCTGACATGGGCTTTTCGTTTAGCAGTTTCAACACGTAATATCTTAGGAAGCCTTTTGGAACAGACGCCATATGTCTCATCCAACGTCCAAAGGGATGTTTGTGATGCACTTAATCGCCTCCTAATGGTATCATCATTATTGATATCAAATTCGATATCGACATCGATACTTATAAACCTTCCGACGCGCGCGGTTAGCAGCCTAAAACTTCAGACGAGACTATGGAAATGTTTTTAACTTCTTCTTTAAAATAGGCTTTCGTTCACTGGACTTCTTCTCTTTTCACGTCTTAAATTTCCTTTTGTTCCTTGGAAACAGATGGCGCGTTCGTAGACCAAACCTAACCAGAGACAGCATTAATGGAACTTCCATCAAAGGCCCTATTACCGTAGCTAAGGCAGCACCTGAATTAAGTCCGTAAAGGGTTGTTGCCATGGCGATGGCGATTTCGAAGTGGCTGCTTGAACCGATGAGAGTGGTGTCTATTGACGTTGCGTAGTCCCAGTTTGACAGCCAAGATATTCCATATGTTATTGCAATCATTGTAGCATAAATGAGCAGATTTGGCGCCGCAAGGTAAGCCACAAGAAGCGGATTGTTAAGGATGATTTCTCCTTGAAATGAAAACATGACGATCAGAGTAAGCAGCAACGCGATGATGGATATTTTACGCACAAGTTCAAGATAAGTGGAGTCAAACCAATCCTTCCCCTTTCTGCGTATTAGCAACTTTCTAGAAACTGCCCCTAAGGATACTGGAAGGGCTATGAAAACGATTACGCTCATGGCGATCAAGTCCCATGGAACTGGTATCCCGCTTACACCAAGGTAAAAAGCAGATAGGGGTGCGTAAAGAGCCAGCATCAGTAGCGCGTTTATAGCTGTGTTTATTAATCCTTGAGCGAGGTCTCCTTTGGCCAGCATGATCCACCACATAACCATGGCCGTGCATGGGGACATGCCGAGAAGTATGACGCCAGCAATGTACTGCGGGTTTCCTCGAAGGATCAGGTTTGCGAAGAGTGTCATTAAAGGTGGAGTAATGACCCAGTTCGCAATTATGGTGAGAAGCATGGGTTTCGGTTTCCTCACCGCCTTCTTGATATCGCTAAAGGCTATGCCCACGACGGTGGGGTACATCATGAAGAATAAGCAGATGCCGATTGGAATAGATAACTGAGCGAATTTCAAAGAGTCCAAATACTGACCGAAAGCTGGAAGAAATCTTCCTAATAAAAGGCCAACAGCTATGCATATGGCGATCCATAGTGTGAGATATTTCTCGAAAATTCCAAGAATTACTTCTTTTTTCTCAGCCAATGTTGTCTTCTCCCAGCGAGGTTCTTGTTTACTTTACGATGAGGACGCTGATTGGTGGTCGTAGCATATTCTTCACCGTTTCGCAGGCATAAGTCTATTTAGACGTATGAGATACATATTTAGATATTTAAATTTATTGTTACTTTTATAGCAAACCAGCGTTCTTGGGCAGACTGTTTGTTTTCTACAGATAGTGACGAATGGATGACGTATGGACGGGCTTAAAAGGTTCTTTCAGAGAGGGCCCAAACAACTGAAGTTGTGCGCCTTATTTCGTAGTTCGTAATAAATTCTCGGTTATAGTTAGCTAGAGAATACCCGATTCATGCATGTTTTCAATCAGTTTCTGATCTGCGATGCTGTAGAAAACCCATTTTCCCTCTTTTCTATCTTTGACCAAGCCTGCATTCTCTAAGAGACCTAGATGATGAGAAGCCGTCGGCTGCGTCAAGCCTAGCGCAACCATCACCTCACAAACGCACATCTCCCGAACTCCAAGAAGCTTGACAATTCTCAGTCTGGTCTCATCAGCCAGCGCCTTGAAAAATCTACTTTGTTTGTCAGCTGTCTCGCTGTCTGCAATTTCGTCTGCAAGTTGTTTTAGTTCATTTTCGTATTTTGATGCATCTTCGGCGGGGCAAATTCCTGACTTAACCAATCGAGCCAGTCTCTTGCTTACTCTAAGTTCAGGCATCACCCGACACGTCCTTTGAATAATTAATAAAATAACGTATTTAAATATATTTCTTGACAATCTTGGCAGACGAGTCAAGATTACAATTTTTCAACCGAGCAACGGGAAGTCACAATCTGGACTGTTATGCTGAATGTATTTCAGGCCTTTTATGGCGTTTTGAAAGGATAAGACTGAGTTTATTTCGTAAGTCATCGCCAACGAGATTTTGGCTTTTGAGATCTTTGATTTCTTCAGCTAATTCTTTATTTCCTAAGGTTTCAGCTATCCATCTTTCAAAATCGCCCCGGTAGAGGTGAAACTCCAAAGATTTGATGTCGACTTCCCCGGTTATCTTCACAAATTCTTCCAAAGAAGCAGCGTTTTCTCCTGTGTAATTCCCAACAGATGTAAAGAAGTAGAAAGCCTTCTCTTGAGGGAGTTTTCCCTCCTTTCCCTTCTTTTTTCTCCTTCGTTCATGACCATGCCCAGCATCATAGTCCGATGAAAAAATTTTTTCTAAGTGCATACAAACCGCCTCCGCAAGCACCTTTGTCCAGCCCGTTTGAACATGTCGCGGCACCTAAAAGAAAGTTATATTAATAGAATAAAATATATAAATATGTCTGTTGCCCAAGTTTCTTCGAAGACGTTTCTACTTTTTCCTTTTTGCCGCTTGAGCCTCTATAATTTTGAGAACCTCTTTAAGGTAGTCTGCCGCTGGTTGAAGGTATTTTTGGCTTTCCTCCCAGTTTGAGGGTTCTATTCGGAAAAGCCAAGCGGCGTACGGCTCTTGATTGATTAAGTACGGCTCCTTCTCCACTCTTTGATTAACGTCAACTATCGTACCTGAAACTGGAGGTACGATGTCCATTGCAGCTTTCATTGACTCTATCTCACCTATTTCATCCGTGCTTCCCTTTGGCGGCAACTCAACCGCAACAATATCGCCCATAAGTTGCTGAAAAGCATCTGTGTAACCGACCTCAACTATGTTGTCTTGCTTCTTTATCCAAAAGTTCGTTTCCTTGGAGTAGAGAAGATCTTTCGGAATAACTACTTTATACTTCCAATAGCGTATCGTATAGTTCTCATTCTCCTCTGTCACAGAAATTTCACTCATCACAACCACCTTTTGAAAGAAGTATCTTGACCGCATTCTCCACTTTTTCCGCCACCCGATCTGCAAGTTTTTCGCCGTCTTTCCCTAAATACACCCTCGACTCAGGGGCCAGACCTGTTTCTTTCTCTACATCTGTAACTAATACTGTTGCGCTCGGTTTTCCTCCGAACATGCGTAATGCTTTCTCCGCGCATCTTTTTTCGCAACCCTCAACAGTCACAGTAGGATGCGTCCAGACAAACTCTCTTTCCTGCTTGTGCCCAGCTATAAAGAGAGGAAGACATGTTGTGACTACGGACGAGGACTTAAGACTTCCGAAAACTTTCCAAACAGCAACTCTTGAAACAGTTCCTTCGGGAAGTTCCTCGCCGCTACATGCGACTACTCCCACGAGCTTTGATTTGGACATCTTGATTCCTCCCTATCTTTTCTATTTCCTTCAGTATCTTGCCAGCCACAATTCTGGCGAATTTTTCACCTTCTGGGCCTAGATTCAAAACCGACCCGACCTTTAAATTTATGTGCTCGCGGTACATTCGCAGTACATTCAGGCTTGCAAGAAGTTTTCCGCCAGACATTTGTATGCTTTTACTTGCGCACTCCCATGGGCAACCATCTATCGCGATTACCGGCATTTTCTGAACGAGTTGCTTCGCCTTTTCATCACCTATCACCAATAATGGTAGACATATGGTTGTTGTCTCTTCGGGACATAGATCTTCCACAATGTAGTATGTTGCTAACCTTCCGATGGTTCCACTTGGTTTGCCAATACCACTGCACGGGATAATCAATATCTTTTCTTTTGCTTCCTGTGCCAAAACTCCCATTCCTCAAGGTCAAGTTACTTCAGTTTGTACTTCTTTCTAAGATCTCTGAGCATCTGCTTTAATTCGTCTCTAGAAGGAAACGTTATCGCCTTCGTAGGACAAACTCTCCCGCAAGCTTTGCATCCAACCAGGCAATGGGTTGGCTTAGCTACGATCGGTTTTTTTGATGAGTCATCAAATTCATAAACATCATGTGCAGCACCTTCACAAACCTCTATGCAAAGTTTGCATCCTGGGCATTTTGAAAGCTCAATTATTGGGTACCATTGGATTTGCTCTCTAGGAATTCCCAGATATGTCGTTGAGCTCATTTATTCTTCCTCCGTTGCCGGGTTCTATCGATTTTGCTTTCCAATTAGCTTGAAACCGTACTTTGTTCTAGCCCGTTTTAGCATTTCTCTTAATTCGTCTTTGGAGGGATGTGTAATTGCTCCGATAGGGCAAATCCAGCCACAAGCCTTACATCCAACAACACAGTTTTCTGGTTTCGCTACAACCGGTTTTCCGTCAACAACTGAAAAGACATCGTGATGGCAGTGAGTAACACAATCTCCGCATCCATCGCAACGTTCAAGATTAATGGTTGGAAACCATGTAATTTCCTTTCTTGGTATTCCTACATAGGTTTGGTTTCCTAGTTTGCTCATTCGAGTCAAACCTTCTGTTCTTTTATGACTTGTTCAACTGCTTCCTGCACCTTCTTCATCGCCACATCTGTTGCCATGTTTCGAAGGTCCAATGGAACAAGTTGTTTTTGGATGTCAAGTCCCTTCATCGTGAAAGCCTCTTTGAACATTTTCCTTTGCATTATTGGTGCGCATCCTCCAACAATGTAAATGCGGTCTTTATTGTTTGAATCCAAGTAGTCTGCTAAGAATTCATCTCCATCTTCAACGCAAAGTTGCGGATGTATTATTGCGTATTCCACATCCAACTCATTTCGTACGAAGTTTATCAGCGGCCACAACTCTAATTTTGAAAACCCTGGGCATTCACCAGTGCAGAAGCACATTATGAATCTTGGTTTCTCAGTCATCAGTAGGTCCCCCTTATGCATAGAACTATAGTAAAGGATAAATTTAAGTATTTAAATTTATAGTTATAATACCTTGAGAAACTCGTGAGTAGGGGATTTAAATGGAAAAAGGCAAGTTGAAAATAGAAATCTATGAAGGAGATCCCTTCGGAGGGGCGTGTTGCGGTCCAAGGATAACCTCTCCTCAAGCAGTAGAAAAACTGCGAAAGATGCTGACTGAACGAAGCCAAATTGTCCGAAGGCTACAAAATGAATTCAAAAACAAGGTACATGTTGAAAGGGAAACAATCAGTGCTAAAAGGTGGGATTATCCAGAATATGTGAGGAGACTTAGGGTAAACAACAAACCCTTACCCTACGTATTTTTGAGTGGTGAGGCAGTAGCTATCGGCAAGTTTCCATCGTACGAAGAATTTGTAACATTGCTCAAATCACGTTATTCTGACGTAACCTAAGATTACTTTGAACTGTCATGGAAGCATCACAGACTCAAAACTGTTACAAAATATGATTGAAGGGTGTTGAAGGCTTGGGAAGGATCCTTTGCATAAAAACCTGGGATGAATTCAAGAAATTGTCGATCGCTCTGCACCCAAACAGCGTTACGTACTTTCTGCAGAGGGCCCCCCTTTCAAAGCCTCCTGTAGGTTTGAGACTTGTTTTTACCTCTGAAAACGTTCTATATGTATTCCTAGATTCTGCTAAAGGAGACGCCTTTAGGCAGACGAAAATCCCAATCAAACGCCGTGAAAAGCAAAGCTACGTTTTACACGAGGACATCAAAGGGTTCATTACCAAGGAATTGGGAAGACCTGACTTAGTTGTTGTCTCTCCCATTTTCTCACCTGCCAAATATCTTACCTCCTTATTTATCCTTGAGAGGAAGTCTCTTGGAAGAGATAGGGATACCGCGCGTGCCCTATCCGTTTCTAAGTCAGATTGTCAAGGGCTTGAAGGCACTTCAGAAAAGGCCAGGATCAAAGCTCGAAGAAAGGGAGTCTATCACGCTCAAAGTCGACAGGAATGTAGAAAGGAGCAAGGTTGAGCTATTATGGAAGCACGTTTTGAAGAAATACGTAAGAAATATCGGGATGCCAAGCGTGAAGAGAGCAACGTCGACCTTCTATCCTTAAAACTGGAAATCGAGTCTTACATAAGGAACTTGCGAGTTGCAGATGAAAAAAATGAAGATTTGTTAGCCGAAGCACAAGACATGCTGATTGACTTGATAAAGATTATGGAAGAGAGCCATTGTACACCATTCAGACCCAAAAAGCTTTAGCCTAAGGCTGTAAGTGAGAAAAATGCCGAAGAAGAAAAAGAAGAAAAGCTGGAAGGAAAGACAGCGAGAGAGACAGATAAAGCAGCAGACAGCCCAGGAAGTCTATCGAATACGGAGAGAAAGAGAAGCTGAAAGAAAGCCGCGACAATGGCCGAAAGGCAAAATACTTGGAGCAATCTGCCTGATATCCCTAATAGTTGTGGCATATGGAGCATGGCAATACACACAACCCTCCACAATATCAGAAGAACCGCCACCAATCAATCCAACAAACCCCTTACAAACGCCATACGAATTTACTATGAGAGACATAAATGGCACCCAATTCTCGCTCAGCAGTTTCAGCGGAAGAGTCATCGTCATACACGTCATGGGAGTTGGCTGCCACGGACAGATCTACCCAATCAACGACAACCAGCTTACACAACTAAAAACAGTCTGCAGTAGCTTTTGTGGAAAAGAACCTGTCACTTTGATAACAGTTGCTGTGGCCACTTGCCCAAGCAGCGACCTTGCAGAAATCCGCACCACATATGGCATTACTTGGTTGTTCGGAAACGATTATGACGACGGAAAAATGGACATCGCACAAAAATATGCAACACAAGGCGATGGAACAATAGTGCTCATAGACAAAACATTTCACATTTCCGACTCGTACGGCACAACCACTGCTTCAACATTATCGTCAAAGATTAACCAACTTTTAGGAGCTTGATCAAGAGATGTTTGAAGAATTTCTAGGACTGTTCTTCTTAGGAATCGTAACTTTCCTTTCACCCTGTTCCATTGCCCTAATTTCGGTGTACCTAACCTACGCCGTAGGCATCAGCAAAAGTATACGCAAAGGCTTCATAATTGGCTGTAGCTTCACTATAGCCATGTGCCTAGTTTTCTTCTTTCTCGGATACGCCGTATCCTCTCTTATTCCCGTAGATCCGACAAGCTACCGATTCTTCTTCGGCGTTGCAGGCCTCCTTCTCGTTTTCTTTGGAATCAACAACTTAGGCTTGTTTAAGAAAATCCACATCACAAGCAACGCCAGCAGTTCTCTTACTGAACGAATTAATGCTTTGAAGTTAACCGCGTTGACGCGTTTTTCAAAATACAATTATGTAGCGGGTTCATTTCTGTTCGGGGTAGTCATTTCCCTAGCTTTGGGCCCATGCTCCTTATCTTTGGTTTTGCCGGCCATACTGTTAACCATATTCAGTGCGCCGACACCTTATCACGGTGGCCTTTTGCTTTTCACTTTTGGTCTAGGTCACGCCTTACCAGTCATTTTCCTAAGTGTACTCTTAGCGACAGCACGCAAGGCAGTAAGCAAAAAAACTGTTATAGCAGGCGAATGGCTAACAAAGATTTTTGGAATAGCCTTTGTTGTAATTGGCATGGTCATGATTGTTTATGTGTTGGGAGGTTGGTAAAGAATGAAGAGAAATAAAGTGAAAGTTGAAGTCTTTGTGCCTCTAGCCTCCTGTGTCTGCAATTTCGCGCCACTTATGGAAAAAGTTGGACATGTAACATCAAAGTTTAAAGATTTGGTAGAAGTTCAAACGAAGTCAACTAAGTCATCAGAAGCGTCCAAATACGGAGTCCGAGAAATGTGCGTAATAGTAAATGGAAAAATCAAGCTTCCCTTAGATTTTGACGAGAAAGAACTTGAAGATGCCATTTTAAAAAGTGGTCAAAAAACCTAGCCGCCATTCACCTCTAGAAATTTAACTCATCCCACCGCCTCTCATCATCTGGGCATACTAGAAGCTGTGGAACTGGTAAAGGATAGACGCGAAGGAAAATGGATCTTCTACAGCCTAAAAAACAAGCGCATTATGAAACTCATGAAAAAAATAGATACATAAACTAATTTCACCGAATGCTTGCTATTCTACTTTATGAACAGATCGACGAACTGGAATTTAGACTTTAACATTCTTTGGGTATGTTTTAACGGTACTGGAAACGCGTCTTAAACACTCCAACGCGCATTCGTAGGTTGGGAAACCTTTCAGCCCACATTCAGGTCCTGCGTATGGAACCCTTTCTACACCGAGCCGCCTAACTATCTCAACCAAACGTTTCTTCATCAGATCAACGTCGTCGAGAAAGATTTCGGGGTCAGTTTTTTGGCTGTTGATGCTCGTCCAGGCTTCAGCAATCTTTTCATTTATTGTTGGTTCGGTCATTTTTTGCCGCGAAGTTTCGATGATTCTCCTTCTGATTAATGTGTCAAATTCTACGGTGCATATGCTTGCTTTCAGAAACTTGTCTGTTGCCTCCAGTCGCTCCTTGGTTTTTTTCATTTGGTAGATGGGGTCATCAACGTGCGAGTCGATTATGTTCAGTGATTTTACTTCCCAAAACAGCCCGTCGGCCGTGTTGTGAAGATGCAACAAAGCTTGCACATTCTTAGACTTGACTTTGTGGAAAACGGTTTCCCAGGCCTTTCGCAGGTTTTCCCTTCCCTCAGAGCCGTAGTCAATCAGTGGATCGTCTAGCATTCCGAAAACTGGTTCATCCACCTGAACTAAACTTACACCGCCGTGTTTTCTGTCAAAAATGTTGTTTTCCACGATCTGCGAAATCGTGTTTCCTAATCTACCGAATATTTCATTGTCTCGATGAATGAAGAGCGAAGACAGCGTGTAGGGACCTGTGACGCAGACTTTAACCTGGAAGGGTTCGCCCTTCTTCTCGCGAATCATTTGAGAGTTTCTTTTTATCGCCATGAGTTCTGGTATGTGGCTTCTGTTCGCCGTAACAGACGGGATCTTGGTCTCTACGTAGCCGCCCTTCACCCTCTCCACGCCTTCCATCATTGTCAGAAACATTTCGCTCATGTCCCTGAACTGGGGATAGTTTGGAACGTCTATGCCGGCCTCAACTTTATCTAGAAAACCTTCGATCACCCTTTTCTCAAAGTATTTAACTGAATCGTCGTCGGGGTAGATGCCGAAGCGGGCGGCGCCCTCCAAAAACTTCTTGGCATCGCCAACTAGGGGCAAGCTGCCGATGTCACAAGACTTGATCATAAAAACGTCTCCACAAATCCGTCATGCCCTCTCTGACTTAGGCTGTTTTAAAATGTTCCCATCCCCGAGCCTCTATAGGAACCGTTTTTCCCATCCTTTTGAGAAAGAGGCTTTTTTCCTTCGTAGCCAACCCAATTTTTATGAGGGAGCCCCCAACGTTTTCCACGGCTTCTTTGGCATCTTGCCAAAACCTTGGTTTAATGGTTACCAAAAGCTCGTATTCCTCTCCGCCGTACAAACTTAGTTCTACCGGATTGAGGCCGTGAATCTCTGCAAACTTTTCCACTTCACTAGCTATTGGAAGATTGTCGATGACGAATCCTACGTTGCTTGCCCTTGAAATTTCGTGTAGGCTCCAAGCTAGGCCGTCGCTGGAGTCTATGGACGCCGTTGCCGCTTGGGTTTGGGCTAGGGCTAAGCCCTCCTTAAGGCGCGCACAGGGCATGAAAACGGCGTTAACAAGCTCTTCCTTCATATCCGGAGGAGCTGAAAGATTTTCAAGTAGAATCTTCAAGCCGGAGGCTGTTTTTCCGAAAAATCCCGTTACTGCCACGTAGTCGCCGGGCTTTGCGCCGCTACGCTTAATGAGATGACGTTTTTGGCAAATCCCCAACGCTGCGCAGCTGATTACCAAGTCTGAGGCTTCGTTGGTGTCTCCGCCTAGCACGTAGGCGTTGTATTCGCGGGCTCCGTCGTTTAGTCCCTTGCCGATTTGCCCTATGTCCTTTTTGGAAAAGCCTTTTGGGATGCCGATTGATGCGAGTAGGGCGATGGGTTGCACTCCTTTGGCGGCTAGGTCACTAATGTTCATGACTACAGCCTTGCGGGCGGCTTGCCAAAGGTTCATGGCTGGTGGAACATCTGTTTTTCCAACAAGCATGTCGGTTTTTATCACGGCAAGCTTTCCATGCCCGATGTCTATGGCTGAGACATCGTCCCCGAAGGGAACAGGCATGTTGGGCATCTGGTCTAGGCATTCCAAAATGAGGTCTATGATTTTTCTTTCTCCAAGCTCCTCCACTAGGCTCAAGTTGAAAACCTCTAAGTAATGGTTTGCGTCCGAACGTCTTAAAAATGTGCGTTTACTTCACCTTCGTGGAGAAGCCCCGGTGGCTCAGACCGGTAGAGCGGCAGCCTCGTAAGCTGTTGGTCGCGGGTTCGAATCCCGCCCGGGGCTCCAAACCAATCTATGTAGACACCAAAGAACCCCGAAATACGTTAGAAAATAACACTAGAAGACCAGCTACCCCAAGGAAGACCCCTATAACCGCACAGTATGTGCCCGAAAGGGGATCCTCCGGCTTCGTCATATTCATCCCGTAGACAGATGTGGCTAAGCCTAGGATGATTAAAAGAACGCCTACTATAACTCCACGTACCTGCAATCATAATTACCTTCGCTACGTATCTTCCATGGTCACACCTAAAGAAAGATGTTATGAAACCAAAATATGTATTAGAAAACCTTCAGAAGCCTTGATCCGCCATGTAAAATTACTCCTCAGAGACCGTTAGAACTTTCATAAATGGATCTTCAGGCTTGTTTTTTATGGTGCTGTGAACTATGAAGGTCTCCGTCTCCCTAACACCGCTCAATTTATGAAGCCTTTTAACAAGATTCGTTAATTCTTTCTTATCCTCTACCAAGACCTTTATGATGCTATCATATTTCCCAAAGATGCGATGGAACTCGGATACCTGGGGAAAACCCTTGATTACCTCTTCGTTCTCCCTCCTAAGGTCGCTTCGCGGATCCTCACTCATGAATACGTAAGCTTGGATTCCTAAGCCAAATTTTTCTGGCTCCAACTTTGGGGCGAAAGAACTGATCAAGCCAGAGTTGCAGAACTGATCAATCTTTTTCGCGACGGTTTGCCTCGTAGCTCCCACATTCTTTGCAATCTGAAAGACGGGCTGTCTAGCGTCCCTAAGTAGCTGGAGGATTATTTTCTTATCCAAGTCTTTGATTTTTAACATTTTGTTAACAAAACATTTAAAAATCTCTTCTTATTTATAAGATTTTCCAACGAAGCAAAACCGAAAGTTAAGGAATGAGCAGATGCAAACCCGGAAAACCATAGAATACGACGTGAAAACGCTACACCAAACACTGTTAGATACTATGAAGAGTCTACGTCACGCTGACGATGTACCTATCCAAAGCCCGGAAAGCTCAGACGAATGCGCGCGCGTTTCAATCAAAGAAGAACCAGACGAAATCCGAAAGAGAGGTGGTTACAACGTCAAAATTTGACCTAGAAGAATTTGCCAAAACTGCTGATAGAATTAGGAAAAAGGCGATAGAAGAAAACAGGTTGATAGATAATCCCTCTGATGAAGAGCTAAGGCTACTTGTGGAAAACGAGTCCGGGATTAGGAAAACTATATACGGAAATTTCGTTGCTGAAAGTGAACCTACTTCTAGAGCAGCTATGTTTACCAAAAACAGTGTTGACTATCCTTTCGGCGAAGAAGAACTCCAACTGTTAGCCCAATGCGAAAAAGTTTTGGCCAAAGAAAAACTGATTTCTATTGATAGAACTGTGGGCAATAAAAGTAGTGAAACAACAGTCAGGTTAATTGTTCCTGAACGATTTGCTCATGTTGCCTACGGTGGGAAGAATCTTTTTATACCCGTAAAAAGAGAGGTTGAAGAGCCGACGTATCAAATCTTATTTTTCGCTGACGAAGCTTTCGAAGTTAATAAATCAAAGCCACTTCCACAAAAAGACGTCACCATAAGACTGGCTATGCTGGAAGATGGAAGGGTTATTAAAATAGTTAGGAACAGCAACTACATAGGCGAATTTAAAAAAGGAGTTTTCGCTGCAGAGGATTGGAACGCTAAAACTAGAAGGGGTGGAATTTTCCTACATGCAGGTTGCAGAGAGGATTATCTCCAGTCAGTGCACGGAGATTACCGAACTGTTAGAACATTACTCCTCGCTTTAAGTGCAAATGGGAAAACAACTACAACCTGTAGGATCCTAGCAAGAAAAGGAAAGGAAAAATCGTGGCTTATTCAAGACGATGGTGGAACTCTTATGCCAGACGGTTCTTTTCACGGCTTCGAAGCTGGAGGAGTATTTGTAAAAACAGAGAGTATAAATCCAGGGGAACAACGCGAAATATTCTATGCCCTACTAAAACCGGGAATGTTGTGTGAGAATATTTACGTAACCGAAAACGGAGACCTTGACTTTTACAACCTAGAAAGAACATCAAATGGAAGAGCAGTTATACCAAGAAGAGATTTTATGCACGCCAGCCCCTATATCGATGTGGATAGGATTGACAACCTGATTCTTATCACCAGAGGACCATTAATCCCTGCGATATCAAAATTGACTCTGGAACAAACGGTAGCTTTAATGATTTTAGGGCAAGCGATGGAATCATCAGCAGGTGACCCAACTAAAGCAGGAAGGATTAGAAGCGAGTTTTTCTACGATCCCTTTGTAGCTGGTGACAGAGCAGAGCATGCCAACAGATTTTATGAAATATTGAGAGGTCTTCCCCATATGAATTACTTTTTGTTAAATACGGGAGGAGTGGGTGAAGGAGCACGTTACAAAGAGATAACACTGGAACATACGATGGGTATATTAGATTCTCTATTAAGAGGAGGGCTTGAAGATTGGATAGATTCACCTACAGGTTTTAAGGTACCAAAAGCGATAAGGACGGTAGATGATATTTACCTTCATCCTGAGAAGCTTTACTCAAGGGCTGAATTTGAGGATAAGCAGGAGGAGCTTAATAGATTTAGACGTGAAGCCTTTGAAAAAATCGGTGATGCCCTACACCCCGATATAATAAACGCTTTTAGTGAGGACTAAAAAGTTTAGTCCCCATTTTTTGTTATTTTGCCAAGTAAGCGGGGAATTTATAGAGTTAGAGAAAACATTGATGGCAAACTTTACTCATTAGATTATAGAAAAGTTATTGCCCGCCATATTGATCCAATTGAGAAAAACCATGAAAATCGCGGTAAGCTAATAAAGTATTTTAATTGCCAGCAGTCTAAATCTGAAAGTAAACAAAAAACTTAGGTAACGGATCGCCCCGGTGGCTAAGCCCGGTTATAGCAGCGGCCTTGTATGTAAAGCGCCTGAGAGAGCCGCAGGTCGCGGGTTCGAATCCCGCCCGGGGCTCCACACTAGAACTTCCCGTTTTATTTGTAGTGCGCAAAACCGTATTCTGTATTCATAAACTCTTTATTGCTCTTTGCAGTTAAAACTAATTCTGGATTTAGTTAGGCTAAGTGTCTGACAAAGGGCGAGTAAAATATGAGTGAAAAACGTGTTCCCAGTGGTATCGACGGTTTAGACTCCCTAATTGACGGTGGCTTTCCTAAGGGAAGCTTGATTCTTTTGGCGGGGAATCCGGGAACCGGCAAAACGGTGTTTAGTATGCAATTCTTATGTAAAGGGGCGAAAGACTATGGTGAGAACGGAGTTTATGTTTCGTTCGCCGAGAGCGAAGATACGCTTTTTCATAATATGTCTAAACTCTTCGGATACGACTTGAAGACCATGGAAGGAGATGGAAAAGTCAAGGTTCTGGACTTTACAACAGTGACTGAGAAGGGTCTCTCAACCATACTGGAAATGATTCTTCAAGAGATAACGGCGCTAAAGGCTAAAAGACTGGTAATTGACTCGTTTAGTGCCATGGCTCAAGCCTTTAAGGAGCCGATAGAGGCAAGGATTATCATCCACAACATTTTGGGCAAGATGGTTAGGCAGTTAGGGTGTACCACCATTCTGGTTGTGGAGGTCCCAACTGGAAGCGAGAAGATTGGAGTAAGCATCGAAGAGTTTGTGGCCGACGGAGTCGTTGTTCTAAGAAGGGACAACTTAGAGGGCAGACTTATCAGGGAAATTGAGATCGAGAAACTTCGGGGAACAAGATTTGAAAACCAAAGATTCCTTTTCACACTGAACAACGGCTTTCAAGTTTTCCCTCCCTTCTTCCACAAAGAAGTGGAGAACCCCCCAAAGTTTGAACCGACTAGGGGCACTAAGACCCATTACCCCAGCGGAATTCCGGAACTAGATGAAGCCTTGGGCGGAGAAGGATATCCGAGGGGCTGTTCAGTCTTGTACGAGTTGGGAGAAAACGTTCCAGTTGAAGCCTTAGACGCTGTTATTAATCCTACCTTAGCAAATTTCATAATGAGGAACAGAGGGTTTATCACCGTTCCATTAATTGAGTACGGCCCTGAAGACGTAAGGAAAATGATTTCCTCCTTCACCGGAGAAGAAAAATTCGACAAATGTACCCGAATAACGGCCTTTCCTAATCCTTTGATTGACATGAACAAACCCTACATCCAAATTATGCCAGATCCAACCGTGGAAGACATAGGTGCCATAGAAAACTTCAATCTGTATATTCAAACAGCTGTGGAACTGTCAACTAGACTCGGTAAAAACGTAGTCCACTTGTTAAGCGGCGATAACCTCACATTCCTAGTGGAGAGATATACTCCAGCTGTGATTGGACGATCAGTGATTGCGAACAGATTGGGAAAGGACCTAATGATCTACGTATCTAAACCCAGTATTCCCGAAATGACAAAGGTCTTAGCCGATGTCCTGAGTATACACTTCAAGATAGAAGAAAGAAATGGAAGCATGATCCTCTTCGGAAAGAAACCCAAGACCATCATTTACAACATACAAGAAGATGCGTCAAGAGGGTGCCGCGTAAAACTCACACCAATAGTCTAGTGCTAGGCTTATCCAGACCTGCCTTCTCTCCAACCGTTATAACACCCTCAACCTTTAGCAACATAGACACACCAGCCAATTTTATCCAATTCTAAGGCAAAAAGACCCCTCTGAAAGTTAGTATTTGCGTTAGGCATTTATTACTGAGAATAAACAATATTTATTTCAGATTCAAAAACCATCGCGCTTTAGCCAGCCTTTACATAACTATTTTGATGGTTAGTTTTATTAGTTACATAAAGTCTAAAAAAGAAATTGTTTCCAACAGTTATGGAGTGAATCAGAAAATGAGCGAAGCCTTCGCCCCCATCCTCTTCCAACTAGGCATAGGCGCGATCGGCGGATTTTTCATCGGATACGCCGTTAGGAAGGTTGTCAAAATTGCGTTGATTCTTGGGATAGTTGTATTCTCTCTCATATTTTTGGCATACACAAATGTGATCGGCGTAGATTACGGTGGATTGGCTGATGGTGTGTCAAAATTTATCAATGCTGTTAACCCAGCGCTGGGGTTGTTAGCGCCTCTCTTGTCCAATTTATTTTTTATAGGCAGCCTCGTCATTGGACTCATAGCTGGATATAAAAAGGGCTGACTGTTCCTATTCTTCTCTCTTAATGTATTTTTGTAGTTCCTGCCAGATAGCCTTTATATCCAGTATTTTACCCTCGATTGGCTCCATCTTCTTGCTTACGGTCTCGATACGCAAAACACCCTTCTTTTTCACTAACCCTTTCTCATCGTAATCTAAAGTCCTAATGTTCTCTATCCTTTCAGAGATGGCTCTGTCCTTCTTGAAAACAACTCCTCTACGTCTGTGAAGCAGTATTCTCTGATCCGTTATGTAAAAATCAAAACGATCGTTGAGGGTTTTAACCTTACCACTCTGGAATACTATAACTTCTCCGGGCAAGAGAAAATCTTCAAGAACCAAAACGCTCTCCTTCTTCATGGTTGATTTTGGAATTCATATTTTTTGTGGTGGCATGCGGTCGGAGAAACTAACAGAAAGGCTTTTGGGTAGACTCTGGAAACCCTTATAAAACATTTTTTAATAGTCTTCACGAACACTTCTCAAAACCTTGGAAACCTTTATGATTTCTCTTTTAATTTTAAAACCGTTTTCCTAAAAATCCTTATAGAAGTCTTTTTATATTAAATAAAGCTTGAGGAAAGGAATTTTGTATAACGGGGCGCTCTAAAAGCAAGGAAAATTGAGGCATCACCGATGTGCGGTATATTTGGTTGCATCCTTAAAAATGGCAACGCGGCACCCATCATCCACACAGCCCTAAAGAGGCTTGAGTACCGAGGCTACGACTCTGTGGGAACAGCAACCGTCCATGAGAACAAGCTGTTCATAAAAAAGGATAAAGGGAAAATTGATGAAGTCCACGCGCTACATAACTTGGACGATCTTCCCGGTCGGGTTGGAATAGGACACACGAGGTGGGCGACCCACGGAGCGCCCTACCAAACGAACGCCCACCCCCACACTGATTGCAAGGAGCAAATAGCTGTTGTTCACAACGGGATCATCGAAAACTTCGCGGAGTTGAAGATGGAACTCGAAGAGCGGGGGCACGTCTTTCGATCAAAGACCGACACCGAGGTTATCCCCCACCTCATTGAAGAAAAATTGACGGAAGGCTTAACCCTTGTCGAAGCAGTACGCGAAGCTTTGAGGCAGTTGGATGGGTCTTATGCCATCGCTGTTGTTTCAGTCATGGAGCCCGACAAGATTGTTTGTGCCCGAAAAGAGAGCCCTCTTGTTGTAGGCGTCGCCGAAAACGCCCTTTACTTCGCATCTGACATTCCCGCTTTTCTTCCATTGACGAATAGGTCCCTTGTTATTCAGGACGGAGAAATGATCATTCTAAATGATGAAGGATATGAAATCCGGAAGATTATTGACTGGACACTGGCTAAAAGGGAACCCGAGGTCGTCGATTGGACTCCTGAAATGGCTGAAAAACAGGGTTATCCCCACTTTATGCTTAAGGAGATTCACGAGCAACCTTCTTGCATCAGAAACACGCTTAGGCTGCAGGACCAATACCTAGAGCTCATGACCACCTTCATCGATCGAGCTGGAGAAGTTTTCCTCGTGGCTTGCGGGACTTCTTATAATGCCTGCCTTGCAGCTTCTTACATGTTTTCCAAACTGGCACTTTCGGCAACCCACCCTGTTATTGCTTCGGAGTTTGTTGAGCAGCATGGGAAATCCGTCAACATAGACAGCACCCTTCTAGTCGTCAGCCAATCCGGAGAAACCGCCGACACCCTAGCAGCCGTGGAATGTGCGAGGCAACGCGCCGCCACCGTCCTAGGGCTGACAAACGTTGTCGGACCCACTCTAACTCGTGTTGCCCGCGTCTATGTTTGTCAACAGTCGGGGCCAGAGATAGGAGTTGCGGCTACGAAAACCTTTACCTCCCAGCTTTCTGTGCTCTCTCAACTTGCATTGCGGCTTGCCAAGAAAAGGGGAAAAATCTCCCATGTGGAAATCGAGTACCTCGAAGAGAAACTGGAGCAAATGCCAGACATCATCGAGAGGATTATTCAGACCCAAGAGGAAAAGGTAAAACAACTCGCCAAGAAATACAAGGACAAACAGTGCTTTTTCTTCCTGGGGAAGGGAATAAGCTTCGCCGTAGCCCTTGAGGGCAGACTGAAACTCATGGAGATAGCCTACGTTCCCTCGATAGCCTATCCCGCCGGAGAGAGCAAGCACGGACCCATCAGCATGATTGAACCAGGCTTTCCCGTTATCTTCATCTGCCCAAAGGATGACACTCACAAAACGGTCATAGGAAACATCATGGAAATGAAGGCTCGGGGAGCATCCATCATCGCAGTGGTTGAAGAGGGAGACGAGGAAATAAAATCGCTAGCCGACGATTACATCGAGATAGCGACGGGCTTGCCTGAAGTTCTCTCACCCATACCATACGTTGTCCCACTACAGCTCTTCGCATACTACATGGCAGTCGAAAGAAAATGCGACCCAGACATGCCTAGGAATCTAGCAAAGTCTGTCACGGTCAAATAGAGCCGCAAAGTCTTAAGGCATAAGCACGTAGTTTATTCTTGTGAACAGGAAATGGAGAATCAGGCTTGGGAAGAATTAATCGAGAGACTGATTAGAGGAGGAATCCTTCGGTCGTCTAGTGTCATTCGGGCGTTACGTCGGGTTTGTCGGCAGCCTTTTCTTCTCGAAAAGGCGAAGTCCTACGCGGCGGTGGATTCTCCGCTTCCAATAGAGTTTGGGCAAACTATTTCAGCGCCTCTCGGTTGATCCAAGCGGTCAACCGGGCGAAACATGGTATCCATAATGGATGAAGCCCTCGAATTGGAAGCGGGACACAAGGTCCTAGAGGTAGGCGCCGGCTCGGGCTGGCACGCCTCCACCATAGCGGAGATTGTGGCACCGACCGACACGCCGAAGGAAAAATGGGGACACGTTTACACCGTGGAAATAATCCCTGAGCTGGTTGAATTTGCGAGAAAAAACGTTGAGAAAGCAAGGTACGGGGATCGCATCACCATTATTTGTGGAGACGGCTCGATGGGATACCCGGAAAAGGCTCCGTATGATCGAATCTTGGTCACAGCGGCGGCTCCAGACATTCCCAAGCCCTTGATTGAACAGCTAAAAAACGGAGGAATTTTGGTCATCCCAGTTGGGGGCATCCGCTTTTACCAAACTCTGGTACGAGTTAGAAAAAGGGATGGAAAGATCACAGAGGAGAATTTGGGTGGAGTTGCGTTTGTGCCTCTAACTGGAAAACACGGACACAGGCTATAACTTGGTCAAGTGCCGAACCATGCTTCGAGGGTTACCTTTCCCTTAGCCTTTCTTAGACCCTCGGTCATTTTTTTGACGGCTTTTCGCACGCGTTCTTCGGAAAAGTCTCTTTCGCGGCACAGAAAATCTACGACGCCGTCTATGTCAGGGTTTTTCCAGGTCAATTTGTAGTTGTCTGTAACCTTTGGGTTGAGAAAGATTTCCCGTATTCTTTGAGTTTCAACCGGGAGCTCTGCCTCTTTCAGCGTTGGTACCAATTCCTCGAGGCTTCCGTACTGTTTTATAAGTTTGAGCGCTGTTTTTGGTCCTATCCCTTTCACGCCTTTGGGGTTGAAGTCTGTTCCCACGAGGATGCCGATGTCTATGAGTTGTTCGCGGGTGATCCCTAGCTCTTTAAGAACGTGGTCCAGTTCTACGGTTTCCGGTATGACTTCAACATATACGGGTTTTCTCGGAAGTTTCCTTCTTCCGCTTATTGTTACATTTCTCACAAGCATGGGTGCTCCGAAGAGGAGGCTGTCATAGTCTTGGCTGGCGCAGTAGTTTGTGTCGCCCTTTCTTGTCATGTGGGCTGCTTGGGCTTCGCCCTCTGATGGTGCTTGAACCCATGGCACGCCCATCTGGGTGAGGAGTCTCTTTGAGTCTTCGGCCATGTAGTCCTTCAGCCTTGAGGTCATTTGGGCGTAGGTTCGCGCCTCTTCGATTCTGCCTTCTCGTAGCGCCCGTTCGTACTTGACTAAGGCTTCTTCCTTCATCTTGGCTCGGCGTTTGATTTCTGCCTCTTTGAGGGCTGGTGGTACTCCGTCAAATACGTAGACGACTTTGATGCCCATCTCAACGAGGTTGGCAGTTCGGTACAGTAAGCCGCTTAGGTGGCTGGTGACCTTGCCGGTGCTGTCTTTCAGCGGGGTTCCGTCTGGCTGGCGGATAATGGCGAGAAACTGGTAAAGGGCGTTGTAGGCGTCGATGGCTATGGACCTTCCGCTTAAGCTTTTAAGGTCAACCTTCGTTTTGGGCACCAAGTCTCCTAAATTCACGCCCAAAGCTTTACACCGCTACCTAAAGCCATCTTGAATTATTTATTTGTATGAAGGGGAGGTCGTTTTTAACGTTCTTTCCTCTTGATCAGTTCGACTCTTCTTTTTCCCTTCGTGAGAGCAGAGACGTAGACTTTGCCTTCGATTTCCATCCGCAACAATGTCTTGTTCAGGTTTCCAAACCCCACGTCCCCGTAAGTTTCCCTTATCAAGTCGTACAACTCAACGTCAGTTAAGGGACCCTTTCTCTCTAAAATTTCCACCACCGTCGTGGAAAGGGGATGAGGCTTCCAAGTTTTCATAGACATTTTTCCACTCCTAACGGCACAAGGCTACGCCACAGGTGTCGTGGGTTTCTTTACTTGCCGAATCTGTCTCATGAAACCTTTATACCACGCCTCCATGCCAGTCAGTATGCTTGGTCCAATTTTTTTCACGGCCTCCCTGAAATCAGCTAAGCTAACTTCTTTGGCTTTCATGTCTCTCCGTAAGGCATTCAGCGCAGCTTCTCTGCAAAGCGCTTCTATGTCTGCTCCAGAATAATTTTTCGTCATGCTGGCTAGATTGGATAAGTCCACATCCTTCGTCAAAGGCATGTCCTTCGTATAAATCTTGAAGATTTTCAGCCTAGCCTTCTGGTCTGGCTCTGGGACGTAAATCAATCGGTCAAACCTTCCAGGTCGAAGAATAGCGGGGTCCACTATGTCGGGTCTGTTCGTGGCTGCTATGACAACCACGTCTTCTAAAGTGACGATTCCATCCATCTCTGTTAGGAGTTGGCTGATGACGCGCTCGGTCACGCCGCTGTCGGCGTAACCCATCCCCCTTCTGGGCACAAGGGAGTCAAACTCGTCGAAGAAAATAACAGTCGGGGCAGCCATCCTTCCCTTCCTAAACACCTCTCGAATGGCCTTCTCCGACTCGCCAACCCACTTGGAGAAGACTTCTGGACCCTTTATGGTGATGAAGTTTGCCTCGCTTTCGGTCGCCACCGCTCTCGCCAGCAAGGTTTTTCCGCAGCCTGGTGGACCATAAATAAATATGCCTTTTGGCGGTCGTATGCCCATTCTCTTGAAGACCTCGGGGTTTTTTAGCGGCCATTCCACGGCCTCTCTAAGTTCTTCTTTTACGTCTTCCAAACCGCCTATTTCTTCCCAGCGAACCGCTGGCACCTCTATGTATACTTCTCTCATGGCTGTCGGCGTGATTTCTTTGTAGGCGTTTAAGAAGTCTTCCATTCGAACATCCATTTTTTCCAGAACGCTGGGCGGGATACGCTCTTCCTCTAGATTTATTTCAGGTAGGTATCGCCGTAAGGCTTTCATAGCGGTTTCGCGGGCTAGTGCAGCCAAGTCTGCTCCTGTGTAACCATGTGTCATCCCGGTGAGTTTCTTCAAATCAACGTCCTCAGTCAGCGGCATCCCCCTTGTGTGTATTTGCAGTATTTCATACCGTCCCTTCTTGTCAGGCACCCCTATCTCTATCTCCCGGTCGAACCTTCCCGGTCTTCTCAGAGCGGGGTCGAGGGCGTCGGGCCTGTTTGTTGCACCTATGACGATGAGGTTTCCTCTCCCAGCCAATCCATCCATCAAAGCGAGGAGTTGAGCCACAACTCTCCTCTCCACCTCGCCGGTGACCTCCTCCCTTTTGGGCGCGATGGCATCAAGCTCGTCAATAAAAATGATGCTAGGCGAGTTTTTCTCAGCCTGCTGAAACATCTCGCGGAGTCTGGCCTCTGACTCACCGTAAAACTTGCTCATTATCTCTGGACCGTTTATGGAGAAGAAGTTGGCTTCTGACTCGTTTGCGACAGCCCTCGCCAGCAAGGTTTTTCCGCAGCCTGGTGGACCATGCAGCAAAACTCCCTTCGGAGGCTCTATTCCAAGCCTCTGGAAGAGTTCTGGATGTCGCAGCGGGAGTTCAACCATTTCTCGTATTCGCTGAATCTCCTCGTGGACTCCCCCTATGTCTTCGTAGGTGGTGTGGGGCATGCCTTTGGCTTCGGGAACAGGTTCGGTTAAAATCTGCACGTTTGTTCCATGGGTAATCCTTACGATTCCATGGGGACGTGCTTTTGTCACGGTGAAGGGTATGGCGTGGCCCAACATCATGACAAGAGTTGTGTCCCCTTCCACAAAGGTTCTTTCCATAAGCCTGTTTTTTACAAAGTTGGTGAAGTCTTCGTCCACGTTCAGTCGCATGTCGATTGGTGCCAGAACAATGCTTGTCGCGTTGTTTACTTTCGTCGGGCGAATTATCACGTATTCGTTTATCGCCACTCCAGCGTTTTTGCGGGTAAACCCGTCGATTCGTATGGTTCCTCGGTTTTGGTCCTCAGAGTAGGCTGGCCAGGCTATGGCCGCTGTATTCCTTTTCCCTACGATCTCTATTACGTCGCCCGCTGAAATTCCTAGCCTTTGCATGGTTTTTTGATCGATTCTGGCGATTCCTCTGTATACGTCGCGTTGTCTGGCGTCTTCGACTCTGAGTTGAACCTCGCTCACTTCTCCACTTCCTTCCGTCAGTTTCTAAACGTCCACATCTCGAAAGACTGACTATCCTATATAAACTTTAAAGGACCGTAATTGGGTTACGGGTGATTCTGTCTGATAGATAAACCTTCTATATAGCCCTCTATATATACTATCAACATAGAAATTGGGCGACGCGGTGCATATAGGCTCTCTGTATGCCGACGCCCATAGACGGCGTACACATCTACCGACACGGTATCTTTTGTTTACTAACTTTTACGGTCTTTTTTGAACGAAACATGTCTAGAATCATGTTTGATACCTAGATGGAGGTGATCATGTTCTAATTTGAGTTGCTAATTTCTTTCCGAACTCTTTGCATTTAGGAAGTTCTGCCTCTGGAATTGGACCCTTCATCCCTTGGACTCTTATTGATAACTCAGGAGCTATCATTTTCAATCTAGGAGCTTTTTCGTTTATTCTCTTCTCCATTTTCTTCACTGCTTTTTCGAAGTCTTTTCCGACGTATGTGTCAAAAACAGCAAACAGTTTTCCGTCTAAGGGGAGTTTGCCAAGTTTGTCGATAAACTTCCTAATGCCCCTGGTTGGTCCACCAAAATGATTCGGAGAACCTATCAAAATCGCATCATAATCAATGATCTTGTTGAGGTCGACTTCTTTGAGTTCACTAAGGACAGTTTCTATCCCTTCAACTTCGCTCATACCCTCTATGATTGTTTCCGCTACAAGTTTGGTGTTACCATACTTTGACTCGTAAACAACGATAACTTTCGCCAATAAGTCCACCATTCATCATGTTAAGTTTATGACATAGCAGATATAAGTTTTGAAGCCGTTCAGGCGATGTAGATCAAAGTTTCATTTCTTTGTCGAGATATCAGGACAATAAGTTCTGTCTGCTACCGCAAACGGAGATAGGCTTGTGTGGATACACCTGTTCAGAAAATAATTCAGCTGATTCTGCGAACCATTATTGTTTCTATCTGACTGATTTCTCCGATTTTGAGGAGGTAACTCTCCACCTCGTCTAACACTCCTGACCTATCTTCCGGAAGAATAATGTGTGCGATTAATGCTTCGAGTCCAAAGGCTATGGGTTCTTCAGCGAACCCGTGAACCGCGGCAAACTCTGGCAGCTCCTTCTTTATTTTTTCTTTCAACAAGTTTAGGTCAACTGTGGCTTCGGACGGAAAAATTCTGAAGGAAATAACAACATTCCCCAAGCTTCTTTCTCCTATGGCCCTGTAAACCCACACTTTGGACAGCGGTATGGTCTCCCAAACTTTCGACATTTGGAGCAACGCCAAATAACTATTTCCCCGCAGTTTGGGCACGAAAATTTTGTTGCCTCCTCTCCCGGAGGAATAATTCTATGACACGAGGCGCACGTGGGCATGACGATGCTTACTCTCTCACTCACAGCGACACCCCAAGGAAAACCCGATATAGACGCCACTCTCTTATATGTGCTACCTTTTTAACGCGTCTTTAAAGACTATACTAACTTGATGGCACAAGACAAGATGAAGAGAAGTGAAAGAAAAGACCGACATCATCGTCGTTGGAGGAGGCCCCTGCGGTTCATTCTCAGCTTTCACAGCCGCAAGGCTGGGCGCTGAGGTTTCGGTGTTCGAGGAGCATAGGGAGATAGGTGTCCCCAAGCACTGCGCCGGGCATCTGAACATTGCTGGGTTAAAACGATTGGGCCTACGCTTACCCCACAGAATCATCGAGAACGAATTCAAGGGAGCCGTTTTCCACTCGCCTTCGGGAAAAAAATTCGTAATAAGACGTGCTTCTCCTGTAACTTGTGTTGTTAACAGGGAATTATTTGATAAGTACATATCAGAACTTGCCATAAAGTCTGGTGTGCGATACTTTCTGGAATCGAGGGTGAAATCGTTTCTTTTTGATTCATGTTTCGTCGCTGGAGTTGCCTTCAGAAAAGGCCGTGTTGAAAAAAGTTTGGCGTCAAGCGTTGTGATAGACGCTGAAGGCTGCTCGTCAACCCTTTTGAAGAGAACAGAACTACAAACGCTCGACGGCTCCATGGTCGTTAACGCGATTCAAGCAGAAGTGGACAGAGTAGATAAAGTGGACTTAGACATGGTTGAAGTCTATCTTGGAAGAAAATACGCTCCAGGCTTTTTCGCTTGGATAATTCCTAAAAGAGACACTTCAGCCAAGGTAGGTTTAGCCGCAAGGACAGGAAATCCTCTAGAATACCTGCATCGATTCATGAGAAATCATCCTGTAGCATCCAAGAAACTGAGGAGGAGCGACGTCACCAACCTTTCTGTCCATCCAATTCCGCTTGGAGGGCCAATTCCCAAGACATACTCAAACGGGCTCCTCGTAGCGGGAGACGCAGCCTCGCAGGTGAAACCAACAACCGGAGGAGGAGTAATCGTTGGGCTGTCGTGTTCTAAGATTGCGGGTGAGGCTTCTTACGAAGCCATAAAAAACAATGATTTTTCCGAGGCAATTCTGTCCCGATACGAGTCCCGATGGAGGGAATTAATAGGTTTCGACTTAGCGATGACGCGCCAAGCAAGGAGACTGCTCAACCGCCTGAGTGACCGCAAAATAGACAAAATTATTGACTTATGCGAAAAACTGAGAGTCAACAGCGTCCTTGAGGAAGTTGGAGACCTTGACTTTCAAGGAAGGTCGCTAATCCGCATGATTAAACATCCAACAGCACTAATTGTAATGCTTTATTTCATCTTTTCATCGCTGGGCTTCTCCAAACCTGTATTCTCGCCCGAAACCCCCCTGTATAGAATATGACAGGACCCTTTAATGAAACGCAAAGACTATTAATCCAGATACTCTCCGATCATGAATGGAAGTATTTTAGAGGAAATCAGCGTCATAGATAACTTGCCGAGGCTCAAAAGATGATTGAAAAGCTGGATGCCGATTTACCTACTTTTCGATATAAACAGGTCATTGTTCTGCGAACCGACCTAAAGATGAGTAGAGGAAAGATAGCGGCCCAGGCTGGACATGCGGCTGTTTCTGCGGCTGAGGAAGCGAGAAAGAATTTTTCTGATTGGTGGAAGGCTTGGATAGAGGAAGGACAATGTAAAATAGCTGTGAGAGCTGAATCTGAACAAGAACTTTTGGAACTTCAGAGAAAAGCTAGGGAGCTGAAGCTACCTTCAGCCCTAGTTGTTGATAGGGGGTTAACCGAGCTCCCACCGGACACGATAACATGCCTAGGCATAGGTCCCGCTCCTTCCAGCCAAGTAGACGAGATAACTGGAAAGCTTCATCTCTTTTGAGGCTGATCCCTTGAGGGTTCCTAAGCTTGAGAAGGAGCTTGGAATGGAGGTTTACGTCACCCAATCTCCGGGAATTGGGGGGAGAATCCGCCAGTTTCCAGAGGACTTTGTGGTTCAGGAAATTCTGGTAGATGGGTCGAAGGCTGAGGTTTCACCGGTTGAAACTCGTGAACCCGCTGGAGAGGGGCGCTATCTTATCTGCGTGCTGGTTAAGCGAAATTGGGACACCCTTTTGGCGGTTAAGAACGTTGCGAGGCGGTTAGGTATAAGCCGCAAGCGCATTCGAATAGCGGGCATGAAGGATGCCAAGGCTCTTACCTCCCAACACATTAGCATAAGTGGCGTCCCACCCGAGCGGGTTTTGCAGATCAAAATTAAAGACATTACCCTCCATCCTCTCTATTTTTCCAGAAGAAGGATTTTCTCTCAGCTTATTCTTGGAAATCAATTTCAAGTTGTAATCAGAGCAATAAAGCACACCTCTTCAGTGATTAAACAACGAGTCAAAAACCTACAAGGCGAGCTGTCGAGTTTAGGAGGTTTCCCCAACTTTTATGGGCACCAGCGCTTCGGCACCATTAGACCCATCACACACTTGGTTGGCCGTTTTCTAGCACGAGGCGACTTGGAAAAGGCTGCGCTTACCTTTCTTGCTCAACCCAGCGTACATGAACATCCCGAATCTAGGGAGGCACGAGAACAGCTGCAAGACACTCAAAACTTTGAAGAAGCATTTCGTTGTTTCCCAAGGTACCTCAAATATGAACGTTTTATGCTTGGTCATCTAGCGAAGCAACCGAGAGACTTTGTGGGTGCTTTTCGAGAATTACCTCTGAAACTGCGCAAACTTTTCGTCCAAGCCTATCAGTCTTTTCTCTTCAACAAATTTCTCAGTGAAAGAATCAGGCATGGGGTTCCCCTTTACGAGGCTCAAACCGGAGATTACGTGATAAAACTTGACGACCATGGGCTTCTAACAACCGAGTTTATGCAGGTAACTGCCTCGTCTCTCCAAACCGTTAAAGAGGCATTAAATGAGGGCAAGATGCGTGTAGCTATTCCGCTTGTAGGTTTTAAACAACCTCCATCCCAAGGAGTGCAAGGAGAAAATGAACAAGAAATTCTTGAAACCGAAAACGTGAACCCTCAAAACTTCCGTATTTCATTCATGCCTGAAGCAAGCGCGCCAGGCGAGTTGCGAACGATCTTGGTGCCCGCCATCAATCTTTCTGTCGAAGAGGCGTCCAGAGATTCGGCGAATCCCTCCAAACGCAAGACAAGGCTGGGCTTCACGTTGCATCGAGGTTCCTACGCAACCGTTCTCCTGCGGGAGTTCATGAAGCCCCGAGACCTAATAAAAGCGGGTTTTTAACTAGTTTTTCGGTTCTTAGTAAGCTTTTTTCATTAGCTTTTGTGTTTTTAGTTATCTCACTTACGTTTGCGGAAGAACATTAAGCCGTCTTTCTTGCAGACGTATTCAAATCCTACTTCGAGGAGCTGCTTGATTTCTTGGGTTTGCTTGTAACTCTAACCGTGAACTCGTCTGTTGTTTCTTTGAAGATGGCTTCAGCGATTTGGATGTAAAGTAGCGTGTCTTCGACTCTTTTGTGGCCTAGAAATTCCTTGACGTAGAGGATGACTTTCCTCGCCTTATTGACTTCAAGCATAACCCGTGAAGAACAACAAAAAAGAGGAAAAAACGGACTGCAGTCCGCGTTTATCCAAGCAGAGCATCTGCTACAAGGGACTTATGATAATCTGTAGGGAACTCGCCTATTGTTAATACGATAGCATCCCTTAGGTATCTTTGCATTGGATACTCTTTCGTCATACCGTAGCCACCATACAGTTGCATAGCCTCCTTGGCTACTTTCACGCTTACTTCTGTACCATACCATTTTGTCATCGAGCCCACCATTGCCGCCTTCGGATCTTTTTTCTCGTACAATCCCACACCGTGGAATATCAGTTGTCTTGCGGCTTCGATTTCCAAAGCCATCTCTGCGATCTTCCACCTGACTCCTTGAAGTTTTGCCATGGGTTGCCCGTACAGCTTGCGCTCCTTCACGTATTCAACTGCGGCTTCAAAGGCTGCCCTCGCAACTCCGACACCATACATGCCAACCAAGAGCAGGCTTGGGGGAATAAGGGCCTTCATCGTTATATCAAAGCCTTTTCCTTCTTGCCCAATGAGGTTTTCTTTGGGTATCCTGCAGTTTTTGAAATAAACAACTGAATTGCCGATGGCAGTGTTGCCAATAAATCTGTTAATGGCTCCAACTCTTAAGCCTGGAGTTGTTTTCTCTATCAAAAACAAGCAGTAACCCTTTTTTGTTCTCGTTAATAACTGGAACACATCCGCCACTGCGGCTAAACTGGTCCACATTTTTTGCGTATTAATGACATACTCATCTCCCTCTAGTTTAGCCCCTATAGGCATCGATGCGAGATCTGAACCGCCCTCAGGTCCCACCACAGATATAGCCATAATCTTTTCGCCCTTGCATAAAGCAGGCACGTATTTTCTCTTTTGTTCTTCAGTTCCATATAGCAGTATGGAAGTGCAAATGTCATATACGTGCACGGCCAATGCGGTGTTTGCGCATACTCTTGAGATTTCTTCCCAAGCTATGCAGGCGTCCATGAGGCTTCCACCTTGCCCACCATACTTCTCAGGAACTCTTAGCCCCAATAAACCCTGTTTGGCGGCTTTCTTCATGTTCTCTAACGGAAACTCTTCTTTTTCGTCCCAATAAGCAGCCTTAGGTGCGAGCCCCTTCTCGGCGAACTCCTTGATAGTCCTTTGAAACAGCTTCTGCTGATCGGTTAAGACATACATTAACTATCACCTCCTTTTGATTTGAATTTACTTTCTTTTTGCGCGCGCTACACCAATAGAAGTGATACAATCCAGAAAAGCCTTTCGATTACTCCTAATCTTCCTTAAATTATTTTTTGATTGCCAACTTTGCACCACGAACAGAGCACTTACCTTGTGCTGTAATTTTTGGTTGTTCTGGCACTTCTGCTTCACATAGTCCACACTTTACCAAAATTTCACCTCCGTTTAGCCTTTTGTTATTGCGAACGTAGTGTTATAATTTTGAGATTTTAAATGTATGTGACTGTGACACAACAGCAACATAAGCTTAAATATCTGATGCTTTCAAAGAAAATTCCTAGTGATGGGGGGCGCGGGAAAACCGCGTGCAATCTTAACTTCGTATCCGAATATTTGGCGTACTTGGAATTCTAGGCAAGGTTATGCTCGAAGAAAACCTTTGAGGGCGTCCTTGATAGACTTGAGAAACGTATGCTTGATTTTCTCAGGTTCCTCGAGGCCTTCAAGCTGAGCAATTCTGAAGTAAGCAGGGGGATGTGGGTCAAACCGGAGCCATTCAGACCTGCGGTAACCTCGAAAAGCGGGCTCCCTCTTATACAGGGGAAAAAGTCTTCTGAAGGCGATTTTTCTCAAGGCTTCTGCCAATACCTTTGGTTGACCAATCATTTTGGCGGAGTCTAGGTCAGCTCTGCTTTCTAAGAACTTTCCGAAGAAGTAGATAAGCCCTATTGCCGCTAGGAAATAGATCCAGAAGGATAGAAAGCCGAAGTAGAATAGGTAGGGCCAGAACACGTAGAACCGAAGCAAATATTCCGCGCTAGACAGGGAGAACATCACTAGGGGATCGTGAGCCTTCAGATGACTTAGCTCGTGGCCGACTACGCTTAACAACTCATCTTCCTCAAGTTGCGTCATGATCCCCGTCGTAACCATTATGGTTCCTAGCCCAGGGCTCGGGCCTGCGGCTGCAGCGTTTGGAATGATCGTGTTGGCCACCACGATTTTTGGCATAGGGAGACCAAAATTATTCGATGCCTTCTTTACAATCTGGAAGAGGTTCACCTTCTTGATGGAGAAATCCCCCGGTTCACAATTTATGCCATAGTTTGCGAAAACCTCACCAGCCGTTTCGCAGTCGATGGGTTTGTCAGCGGCGATGGTGGCCTCATAGATTCCTTTTCTGATTTCAGGGACTTTTTTGGCATGTTTTTTACGGAACTCTTCGAACTCGTCGGGTGAAAAATGGTATTGTAAGAGGTGTATTTCAGGCTGGTCTTTAGTGATTTTCCAGTTGCCACTTCTGGCTATCAGCTTTCCAGAAAAGAGCGCCAACACAAACGAGACACCGACAAAGATTAGGGGCGCATACCAGCCGAATACCCAGAAAAACAGAAAGGTGAGGGCCATCAAGGCGACGAAGAGGGGTAGCATGGATTCTGTGAAGATTCTTGCAAGTATCCCGCTTCTTTCACTTTCAGGAATTACTTTTTCCCCTGGCATAAAAGCAAGGTATAAGGTGGTTTTGCGGATTTCCTCTTCAAACAATTGGACTATGAGAAATAAGTCCTCGTAGAGTTGATCCAAAAAAGATTTTGGAATGTCAGGGTCACTGAGTTTCATCGTTACCCCTATCGGAATACTGGCATCAACCGTGACATCCACATACTGATTTGTTTCAGGAACCAAAACTCTGTAGGAAAGATAGTGTTCCCCGTTTTCAGTGATGATTCGTATATTTCTGAAGGCTCTGTATTTTTCGTGTTGAAGCAGGTAGTGACGTCTCAAATATTCTGGGAGAAATTTCAAGTTTCCGGGAGAAAGCTCAGTATCAATCGTGTACTTTAACTCAGTTTCACCAGCACCTATTTTTTGCAAACCAGCCACACCCAAACTAATGTGCTGGGAAGAATTTTAAGTTTCAACTTTCAGTTGAACATTAACTTGCCTTTGATTGCTTAGATGTACTATGCGCGCGCTTTCAGCTCAGACTCAAAAGGGCAATCAGGCCAAACCCCGTAATGATTATGCCTGAAATTCTGTTTACCCACCGCAACCTCTGAGGGTTAAACTTTGTACGAAACACGGAAACACCGCCGCTCAAGATAAACCACCATAGGGCTGAACCGACAAATACCCCCAAGACCAATACTACCGCAGAGACATAGTTCCCACCAGCGCCTCCCACCCCCAATCCGGCAAATATCGCCGCAAAAGAAAGGATCGTCATCGGGTTGGTGATGGTCAAGAAAAACGTTGAGGCATAAGAGCCAACGAGTCCGTTTCCTTTGGCTGAAGCCGCTTGTTCGGCAGGTTTAGATAGAAAAGTTCTGAGACCCAAAAAGCAAAGAAAACCACCGCCAATAAGACGAAGCCACACCCGTTGACCGATCAAGAAGCTTGAAATAAAGGTCAACCCAAATCCGGCAATGCAGCCATAGATCGCATCAGCAGTAGCAGCCCCCAGACCAGAGACAAAGCCAGAGACTCGCCCTTCGGCTAATGTGCGCCGTATGCATAATACACCAATTGGCCCAACAGGTGCGGCAATTGAAAAACCAATGATAAGCCCTCTAAGCAAAAAACTAATGTCCATATACATCCCCGTATCCTTTGGTAGAGCGCAAACATAACTATCATCTTTTGGATAAAAAAATTGCGTAAGGCAAAAAAGGGGAAGTTTGCGGGGGATATCACCACTAACGGCCAAAAGCGGGTTTTTAACTAAGAAAAGCGGATAAAAAAATTCGTGAAGTCATTTAGATTTACTTTTCCTTTTTTCTTCGCGTTTCCGCTTTTCATCTATAGCTTTCCTTATCCACTCTGAACGGTTCTGAATCTTTTTCAAATATTTCAGCTGGTCTACTCGTAAGCGCACACCATAGTGAAGCTTCTTTTCGCTCATGTCATTCCCCATCGTTTAAATCAAGATTCAAAATGGAGAAAAACTTTATGAATCCAAAATATTGATTACGACGCAACTTTAAAACTTTTTTCAAGCCCTTTATCGTGCACCAATGGATTAGAAATTCATAAACGCTTTATCTTGTAAAACCTTTCACGGTAGGTTATGATCGACCGTGCGGCGTTGATCCAAAACTTCAAACTAAAAGCTTTGCATCTACGTTACAAGATAGATACGAGCGACAACGAAGAAGAAAGAATGAAAACCATCAAAAGATACTGCCAGTTAGTGTATTTTTTGCTCAGCCTTTAACTCTGCACTCTGGAGGAACGAATTAGGGCGTGAGTCTGAAGCGGTCTCTCGGAAAAAGCACAACCTCCCGTATGTTCTGCTTTCCAGTAAGCGCCATAATAAGTCTCGCCAAGCCTATGGCCCACCCAGCGTGTGGAGACATACCGTAATCGAACGCCTGCAAGTGGTGTTTGAATGATTCAGGGCGCAGTCCCTGTTCCTTCAACCTCTTTATTAGAAGGGGTTTAGAGTGAATGCGGGTTCCTCCGGAGGCGATCTCTATCCAGTGCCACATGAGGTCGAAGCCTTCGCATAGGTCTGGGTTGTCGTCTCGCGGTTTAATGTAAAAAGCCTTAGATTTGGTTGGCCAGTCCGTTAGGAAATAGTAGTAGGGATGAAGTTTTCCCAAAGTTCTGAAGGCTGGAGTGGGGATGTCCTCACCCCATGGAATGCGTATCCCCTCTTCCACTAATTCTTCAAGTATTTCGTCGTAAGTGAAACGCTTGAAAGGCGTTTTTGGCACATCCACCTTCTGTTTCAGAGTTTTCAGCTCTCTCTCGCACCTTTTCTTCACGTCCTTACACACCTGACGCATGAGTTCTTCGAGGACTTTCATCACGTCTTCTGCTGTTGCAAAGGCCTCTTCAATGTCAATGGAAATGAATTCGCTTAGGTGGCGGCGAGTATGCGATTCCTCGGCTCTGAAAAAGGGACCTATCTCAAAAACCTTCTCAAAATCCAAGATTAGTTGTTCTTTGTACAGCTGGGGACTTTGCGCTAAGAAGGCTTCTCGTTTAAAATACACCACTGGAAAAAGCGCGGCTCCACCTTCGGTGGCGGAAATGATGATTCTCGGGGTATACACCTCTATGAAGCCTTGTTTAGATAGGAAACTTCGCGTCGCTTCCAGCGCGACGTGTTGAATTCGAAAGATGGCTTGGTTTTCGTCTCGACGCAGATCAAGAACACGCGCATCCAGCCGCACATCTATTTCCGCAGGAGTTCGACCCGTTATGTCCAAGGGTAGAGGTTGTCGCGCTATCCCCAATATTCGAATCTCGTTGGGAATGATTTCGGCTCCTCCAGGAGCCTTTTCCATTTTTTTAACTGTTCCCTTCACGCCGATGCTGTATTGTCTCTGCAGCGCGTCAGCCTTTTTCATCACCTTGCTGCTGGCTTCGTCGCGTGGAATGGTGATTTGGACGGTTCCATTTTTATCCTGAAGAATGATGAATCGTATGCCACCTAGGTCTCGGATGTCATGAACCCAGCCTAGAACCAAAACTTCCTTTCCATCCAGTTCGGGCTTTATATCCATTGAATAATGGGTTCTGCGCCAGTCTCCTAGTTTGTCGGTTTTCATGAGAAACCCATCTATCAGCTGGAAAACTCAACTCTAAGGGTTATTCCACGGACTTTTCGAGCGATTTCCTTTAATGCTTTCACGTTTATTGGATATCGTCTTCTCCCTCTTCTTCTTAAAATAACTCTCGTCTCGGTGGTTCCGTCAGGCAACCATATCGTGTTTATCGTCAGGATGCTTAGTGGTGCAAAGAGGTCTTCCAAGAACTTTCTGTCGTCAGCCCCATGCTCCAAAATGCGAATAGCCTTTCCAGTCTTTTCACCCAGAGCCTTGACGATTTTCCCGCCATAACCTAATAAACGGGACATGTCTCCTCGTTTCACAAGGACGGCTAAAACGCCGTTCGCCTCCACAGCCTTGTGAAAATAAACGCCTTGAAGAGAAGGATACTTATTTTCGAGCGATAAGAGTAGGCGAGCGATTTCTAAATCTACCTCACTCACCTCTCCCGACTTAAGTTTCCCTTGACACTTTGGACACAGTATTCCGCTTTTTAAGCAGAAATTGCATAATGCCGTTTTCACCCCGTCTTGAATCCTCCCTTTGAAATAAAGGAGGGGGCGGCGGAGCCTTTTAAGGTTGCGTGTGCGATCTATTTCCCTAAGGTGATTTCGATGGTGCTGACGTTTGTAGGCGTGCCACCCTCTTCGTAGGGTGCCAACTGATCTGTGCCTATGTCAATTTTTTTGACTTTCACGTCTGGCAGGAATCGACGTCTGGTCACTTCGACAACGTCAACTGCTCGGCTGATTGCTCTGCCCCTCGCCTTCACGTTTATTTCATTTGCTCCGCCGTGGAAGAGGGTTATGCAAGCCAGCACATAGTTCATAACTGGCTTTCTCCCGATCAACACATTGTTGCTTTCTGACATTTCACCGCCTCGCTCCTCGTTTTTGCATCCACTAAAGCTTGCTATGCTTTTTGCTTGGTAAATAAATAGATTGTGGTGTCTTTCTATAGAATTATTTTATGTCATTTTTGTGTTTGTGTTTGATTCCACTAGGAATGATAAAGAAGTTGAAAATGGGATATTTCTGGAGATAAGTACCGCCAAAAGCATTACGGAGTGAAGTTTAATATTTTTTAAATGCTACTTTACTATTGTAAAGACAGGTTTTAACTAAAACGCGGTGGTGTTATGGGCAAAGACATCATATCTGGACGACCGCTTCGTCTGCTTCGCATGCTTTATGCGCAAGGCATCCCCATGACAACTTACACCATAAGAATGAAGCAAAGCGAATTGGCGAAAAAGCTTGAGATTACTCGACAGGCTTTAAACGTGCATTTGCGCAAGCTTCGAAATGAGGGGTACATCCGAACTGGCAGAGGCTTCATAGATATAACTGAGAAGGGGTTAAGCGTGCTGGGGATTTCCCTTAACCCAGCCTTCGTTTTTATCAAGGTTTCACCTCTCAAAAGAAGCGAGGCATACAAGGAAATTGTCAAATTTCCAGTTCAACGTATTTTTAGGGTGGCAGGCGACATGGACGCTATCCTCATAGTTGAGCGGGGAAAGCTTGACGAGGCTCTTCGAAAGTTGGCTTTCGTCGAGGGCATTCAGGATACGAAATCTTATGTTGCCATTCAAACCATAAAATAGTCAGTGGCTCCTAATTTGAAACTCTTTGAACACGAAGCAAAGACCGTCTTCTCTAAGTATAAAATACCGACTCCACAGGGAGAATTAGCAACCTCTCCGGCGCAAGCTCGCGAAATAGCCGCCAAAATTAACGCTCCAGTGGCCGTGAAGGCGCAGGTCCTCGTGGCGGGAAGAGGGAAAGCAGGCGGGATACGTTTCGCGGTTTCACCAATGGAAGCTGAAGCCGCAGCGAAAAAATTGTTAGGCTCAGAAATAAAGGGTTTCAAAGTTCGAAACGTTTTGGTGGAAGAGAAAATTCCTATCAAAAGGGAACTGTACTTTGGCATAGCGGTAGATCGCTCAAATCGCTGTTATGTGGCCATCGCTTCCTCCGAGGGTGGGATAGAAATAGAAGAAATTGCCGTGGCTATGCCAGAAAAAATAGTCAAGGTTTCCGTCAATCCGTTGCACGGCTTTCGTTCCTATCATGCGCGCCAGGTCGCCAAAAGATTGGGCTACCCGGGAAGCCAAATACAGAATCTCGCAAAGATTTTTCTTGAGCTGTATAATGTCGCGATGGATTACGACGCTGAACTAGCCGAAATAAACCCCCTCGTGGAAACGCCTGAAGGAGAGTTCGTTGCAGCTGACACTCGCCTCATAATGGATGACAACGCGTTATACAGGCACTCCGAGTTTAAGAGGCGCCGGATAGAAGGGGGGGAGGCTGAGCTGTCACAGCTGGAGCTGGAGGCTCGAAAAAGCGGGTTGGCCTACGTGAAACTCTGGGGAAATGTCGGTGTTATCGGAAACGGTGCGGGCTTGGTAATGGCCACGTTAGATGCGATCCAGTTGTATGGAGGGAATCCAGCGAACTTCCTTGACGTAGGTGGAGGGGCTTCAGCCGATGTTATGGCCGCGGCTCTCAACCTCGTTTTTTCTGACCCGCGAGTTGACGTTGTTTTTGTCAACATTTTGGGCGGCATCACCAGATGCGATGAGGTTGCTAGGGGAATCCTTGAGGCGAAGGGGCGAGTCGGCTTTCTCAAACCCGTGGTAGTGAGGCTTGTGGGAACCAACGAAGAGGAGGGAAGGCGCATCCTAACAGAAGCCGGAATTCACGTACTGGACAGCATGGAGGAGGCGGCTAAAAGGGCTGTTGAAATCGCAAAAACCGGAGGCTGATCGTTGGCCATTCTTGTCGACAAGGGCACCAGAGCGATAGTTCAAGGCATAACAGGAAGTCAAGGCAGTTTCCCATGCACCTGAGTCCCACCCTTCCCAGGAGTCACGCCCGCAACGATCTTAGTTCCATAGTCAAGCATCAGCTTCGCTTTCTTGTTATTCTCGAGGGTTCGAACCCCCTCACTTCCATCGCAGCACCTTTCTTCCCGCGAATATTTCGGGTACTATGAGAAAACCTGAGCAGGCGACCAATGAGACGATGATCCAATCGGAAACTCCTAACGGAACCACGTGAAACATAACCTGAAGAAAAGGCACATACAATAATGATGCCGTTAGCAGTAGAGATGCAACAACGGATAGAAGCAGAAGCTTGTTGGACAGGAATCCAACCTTAAATGCGTTATGCTTCTCAGATCGACAGTTCCAAACGACAAGCGTTTCCCTGAGAGCCACTTGCATGAAGGCCATGGTTCTCGCCTTTTCTAAAGAACCGTGGAACACAAAATATGTTAAGCTGAACACGAATGCTGTTCCTAAAAATTGTGTCAAGAAGGAGACGATTATCAAAGCAACTCTCCCATGTAGTATTCCCTCTTTTGGGTTACGGGGTGGACGTTGCATAACATCCTCGGTTGGAGGATCAAAACTCAAGGCTAAGGCAGGTCCTCCATCTGTGACTAGGTTGATCCAAAGGATCATGACGGGAAGAAGTGGTACAGGCAATCCAGCGAAGGCAAATGTCGCTATGATAAGCAGCTCATCAAAATTGCAACGAAGCAAGAAAAAGGCAAACTTTCTAATGTTATCGTAGACGATTCGTCCGTCTTTTACAGCGTTTACAATTGTAGCGAAGTTGTCGTCCGCTAGCACCATGTCCGAGGCCTCCTTTGAGACATCAGTTCCGGTTATGCCCATAGCCACTCCTATGTCTGCTTGCTTCAAGGCGGGGGCGTCGTTTACTCCATCTCCTGTCATAGCGACTATGTGACCTTTCTTTTTCAGTGCCCTAACTATCCGAATCTTGTGTTCTGGAGAAACCCTAGCGTAAACCACTACTTCCTCCACTATCCCCTCGAACTTGTCGTCACTTAACCCATCCAATTCAGCACCCGTTAACACCATGCCGCTTCTTAACATACCTATTTCTTTGGCCACCGCAACTGCTGTGAGTTTGTGGTCTCCGGTAATCATCACCGTCTTTATGCCAGCTTTCTCACACAGTTGGTTAGCTTCTTTGGCTTCTTCTCTAGGCGGGTCAATCATACCCACTAAACCTACAAAAGTGAGGTGGTTTTCCACAGTTTCTTCCTTGAAATCTTTCAAAGTGTTTGGCAATGTTCTGTAGGCCATGCCAAGTACACGTAAGGCTTTGCCAGTCATCTTCTCGTTTGCTTTCAAAAGTTGTTGCTTTTTCCTTGTGGAGAGTTTCTTCGCCTTACCGTCCTCGTGGACATGGTCGCATAGTCGCAAGATAACCTCTGGAGCCCCTTTGACATAGGCTACTAGTTCCCCTTCAGGCGTTCGATGAACCGTTGTCATACGTTTTCTTTCAGAACTGAACGCTATCTCGTCCACACGTGCGTATAGCTTCTCCATTTCGTCTTGCCACACACCAGCCTTAGTCCCGGCCACAATCAACGCACCCTCAGTTGGGTCTCCAATGATACGTTGACCGTCATAGCTGGCGTTATTACAGAGGCTGCCTATCCTTAACAACAATTGGAGGTGCGAATCTTCTTTAGGGTTAATCTGGGTCTTGTCTCGACGGAACTCGCCCTTACGTTCGTAGCCTACCCCCGTTACCTCTATCGTTTGACCGTTAACATAGATTTCTCTCACGGTCATTTCACTCTTCGTTAGAGTGCCCGTTTTGTCTGAACAAATAACTGTGGTAGACCCAAGGGTTTCGACTGAAGTAAGCCTCCTGACAACAGCGTTTCGCTTCGCCAAGTCCCGTGCCCCCAAAGCAAGAGTTACGGTTACTATGGCTGGTAGTCCTTCTGGGACGGCTGACACAGCTAAAGCAACTGCGATCATGAAGGACTCAACGAGAGGCTGACCTCTGAGTCCTTGAAGCAAGAATATGGCAACGCAGACGATCGAGATGATTATTGCCAGTTTTTTGGAGAAGCGCTCCAGCTTGAGTTTGAGAGGTGTCTCCTCGTCTGGGGTTGCTTGTACCATCCCGGCAACTTTTCCAAACTCTGTGTTCATGCCTGTAGCCGCTACTACAGCTTTTCCTCTGCCATATATTACGTGAGTTGCCATGAAGACCATGTTCTTTCTGTCAGCTACGGGTGTATCAACTCTGAGAACTGAAGTGCCTTTTTCCACCGGTGTGGATTCGCCGGTTAAAACTGCCTCATCCGTTCTTAAATCCGCTGTCTCAATTAATCGTGCATCCGCAGGAACACGGTCTCCTGCCTCTAAAAGAATGATGTCTCCTGGAACCACTTCGCGAGCGGCTATCATGGTCTCTTTTCCGTTTCGTTTTACCCGGGCCTTCGGAGCGGTCAGTTTTTTCATGGCTTCCATGGCTTTTTCTGATCGATACTCCTGAACAAAACCAACGGCAGAGTTCATAACAACGATTGCGGATATGACAAAGGCATCTATTGGAGTTTTGTTTTCGAAATGCACGTCTATTAAGCCAGACGCAACTGCGGCGACTATTAACATGATAACAAAAATGCTTTTGAACTGCCCTAGGAAAATGCTCAGAGCGGTTGTTCTCTGCCTTTCCCGCAGTTCGTTTGGTCCAAACTTCTGCAGTCGACTTTCAACTTCTTCTTTACTCAAGCCTTGCGCAGAGGATTCTAAAGCTTGCATGGTCTCTTCAGCTTTCATAGCGTGAAATTCTGAGTTCATAGCCCCATAACCTCTCTATGTGCGCGTGCATTAATTCAAATTTTTTTATCGGTATAAATTTTATTACCGGTACAAATATTTAAATTGAACTTATGGGAATACATGTTCAAACGCGTGATAGGGTGGCTTGATGTAGATGATGGAACCGCTCATCTTTTTGGTGCTCGGTTTAGTGGGGCTTTGGCTTGGCTCCCAATTAGCCGTAGGAGGTTTCGAGAACGTGGCTCGCCACTTTGGGATCTCGCACCTGTTCATCGGGTTAACGGTTGTGGCTATAGGAACCTCTCTGCCGGAAATAGCGGTTAGCGTGATAGGAGCCGTAGACATACTTATGGGCGCCGAAATGTCCAATGTTTCCGGCATCGTGGTTGGCAACAAAATCGGCTCCTACATTAATCAAGTCTCTATAATTATGGGTATTGTGGGGCTTGTTGAATTGATGTCCATAACTAAACGGGAGCTGAAGAGGGAGGGAACTATGCTAATTCTGTCCTTAATTCTCTTTTCTTTAGTCTCGTTGGACTTGAAAATAACGCCTCTGGAAGGAGTCGTTGTCACACTCGCTTATCTACTATACTTCATTTACCTCGTCAAGCAGGAGGCACTCTCCAGACCAACCTCTAAAGTAGAGGAAGGAACACCAAAAACGCACCCCTTCAAGGATATCCTGATGATCCTGATCGGGATGGGGATTCTCTTTTACGCTGGAGAAGTCGTTGTTAGAAGCAGTGTCCAACTGGCTGAACTGTGGCATGTCCACACTTCTGTTACGGGTCTCCTGATAGTTGGCTTAGGCACAGGCTTGCCAGAACTGACAATCGCCGTAACCGCCCTACGAAGGGGCGCAACGGGCATAGCGGTGGGCGACATGATTGGAAGCAACATCTGCGACATCCTCTTCTCATTGGGCGTAGGGGCCATGATCTCCGGATTTACCGTTGATCCCATACTGTTACGATTTGACACACCCTTCATGTTCCTAATCGCCTTTCTTGTGCTGGGTCTGTTTATGAGAAACATGAGACTTGAAAGGAAGGAGGCGCTGGTGCTTATACTCGTCTACGTGTCTTACGTAGGGCTTAAACTTACGTTCTTCATGGGAGGTTAAGTAGCGGTGGCGAATGAAAATATAATTTTGGAAAGAGCTGATGGAGTTGCCGTTTTCATAATAACATCGCTGTCCTTGGCACTCTTAGCCTATGAGCACTTGACTATCGGATTCGTCGACTACGGTTTGCTTTCTCTATGCGTTATCTACCTGCTTGCTTTTCTCTTAGCGTTAGCCCTTTCAGGTTCCTTACGAGTGCCTCACAGAGAAACAAGAAGGATACTGAAAAAAGATAATGGAGGAAAAACAGAGTATGTCTAAACCCTTCAAAATAACTGTTTGCATCGTAGATGACCCCGACAAGATCCGACTACTCGCCGACTTCACGCGAACGGAAATTCTACAGTTGTTGTGCGAGCATCCCATGACAGAAACTCAACTCTCCAAGGAACTCGGTCTGACAAGAGCAGCGGTCGGCTATCACCTCAACCTGTTGATGAAGGCTCAACTCATCTACTTGGAAAGGGTTGAGCTTGAGGAACACGGCATCTTACAGAAATTCTACAGCCCGGTAGCGGCCTTCTTCATAGTAGACTACGATCGCATACCAAACGATGCCAAGAGGTACTTCATACAGACGCAGATAATACATCTAAGAGGAATATTTACCGCCTTTCAGTTGCACCACCGCTTCTCCAGCGTCTCACCCGAGACTCTCGAAAAGCTGGCTATCGCGATGCTGAAGCAACTCGAGAACACTGGCCGAAAACACGCAGAAGAGGGCCCGATAGAAAACGCCGAAACCCTAAAAGTAAAGATATACGCCGAAGCCCTCGACAGCCTCATGAAACAAGGCGAGTGGCACGCCTTGTTCAAGGAGTCCAAAAACCTAGGTTACTAGTACACATAAAAAACTGCCGAAATCGATCGGCAAGTGAAATAAGCCCAGAACGGGCTTATTTATTCGGTATATCGCGCGCGCAGAAGCGGAATTAAAGGGAAGGTTTAGAGTGATGTCTAAGTATGAAGTTGAGCTTATTTCCATAGAAGATAGGAACAGGTTGATGGAGAAGTATGAAGATCGTTTCCTTTACGAGGAGAGGGCTGACATTTACGGATGTTGCATCAAGCTTCTGACGGATATCAAATACGTGAAGGAACGTTGGGAGGAAAGCTTTTATCCCATGTCTGCTCACGTTCGATCTCACGGAAGGCTTATCGTCACCCAAGAAACCGGCGAAAAGCTGAAAGTTATGTACGATCAGCTTTCCAAAACGGCGTTTTTAGTAAACGTCGACTACTATGGTTGGATAAAATCCATCGCGTTGAGCGTCGCCAGCGACATATTGGAAGACAATCATGGTATTAATTCCGTTCATGGTGCATGCGTAGATATTGAAGGCCGCGGTGTATGCCTGATTGCGCCTTCGGGCACGGGTAAAACGACGCATACGTACGGGCTTCTTAGATTGAAGGGTGTCCGCGTCGTGTCCGACGATTGGTTTTTCGTTCGCTTCTTAGCTGAGGAAAATGTTGCTTTCGGTTCTGAAAAGAATTTCTACATTCAAGCAGACATAGCGGAAACTTGGGGGGAGTATGCAAAACTTGTCGAGAAAGCTGAATTCGACGCGAAGGGTAGGGCCGTTGTGAACGTTAGGTGGATTGTTGGAAAGGGCAAGATATTACCCATGACTACCTTGAGACTGGCTATTTTACTAATGCGCGATCCGGAAGACGATACTGTTGTTAAAAAATTAACGTCCAACGAAGCGGTTCAGTATATGGAAACCGTGGAATTTTGCAATCCTCATTTATTAGTGAAAGATGAGCGAAAGAACAATCTGCGAAGACGATTTTTCAGAGAGTTCTTCGGCCGCCTTGAAACCTATCTTGTAAACATCACGTTACCAGTCACCGAAACTCACAGAGTGATAAAAGAAGAAATCTTGAAGATATAGCAACTCCATGAACAATCTTTAGTGAAGGAGATTTTAGCATGCAGAGAATTGGTGTTGTAACCGCCGGCGGAGATGCTCCAGGAATGAACGCTGCAATCCGTTCAATAGTTCGCACCGCTATATTTCATGGGCTGGAAGTGATGGGAATCGAAAGGGGGTATATGGGGCTCATTGGAGGCCAGACTCGCCCATTAAGTTCTCGCTCCGTTAGTGGAATCATCAATCTTGGAGGAACCATACTCAAAACTGCTCGATGTGAGGAAATGAAAAGTAGTAGAGGCATTCAGAAGGCTGCAGATGTGTTGAAAACCCACGGAATTGAGGGTCTTATAGTAATTGGAGGAGACGGTTCTTTTAGGGGCGCCAGTGAACTGCATCGAGCAAGCGGATTGCCCGTGATAGGCGTGCCAGCAACAATCGATAATGATGTCGCGGGCACAGATACTACCATAGGCTTCGACACAGCCGTTAACGCGACCTTGTTTGCAATTGATAGGATTCGTGATACGGCTACTTCCCATTAGTGGATATTTGTCGTTGAGGTGATGGGTAGTAAACGCGGCTTCCTGGCCTTGGAGGTGGGCCTCGCTGTAGGAGCAGAGTTTATCCTCGTTCCAGAGATCGAGTATAATCTACGGGATATCTGTAAAAAACTTGAACAGGGCAGAGAGAAGGGGAAAACATCTGAGATCATGGTCATGGCTGAGGGAGCTGGAAACTCCTCTTTTATTGTAGATCAAATAAGGAAAGAGACAGAATATGAAGTGCGCTTAACTATCTTGGGGTATATACAAAGAGGGGGACCGCCGACAGCCCGTAGTAGAATCCTCGCTAATCAGTTTGGAGCGTACGCAGTAGAACTGCTTCTAAAGGGCGCGGAGAAAAGGATGGTGGGGATCAAG
>JREQ01003165.1_pt1 | contig 54553 bp, 57 predicted proteins | sample 210151 | NCBI WGS metagenome assembly JREQ01 (sample SAMN03019617, study PRJNA260268) | marine sediment metagenome | biome: Marine; feature: Sediment; material: Clay; isolation source: clay from marine sediments 31 meters below sea floor depth collected from... | place: New Zealand: Canterbury... | reverse complement strand
GTTTTCCAACTCCTTAATCACGGATTGAAGCGTCTTTTTGACTTCTTCCGAGTCTTTTGTGGCGGGTCGCAAAATAGGCAGAGCCATGCTCACTAAATTCGCGCCTAGGGCTAAAGCCTTTGCAGCGTCCGTTCCATAACGTATCCCGCCCGAGGCTATGACTGTTAGATGGACGGATTGAACCACTTCGACGAGGCTCACGGCGGTGGATATGCCCCAGTCCCAAAAGGTTTCGCCGAGCCTTCGACGAAACTCGTTCTTAGCTCTCTTAGCTCTATGATATTCCACCGCTGCCCAGCTTGTTCCGCCAACTCCAGCTACGTCGATGCCAGCCACGCCAGCTTCTTCAAGCATCTTGGCCTCTTCAGCAGCTATACCCGCACCCGTTTCCTTGACTATGACTGGAACCTCGAGGGCTTGGGCAATTTCATTTATCTTGCTAAGAACGCCTAGATAGTTTGTTTCGCCTTCGGGTTGAACAGCCTCTTGCAGAGGGTTTAGATGGATAGCCAAGGCGTCGGCTTTCATCATTTCAACAGCCTTCTTGGCTTCCTTGACGCCGTACCCCCTAACAAGCTGAGAACCCCCGATGTTGGCTACGATGAAGGCTGTTGGCGCCTTCTTCCTGGCAATGGCGAAGGTGCCTTCCAATTTTGGGTCTTCAATGGCTGCTCTCTGGCTTCCAACACCCATTCCGAGGCCCAACTCCTCAACCGCCTCAGCGATGGCAGCGTTAATCTTTGCAGCCTTCGCAACACCGCCAGTCATCGCTCCCACGATAAGGGGGGCGGAAAATTCGTGGTCAAAAACAACTGTTGATAGGTTTATTTTTTCTCGTTCAATTTCGGGCAGAGCCTTGTGTACAAGGAAGATGTCTTCAAATCCTGTGGTTGTTCGGCGGGCTTGAACGTTTTCTTCTAGGCAGATTTGAATGTGGTCGTTTTTTCTTTCTTCAATTTGATTAGGCAATAGTTTCACCTTTCTCGACAATCGTCCCAACGACTTCTTGGTTCTTGAGCGCCTTGTAAACCACGTTGGGTTTCGTAGCATTTACAATCATCGTTCGGATTCCCCTTTCCACGGCTGGCATCAACTCAAGCATTTTTCCAAGCATGCCCCCAGTTACGTCGGTTGACTTCGACCCCTCGATTTTGTGTTGCAGGTTTTTCAATTCCTTTAGGGTGATGTGCCGGATTAAACGCGCCGAGGGATCGATTTTCGGGTCTGCGGTGTAGAGACCGTCAACGTCTACGCCTATTACGATGCGGTCTGCGTCGAGGCGTATTGCGAGCGAAGAAACAAGCTGGTCACCAGAGAGTATGGCGAACCCCGTTTCCGAATCAAGAACGGCGTCTCCGTAAAAAACTGGCACAAACCTCATTTCAAGCATTTTTATCAACGGCCTCTCCTCCATGCTTTGAATTCGACCTGACTTCGTGACCACACAAGATGAAGGTTGCACCTCTACTGCGGCAATATTATGACTTATTAGAGAATCCACGATCAACTTGTTTAATTTCGTCATGGCTTGGTGGGTTTTTGAAAACCCCATAATCTGTGACGAATCTTTGTAGCCCTCCCTTATTCCATACTGCTCCGCAACTGGATGACCAAAAGAGCCGCCACCGTGAACTATGATCAGAGAGTTAACATCTGCTCGTTTGATCTCTCTTGCCAGCCTCATGATTGCTCTCTTGTTCGGGGTGAATACCTTTTCTTTTATTGTAATAACCGATCCTCCGAGTTTTAATATTATGGGCTTTCGAATTTGAATTATCGCGCCTTCCCCCTCCATGATCTTTCTAAATAAATCTACCACGCCTATTCCGTTTTCTCATTTCCTCAAGAGTATATGTATATTACTGCTGGCTACCACCTCCCCTTATGTATCCAAGAGAAAATAAGACCTTTTGGAAACATGTGTAGGCTTATATTTGTCCAAAAATGAACCTTATCTTGTCATGCAACGAACGATGAAGTTTCCAGTTAGAGTTCGCTCCCACCGTGAAGGGGAAACCTTGATTAAGAAGAAGTGCGGTCAATGCCATTACTTCACGTATCTAAATCCATACATTTGCGAGACGTTAAATCTTTCCCGAAATCCCTTTTCATTATGGTTTCGTCTTCGATTTGGTTACGACGTATGCTTGGTGAAGAAGAAAATGGTTAGGCATTGGACACATGCGTGTAATGATTACGAAGAAAAGGGAAAGATGCCAAGACAATAGCCTTTGACAACGAGAGGAAACTAGGTTCGTGCATTTGTTGGGCTCTTACTCAGTTCGTTAACTACGGTTTTTGAGACTTGACTCGTCTAAAAACTTTTGCATAAGAAAAAACGAACATACCAAGGAAAAGAGTGCAAAGTGCAATCTGGCCGATCACAAAGATCTTCGAGATAGATATTGACATCACAGCCTCCTGTAGGTTATAGTGAACGAGCGCCAAGCTTCTTGAGATCTGCTGATAAGGAATGATTTGCCAAAAGAGCATAACAATGGAAATCGCCGGAAAAGCAGCTAAGGTTGACTTAGGCCTGTCATGCCAGCTCAACGGTCTTTCCATCATGTAAATTGAAAAGTAAGACGTTAACACGCCTAGCGAGGCTGTAGCGGCCAGAATAAGGAGCATGTTTCTTTGGGCATAATAAAGAGTGTTAAACAGCAAATTTGGATCAACTCCGTTTTGTTCCGCATTAAGAAGAAAGTAGAGTGAAGAGAACCCGTATAGAATGAATACCAACAACCCACAGATGATTACACCACACACAATTGACAACCGATTTGTAATTTTCAATAAGATCACCAATGACTATGACATTACTAAGAAAAATCCAGAATTTATGCTTTAGCTTCCTCCACCATGAACTAGGATAAGGGGGCGAAACGTTGGCTTGCGAAAATTTCGTTGGCTAACCGCTTTATTGCTTGCAAGTTGGGGGTCAACGGCTTTTTCTTTCGAGTTATGGCGGAACCCCCAAGCTTAAGGACTGTTGGTTTAGCTTTCAATTTTTGCACCTTCGTTGGTTTTTCTCGCAATAAAGGCTGTTCCTCCAGCGCGCTCAATGGCCTCAGCGACCTCTTCCAGCTTTTCGGGAAGGCATAACGCGACCATGCATCCTCCTCCGCCTGCCCCTGTTAGTTTGGCTCCCAAGGCTCCAGCCTTTCTAGCCGCGTAGACGAGCCTTTCAAGGGGTTCGTTAGAGACCCCGACGGCGCATAGGAGCGCGTGATTAATGTTCATTAATTCGCCTAGGGCGTTAAGGTCTCCAGTCTGCAAAGCTTTAGCCGCTTTAAGAGCGACCTCTCCGCCAGTTTTTATGATGTGGTCGATGATTGATGGAAATTGCTTCCGTCTTTCACGGACCATAGCAACCTGCTCGCCTGTTGAACGCTCCATTCTCGTGTCACCGACTACCAGCGGTATGTCCCCCTCCACGTTTAAGGACTTGAAGCCTATGTCTTTTCGGAAGAGAAGAACCCCGCCATAAGTAGAGATGGTTGGGTCTATACCGGACGGAGTGCCGTGGACAAAGCGTTCAGCTTCATAGGCGAAACGAAAAATCTCCTCTCTTGACAATTTTGCATCCAAGAGGTGGCTTACGGCAACCACAACTGCCGCCGCCACCGCGGCTGAAGAGCCGAGGCCGGCGGCGACGGGAATGGAAGATTCTACTTCTATGTTCACGCCAACTTCTTTTTCGGAAAAATCAAGAACTTTTTGAGCTGCTATCTTGATGGGTTCAAGCTTTGTGCGTGCTTCTTCGCCGCCGCGCTCTGGCTGAAACCGTTCTTCCATGAAGAAGCCTGACAATCCCAGGTCAACTGAGTTTATGTATACGCGTTGGTCTGCCCTCAGCTCTGCTGACGCGCGGGCACGTTTGTCGATTGCGAGGACGACGGCTGGCTCACCGTACACAACAAAGTGTTCCCCAAGAAGTATTATTTTCGCTGGCGCTGAGGCCACAACCCCCAAAGGTTCATCCCACGATTATTTTATGAACGCGATGGAGGCATAGCCAACTACCGCTGAGAAGTCGCCGGTTACGTCACCACTAGTTTTGTAACACAGAAGTTGAGCCTTTCTAGCACCTAACGCCTTTGCTGCGGTAATTGCAGTGATGGTAGGACCGTAACCACACATGGATATGCTGTAGGATTCTACGGTGGAGTAATATTGTTCCTCATCCATTTTGATGGCGGCTTCAATGGCCATCTTGTCTTTTCGCTCAGCGCTTTCCTGAGGTTCATAGTGGGTCATGTCTGTGGAGGCTATCACCAAGGCGTTCTTCCCTGCCAAAGCTTTTGCCACAGCCTGTCCTACCTCCCGGCTGGATTCCAGGTCTTGCATGAGAAAACATATGGGTACAAATTTGAAGGCTGAACCGTAGAGGTATTGAAGGAATGGTAGCTGAAGCTCAATGGAGTGCTCGTGGGCGTGGGCTCTGTCATCCACATCAATGATGCGGGATTCGCGCAAAATCTGATTGGCTGTTTGAACGTCAATCTCTACGTCTCCCAAGGGGGTGCGCCAAACGCCCTCATTCATGGCAGCCAACGCGCTTCCAAGTCCGGTGTGGTTAGGACTGAAAATGACGATGACGTCTGGTTTTCCGTCCGCAGCAAGTTTGTAGTATGCGTGGGCAGCCACCGGTCCAGAGTACATGTATCCAGCGTGGGGGCAAACGAGTCCAACTAGGCTTCTGGGACCCTTCTCCACAACTCTAGGGGGCTTGCCAGGTCCGTATTTGTGGGTGAAGCATTCTTCTATCTGTGCTCGTAAGCCAGCAAAAGTACCAGCGTACCATGAACCTGCAACGGCAGGGTGCCTAACTTTCAAACTTCCTCCTCCTTTCATTCTTCCCTTGCCAATTTCACTTCAAAATCTTCGATGGACTGGCTTATTTCCCCGTCTGAGGGTATTTCACCTCTTTCGCGCAGTATTTGTCTAGCGAGGAGCCAGTAGATCACTGCCAAGGCTCTCCTGCCCTTGTTGTTGGTGGGTATAACCAAGTCCACATAGGAGAAATCGTTGTCGGTGCTGCAAAGCGCTACCACTGGAATGCCAATGCTTGAAGCTTCTTTTACGGCTTGCACGTCAGCCTTAGGGTCAGACACTATTACTACGCTCGGCTCGATGCGATTTGGGTAAAGGGGATTTGAAAGCAACCCGGGAATAAAGCGTCCAATTACAGGGGTCGCCCCAACTACTTCGCAAAATTTCTCCACTGGAGACTGCCCATACAATCTCGCCGACACCGCCGCAATTTTGGACGGTTCAAACCGAGCGAGGAATTTGGCTGAGACCCGTATGCGCTCATCCGTTTTTTTAACATCCAAAACAAACAGTCCGTCGGGCCTAACGCGATATATGAAGGAGACCATATCCTTCATTTTCATCCTCGTGCCAATGTGGATTCCCGCGGATAACATGGTGTCTTGGGGTAGCAAAAGCTCCTCTTCGCCGGTAATTTCGATTTCTTTTTCTTTTTCTGACAAAAACTTTCCTCCTTCAATCAAAAGATATGCATTTTCGCCCTATTTCCAAGAGTTTCTTCTATTCGGATAAGTTCGTTGATTTTCGCAATTCGTTCTCCATGTAACACGCCACTTTTGATGATTGGGCAACGGAACGCCACGGCTAGATGGGCTAGGTGCGCATCGTTCGTTTCTCCAGAACGATGGGACATGACTGGAACGTATCGTGCTTTCTTAGCCAATTCCGTGGTCTCCCAAGCGTCGGTAAGGGTGCCAACCTGATTCGTTTTTATGATAACCGCGTTCCCAGCACAAATTTTTACCCCACGAGTCAACCTCTCCCGATTTGTTACAAACAAGTCATCGCCGCAAATGAGACATTTCTTAACCTTCTTAGTGACTTCTGCAAAGCTCTGATAGTCTTCTTCATGAAAAGGGTCTTCAACGTAAGCGAGGTTATAATTCTCAATGAGGTGCAACACAAAGTCCAGCTGTTCTCCGGGGTCTCTCTTAGTTCGATCACGGGCATACACGTAGCGTCTTTCCTTTTTCCTCCACAGAGTGGAAGCTGCCATATCAAGGCCCGCTCTGCATTCAACTCCCAACTCTTCAGAAACTTCTTCGCATGCCTTCACCACAATTTCCAAGGCTTCTTCACTTTTTATGCTAGGAGCCCAAGCTCCCTCATTCCCCCTTCCACCGGTGAAGGTTGCATCTGCCTTTTTGATGAAAGAACCAACCTTCTGATAAACTAAAACATTGGCTTTCGCCGCCTCTGAAAAGTTGCGTGCCCTAAGTGGGAGAACCAGGAACTCCTGTATGTCCGGCGCCTTACCATACGCGTGTTTTCCTCCACCCAAAACGTTTCCTAGGGGATACGGAAGCTCGTTTGCAAGATAGCCTGCAAGATGTTGAAATAACGGCACACCGTATGAGGTTGCGGCAGCCTCCGCCATGGCCAGGGAAATGGCGAAAGCCGTGTTTCCTCCAATGTTTCTAAAGTCTTTTGTTCCGTCGATTTCATGGAGAAGAAGGTCGATTTCTTCTTGGTCCTCCGCGTTCATGCCGATTAATTCCGGGGCGATGAGTTCCTCCACCTTTTTTATCGCTTGATCTACCCCGCCTTCAGGATACGGAGTTACCTCAGCTTTGCCCCTGCTTGCGCCAGCTGGGGCAGAGGCTCTTCCAAACCCTGCCGCGGTTGCTACGTCAATCTCTAGGGTTTCCTCTCCCCGACTGTTGAAAATCTTTCGCGCCATGATATCTTCGATGACAGTTGACATGTTGACCGCCTGTTAAAATGGTTTAACCTGTTTTCTCCTCCCGATTTTCTCATAGAACCTGAGAATTTCGTCGATAATCTCTACATGGGACAGCAACATGCGGCGACAGCAATAGCGTGTTACCCCCAAACTATCTAGAACTTTCCCCGCGTCTTCTCCCGTCTTTACTCTCCTCGCGAAGTCTTCCCACTTGTCGCCAATAACTTTGCCGCACGTAAAGCAGCGTACTGGTATGATTATTTTAGCTCTGCCTCCCTTCTATCATTCTAATCCTTTTAGATAATAAAGTGTTTTCGAGCATGTCCTTCTACGCGTATCCTCTTTCTTCATTTTAGCTCAAGCTTCTCGATAATTTCTCATGTTAACACAATAATGCACATCTGATGCCTTTTCATCTGTAGCTTTTTTGATCCCTAGCTCTTGCACCGGGACCTCCAAACTTTTTGGCCTCTTTTCGCCTAGGGTCGCTGGCAATCATGGTTCGATCATACTCAATGATGGTCCTTCTAAGGCGTGTGCTCTTCGTCCACTTCAATAGACACTTGGCTATGGCTATCCGTGCGGCTTCAGCCTGCCCCATGAATCCTCCGCCAGACACCTTAACCTTTATGTCAAGTTGCTTCCACACCTCGTCTCCAGCTAGGAAAAGAGGCTCCATGATTTTGTCACGTGCAAGTTTTGGTTCGAAAATCTCCACAGGGATATTATTTACGCGGATTCTCCCTTTTCCAGCTTTGACCATTGCTCTGGCAATGGCGGTTTTTCGTTTTCCGCTGAATACTAAAACCTTTCCAGCCTTTGACATTTTATTCACCTGTTGGCGTCCATCCGATTTCTTGAGCCAATTCCCCGATAGTTATATATGGGCATTTTAGCCTTTCTGCGTTGGCTCCAGGTATTGTTTGGCATTTCTCATCCTTGAGCTCTTGGGGTATGCCAAGGAAAACCTTAAGCCTTTTGTATGCTTGTTGTCCTTTAGGTTTCTTCCGGGGAAGCATGCCGCGTATGGTTCGTCGAACAATCCTGTCCGGTCTCCTAGGGTGGTAGGGTCCTTTTCTTGGGTGACCGACCTCGAGGAATTTTTTAGCTTCCCTAACCTTGCTTAGCCTCTTGCCGGATATAGCAGCCTTTTCGGCGTTTACGATGATAATTGTTTCGCCTTGAAGAAGACGTTTGGCTACGACGCTGGCCATCCGACCGAGAATCAGTCCCTTTGCGTCAATGACCACAGCGTGTTCAGCGACCATCGTCGTCACCCGATGACTTTCACATTGGTGCCCTTTGGGTTTTTCTCCATTAAATCTAGGATGGATAAGCATTTTCCCTTAGCCCTTAAAATCTTTGATCGCGCCTGGTCGGAAAAGGCAAAGGCGGCTACTTTGATGGGGTGGTCGATTTTTCCGGCGCTCAGCACTTTGCCCAGAACGGCTACGGTTTCTCCTTCTTTTGTGTAGCGGTTTAATCGACTGACATTTACGGATATGCGTCTACTTCTTGAACGCGCCAGGCGATCCGCTATGTAACGCCATATCTCCACTTCGCTTTCCCGAGACTTTTTTCTCAAGGATCGGATAAGCTTGACTAGCTCTGGATTGGTTGCCCTAACTTTCTTCACTTTCTCTTCACTTTTAATTGTTTATTGAAGCCCACAATTTTTTTGTCGAGAATTTTAATAGCCTCCAAAATTATTCGCTCAACAGGAAGGGCACCGGTGGATTCTATGTTAAAAATGAAAGCATCTCTGTCCCAAGATATTTCGATGGCGGGCGGATCCCGTGGACAGACATCCACACAATCTTGGCAGAGGATGCATTCGATTTCGTTTTGAGTTTTTATCCCTTCTTTAGTTTTTATGAGAATCTTCTTGGGGCATATCTTTACGCAGTCGCCGCACGCATTGCAGCTTTCCACATCAATTTTGATTCGTGGTAGATACCTGTAGGTGCACATGGAGACGGGCTGCCATTTCGCGTGGTCCTTTCCTTTCCCTAGTCGGGCGTATGCCTCCAATTTTATTTTTTGTTCTGGAGCCAACTTTACGATGGGAATTTTGTCGCTGACCGGTGTGATGTCGGGGTTTTCTGACTGCAAGTCTTTGGAGTAGATTGTTGTTGTGTTCTCTGTGGCTTCTGCTTCTAGCGTCAAGGTTAGGCGGCAGAGGTTGCAGCCGAATTCGCTTTTGCAGGTGCACTCTTCTGGCAGGTTGTAGGAATCTAGGTCTGTTTTTAGGGGGATGAGCCCCATTCTATGGGCGAGAATCTCGTCGTGGAGTATGGAGGAATTTTCTATGATAACCACTTCGTCTATGGCCATGGAAGGAACTTCGGCGAGCATTATTCTGCGCAAGGCGTTCACAAAGGAAACGTCAACTTCCCTGATAATAAACCGCGTGTAATCATCAGATTTTTCAAGGATTTGAACCTCCACTCTAGTCAAGCCTCTTGTGATCACTCACGGACACTGTGCTTTTCATAAGGAGAGAAAGGCATTATTTCAATGTTTCTGCTAAAATTTGAGGAGGTTAGACTCTTCGTCCTCTTCGTCCCCCCTTTCTCCTCGTTCCGTCGTGGGGGACTGGCGTTACCTCTTCGATGCGGCCTATGCGGAATCCTGCCCTCGCTAGGGCTCGTATGGCGGCTTGGGCTCCTGGCCCCGGCGTCCTGGCGTCTGATCCTCCGGGTGCTCGAACCTTTATGTGTATGGCTGTTATTCCCTTGTCTCTGGCGATGGAAGCAGCGTGGGATGCGGCTCGCATGGCAGCGTACGCTGATGATTCTAGGCGATCTGCCTTGACGTGCATGCCTCCGGAACTTCTGGCTACGGTTTCGGCGCCTGATATGTCGGTGAAATGTATAACTGTGTTGTTATAGGAGCTGTAAACGTGGACAACAGCCCATCTTTCAGCCTTCTTGCTCAAGATTTTGCCTCCTCAGCCTCTGATTTTGCCTCAGCTGCAACGCCTACTGATTCTCGCAGAGGATGATTAGGATTTGATAGAGGACTGGTTGGGGCATAGCTTATCTTAGCCTCTTCGTCTCTCAGAACCAGGTAGCTTGGAGAGGAAACTCGTCTTCCTTCAATGGCAACGTGCCCATGCGTGATCAGTTGACGAGCTTGATATATAGATTTGGCTAAGCCCTTTCGAAACACGAGCGTTTGAAGTCTACGTTCAAGTATGTCTCCTAAAGACAGATCTAAAACATCATCCAGCGCGGCTGTCTCAGGCAGAATTCCGAGGCGGTGAAGCCTGTCTAAAAGCTGTTTTTGCGGTTTTCTTCGCTCCTCAGCGGGCATTCCTAGAAGTGATCGAGCTGTTCCCCGAAACTTCGAAAGCATGGTTCTGTGGCGCCACATTTCCCTTTTATTTCTCAGTCCATACTGGCCAAGCAGTTTAAGTTCGGCCTCCAGCGTGTCAGTTCGCCAAGGAAACCTTGGTGTTTCATATTTTTTCCGTTGTTTTTTAGGATCTCCCATTATGGTGCCCGCACCCGCTTTTTCTTAACACCCATGGCCTTTCCTTTTCTGCCCGTTGTTCTAGTTCGCTGTCCCCGCACCTTTAATCCATGAGCGTGACGAAAGCCTCTCCATGATCTCATTCCTTTCATCTGATCTATGTCGGTTTTTGTTTGAAGAACCAAGTCAGAACCCGTGAGATGAATATCCTTGCCAGTTTCCCTGTCCTTTTGACGATCTAGAAGCCATTCTGGTATGCCATGCTTCGCTGGTTTTTCGATGACATCCTCGATTTTTTTAACGTCAATGTCGGAGAGAAAGCCTAGGCGAGTTTCCGGATTGATGCCTGCTTTTTTTAGGATTACGTTGGCCAGCCCTATTCCCACCCCCTTAATGTTCATTAGAGCATAAGCTACCTTTTGGGTGCCGTCTAGGTCAGCGCCTGCAACTCGAATGATATGTCGAAACTCCTTGGGCATATTAAACTTCCACATCTTTTATAGGCTAACTACGGAAGTGATTTGCATTTTATTTAAACTTTCCTTCATTTACATCACTCCTTTAGGCAACAACAAAACTTTAGTATCCATCTGGCTTTAGTTGTGCAAGGTTGGTTGTTACCATGAAAGTGGTCAACAGCGTGTTAGAATTAATCGGGGACACCCCGATGGTAAGGTTGAATAGGGTAACGATAGGGGTCGAAGCATCCATATTTGCAAAACTAGAATTTCTCAATCCAAGCGGAAGCATAAAAGACAGGATCGCGCTAAAAATGATAGAGAAAGCGGAAAAAGCAGGTCTCCTTAAACCAGGCTTCACCATAGTTGAACCTTCAAGTGGCAACACCGGCATAGCTTTCTCTCTTGTGGCAGCCATAAAGGGATACAAAATGACCGCTGTTATGCCTAAGGTTATGAGTATGGAAAGGAGAAAAATCATCAAGACCTACGGAGCAGATGTCCTTCTAACCCCTTCAAAAGAGTTCGTGGAAGGTTCTATTAAAAAAGCTGAAGAGCTTGCCGAGAAACCTGGAGTATATCTTCCCAACCAGTTCACAAACTCTGAAAACGTAGCCACCCACAGGGAAACCACCGCCAAGGAAATATGGGAGCAAACTGGTGGAAAGGTCGACGCCTTTGTGGCTGGAGTGGGTACTGGAGGCACCTTAATCGGAGTTGCCGAAGGACTTAGGGAAAAGAAGCCTTCTGTAAAAATAGTTGCTGTTGAGCCAGCTGAATCGCCAGTTTTATCAGGAGGGAGACCAGGCTTCCATCGAATAGATGGAATTGGTGACGGTTTCATATCGGAGATTTTGAAGCGGGGAAGACGCCTGATCGATGAAGTTATAACGGTTAGGGATGAAGACGCCATAAAAATGGCGCGTCGACTAATCGTGGAGGAAGGGCTGTTTGTCGGCATCTCATCCGGCGCAAACGTGTATGCTTCCATAAAGGTGGCCAATGAGCTTGGGAAAGAAAAAACGGTGGTCACCGTTTTACCGGACAATGCCTATCGATATTTTAGCACAGACCTCTTCAGAGACCTTTAGCGTAGAAGAATTAAAATGATGGCATTCGCTTTTTGATGTTAACTAAGCATTAAAATATCGGAGCGCGGGTTGTCATGTCTACTGAAACCTTTTCAATCCATCATCCCAGCATCAGACTTGAAATCAAGCTTGAAGAAGTGGAGAAGTTACACATCCATGAGGAGGTCATACCAGACATCCTTCGCAAACTCACTGAGGAGATCAGGGCAGACGGCTATCTTAAGCATCCTGTGATTGTGGACTTGGAAACACTTGTCGTCCTCGACGGGATGCATAGACTTGCTGCCATCGAAAATCTCGGATGCCGCTTCATACCAGTCTGTCTGGTCGATTATGACAACCCACACATACTGGTTGGTCGCTGGTGCAGAGTAGTAAATCACTCGTCAGATTTTGAAAAACTGGTAGGGGCGGTTAGGGAAATAGGTTTCACCATCGAAGAATGTCAGAGGGAAACCGCCCGTAAACTGGTTAGCGAGCGGAAAGCGGCGATTTCAATAGTGTCCCGCTCAAAGTGTTTCGCGGTATATGGGCCCCAAGAGATTAAGGAAATCTACGACGCGATAAAGCAGGTAGAACTCAAACTCAAGTCTGTGGGCTACTCAATAGGGTACGACACGGACAAAGACGCCCTAGACAAAGTGTCTTCAGGCAAGGCTCTCTCAATGTTTATGGTGCCTAACGTCTCGAAAAGGGATGTCGTAACAGTAGCCTTGAGGGGAGAAGTTTTCGCTCACAAGACGACACGCCATGTAATTCCTGTACGCCCGCTCTTCGTGAATGTTCCCCTTGAATGGTTGTACGGCAGATTAAGCCTCAAGAAAGCCAACGAAACCCTTGTAAGGTATCTGTCCAAAAAAGAGGTTATACGGCTTCCTCCAGGGCAGGTCTTAGACCGCCGCTACGAGGAGGAGCTTTACGTCTTTAAGTAAATTGTACCTTCCATGGTCCCGCAACTCCATTCGACGCGAAGCGTTTTACTAGAATTATTTAAGTTGGAGGCCCACCCGACGTCCACTCTGGAACTCGGGCCTTCGGAATCGAATCGGCTCGTGGAATGTAAGGCTTGATGTCGATTATTGGAGAATTTTGGAGGGCATCGAGTCCCCTTACGGTTAGAGTACATTCCTCTATTTTCACAAGTTCCGTAACGCATAATCCAACCGGGTTTGGCCGACTTGGGCTTCTAGAGGCGAATACACCGACCTGCGGCGCCTCAGGATGCCTTCTTGGGATAACTTTGAGGGTGCGCCGTTCATTTTCATTATCTCGTAGATGGAACCAGTAGAGGATGATGATGTGGGAAAAGTCGTTGAGGCGTTGTAGTCCTGGGCAGAATTCTGGAAAGATTCTCACCTTCGACAAGTCGTCAGCTTCCTCAACTACGCCAATAAACTTGATTTCACCTTCTTTAATCATGGGGCCTCTCCGTCTATATAATAGTGAACAAGTTGAAAAATGAGTTGTGCTCACAATACCGAGATTTGCAAAAGTTGAACATACAAAACTGATAAAAACCCGTCCCACTTCTTACTCTTCCTTATGCATAAACCGCTATTTTCAGTGATAACAACAGGAAAAGGTGAAAGGGACAGAAAGACCCTTGAAGAGACGTTCCATAACTGGGAAGTCGCCAAACGGATTTTTGAAGAAAAGAGGAGAATAAACAAAGCAATTGAATTCATAATCGTTGACGCCGGGGAGAATGCGGAATTCCCAGAAATTGAGGATTCAATCGTGATTTCCCCAGAGGAATATGAGGAATATAGGAAAGAACTCTGGCACCACGGGATCATCAAGTATTTATGGTGGGATTCTCCTGCGATAGGGAGAAATCTGGGTTTTAGGTATGCAAGTGGAAGAATAGTCGTTTTTCACGACATTGATTCTCTTTTTTCCACGGGAACCGAATTTGATGATGCCTACATATTTTCTGAACTGGATAAATATGACAACTATTTTGAGGTGATGTACTACACTTTTGAAAGGAAAGACGTTGTTGCCGCCGTCCCCTCTTTGAGACCCAGAGATTACATTAACTTGGGGAGAAGATTTGGAATTATGGGACTAAACCTCGTAACTCGCCTTTCCCTGAAATTTCCCACTATTAAAGTAGGTGGCATTCCGGTGGTTGGAGCAAGCGTTCCAGGATGCAGCATAGCCTTGTTGTACGATGTTGCCTTGAAAATGTGTAGGAACGGCATTGGACCCTACGATCCTGAGTTGGGAGTCGCTGAGGATCACAAAATTTCTAGGTTGACGGCGATCCATGGAAGGATCTCTTATGAGAAGAGGGCAGGGGTATTCACGAGAACCGGGAACAGAGTAAGTGATGGCTTTGACATTTTAAAATCTTTGGGCTATGCGGTGAAGGGACTGGCCTATTACATGTTCCCCGATCTTTTCAAGTACCAAAGACACTCCTTAACGATCTGAAATCTTAAGATCGTATGTTACTGAATATGCCATAGATAAGAAACGGGTGATGACAAACCAGCCCGTTGAAAAGCCAGAACTCTGCCCTAAATACTTCATAATTTAAGCCCCAAATGCGCGCGCACAGAATTCTCCTAAGATGCAAAGAGGGGGGGTCAAATCCGAGGCTGGTCAGAATATACTGCTTGAACATTTCTAACGGCGAAATACTTTGGACTAGAAGCATTGGAGCAGATGATGTTGTTCTGGCAGTTGGTCATGGAGCGCTGGAAGTTTCAACAGAAATGAGACAACTACTATTGTTGGAATAATAAAAGGTTACCAGCAAAAGTCTTTATTGTTTAACAGGATTATTAAGAAGTTAACAGAGCAGAAGGAGAGATGTGGTGTTAAATGTCTATGAAATTATCTGCAGGTAAAGAAATACCTATAGAAATGTATAAAGCGAGGATGGTTCAAAAAATTTGGTTGACGCCTGTGGAAGTGCGGCTTAAAGCTATAGAAGAGGCAGGTTACAATACATTCCTGCTCAAAACCAAGGACATATTTCTCGACATGCTTACTGACAGTGGCGTAAACGCTATGAGTGATAACCAATTCGCTGGTATGATAAAAGCCGATGATGCTTATGCTGGTAGTATGACTTTTTATGAATTTGCTGAGGCAGTAGAAGACGTTTTAGGGTACAAATACGTAATGAATGTTCACCAAGGAAGGGCAGCAGAGCATCTAATAACAAAAGTATTCGCCAAATCAGGTGACGTTATCCCTACAAACTACCATTTTACCACCACTAAAGCGCATATTGAACTCGTAGGGGCAGTATGCTTGGAAATTTACACAGACGAAGCGCTGAAGACCGAAAGCACTTACCCCTTCAAAGGAAATATGGATCCGCAAAAGTTGAGGGATACCATTAAAAAATATGGCAAAGACAAGATACCTTTTGTTCGGATGGAGGCGACAACTAATCTGCTCGGTGGACAACCTTTTTCCATGGAAAATTTGGAGGAAATTACGCAGATTTGCAATGAATACGACATTCCTCTGGTATTAGATGGAAGTCTAATTTGTGAAAATGCTTACCTTATAAAACAGAGACAAAAAGGGTACGAAAATAAAACCGTTGCAGAAATAGTTAAAGAGATGTGTAGACTTGCGGACTTATTCTATATGAGCGGAAGGAAAAATACATGCGTTAGAGGTGGTTTCATAGCAACAAATAATGAAGAGCTCTTTGAAAAGATAAAACCATGGCTTCCAGTGTATGAAGGCTTCTTTACATATGGTGGCATGTCTATGAGAGAAATTGGTGCTATGGCGGTCGGAGTAAGAGAAATGGTTGACCCTGATGTTGCAGGTTGTGCAATAGGGCAGATAAAATATTTTGTTAAGAGACTTGTTGAAACAGGAATTCCGGTGGTTACGCCACCAGGTGGATTAGCTTGTCATTTAGATGCAAAGAAGTTTTTGCCACATGTTCCTCAAGCACAATATCCGGCAGGAGCCCTGACAGCCGCACTTTACATAGCATCAGGGATAAGGAGTATGGAAAGAGGAACCATGTCAATGGATAGAGATAAGGAAGGAAATGAGGTCCTTTCTGATTTAGAACTCACAAGGATTGCGATCCCAAGGAGAGTTTATACAATGTCACATATTGAATATGCAGTTGACAGAATAAATTGGCTATACAAGCACAGAGATTTAATAAAAGGGTTAAGATTTGTATATGAACCACCTGTACTCAGGTTTTTCCTTGGAAAGTTGGAAGCTATAGATAATTGGGGAAGAAGCCTATGTGAAGCATTCGAAAAAGAGTTAGGCCCTTACTGAACTCTTGCCTTAGTTGACTTATGCAACCTCCATACAAAAAAGGGTGAAGCAAAGTAAGTCGGTGATAATATTAATTGTCGGCGACGCCAGTAAAGGAAAAAGCTATGCTGAAATGAAACTATGCGAAAGCCTGGTAGCTTCAACACTTCAAGAATTTTGAGTAGCTACCACGACTTCTTAGAAAAAATGATCAAACTTAGGTTGGGGCAGTTCATTCAACTGGACGAGCGCGCGCAAAAGACCTTTTCGTAACAGAATCTGTTTTACATAAGCCATCTAGGCTTTCCTTCAAGATATTCTGTTAGAAATTTCGCGAACTCGCGGCTAGACGAATACAGCACCAAGACTTCCTCGTTCACCAAAACTTCCACCGAGTTGGCGACAGTTTTAGAAATCAATTCGGCTACGCCAACACGCCTTCCACCGTCTCCCAATTTTTCAATCAGCAAATCCACCATGTCCGTGTGTTTCCTTTTTATTTCAACCACCCAACGTCCTGCTTCTATGCGCGGTCCGGAAATCGTGTGCGCTGCTTCGAGGTGTTTTCGCAAAAACTTCCCACACTCAACCCTCTTCCTAAGGGGCGGCCCTAAATGCTTTTTTATGGACGGAAGGAAGCGCCCCTCAACCTCAAAAATAAACATGTTAAGGTTTTCTTCGTCGCTCCAGACACAGTCGCGCACGACAACAAAGTCGTGTTGCTGAAGCATTTTCCGCAGCGACCTCTGGGACTTGTAAAGCTGACCCCACAGAACATCTGGCACCGCCTTAACTTTTCCAAATTTCACAAACACAATGGTTGATCCGCGGGTTTTTATGGCTTGAACAAGGCTTTCGGCGTCGAGGGCTCGTATCTCCCGAGGGTAGAAAAATTTTGGGTGCGGAGTTTTGAGAAACTCTCTGGCTGCAACAATAAGTTCATCTAGCTTTTCCTTTCTAACAGCCGCAGCAGCATTTCTCCCCTTGTCGATGGGGTCCACCATAACCAGTGGCTCTTCAAAAATCTTCTCCGCCTCTTTCTCTCTTCCCTTGTAATATCCCTCGTAATCGATGACCCACCTTTCTTTCCAGTTCGCGACTGACATCAGAGCTTTGATGAACGATCCGTAGTTGAGGACGAGGAGCTCGCAGAGGTATCCGCTGAAGCCTCCAATCTTTATTTCAGCTCCATAAACGCCGATGCCCTTCATAAACCTTTTCAGAAGCCTAACCTCCCCGCACTTTCGCTCGTCCAGCAGAGGCTTCACGTAATCAGTGTGGAAGGGCGTCCTATCCGTGGCGCTAATCCATTCGCCGCGCTTCACCCGATAACATGGAACAATGTTCACTCGCACGTTGTCAATTACGGCCTCCAGATAGGGATGCTCCGCAAACCTTTCAACCTGCTTGAAACCCTTAGTAGCATTTCTAGCTATTTCCAGGCAAATGGTTCCGAAAGCCTCGCGGGGCATTGCGGTCAGCACACGCATAAAAATGTCGATGTCCGGCTCCTCGCTGAGCCAGGTATCCTTCGCAACAGAACCCTCCACCCTAACCTCAGCCTCCACTTCAGCTTCCTTCGCTGCCGTAGCCACTTTTTTTGTTAACTCCTCAGCTAACGCGAGAATACGCTTTCTTTTTTCTTGACTCGGAGTGACTTTTTTCAAAACGTCAGCACAAATCTCTTCAAGGACTGAATTCATAAGCATCACTGGGAATTTTTTATAGCGGTTCTAGCCGCCGCGAACCTCTCTTAAGGTTGTATAAATGGGGCCTTTTGGTGCCAAAACGCTTTTTTTAAGCCTCAAATAGTCAGCCTTAATTATGCCAAACTCGTAATCCGCCAAGTCCTTGACGCATTTGATGAGCTCGGCTTTGTGTCTTCCCGTTCTTACGCGAGCTATCGTTAGATGGGGGCTGAATCCCTTGCGGTCTGGCTTGAAGCCAAGCCTTCTGAGGCGAGGCTCTAATTGGTTAAAGACGTTCATAAGTTCGTCAGCGCCCTTTTGGATTCCCGTCCAAACAACGCGGGCATATTTTAAACTGGGAAAGGCGCCTAAGCCTTTTAGCTCTATTTCAAAAGGAGTGAAGGAAATTTTCTTCATTTCTTCGTGAATGGAGTCAACCATGGGCGGGGATATGTTTCCTAGGAACCTCATGGTTACGTGGATGTTTTGAGGCTTAACCAGTTTCAAATTTGCACCCGTGTTGATGAGCATGTTTTGTGCCTCTGACAGTCGTTTAAGCACCAGTTCACTGTCAATGTCAAAAGCAATAAAACTTCTAATGGTCTCAGACATGACAAGCCCTCTTGCCTATTTCTCGTAAATCTATTTAATTTATTCTCCATACACATCATCTATAATAACTTTCAACCCAAGCGTTATAGGACAGGGAACCCAGTGGATAAAGATGACGCTGCAATGAAAGAAAGAATCGTCATCGGTGTAGCTGGAATGCCTGGCGCCGGAAAGGCTACGATTAGAGAGATAGTTCAGCAAATGGGCTACCCAGCCGTGATAATGGGAGACGAGATCAGAGAAGAAGCTAAGCGAAGGAAATTGAAGCCTACGCTGGAAAATTTGGGCATGATTATGCTCAAACTTAGAGAGGAAGAGGGTCCAGCTGCTGTAGCCAAGCGATGCATTCCAAAAATGGAGAAAGCAAAGGGGAAAGTAGTCGTTGTCGAGGGCATCCGAAGCCTGCATGAGGTAGAAGAATTCAAGAGAAGGTTTCCAAATTTTACCTTCATTGCCATTCACGCATCGCCTGAGACGAGATTTCGACGCCTATTTCAAAGGAGGCGAAGCGATGATCCCGAGGGCTGGGGGGCCTTCATGGAACGAGACTTGCGGGAGCTCGGTGTTGGCCTTGGATCAGTTATCGCAACTGCCGATCACATGATCGTGAACGAAGGGACAAAGGCTCAATTGAAAAGGAAAACTCGTGAAGTCTTGAAGGAGGTGCTAGGGAAGTGGATGAAATAGACGTTCACGTAGAGGTCGAGGTCAATCCTACCGAGGACCATGAAAAGGTGAGGAGGGCTGTGGAAAACGTCTTTGGAAGCGTGGAGTCTGAAGTTAAACGCCACGGGCGGGGAAGCCTGCTTATAGCGAAGACCAAGGGCATTGACGGGCTCACTAAGCTCTACAATTTGCTGCGCAGAGAAAGAATTCGCGACGCCGCTCGAGGCGTGTTATTTGATGGACTAGGCGAGAAGTCCATAGTTTTCTACCTGAACAAACAAGTAGCTTATGCAGGACACATTTCATTTTCAAAAGCAGTGGCAGAATCGCCTTTAGGACCCATCAGAGTTCAAATCCGTTGCGATAACCCACGAGAACTTATTGAGTGGCTTGCTCCAAAAACAACCTAACAGGTGTGGTAGGAAGATGAATGAAAAGACGAAGATTAGATTGTTTCTCCTATTCTTCTGTGCATTGACATTTTTTCTAACGATCATCAGCTTGACAAACGTTTACATCAAAGAGTTCATAGTCTTCTATTGTCTTTTCGCATATTATTTCGTAGTTATGTTTTGGGAAGAAACTAAAGAGTAACAACAGAGAAAACCTTCTAAAAACTCCACAAGTTAGCCTGTTCAACTTCGCTCTATCGCAATCTATCAAAACCTATTTTTACTCCCCTTCGCAAATCTATTTCTTTCCCTCATAAATAGCAAGGTTGAGCCAGAATGTTAAAGACTAAAAGTTATACATCTTCACTTGGGAAACCCCAGATTGGTTTATCCATGCTCTTCTGTCTTGGGGAGTCCTTTCCTTCTCTCCTGAAACACCTTCAGAAGGTCGACGTGCGTCATGTGGAGATTGTTGACGAGGGCTCGCACACGCTTAACAGCAGGCGGGTGAAAGCCTTGAAAAGGGTGGCTCAGTCGAAGGATTTAGACCTAGCGGTTCACGCGCCCTTCGCGGGTATCAACATAGCGCTTCCAAGTCCAGTTTTGCGGCGGGCTGTTTTGAAGCGACTGAAAAAATCCATTTTTTACGCGGGGCAACTCGATTGTCGATTGTGGTTGTTTCACCCAGGCCTACAAACTGGTGTCAGCCATTTTTATCCGGGATTAGATTGGCAACTGAACCTGGACTCTGTAAGAGCCCTGTCGAAGATTGGCAGAAAAGAGGGTGTTGAAATCGCGATTGAAAACGTTCCTGAGCCCTATCCCTTTATCATGAAGAGCGTGCAAGACTTTTCCCGTTTCTACGACGAACTTAACGACGACATAGGATTGGTTCTTGATGTGGCACACGCAAACTTGAACCGCCAAATTCAAGATTTCATTAGGCAGTTCTCTGAAAAAATCGTTCATATGCATGTGAGCGACAACGATGGAGCCCACGATTTGCATCTTGGAATAGGATATGGAACTATTGACTGGGAGAGTGTTGCAAAGGCGGTTAAGGAAGTCAAGTATAGCAACGTCATTATGCTGGAATCCATAGAATACGTGGAAGAAAGCCTTCAAACTCTACGAAAACTTTTCACCTAAGCCTCCGAGAAAGGAAGGTCTATCTTCATGAAGTCTTCGGCTACGTCCACGCGAGGAAAAATCTTCCTTGCTTGCTCTAGCAGTAGAGTTGGGTCCTTGTATCGCGCGCTAATATGCGTTAGAACCAGCCATTTTACTCTCGCTTTCTTCGCGGTCTCTGCGGCTTGCCTTGGCGTTGAGTGCCCGTCTTCATGTGCCCTCTCCCACAATTGGTCATCGAAGGTGGCGTCGTGGATCAGTAAGTCTGTGTTTTGGGCAAATTCAATGAGAGTCTTTGACGGCCTCGTGTCTCCTGTATAAACGATCTTCCTTCCAGGACGAGGAGGACCCAAAACTTCTTCCGGTCTCACGACTCGTCCGTCCGGAAGCTTAACCGCTGAACCATGTTGAAGCTTTGACCATAATGGTCCCTCGGGAACTCCGAGAGACTTCGCCATATCTGCATGAAACTTTCCGGGTCGAGGCTTTTCTATCAGTGCGTAGGCTAGGCTAGGGGTCACGTGATCAGCCCAAGTCGTGTGCACTTCGTATTCTTTTTCCTCGCATACGGCACCGGAGTTTTTTATTTCAGAGACTTCGATGGGAAAGGTGAGGGTGAACTGAACAGTTTGCCTTATTGCGTCTACAAATGCCTTGATTCCCGATGGTCCATAAACATCCAATTTCCTATCTCTATCCAGTAAGGACATGGTTTGAAAAAGCCCAGGCAAACCAAGCATGTGGTCTCCGTGCATGTGGGTGACGAAAACCTTTGTTTTTCTGTGAAAGCCTACGCCCGCCTGAATCATCTGCCTCTGGACGCCTTCGCCACAGTCGAAGAGGATGAGTTCACCCTTCCTTCGAATTGCGATAGCTGGCAAACCCCTCTGGGGCGTCGGGATGCTTCCAGCGGTTCCAAGAAATATCACACGTAACTCTGTCAACCTTTAGCACGCTCATATAAAGTATACTATGTTTAGTTTTATTGGTACCTCTCCAGATTCGTTACTTTTATTAGAAATGGCATACCTTGATTCGTCTCAACTATACATAAGGATAGAGGGCGAGAAGAAGAAAAGGAACCTCCAAGAGGGAACGAACAGTGAATTCCGCATCATTGGATTTAGTTTTCAACCCGAAAACGGTGGCCCTCATCGGCGCTTCAGAAAACGAATTCAAATCCGGAGGAATGTTTCTGAAGAGCTTTATCGACTGTGGATTGAAAAGCGAGTTGTTCTTGGTTAATCCAAGGGGTGGAGAAATTCGAGGCCTTAAGGCACATCCAAGCGTGTTAGACACTCCAAAAGAAATCGATTTGGCCATAATCACGATACCCTCTTCAGCTACACCGAAAGCCGTTGAAGATTGCTCCAAGAAAGGGGCTAAATTCATTGTGGTTCACGCCGCTGGATTCGGAGAAATGGGGGATAAAGGTAAAGAGCTGGAGGAAGAGATGACAAAAACTGCCAGAAAGAGCGGATCGCGCATCATCGGCCCAAACTGCATGGGTATATACTGCCCAGAAGCAGGAATTAACACGGTTGTCCCCTACATTGGAGGATTAACTGAAGAGAGTGGAGACGTTGCCTTGGTCGGCCAAAGCGGTTGGGTCTGTGAATTCATCATGCTCATAGGTTATGAGCGGGGACTTCGCTTCAGCAAAGTTGTAAGCATAGGAAATCAATCCGACCTAACATTCGTTGACTTCCTCGAATACCTCGGCTCAGACCCCAAGACGAGCATTATTTCCGCGTACCTTGAAGGAGTGAAAAGGGGCCAAGAACTCATTGACGTGGCAAAGAAAGTTTCAAAGCGTAAACCCATCATAATCTGGAAAGCCGGAACGACAAAAGCTGGAACAAAAGCCATAACATCCCATACTGGTTCATTGGCAGGCGACCACCTAATTCACGAAGCAGCCTTTAAGCAAGCAGGAATAATCATGGCGCAAGGGGCTGAGGAACTGCTGGACCTACTAATAGCTTTCAAGTCTCCATACTTACCGAACGGAAACAAAGTTGGAATAATAGTGGGAGCCGGAGGCGCCGGCGTTGCGGCTGCAGACGCCTGCGAAAACCTCGGCCTCGAAGTTGCAAATTTGCCGGAGGATATCCAGTTAGAGCTAAAAGACCTTTTGAGGGGAGTAATTCCACCCTTCTCAGGGGTTTCTAACCCGGTTGATCTGGTCTGGCTTCCTCTAGGGCAAGCGCCTAGTATTCATCCGCAAATGATTGAAATCATGTCTAAGGCTGTTGACGCCTTCATGATCTTTGCCTACGAACCATATGGCCAAAATTATCTTTCAGTACTAACAAAGGTTAGGGAGAAGGTTAAGAAACCAATCGTCTGTGTGCCGCCTCACCCAACCAAGGGATTAGACATTACGCCTTGGACAAAAATGGGACTACCTGTTTACCCAACGCCTGAAAGAGCGGTGAAAGCCCTTTCAGCCCTAACTCAACGTCGCCGTTTCCTTGAAAAAGTTAAAAAATAGTTTCAGGCTCTCTCGAAGACGGCTATTTCTCTTGTTAGGCTTCTGTGCACATACACAAAATGAGACTCTAAATGCTTAAAACCTAACTCTTTACCGATCTTGCCAATTCTTATGGATTTAGGGGACGCCATGCAGATTCTTCTCCCCCTAGGAAGCATGTCATTAACCGCTGACAAAAAGTCTTCGACTATCTGTCGGGTGCCCCGTCCAAGCGTTGTTGCCGATCTACCATAAGGAGGATCCGTAACTATGCAGTCAACCTTGGCCACTGGAGGATGGCGAGCGTCCGCAACAGCTATTCCCTCTGGTTTCGCATCATAATGTAGCAGGTTTTGTAGACTTCCCCTCACCATGCGCGGTTGCACGTCAAACCCTATTACTCGGCCCCCTATAAGCCAAGCCTCCACAAGTATGCTGGCTGTCCCACAGAAGGGGTCCAACACTAGGTCACCTGCCTTGGGTTGAGCTAAGTTCACCATGCACCTCGCCAGTTTCGCTGGCATGGCGGTTGGATGGAAAAAGGGTCGTTTCCGAGGTCTCCTTTCAACAAAGGGCTTCGGCGAGATTTCAGCCATCTTCAATCCGAAGAGGAATCGGTTATCCGTTAGGACGCCGAAGAAAGTCTTTTGAGGCGTCATCAAGTTCACTTTCGTCTTATTAACCTTGTTTAGAACTAGCTCCCCAAGCTTGCGTTCCAGTTCGACACCGATAAGGTGAGGAGTAGCACCCCTTATCCTTTTTACTCGAACAGCGAAACTCTCGCCTTGTTCAATAAAGCCTTCCAGAGACGCCGAACGCATGTTCTCTAGGATTTCATTGAGGACGGCGTCGCAGCTGAACAGCTCTAAACAGCAAACTCGCGTCATGGCCGACCTGGAGCTAACGGATTTTAGGCTATCAACACTAGACTCAACACGTAGAACTTGAGTCAATGTCTCCAAGATTCGATATTTATGGCCCTCAGCCTCTAGAATGGACTTCAGTTCTGAAAAGGGTAGAGTCGGGTGTTCGCCTGACAGAAGAAAGAAAAGCTTAGCCACCCTTTAGACTCCTCTTTCGGCCAGGGCTTCCGCAATTAATGGAGCAACCGAAACTGCACTTACGGGGCTGGGAACGCAGTCGGTGCCAACGATTCCTTCGGCTCCGCTTCGCATGATCTTCTTTTGAGCTTCTCCAACGAGAAGTGGGTGGGCGCAAGCGGCGTACACTTTCCTCGCCCCTCGTTCCTTCAACATCTTTACGGCGGCGGCTATGGTTCCTCCGGTGCTGATGATGTCGTCGAAAACTATAACGTCTCGTCCTTTTATGTCAAGTCTTTTCTCTTCCACGCGGATTTCCCCTGTCAAACGATCCCTTTCCTTCCGTAGCCAACCGCATCCCCCGTTAAGAACCTTGTCGGCTTCCTTCGCCAGCTCTAATGCTCCTCGATCTGGAGCCAGTGAAAAAGCTCCGGTTAATCCCTTTTTCTTGAAATGTTCTGCCAGCAAGGTCATGGCTGACAGGTTTTCCGCTGGAACATTGAATTTCTTTAAAGCCCTCTCTTCATGAACGTTCACGGTTAAGAATCGGTCAATCCCTGATGCTTCGATAAGTTTGATGAAGGTTTCGATGCTTATTGCCTCGCCTGGCAAAAAACGCTTGTCTTGTCTGGCATAAGCCAAGTACGGGACGACGGCTATCACCTTCTCGGCACCTAAGTCCTTTGCGGCGTCAACCATCAGAAAAAGTTGCATGATGCGCACGTCTTGTGGTGGTCCGGTGGTCTGAACGATCACTACCTCTTCGTCTTCGATATCATCCTTAAGCCGAATATACGACTCTCCGTCGGGAAAGGTCTTGAAAATGACGGAAACAATCCTTAATTTCAGCATGTCAGCGACTTTTCGACCTAGATCTTGAGACGCTGGACCTGGAATCACTATCACGGTTTTTCCCTTTTCCGGTACTCTTCTATCAGTTCTTTAGCTCTGTCCAATCTCACTTTGCGCTCTTCAACCATCTTTTCAACTACCAGATCAATCAAGTCTCCGGAGGCTCCAGCCGTGATCGCAATGTTTCGGGCGTGCAGGGACATGTGTCCCCTCTGGATGCCTTCATAAGCCAGTGCCCTCAACGCACCAAGGTTTTGAGCCAAACCCACGGCAGCCATCACTTCCCCAAGTTCGTTGGCTGTTTTTACACCCAGAATCTTCAACGCTACCTTAGCCACCGGATGCACCTTTGTGGCTCCGCCTATGATTCCCACGGCCATGGGCAGTTCAATTGAGCCAGCGAGGTCTCCGTCCTTGTTTTTCTCCCAAACCGTTAGAGGGCCGTAACGGCCTGATCTTGCGGCGTAGGCGTGGGCTCCTGCTTCTACGGCTCGGTGGTCGTTGCCCGTGGCTATTACGACTCCGATTATGCCGTTGAGTATGCCCTTATTGTGGGTTGCGGCTCTGTAGGGGTCGGCGGCGGCGAAGTTGTACGCCTCCACGATTCCGTTGACTACTTCTTCTCCGCCAATCTCTTCCTTTGCTATAACTGTCCAGGCTCTGGCTAACCGTTTTGTGGCTAGGTTGGAGATTATTCTCATGTAAACTTTGCCGTGGGTTATTCTCTCAATCATGGGGGCAACCGCCTCAGCCATGGTGTTCACAGCGTTGGCGCCCATGGCGTCTCTGCAGTCAACGTGAAGCTCGGTGATGACCATTGGTCCACTGTTGGTCTCTATCACCTTTACATCCAAGTCTTTGGCGCCTCCCCCAACCGAAACCAGCACGGGGTCCTGCTCGTTGGCTTTCTTTAGAATCTCGCTTTTTGCTGCCAAGATTGCCATTTTTGCTTTGTAGGGGTTTTCTATGCCCACGGCTTGTATTTGTCCGATCATGATGGGTTCGGTGCTGCTTGTAAAAAACCCTCCCTTTGACCTGGCCATCTTTGCAGCGTAGCTGGCTGCAGCAACCACGGATGGCTCTTCGATTGCCATAGGTATCAGATAATCCCCTCCGTTGATCAGAAAATTCACCGCAATTCCTAGAGGAATAGGGATGGCTCCAACAACGTTTTCTATCATTCGGTCGGCTAGTTCCAGCGGTAAGGAGCCGGTGGACTGGAGAATTTTAACTTCTTCGTCGGTTAGACCAGCAAACTCCTTTACGAATTTCACTCTTTCCTTGGGAGTTAATTTGTAGAAACCTGAAAATTCGGAAGTTTTTCTCATAATGGCACCTCATTATTACTCTTTTTACTAGAGGCTAAATTGCATATGAATTTAACTGCATTGCGGAAAATCGTTATTTCATGGGTCTTTCTACGCAAATCAGATAGAAGATTATGTCTCGCTTAAATGCACCCCATTTTTCAGTCAACTTGCGAACTTCATCTCCTGAAATGTTTTTACCATTAAAGTAGAATTTAGAAACGGTTCTCCTCACGCCCAAGTCATCAGCTGGAATCACATCCTTTCTCTTTAACCCCGTGCATAGAACTAGTTCTGCGGACCACCTTCCTAGCCCCCTAAACCTCTTCAACTCCTCGATTACCTCTTCGTTTGATAATTTCTTTAAACCTTCGGGGTCTAATTTGCCATTTACGACTTTCTCAGCGATTCCCTTGATGTATTCTGATTTTCTCCAACTTAGCCCGCACTGCCTCACTTCTTCAAGACTCGCCTCCGCCAGCGCATTGGCTGTGGGAAAGTCGTAGTAGACTTGTCCATTGACTTTTGCGTTTTCTCCGAACTTGGTGACTAGCCGGTTTGTCATCCAAAAGGAAACTCGCAGCGAGATTTGTTGCTGGAGTATGGTTTTGACGATGCTTTCAAAAACTGTGGCTCCCATGCTTCCAGCCTTTAATCCGTAGAGTTTCTCCTTCACGTCCTTGAGAATTGGGTCTCTTTCCGTGAAAGTATATAGGGCGGTTAAGTCCTCGCTAAACGAAAACATCCAATCCAGCTTCGCCGCTAACTCAGACTTTTTCTGTTCATTCACCGTGGAAAAGCACTTTACTTCGATTTTTGGCTCTTCTACCGTGCCTAAGGACCGCAAAGCAACCGGAATCAACCTACCCGAATTCAGCCTCAATGCTCGCCTCCAAACTCCCCCTTCATAAAGATTTGGCATAGGCTTTTCAAACCCAAAAACAGAGCAACTTAAATCAAAATCGTATGGAGGCTTAGGGTAAACGCAAAAGCGTTCAGATGACGAAGCTCCCTTTTTCATAATAATTAGCAAAAATGTTATCTGTGCCTAATAAGGTAGCGGTTTCTCTAAAGAGAGAACCATCCTGTGGCGCAATTGCGTTTTTAGAAAAAATGTTGTTTTCAACATACTTCTGTTATTAGGATCCAAATAGATTAAGAAATTGTAAGAAAGGTGGTTTTGATGGAGTCGTCTGCGCTAGCTAATCTGCGTTTACGCTTATCCTTCTGATGAGGGTTGGAGGCGTGAAGGTTAGACCTAGCCTCTGGAGGTTTTCTTTTATGGTGAGAGGGTTGCTGAGCAGTTCTTTTATCCCTTCGACATGGGCTGCTCCGACGAACGTGAGTATGTTCGGCTTCCTATCCTCCCTAAGTTTCTCCGAGGTTATCCAAGCCAGCCTCGCCGCCATAATAGTGTTACGTTCGTCGATTAAAACTCGCCAAACCGCTGGCGCCCTCTTGCGAAGCCTTTCCAATTTTCTCCGATAGGTGTTGATAACTTCGTCCTTGAAGCCTTTCTCCCAAAGCCTCGTCATTTCGTCTTCCTGAGAAAAGAAGGGAAGGCTTACCCGGAAAATCCATGTTGGAGTCGTCAACCGTCGTATCCTTTGCCCTATTCCACGTTCGGACATGTCTATGAGCCATATATTTGCGTCCACGTTTCCTAGGGCTTCTGTTGCTCCGATGAACTCGCACTTAGTCGTACAAGTTCCACGTCTGGGGCACGTCCAACAGGCGGCGTTGAGAATTCTGAAGCGTTTCAAGTCCAGTTCGATGGCGAGGTCTGTGGGCTGTAGTCGTTTAACTGTTTGATAGGCATCGTAGAGGCTACGCTTCGTGAAGTGGGCGGTGCCCACTAGACTCACATAGTCATTGTAGTCCACGTCGTAGATTTCAGCTTGCATGGACGCATCCACTTACTCGATTTTTATCGTTTTCTTCTTCTCTTCGCTCACCGTCTTTTTCGTCTTTGGTATAATTACCTCTAGCACGCCGTTCTTGTAGTTGGCAGTTGCCTTTTCGAATTCAACGTGTTTCGTTGGCAAGTCTATGACCTTGTAGAAGTTTTTGGCTTTGACCTCTGCGCGTCCTTCTGTAACGTCGAGCTGAACGTCGTTCTTTTCAACACCTGGAAGCTCCACGTAAAGCTTCACATGGTCTTTGTCTTCGAAGACATCGGCTAATGGTTCACGAACTTCGTCTATAGCCTGCTTTGGAAAAGTCAGCGGTTCGCCGAGTTGGAAGCGTCCGCGGGCAACGTGTCCTTTCACGCCGGGCTTTTCGATGGGCTTGACTTCCCATTCACCCTGGAGCTTCCCGCTTCTTATCGCCTTCTCGATCTCCTCCATCTCTTTGAACATTCTCTCAGAGAGTTTTTTGAAGTAAGAGTCTGTGTCGCGGAAAATCTCGTCAAAGTACGCCACTATTTTTCACCTCCTTACAGTTGTTCCAATTGTTTTAAGACCTGAAGCAAACGCCTCAAAGCGAGGCTGAGCATCAGGAACTCGGCTTGTCCAACCTCCGGGCACTGATATTTGCCGTCATCCGATTTTTTCAAGAGACCGCTATCACACAGCTTTCTTGTGTTTTCCCAAACTATCTTAGGGTTTAAACCAAGGTCTCTCATGAAATCCGTGAAGCCGACCGTTAGGTCTTCATCCTCAAAAAGTCTCGTCATCATTTTAAGCCGAGTCTGATGTGACAAGGTGTCGAAAAGCTTTGAGAATTGATCGAATTCCCTTTCAAAGGAAGCTAGTTCCTGTGCTAGACGTTCTTTTGGCCAGTCTTCCATGGACAAGGGTATTTCGAAAAGGATTTCGTCGTCCTTTGCCAATAACAGTCTTAACTTCATACGCATCCAACCGTTATTCACTTACCAAATGGTAATTAAATAGTAATTACCAAAAGGTAATATTTAAGCCTTACGTCATAACTAGCATGAAAAACATATATCCATCCGTACTAGTACAATAGTATAAAAAAATGCGTGGCGTATATATGAACGTAGAGAAGTTGAACGGTCACAAAATATGTGAGGCTTTAAGTCTTCCCACCAGGGTGCGCATACTCCAGGAACTAATAAAGGTCTACCCAAAGAGATTGACGATCTCCAAACTGCAAGAAATAACGTCGGAGCCACGTATGACGATATGGTTCCACATTAACAAGCTCAGAGAATCGAATCTCGTTGAGTTGGACGGGTCTAGGAGAGGTTTCAGGGCTGCGACAAGGGCTTTAACAATAAGGTTGAACGGTAACGGAATACACTTAGAGGAGACAGAGTGAAATGCTGAAGGAAGCCATGCTTTACGAGCAGTTGCCGGAAAATAACGTGAAATGCAACCTTTGCGGAAGAAGATGCACCATACCAGAAGGGGCTGTGGGATTCTGCTTGGTGAGGAAAAACGAGAAGGGAAAACTTTACTCGCTCGTATACGCAAAGGCTTGCTCCGCCTGCGTAGACCCCATAACTAAGAAGCCTCTTTCACACTTTCATCCCGGCTCGCTAGTCATGTCCATTGCCACAGTGGGATGCAACTTTCGCTGTCGTTTCTGCGACAACTGGGTGATAAGTCAAGAAAAGAAGATTAAAGGACAAGACTTTCCCCCAGAGAAGGTTGTGGAGGCTACTAAAGACAATGGCTGCCAGGGGATAAGCTACACCTACACGGAACCAACCATCTTCTTCGAGTACGCTTACGACACAGCGACACTGGCTCATAAACAAGGGCTCTTCAACACCTTCGTCACGAATGGTTACATGACGCCGGAAGCGGTTCAAACGATAGCGCCGGTTTTGAACGCTGCAACTGTTGATTTCAAGGGCGGAGGCGATCTGGAATTCTACAAGAAGTTTTCAGCGGTTCCCTCAGTCGAACCAATTTATGAATCTCTGAGGGAAATGAAGAAGCATGATATACACGTTGAGGTTACCAACTTGGTGGTCCCGAAGATTGGAGACTCCATAGAGAGAATTCGCGAACTCGCCGCGTGGATAAGGGACAACCTTGGAAAGGACACGCCTTTTCATCTGCTGAGGTTTCATCCAAATTATCAAGTGACAGACATCCCCTCAACTCCGCTGAAAACGCTGGAACAGGCTTGGGAAGCGTCCAGCGAGGCTGGTTTAAACTACGTTTATCTAGGAAATGTTCCGGGACACCGTTACGAAAACACCTATTGTCCGAACTGCCAAGAGCTGTTGATCAAGCGTTTCGGTTTTGAAGTTGAGAAGTGGCACCTAACCAAGGACATGTGCTGTCCAGCTTGCGGACACAAAATTGCCATAAAGGGTCATTTCTATCCAGGCGGTTTCTCCTATCCTTACGCATTAATCTAGGCTTCCTTTAAGGTGAACGAGTATGTGGGCGATCTGGAGACCTGATGCAAGGGCCGTTTTAAGGGACAAAAAGGCTCGAGCAAGTTTGGCCAGATACTTCGATGTTATGGAAAATGACAAGCCAGCCAAGTTCCTGATCGCCAAAAAACTGCCCGCTAACTTCGACAAAGGGGATTCGCTCGCAGAATTGTGGAAGATTCACAACCAACTCACAGAAGAATTTTATCACCTTGAAAAGGAGATCGATTCCCGTCAAAAGCGCCTAGAAGAATTGGATGACCCGAAAAAATCGTATCTTGACTTAAAGATTGAGATAGCGAGTCGCATTCTTGAGAGCTGCCACTTCTGCACCCGAAGGTGCGGTTTCAACAGGCTCGATGGAAAGCTTGGATACTGCAGTTGTGGGACCCAAATCACGGTTTCAACAATGTTTGAGCACATGGGCGAAGAACCCGAGCTGGTTCCCTCCGGAACCATATTCACGCTGGGCTGCACCTTACGGTGTCTCCACTGCCAAAACTGGACCATATCGCAGTGGTACGAGAAAGGAGAAATCTTCTCTCCCGAAGGGTTGGCTAAGTCCGTGGAACGCCTGCGTAAGGGTGGCTGCAGAAACGTCAACCTTGTCGGCGGGGAGCCTACGCCCTGGCTTCAGCAGTGGCTTGAAACCTGCAAACATGTAAATGTTAACGTTCCGGTGGTTTGGAATTCCAACTCCTACTACAGCGAAGAAACAGAAAAGCTTCTCGCCGGGTTCGTGGACGTTTATCTCCTTGACTTCAAGTATGGATCAAACGAGTGTGCTGAAAGGATCTCTGACGCGCCCGGCTACTGGGAAGCCTGCACTCGAAACCATTTATACGGCAAAAAATATGGTGAACTCCTTATTCGCGTCTTAGTCCTACCCGAACACCTCGAGTGCTGTACAAAGACCGTTTTGAACTGGATCGCCAAAAACCTTGGAACATGGGTTCGCACAAACGTGATGTTTCAATATCGGCCCGAGTGGAGGGCCCATGAAATCCCAGAACTGCGAAGGAGACTTACGGGGAGGGAGAGGGAACGAGCTATAGAATTGGCCAAAGAGGCGGGGCTAACCAACTTTATAACGTGAGAGAGATGCTCCCATGTACAAGAAACCTGTTTGCCTTATTGCGACTACCCAAGAAGCAATAAACGTAGAGAAAAGAAATCATTCGAACCGAAAGATATTTTTCACGCTTCCTTATCATATTCTGGAGATAATTAAGAGGAAAAGGTTGATACCATATGCGCTACTGCCCTGAGTGCGGCGGTGAATTACACTACACTTCTGTTACGAAACGCTATGTTTGCAAAAGTTGTGGCCTTTCCCTCACACATCAAGAGCTCATAGAGCTACGTCAAAAACTGAGACCAAGGTTCGAAACCGAGGAGGACCAGCGGCAGAAAGAGAGAAAGGAATATTTGAAGTGGTGGCTCGGCAAGAAAAAGTAGGATAAAGTGATGCATAGCGTTTTAACCATTTGTATAGGTAACGAGCTCTCTTACCAATGCTCATTTTAGGAACGAAGCAGTTATTACTATTACATAATCTTCATTATGAATTGGAATAGCCAAGTTAGGGGATCAAATGGCTCGGTCCGTAGAAATCGTCTGCATCGGAACAGAACTTCTGATAGGCAAGACTTTGAACACGAACGCTCAATGGTTAGCCAAGAGGGTTACATCCCTGGGGTTGAGTGTACGCCGCATCACGAACGTAGGTGATGATGTCAACGGAATATCCAGCGCTTTACAAGAAGCAATTCAACGCAATCCCCGCTTTCTCATCACCACGGGAGGATTAGGCCCCACATTCGACGATAAAACGTTAGAGGGTCTCGCCAAGGCGTTGAAGTGCAAACTGGAAATCAACAATGAAGCCCTAAAGATGGTTGAGGAAAAATATCGTAAATACGTGGAGGAAGGTCAGATGAAAAAGGTTGAACTAACTCCTCCTAGGGTCAAGATGGCTAGGCTCCCACAGGGAGCCAAACCCCTTTTCAATCCTGTCGGAACCGCGCCAGGCGTAGTCATGGAACGCGAAGGTGCAACCATAGTGGCGCTGCCAGGAGTCCCTTCCGAAATGAAGGCCATATTCGAAGGGTCTGTTTTGCCTCTTCTCAAGCAGGCCGCAGGTGATGTGACCTTTTTTGAAATAAGCATAGAAGCGACAGGAGTTATGGAGTCGGAGATCGCTCCGCTCATTGATCAGGTTATGCACGACAACCCCTACGTTTACGTGAAATCCCATCCGAAGGGAAGTGAAAGAGTTCCTCGGATAGAGTTTCATCTCTCCACCACAGCCAAAGACTCAAGCGTTGCTAGAAATCGCGTCAGCAAAGCACTTGTTCAACTCTCCGAACTGATAGAGAGAAAGGGTGGAAAAATCAAACCTGTCAAGACGGAAAAATGATATTATCGAAAAACCTATTTAACCAACTCTTACTAACTCACATGGTTGCGATGAGGCGCAGGCTAGACGCTGAAGCGAGATGATTGGAAATCCGGGTGCCTGAGCAACCTCTGAAAAACAAATAAGCCATCATAACTAATTTCATTAAAGTCTTTGTTTGTTGTGTAAGGGTGTTTGAATGTTCATCATCTTTATAATAGGCACAGCTGGTTCAGGAAAATCCCTTCTCACGGCATCCTTCAACGAATGGCTCAAAATCGGGAAACAAAACGTGGCAACCGTAAACTTGGACCCAGGAGCCTTGACATTGCCATACGTGCCCGACGTCGATGTCCGAGACTACATCAGGGTCGACGAACTCATGGAGAAATATGGGCTTGGACCCAACGGCGCCCTAGTGATGGCGGCTGATCTTATCGCGGAAGAGGCGGAAAGGCTTGGAAGAGAAATTGAAAGCGTCAAGCCTGACGTGGTTATCGTTGATACCCCTGGCCAAATGGAGCTTTTCGCTTTCAGAGCCAGCGGCCCCTACATCGCGAGTGAATTGACCAAGGAGCCCAAGGCCATAGTATACCTTTTCGATTCAGTGTTCTCCCTTAATCCCCTCAACTACGTTTCGAACATGTTCCTCTCAGCGGCCGTTTACAACCGCTTCTTCGTTCCACAGGTTCATGTGCTGTCAAAATGCGACCTCCTTCCACCAGAAGACATGAATCGCATAGTGGACTGGTCTGCTAGCCCCAAAAAGTTAGAAGCAGCAATCGAAGAAAAGTTGAGCGGAACTAGACGTCTTCTCAGCCGCGACATGATGCACGCCATTTACCGGCTGGGGCTGCGGTTTCTCCTAACACCCGTTTCAGCTAAGACAAACGAGGGACTGATCAATATTAGCACCGCCCTTGAGCGCATTCTTGCAGGAGGAGAAAAGTTCACGTTCTAGCTTTTCTTATGAGCGAACAAACTTAACTTCTCCTATTCAAACAGAAACGCTTTTTAAACTCACACACCTCCTCGTTCATGCAACAACCCGAAACCATGAATCTGGGAAGGACTGACTGAAAATGGTTAATCAAATGAAAGCTGCAAAGATGGGACAAATAACCGAAGAGATGCGAATAGTCGCCAAAGAAGAGGACGAGGCCCCAGAGAAGATATGCAAGCGGGTAGCCGCTGGAAGTGTAGTCATAACCCGGAACATCGAACGCGAGAATGTTATTCCGATAGGAATCGGTGAAGGCCTGCGCACCAAAATCAACGCAAACGTCGGTACTTCCGCTGACCTTTGCGACTTAAGCTTGGAAGTTGAAAAGGCGAAAATCGCAGTGAAGTATGGCGCGGATACCGTTATGGACCTCAGCACAAGCGGCAACCTAGATGAAATACGCAGAGCAATATTGAATGCTGTTAGTGTACCCATCGGGACGGTTCCCATATATCAGACAGTCATCGAAGCTACCAAGAATAAGGGGGCAATCATCCACATGGATGAGGACGACATCTTCAACACGATAGAAAGGCACGCCAAAGACGGCGTTGACTTCATGACCGTGCACTGTGGAGTAACTCAACAAATCATCAAGAGAATCGCCAGACACCCCCGCCTGATGGGAATCGTTAGCAGAGGGGGGACCTTCCTCGCCGCTTGGATTCTTCACCATGATAAGGAGAACCCTTTGTACGCCAATTTCGACTATCTTCTCGAAATCGCCAAAAAATACGACTTTGCCCTAAGCCTCGGAGATGGACTTCGACCGGGATGCATATTCGACGCTACGGACTGGCCGCAAGTTCAAGAGCTTCTCACAATCGGAGAACTCGTTGAAAGGGCGAGAGCCGCAGACGTGCAGGCAATAGTTGAAGGCCCGGGACACCTACCCCTAAATCAAATAGAATCCAACGTTCAACTTGAAAAATCCGTGTGCAAAGGCGCACCCTTCTATGTTTTAGGCCCTGTTGTCACTGAAATAGCACCGGGATACGACCACATCGTCGGAGCCATCGGAGGAACCCTTGCCGGACTCGCAGGAGCCGACTTCCTATGCTACCTTACACCTGCCGAACATTTAGGCCTCCCGACACTAGAGGACGTGAAGGAAGGGGTGATAGTCACCAAGATAGCGGCCCACGCCGTCGACATCGTGAAGCTTGGGGCCAAAGCATCCGCCCGCGACCTCACCGTGGCAAAAGCCCGAGCCAACCTCAATTGGAAAAAACAGATTGAAAACGCTTTGGATTCGGAAAAGGCCAAGAAAATTAGAAGTCGAATTAGGCTGAAAAGTCCGGAAACGTGTTCCATGTGCTCTCAATATTGTGCACTAAAAATCTTGAAAGAGGCGTTGAAGGCAGAAGGTCAATGCTTATGATTGCTCATGACTTCAGTGTTGTCTTACATTAAATGAAAAACTATCCAGCCCCACAATCATTTAAGCCGACCCTTTTAACTGTTTGCTATACATAATTCTTATATTTGAGTGCATTATCAATTCATAGCCATGATGAAGAAAAGGATGCTCAAACTTCTGTTTGAGCTAATGAAAAATTCGAAACGAAGCGACAGGGAAATCGCGAAAATCATAGGAGTTTCGCAGCCAACTATAACTAGGATGAGACAAAGGCTGGAGAAAAAGGCAATAGTAGAATATACCGTCATACCCGACTGGAAAGAACTTGGATTCGAAATCATGGCGTTTACATTCATCAAAGCATCAAGACAACAAGGATTAGTTGAGAAGGTCCGTGAATGGGCTACGAAGAACCCGAGCGTTGTTTTCGCGTCAGGAGGCGAAGGCGTGGGGATGGACGGTGCAATGATGTCTTTCCACAGAAATTTCTCTGACTTTTCAGATTTCATTACGAATTTAAAAACGAATCTATCTGAAAACCTGAACGATACACAAAGCTTCCTTATGACAACAGATGGAGAGCGACTGATAAAACCCTTCTCCCTAAAATATCTAGAAAAAGCCGGGGCAGAAGGAACATAGACTAGGCTTAGACGCGCCAAGAAAACCTGCGCTTTTCTCTGTACTGAAACCGATTCCTCGATTTTTGTAAAGGGTAATCTCTGCTTATTGTAGAAGAGAAAATAGAAACCCTTAATTTAACCTCTGATTCTCAAAACTAGGAGGGCCCGTAGCTTAGCAAGGAAGAGTCTAACAGCTCCTAAAGCACCGGGCTTTTAACCCGGGGGTCGGGGGTTCAATTCCCCCCGGGCCCGCCACAACTTCATCTCATATTTCCAGTTATAACATAAGAAATTGAAAAAGGAGCAAGGAAAAGGCGCCAAAGTCAAGATCCTTGGACTAAGCTCATAAACTGTGCAAAGATAAGGACCCAGAATATCGAACTGGTGACTTTGGATCCCAGCTTCCAAACGATAGATAAAAGAATTAGAATCGTCGCGATTTTGACGAGTTCCGGCGAAGCCGAAAGCCCAAAACCTTTCAGAGCAAATGTAATCAGATAGGTCACGCCGTTTCCAATATGTTTTAGCCCAGTTAGTATTTGGCTTAAGGCTTCGATTAGTTCCAAAGTCATTTTCTTCTATGACCCCGACGATGATGAAGTTCAATACCATTTCAAGGCGACACGGCTTATCAACGTTATGACGGTTGCAATCCTAATCAAAAATCCTGTAAATTGATTGTAAGCACCAATAAAACTCGTTTCTAATGTTTTGAAATCTGAAACTCGAATTAGAAATTCGAGTCATGAAAAGCTTGCGCGTTTTGAGTCCACATTCCCTGTGAGGTATATTTCGCCTAATGAAACATCGTTGAAATATGCTTTGCTGGTGTTGTCTTTTAGGCGAGATGCTTGGAAAAGGAAAAACAAGAGAAGGATGCTAAGCAACAGGCGTCTGATCTTAAAAATTACACCATTTTTCACGCTATAGTTGAGAATTTGGCAAGGAAAGAGAAAGGGAAGTCTAGGTGTCGCGGTTTTCTACGCAAACTACGATTGAGCAAATAAGTGTTGATTATTACGTAAACCTCAATATGGCTGTCTTCTAAATACTTCATGTTGCCACCTATTCTTCTGTTCGAAACTTAGCTTTTAGGGAGCGTTCCTCTTACTTTTTAATTGATGCGACATGTTTGAAGAAACGGCGGCTTCGGCTTCGCAACTGCTCATTATCATATTCTGCATGACACTCGTGTTTCTCACCATCTATGGCGCTTTGTGGCTAAGAGCGTTGAAGCGAACCAAAAAAGAGTGAAGCTTCAGCGTTTCTCCATGTCTTCAGGAAAACCTTAACACTTCACTATATGCGAATCATTGCATAGGAAAACGAGTAGAGAACAATAAACAGTACTCCTGCCTTCTTGTCGACTTTTTCTCTTAGTGCAAGCGTTAATATGACCAAGATTGAAACAAATATAGCATACAAGCCTGTGATCATGGCGGTTTCGTCAGATACTGCTTGTGGGAAAAAGAACTGCCCGATTCCAACGGAAACAGAAGCATCGACAATACAGCTTCCTATGATGTCTCCTATCGCAAGGTTATTTAAGTGTGCAAAGTTATTTTCACGTGAAGCATGGCTTCCAGAGGTCTGTTGTTTGGGCTTTGTAAGAACTAAACTGGTTGTAAGCAATCATAAACGCACGAAGGAACGTGAGGTCACCTTTTTAGCGGACAGCGGGTCTTGGTACACCGTAATAACTCCTAGCCTCACAAAGGAACTCGATATCACTCCGATAACGAAGGCTAAGGTACTCACAGCGGATAAGAGGAAAATTGAAACGGATCTCGCTGTAGCCTATGTCAAAACATTGGGCAGAGAGGCAGCAGTCTTTATGGCGATCATGGAGGCCCCTGAACCACTTATCGGTGTTGAAGCAATGGAGGCCCTCGGCATTTCCATAGACCCCACAACGGGAGCAATAAAACCCACAAGACCATACGGCTTACTAATGTAAATGAAAAATTTAAGTAGAAGCCTCTTTTCTTTTAGGAAATTGGACGCCCTGGTAGTATAGTCCGGTCACAGGGAGGCTGTCCTCCTCAATGCCGGAATAGTATAGGCGGCTGTCTCGCCTTGGCAAACAAGGTGCCGGGTGCAGTAAGCCCGCCCGACTCTACATGGCTAGAAGCTATGTAACGGGAACCGGGTTCAAATCCCGGCCAGGGCGCCATTAATTGCCTGTTACACCAAGTACTGGGTAAGAAGGTCTATATGTCGATATTAAAATCGTTCAACAGTAGAGGTGTCGTTATGAGCGTGGTAACGCTTTCTTCAAAATATCAAATCGTGATACCGCAAGATGTTAGGGAGAAAATGGACCTGAAGCCAGGGCAGAAAATTGTTGTCATCGAGAAAGACGGTGTCGTCCATCTAATACCCCAAAGACCAATAAAGGAAATGAGAGGATTTGTAAAGGGAGTAGATACGCATAAGCTTAGGAACGAAGAGGATCGTTTTTGATTCTAATTGATTCATACGGTTGGATAGAATACTTTGCAAACGGTCCACTAGCAGAGAGTTACGCAGCCTTTATAGAAGAGGCAAATGCTGAAAACATTGTGACTCCAACCATCGTCATATACGACGTTTATAAGAGAATCAAAAGCATGAAAGGCAAACAGAAGGCGTTAGAAGCTTATGCTCAGATGTCCCGCACAAAAATCGTCGAATTAACAAGCTCCCTATCCCTAAAAGCCGCTGACATCAGTATAACGTTGGATTTGGGAATGGCAGATTCCATCGTCGTAGCCACCACAAAAGCCTACAGTGCCGAAATTGTAACGAGCGACGAACATCTGGAAAGCCTAAAGGGCGTCAAATTTATCAACAAGTAGAGTAACACCAGTTAAACTTTCGGCCAAGCTACTTGTTTTCTACCAAACTGGGAAGACAATCAACCTACTATAAAAGAGGCATAGGTGGAGTCTGCCGAGTTATGGCCGTGAATGCGCTTAGGAATGTTGATAGTATATATAGGGGGTCTATATAGGGTCGATCTACAGAGAGGCTATCTGCACCGCATCCCAATTTCTATGTTGAGTATGTATACCCTTACCCTAGAGGGTCTGGAGAGAGAAAGAGAGGCAAAGTAGCCGAACAAGCCCTCAAAATACAGATTTTACAAAGGTAAAGCTTATTAGTAAGCACTGTGGTTTACGTTGATAGCTTCCAAAACAAAAATGGAAGCAACAAATGGAGACCCGGATTTTCGGGTCGGATGACACCGACCCAGTGGAGGAAACTCCCAGTTTGAAAGAAAACTTCCAAACCGCACGACTTCACACCCTTAATAAATGTAAAATTTACGGAGGAATTAGATAAATTTGGAAATCTCCCATGATGACCTCCTACTTCTCCAAAAATCCTTCTTCAAAGAAAAAGGCCTAGTCAGACAGCACCTAGACTCCTACAACAAGTTCATCGACCATGGAATCCAAGAAGTCGTAGACGAAACCGGCGAGATCGACATCCAAATCCCAGAAAGCCCCTACAAAATAAAACTCGGACAATTATGGATAATAGATCCCCAATCAAAAATCAGCGGACCATACGTCACCGAGGTCGATGGAACAAAACACGAAATCTACCCCATGGAAGCGCGCTTCCGAAACCTAACCTACGCTGCCCCCCTAGCCCTAGAAATGACCCCCATCATTGACGGAAGGGAACAAGAGCCGGAATTCGTTCTGATAGGCAACCTCCCAGTCATGCTAAAATCCAAACTCTGCGTCCTTTCCCAGCTGACCCAAGAGGAGCTAATTGAACATGGAGAAGACCCAAGCGATTCAGGCGGCTACTTCATCGTTAACGGTTCCGAACGCGTCGTCGTCGCCCTAGAGGACCTAGCTCCAAACCGTGTCCTCGTAGACATCGACACTCGTGGAGCAAAGCCTGTTTATCAGGCCAAAATCTTCTCAACAACGGTTGGTTTCAGGGCAAGAATCCAGCTAAGAATGAAGCCCGACGGCGCCATCTACGTTTCAATACCAGGCGTCCCCACCGAAATACCCTTCATGATTTTAATGCGAGCGCTCGGACTGGAATCAGACAAAGAGATCGCCGAATCAGTTTCTCCGGAAAAAATCGTGCAAAACGAGCTTGAGGCCTCTTTTGAAAAGGCTGTAGGATTCGACACGGTTCGAGACGCCATGATGTACATTGGGAATCGTGTAGCCCACGGACAAGTAGAAGAATATCGCCTCCAAAAAGCCGAGAACATTATTGACCGAAACTTCCTGCCTCACATTGGCCGAACAGCAGAAAAACGTGAAGAAAAGATGCTCTTCCTCGGCGAGATGGCTTGCCGAGTTATTGAACTAAAGCATGGAAGAAGAAAACAAGACGACAAAGATCATTTCAAAAACAAACGCTTAAAACTCGCTGGCCCCCTGCTAGCCGACCTCTTTAGAATAGCCTTCAGAAATCTATGTCGCGACATAAAATACCAGCTTGAAAGGATGGGGATCAAACGGCAGATAATCGCGGTTTCAGCCGCTGTCCGTCCCGGAATCATCACCGACCGACTTCAACACGCCCTCGCAACAGGCAACTGGGGACGAGGACGCGTCGGCATCACGCAACTTCTTGATAGAACAAACACCATCTCCACCCTAAGCCACCTTCGAAGATTGCAGTCCCCACTCAGCCGTAGCCAACCAAACTTCGAGGCACGAGACCTGCACCCAACCCACTGGGGAAGACTGTGCCCAAACGAAACACCCGAAGGATCAAACTGTGGTTTAGTGAAAAATCTCGCTCTAGCCGCTTGCATATCCGTTAGCGTAAGTCCCGAAAAAGTGAAGCAAACTCTTTATCGAATGGGCGTGATTCCAGTTCAAGACTCAAACGAGACCCTAAAGATTTCAGGCGCAAAAGTCTTTGTGGATGGTTGTCTCATTGGTTATTGCGCGTCACCGGAAGGGTTAGTTGCTGAATTAAGGAAAAAACGTAGAAGAGGGGAAATATCCACTGAAGTCAATGTTGCCCATTTCTCCAAGATTCATGGGGGAAAAGAGGAGATTTACGTTAATTGCGATGAAGGACGTGTACGCCGACCCCTAATAATTGTTGAAAATGGAGTACCAAAATTACAGCCAGAGCACATTGAAAAAATTCGTTCCGAAGAATGGGCATGGGATGACCTTGTCAAACGAGGCATCATCGAGCACATTGACGCCGAAGAGGAGGAGAACGCGTTTGTTGCTGTGAGTTTCGAAGACGTTACCCCCGAGCACAACCATGTAGAGACCGCCTCTTATACCATTCTCGGAATATGCGCATCCCTCATACCCTACGCCGAGCACAACCAGTCCCCACGCAACTCTTACGAAGCGGCTATGGGTAAACAGGCCCTGGGGATACACGTAACTAACTTCTTCCACCGAGTTGATTCCCGTTCCCACATTCTACACCACCCGCAAACACCCTTGGTCAAGACAAAGCCCATGGACATCATAGGATACAACCTCCGACCATCAGGCCAAAACTGCGTCGTTGCCGTCATATCTTTCGAGGGGTACAACATGGAAGACGCCCTAATCTTCAACAAGGCGTCTATCGAACGGGGTTTGGGGCGCTCCACATTTTATCGGATTTACGAAGCTGAGTGCCGCCAGTACCTCGGCGGGCTTAGAGACAAATTTGTCATACCAGAGACGGGCATACGAGGATACCGAGGCGAGCAGTACTACCGCCTTCTCGAAGCAGACGGCATCATCAGCCTAGAATCCGAGACAACTGGAGGCGACGTTCTTATCGGAAGAACAAGTCCGCCTAGGTTCCTCGAGGAATACAAAGAGTTTGAAGTCAAAGGTCCAACGATGAGGGACACATCCGTTGATGTGAGGCAATCTGAAACTGGCGTTGTGGATGATATCTTTATCACAGAGACCCGCGAAGGAAGCAAACTCGTAAAGGTTAGGGTACGTGACCAACGTATCCCTGAGTTGGGCGACAAGTTTGCTTCTCGTCACGGACAAAAAGGCGTTATAGGAATGATTGTGCCGCAAGAAGATGTGCCCTTTACTCCAGAAGGCATCGTTCCTGACGTTATAATTAACCCCCACGCCATTCCGTCACGAATGACTATTGGGCAATTCCTTGAATCCATGGCAGGGAAGGTTGCCGCAGCGAGAGGGAGAACGGCTGATGGAACACCCTTCGTAAATGAGAAGCCAGAGGAATTAAAACGAGCGTTGATCGAGCTGGGCTTTAGCAATACGGGTCGAGAAACCCTCTACAACGGCGTTACAGGTGAAAAATTCGTTGCCGACATTTTCATGGGCGTCGTGTACTATCAAAAGCTTCACCACATGGTTGCAGACAAAATCCACGCTAGGGCACGAGGTCAAGTTCAAATGTTGACACGACAACCAACTGAGGGCCGTGCAAGGGGCGGCGGATTACGGTTCGGCGAGATGGAGAGAGACTGTCTGGTTGGACACGGCGCTGCTATGTTGCTGAGAGATCGATTGCTTGAAGAATCCGATAAATACCTTTTGTATGTGTGTGAAAATTGTGGTTACATTGCATTTTATGACATCAAGCAACGCAGGTATGTGTGCCGACTCTGCGAGGAAAAAGCACACATTTCTCCTGTAATCGTTTCCTACGCGTTCAAACTTCTTCTCCAAGAGCTCATGAGCCTTTGTATAGCGCCCCGTCTCAGACTGAAGGAGAGAGCGTGAAAATGGCGATGGAAGAAGCGGTTCATAAGATCATAGATGAACTTTATTTTGGAGTAATTTCACCACAAGACATACGCAGGTTTTCTGTTGCAGAGATACAAACCGCCGACACGTATGATGAAGACGGAGCCTCAATAACATCAGGACTCATGGACGGTCGGTTAGGAACACTTGAGCCTAGGCAACGATGCAAAACGTGCGGAAACACTGCCATACGATGCCCAGGACATTTTGGTCACATCGAATTGGCGGTTCCCATCATCCACATCGAATTCACCAAAATAATCTACAACCTTCTCCAAGCCACATGTAGAAACTGCGGGCGCACCCTATTGTCTGAGGGGCGAATAACCGAAATCAAGGAAAGAATCAAGAACACTCGCAGGTTAATGGGAGTAACCCCTAGCGAACTTTACAAAAAACTGTTAAGGGAGGCAAGGAAAAAGGAATGCCCTCACTGTGGAGCCCCCCAATACAAGATAGAATTCGCCAAACCCACAACTTTTTACGAGGTTTTAGAGGAAGGAGCGCAGAGATTAACGCAAAGCATGGTTCGAGAACGCCTCGAACGGATACCCGACGACGACCTTGAACTGTTTGGTTTCAATCCAGAGAGCGCTCGACCAGAATGGATGGTTCTGCAGGTTCTACCGGTTCCGCCAGTCTATGTGAGACCCTCAATCACCTTAGAATCAGGTATTCGATCTGAGGACGACTTAACCCATAAACTTGTTGACATTATTCGCATCAATCAAAGATTGAAGGAAAACATGGAGGCAGGCGCTCCAACGCTCATCATCCAAGACCTGTCTGAACTTCTACAATATCATGTGACTACCTACTTTAACAACGAAGCTTCGGGGATTCCTCCTGCTAGACATCGCTCGGGAAGAGCGCTTAAGACCTTGGCGCAGCGCCTTAAAGGAAAGGAGGGGAGATTTAGGAGTAACCTCTCCGGAAAAAGAGTGGACTTTTCAGCGCGCACCGTGATCTCTCCGGATCCAAATCTCGACATTAGCGAAGTTGGGGTCCCCCTCGACATTGCCACGAGGCTTTCGATGCCTGAGAAGGTTACCCCATGGAACCTTGATGAAATGCGAAAGCTAGTCATCAACGGTCCCGAAAAGTATCCTGGTGCGCTTTATGTCGTGAGACCGGATGGTAAACGTGTTAGATTAGAATTTGTTGTCGACCGAGAAAAGGTAGCCGAAGCTTTAGAGCCAGGCTTCATCATAGAGCGCCACCTTAAAGATGGCGACATTGCCATTTTTAATAGGCAACCCTCTCTCCATCGGATGTCCATCATGGCACATTATGTCCGAGTGTTACCACATAAGACATTCCGCTTGCACCTATGCGTCTGCCCTCCCTACAACGCTGACTTTGATGGAGACGAAATGAACCTTCACGTGCCGCAAAGCGAAGAAGCACAAACGGAAGCGCGCCTCCTTATGCAAGTTCAAGATCAAATTCTCTCACCGAGGTTTGGGGGTCCCATCATAGGGGCAATTCGAGATTTCATAACCGCCGCTTATCTTTTAACCCAAAAATCCACCCTTCTTACAAAGGGAGAGGTTTGTAGACTCTTGGTGGGAGCAAATTATGAGGGACCTCTCCCTGAACCAGAAATCAAGGAACCCAAACCTCTTTGGACTGGAAAACAAATATTCAGCCTCTTTCTGCCAAAAGATTTAAATTATGTATTAAAGGCGACTATTTGCCGCGGTTGTCCACGCTGTCTTTGTGAAGAATGCCAATACGATGCCTACGTAGTTATCAAGGATGGGGTTCTAAAATGCGGTGTAATCGATAGGCGTTCCATAGGAGCTGAACAATCGGAGAGCCTTCTTCATCGGATAATAAAGGATTATGGTCCCTCTGCTGGGCGACAGTTCCTAAACCATATCTGTCAGCTTCTCAAGCTTTTTATAACCATGCGGGGCTTTACCTTCTCCTTCGACGAACTTGAATTATCTCACGCTGCTAAGAAGAAAATTGACAAAACAATAGAGAAAATTGAAAATCGAATACGCGAATTAATAGTGGCCTTTCGGAACGACACGCTGCCAAGGCTTCCCGGTCAGACCCTTAATGAATCCTTTGAAATTTACGTGATGAACGAACTGGCTGAGGCCAGAGACAAGGCCGGAAAAGTTGCGGATGGAGACTTTGACATAGACAATTCTGGCGTAATCATGACTAGAACTGGGGCAAGAGGGTCTAACCTTAACATCGCTCAAATGGCAGCATGCGTCGGTCAACAGTCTGTGCGCGGAAAAAGAATCATGCGTGGATACGCTAACCGAGCTTTGTCTCACTTTAAAGCAGGGGATCCCACTCCCAAGGCCCGGGGTTTCGTGTATTCGTCTTATCAGAGTGGTCTAGACCCGATTGAGTTTTTCTTCCACGCTATGGGTGGGCGAGAAGGGTTGGTGGACACCGCCGTGCGAACGCAACAAAGCGGTTACATGCAGAGACGACTCATCAACGCTTTAGAACATCTGCGCATTGAGTATGATGGAACCGTTCGAAACTCGATTGGTGACATTGTTCAGCTTAGATACGGAGAAGATGGAGTGGACCCCGCTAAAAGCGATCATGGGAAAGCCGTAAACGTAAGTCGTCTCGTTGAGCAAATAAAGATCATGATGGAGAAAAGTGAGCCTGCACCTAGACAGTATATCGAAGAGCGCCTCCGTGAAGTTGAAGATCAGCTGACGCCTCTTCTTGTAAAAGAGTTAAAATCTGAGTTAACCAAAGCTAAATTGAGCCGCGAAGGCGCGGATCAAGCTGTCAGCTTAACCTTAGAAAGCTATAAAAAAGCCCTTGTTGAACCTGGTGAGGCTGTTGGAATCGTGGCTGCGCAATCTATGGGTGAGCCTGGCACCCAAATGACGCTTCGAACTTTCCACTACGCCGGAGTCAGGGAACAAAACGTAACTCTCGGCTTACCTCGTCTCATCGAAATAGTGGACGCTCGACGAACACCATCCACGCCGATCATGACTATTCACCTCGACAAGGAGCATCGGAAAAGTAAGGAAAAGGCCACGGAAATAGCCCGCAACATTATCTGCACAAACGTGGAGGACATTGCAGAGACCTTACCCTATATAGATCCTGAACAAGAAGAAGTTGTTGTCAAACTTGACTCCACCATGATGGAAGAACGCGGCGTCACCTTAGAAGAGTTACCTGACGCGTTGCGCCTACCGAATTGCACGGTAAAGGTAAAGGAAGGCCAGCTGATCGTCAAACCTAAAAAACCATCAGATCTAAAAAAGATTCTAGACAAGATTCCTGCACAGTATATCAAAGGCGGACCAGGCATTCACAGGGTCCTCGTCACCGAGGAGAGGGGAGAGTGGGTCATACGAACGGATGGCTCTAACCTGCCAAGGGTTCTCGAAATTGACGGTATAGATCCAACACGTACAACCACCAACCATGTACACGAAATTGCCAAAACCCTTGGAGTTGAAGCGGCTAGAAACGCGATAATCAGGGAAGCCATGGGCGTCCTCGAAGAACAGGGCCTCGACGTGGACATACGACACGTCATGCTGGTGTCAGACATCATGACTTCAACCGGTGATGTGAGGCAAATAGGGAGACATGGAATCAGCGGAAAAAAAGCCAGCGTTCTCGCACGAGCAGCCTTCGAGATTACGGTTCCAAACATAGTTGAAGCAGCCATCAGAGGAGAGAGCGACCCCCTGAAGGGAGTGACCGAAAACGTGATAGTGGGGCAAGCCATACCCATCGGAACGGGCTTAGTGGACCTTTACATGTCAGCTGTTAGCCGAGAGAAGACAAAATGATCGACGTAAACAAGGCTATAGCCACAACCGTGAAAACAGGAAAGGTTTTGTTTGGAGTTAACAATGCTGTAAGAAACGCCAAGACAGGAAAAGCTAAGCTTATAATAGTTGCGTCAAACTGCCCACAGAAAACTCGTGGGGACATTGAATACTACTGCAGGCTTTCCAACATTCCGGTGGTTATTTATAACGGGACCAGCATAGATTTAGGCGTAGTATGTAGAAAACCGTTCACGGTTTCAGCCTTGACCGTAAGGGAACCTGGAGATTCAGACATCCTCAAGCTCACGGAGGCAACGAATGTCTAGCGGAATAAAGTTCACGAGTCGCGAGATGCGGTACATCGCCCTATTTGAAAGCATAACAGGTGCAACCGTAAAGGACTGCATAGTCAACGAGGACCTCGGCAGAATAATTTTCATAGTAAAAGAAGGAAACGTAGGAATGGCCATAGGGAAGAGAGGCGAAAACATTCATCTATTAGAAAAAATGACTGGAAAAAAGCATGAAGTGATCGAGCATTCTGAAAATCCCGCCCAATTTATCAAGAATGCCTTGAAACCAGCCAGAGTGAATGAGATACGCATAACCGAGCGCCCAGATGGTAAAACGATTGCCGTGGTCTCCGTGAATCCCAAGGACAAGGGTGTTGCCATCGGCAAAAATGGGAGAAACGCTGAACGGATTCGATTTCTAGCAAAAAGATACTTCCAAATACAAAACGTCAGTATAATGTGATGTTCTTTTAGAAAATTATGCCCGTTTTCTTGAGAACATCTTCTCGAGGGTTGGTTGCAATTTCTCGTTTTCTGCCCTAATCTTCTCCTTCCCCAACGCTTCCATTTGTTCAGTCATTTCCTTAATAAGCTCAGCAAATTTCGCTCCCTCCGCCGCCGACACGTATTCTACCCTGAACCTTTCGGGGCTGAGTCCCAGTTTTTCGAAGATCTTTGCCAAGGCTTCCATTCTCGCCTTCATTTTCAGGTTTCCTGAAATGTAGTGGCAGTCGTAGGGCAGGTGGCAGGCGGCCACTAACACCATGCCAGCGCCCAGTCTGAAAGCCTCTAGAACGAAGTCTCGATCCACTCGTCCCGAGCACATGACCCGTATCGCCCTTATGGTAGGCGGATACTCAAAGCGGCTTGTCCCAGCTAGGTCCGCGCCTGCATAACTGCACCAGTTGCAGAGGAAGCCCAGTATCTTTTCTTCAGGATTCTCCTCTAGGGCGGCTCGGATTTGAGCAAATATCTGCGCGTCTGTGAAGTGCATCTGAGTGATGGCGTCAGCTGGACATTCAGCGGCACAAGTGCCACATCCATGACACATAGCGGTCGTAACCTTAGCAGGCTGTCCTTCAGGAGCCTTTACTGCGCCATAAGGACATCTCGCCGCGCATATGCCGCACTTCGCCTTTGTGTTCCGACATTTATCTGGATTCACCACAGCGACGATGGGTTCAATCTTCCAAGTCGGCTTAGAAAGGATGGTTGCGGCTCGAGCTGCTGCTCCGCTTCCCTGAGACACGCTGTAAGGAATATCCTTCGGACCTTGGCAAGCTCCAGCAAGAAAGATTCCGTCAACGGCTGTGTCGATGGGCTTGAGCTTCGGGTGACTCTCCATGAAGAAACCGTCGGCTCCCCGAGTTACGCTTAGGATTCTGGCTAGTTCGTCGGATCCTTTGCTTGGAATCGCCGCGGTGCATAAAACGACAAGCTCTGCCTCCAGCTCGATAGGTTCTCCGAGCATCATGTCTTCCGCGCGTATGATGAGATTTTTTGTCTTTTGGTCTTCAATGATCTGAGACGCCCTTCCTCGAATGAAGTTTATTCCTAGGCCGCGAGCTCTTCGATAGAATTCTTCGTAGCCTTTGAAGTGGGTGCGCATGTCCATGTAGAGAATGTAAACTTCAACATCCTCATGGTATTTTTCCTTAAGCAGAATCGAGTTTTTCAATGCGTACATGCAGCAAAAACCTGAGCAATACTCGTACTTGTTCACATCCCTCGAACCCACGCATTGAATGAAGGCTACTGTTTTGGGCTTCTTTCCATCAGAAGCGCGCACAACGTTTCCACCGGTTGGTCCGGCCGCCAAAATGAGCCTCTCGAATTCTAGAGCCGTGATAACGTTGTCGTATCTACCGTAGCCGTATCGGCTGTCGTCGTATGGTATGTAAATGTCAAACCCTGTTGCAACGAGGATGGTTCCTACCTCAAGCCCGATTTCCTCGGGCTTCTGATCAAAATTGATGGCTTGACGGGCTCCACAAGCATCCACACATTTGTAACATTCAATACAGTAATCCGTGTTGATTGTGTAAACGAGGGGTACCGCCTGATCGAAAGGAACCGAAATCGCTTTCCTCACACCCATGTTCATGTCCCATTCATTAGGGAACTCTATAGGACAAACGTCTCGACACTCGCCACAACCCGTGCAGTTCTCAGCAATTACATATCTGGGGTTTTTCCGAATTTTCACCTTGAAGTTTCCAACAAAACCTTCCACGCTGAGAATTTCGGCGTACGATATTATTTCGATATTAGGGTGGCGGGAGACATCCACCATTTTGGGACCTTCGATGCATATCGAGCAGTCTAAGGTGGGAAAGGTTTTGTCCAGTTGAGCCATGTGCCCGCCAATGCTTTCGCCCCTTTCAACGAGGTACACCCTGAAACCCATGGCAGCGAGGTCGAGGGCAGCGCTTATTCCCGCGATTCCCCCACCTAAAATCAGAGCTTTATTCGTCACAGGAACCTCCATAGTTTCGAGGCCTTGAAGCAGCCTTGCCTTCGCAACAGCCATCTTAACGATGTCTTTCGCCTTTTCAGTTGCCTCCTTCGGAGTGCTTGGGTGACACCATGAGGAGAATTCCCTTATGTTCGCCATCTCGAAAACGTAGGGGTTTAATCCAGCCTCAGCGATGCACCTTCGGAAGGTTGGTTCATGCAGGCGTGGTGAACACGCCGCAACAATAACTCTGTTCAGCTTGTGTTCCTTTATTGCCTCCCTGATCTCTTCTTGCCCCGGGTCAGCGCAAGTATAACGGTTGTCTATAGCTACCAACACATTGGGTAGAGTGCGGGCGTATTCTGTGAGTTCTTTCACGTCAATGACTCCCGCTATGTTGAGGCCGCAGTGGCAGACGAAGACTCCAATTCGTGGCTCTTCGGACATTCTAGGTCGTCCTCTCCCATGCAAGTCTTTTCCCAACGGACTCCTGAGCCTTTGTTGAGCTCTTGGCCCGTAGTTCCTTCGTCATTTCCTTGGTGGATGTCAGCTTTTCAAGGGCCTTGTTCCAAGCACCGGAATGAACAGGCGTGTGACGTATGTAAGTTCGCTGAAGTTCAAGCGCCCCTTCCACTGGGCAAACGATTTTGCAAACGCCGCAATAGACGCAGTATAACTCGTTAACATACAATTTTCCGTCCTCCGAAAGGTATAAGGCTCTAGGGATTGGACAGACGTCTAGGCAGTCTTGGCAGCCCTCGGGACATTCCTCACGATTTATCCTGAGGCTTCCGTGAAATATCTTTCGAACGCGAATGGCACCTTCGGGACATTTCATTTCACACAGTCGACAGCACGGGCAAAAATTCTTTTCTATGTTCACCGCAACCGTGAGATTCCCTTTGTTCAGTCTCGACTCTATGTCTGTAACTTCTTCTCCGTTAGGGGCGTGTACGCTGACTTTAATGAGACCCAACGGACATGCTTCCTCGCAGTCTACGCAATCTAGAGCGCACTTCGTCGTGTCAACCTCAATTTCACGTATAAGTTGGGGAAAACTTTCTGTTTTGATTACGGGGACCACATGTTCCCCGTTGACCATTACCTCCAGCGCTCCGAAGGGACAGATGGGCTCGCACATTCCACAATAATGACACTTCTCTTCGCTGACATCAATGGTGGGGGGCTTCGCCTTTTCTCCATCTGCTTTGGGAACCTTTCTAATTTCAACGGCTTCCCTAGGGCAGATTTCCTTGCAGATTCCGCAACCCGTGCACCTAGCTTTATCCAAGGTTAGGGAGTAACGCTTCGCGTGTAGAATCATTTCCACCTTAAGTTCGTTTTCTGTTTCGGTTTTTAGCAGTTTCATGGGCATTTTATATCCCTGTTCAAACGGTGCACAGCATGTCCATTCGGAAGTATTTAGGCAATATGAAACGTTATAAACTTATTAATTGATGCTTTTTTATCGGTTTTCGACAATGGGTTGACGTTAGCGAGAAACCGTAAATCAAACGGAACCATGCGTTGAAGTCTCCTCGGTAGAGTTTAAGAGCGCCCCTTCTCCAATCTTTGTTAGGAGAGCTTAGTAATGGAACGAATAACTATGGCTCACGGAGCCGGCGGAACAGTCATGAATGAATTAATTAAGAAGCACATGTTAAAACACCTTGGCGGTAGCGCCGCCGAAGTTCCGCTGGAAGCCCTTGACGACTCAGCCGTAATCAACGACATCGTTTTGAAGTCAGACTCCCACGCAGTGAAGCCCCTCTTCTTCCCAGGCGGCGACATCGGAAGACTGGCTGTCGCGGGCACCATCAACGACATAACCGTAATGGGCGCTGAGCCGGTTGCTCTCACCTCAGGCCTCGTACTGGAGGAAGGTCTTCCAATAGCGGATTTGGACAGGATTTTGAAAAGCATGGCCGAGACATGTAGAGAAGCTGGAGTGCACATAATTACCGGCGACACGAAGGTCGTCGAGAAGGGTAGCCTCGGAGGATGCGTTATCAACACTTCTGGAATAGGAAAGCGAAACGACGCCCTAGAAAGAAACATCGTTGAGGTGAAGAAGCACCGTTCCTTTAACACGCGCTGGATTCTAGACTCCAATTTGAGAACCGGCGACAAAATCATCGTTTCCGGCACCCTAGGAGACCACGGACTAGCCGTGTTGTCGGCTCAGGAGGGCTACAACTTCGGAAGCCAAATCGTGTCCGACGTAACTCCACTAAACAAGCTGATTATGCGGTTGTTAAATGTGGGCGGAATAGTGGCAATGAAGGACCCTACGCGAGGCGGCCTGTCCAATTCGCTGAACGAATGGAGCGAAAAGTCAAAGGTTGGAATACTGGTGCATGAAGAGAAGATACCGATACGGGGAGACGTTAGGGCGGCTTGCGAAATGCTGGGCATAGACCCGCTGGAGGTCGGCAACGAAGGTAAGGTGTTGATAGGAGTCGTGCCCCAGAAGGCTGAAGAAATGTTGGCGGTGCTAAAGGCGACAGAGGAGGGAAAAGACGCCCAAATAATAGGAGAAGCAACCGATGATTTCAGCGAAGTCGTCCTTGAAACGGTGGTGGGTGGAAAAAGAATCCTTGCACCACCGATCGGAGATCCAGTTCCAAGAATCTGCTAAAATAGGAAGGAAAATCCTAACCGGATTTGTGTTTGGCCCAGATTCTGCACGTGCCCTCAACAGAAACCATGCATGCTCCTTTTGGAGCCTGAGGCGTACAAGCCTTCATGTAAAGAGAACATTCCGGAGGCTTTATCTTTCCAATCATAACTAGATGGCAGAGACAACCGGGCAGTAGGTCTCTGGAGCGTTCGATCTTTACGCCGTACTTTTTTCTGGCATCATAGGCTATGAACTCTTCCCTTAACGCTAACGCTGATGAAGGAAGTTTTCCAAGTCCCCTCCAGCGTCCATCCACCACACTGAACACTTGCTCCATGAGCCGCTGCGCTTTAATGTTGCCCTCCCACGTGACAGAACGCTTATACTCATTCTCAAGTCTCGCTTCACCGTCCTTTATCTGCTTAAGTAGCATGGAAATGGCGAAAAGAACGTCCAGCGGCTCGAAACCTGCCACCACGGTTGGCATGCGGTAGGCCTTGGGAAATATTTCATAAGGCTTCATTCCAATGATGGTGGAAACGTGGCCAGGCGCGATGAAGCCGTCTATGTGGAGGTCTCCTACACCGAGGAGCAGTTCCATGGCTGGTGGGATCAACCTATGGGAGACGAGGAAGCTGAGATTTTTGGGGGGCTTGTTAAGGATTTCAATAGCAGTGGACGGCGCCGTGGTTTCAAATCCTATGGCAAAGAAGACAAAATCCTTGTCTGGCTCCTTCTCAGCCATTTTGACAGCGTCCCCAACGCCATACACGACTCTAACGTCCCCACCAGAAGCCTTCGCCTCCTGAAGCGACGATTCAGAGCCAGGGACTCGAAGAAGGTCGCCGAAAGTTACAACACTTACACCGTTCAAGGCCAGTGATATGGCTTCGTCGATTTCAGCTGCAGGAAGAACGCAGACTGGACATCCTGGTCCAGCGATTACGTCTATGGTTTCGGGGAGGAGGGATCGGAGTCCGTAGTGGGTTATCGTCCACTCGTGGGTTCCGCATACGTGGCAAAATTTTATGTCGTAGGGCGGCGCCAAGCTTCGAATGTAGTCTGCAACCTTTTTTGCCAGCGTTGGGTCTCTGAATTTCAACTGTTCACTCATGGTGTTGCAGTCCTCTTACATAACCAATTTTATGCTTTTTATTGTGCATTCTCTTCCTCCAACTATGCTTACTACGCCTCCGCACTTGGGGCAGCGAAGCGTCGGAGTTGGAAGGTGGTACATTGGATCATCTTCGTACATGAAGTCTCCCTCGTAGCCGCAACTGGAACACTTGACAACGCCGTTCTTCTCTTCGATGTATAGCTTTGAACCCTCCATTATGGTGCCCTTCACCAGTACGTCGTAGGAGAAGCGAACCTGTTCGAGGCCCAGAAACGTTAGTTTTCCGATAACAAGATGAACCTCGGTGACCTTCTTTGCCTTATGTTTTTCCGCCTCTTGGAGAACGGTTTCCACGATTTGCGTTGTCATGGAAAATTCGTGCACTTTTCCGTAGCTCCACCAAGTTTGGATTAGAGCCCCAGCGCACGGACCACTTCCTTGACTCCATCTCCGCTTCTGCAGTTCGTCGCCACAACCTTCGCGTTAGGATTTATCTCCTTAACATCCATCTCCAGTTTTTTAACATCAACTCTCATCGCTTGGGCCAAATCCTTCTTGTTTATAACCGCTACGTCTGCTCCCATAAAGATGAACGAGTGCTTAACAACCATGTAGGGACCTTCAGTGACGCTTACCACAACGATGCGTTTCTCAGAGCCTAGGGGGAAATCAGCTGGGCAAATGAGGTTTCCAACGTTTTCGATGAAGAGGAGATCGATTTCTTCTAAGTTGATTCTTTGAAGCGCCTTTCTCACCAGGTTGGCATCCAGATGACATTCTTTTCCAGTGTTGATTGGAACAACCTCTACGCCATGTTTTCCAATAAGCTCCGCGTCTATGGTTGTCGTTAAATCGCCTTTAAAAGCCGCGATTCTATATTTTTTCTTTAACACCTGAACCAATTTTTCGATCAAGGTGGTTTTCCCCGATCCGATTGCTCCCATAACATCAATTGCCGTTACACCGTGTTTCCGCAAAAGTTTCCTATTTTTTGCCGCTAGTTCTTCGTTGGCTTTCAGAAGATCCTTGTCAAGCTCTATGTCGTAGATCTCCCCTTCTTCAGCCTTGATCACTTCCTTCAAACGCGTCAAAGCGTAATGCCTCCCGACTTTCATTCATATTTGAGGATTTCTTCCCATAATCGGAGGGTTTCCTCTGCCGCCTCTTTGTCGATGACCTGAATTGCGTATCCCGCGTGAACCAAAACGTACTCTCCCACGTGGGCTTCCACAAGCATGACATTTACGTCTCGGACAATCCCCTGTCCAAAATCAACTTTTGCAGCGTCTCCTTGAACTTTTAGGACTTTAGCCGGGATTGCGAGACACATTTTGTATCACCTATAAGATGATTGCCTAAAATAAATCGGTTCTGGTTTACGGCGTTTAGAAGGCTGCAGCGATGACTTGCCCAAATGAAATTCCTCCATCTCCGGGCGGAACCTGATTATGAACAAGGAACTTGAAACCGTTTTCCTCAACGATTCTTCTGATCGTTACCGTGATGTACTCGTTGTATGCAACTCCTCCAGAAAAACCAATAAAGTCAACGTTCAGCCACTCCGCCTTCTCCACAGCTAGCTCAGCCAAACCCCTAGCAAGATAGGACTGAGCTGAGCAAGCCAAGTCAGCGACCGAATGTTTTCCTCTCTGATTGAAGATTTC
>JREQ01003757.1_pt1 | contig 59164 bp, 62 predicted proteins | sample 210151 | NCBI WGS metagenome assembly JREQ01 (sample SAMN03019617, study PRJNA260268) | marine sediment metagenome | biome: Marine; feature: Sediment; material: Clay; isolation source: clay from marine sediments 31 meters below sea floor depth collected from... | place: New Zealand: Canterbury... | reverse complement strand
CGGCTTGTCGGCCACGATTGGAAGTCCAAAAAAGGTTGCCCAGTTTCTCGTCGGCAACGGGCGTGAAGTTGAAATCGTGAGGGTGCCCGTCGCGCGGCTCATGAAGCTGAGGATTATTTTCCCGCAACCAGAATCAGAGGACTATGAGCTGGCTTCAACTTTGTTTACCCACCCTGAGGTTGCCGCCCGCCTTCGCATAATTCGTCGGTTCATTGAAGAACACAAATCCGTCCTTCTTTTCACGAACACACGGGCCATATCAGAAGTTTTGGCCAGCCGATTCAAGGTCTGGGACGTGGACTTCCCTGTTTCCATTCATCACGGCTCCCTGGCTAAGCCTTCTAGAATCGCGGCTGAGCGAGGGCTAAAGAACGGTGATTTGAAGGGGCTTGTTGCCACTTCTTCGCTGGAGTTAGGCATAGACATTGGGCGGATTGACATGGTGATCCAATACATGAGTCCGAGGCAGGCTACGCGTCTCATTCAACGTGTGGGTCGGAGTGGTCACAGAATTGGACGCATCGCGGAGGGAATCATCATCACCATGGATTCTGACGACACGCTGGAGGCCATGGCCATCGCCCGCATGGCTGGCGAAGAGGAGTTGGAGCCCGTGGATATACCGTATAAGCCCTATGATGCCTTGGCTCATCAGATCATCGGCCTTTTGATGAAGAAGAAGCGTTGGTATTTCTACGAGATTTACGACTTTTTTAGGAAGGCCTATCCATACGCTGATCTCACGGTGGAAGACGTCCAGAAAGTTTTGACTTACATGCACTCCCGCTTTCCTAGGTTTGCTTGGGTTTCCTTTGAGGACATGATCGCGATTAAGCCGCGTCGAACCAAGTATATGTACGAGTATTATTTCGAGAATCTTTCCATGATTCCCTACGAGAAGAAATTCTTGGTTGTGGACGAAAGCAAAGATTCTGCTGTGGGTGTCCTAGACGAGGCTTTTGTTGCCGAGTATGGTAAGCCCGGCGTGAAATTCATTATTCGTGGTAGTCCTTGGAAAATTTTGAACGTTTATGGTGACCAGATTTACGTGAAGCAAGTTGACGATCCAACTGGGGCCATTCCGAGCTGGGTTGGGGAGGAGATTCCCGTTCCCTTCGATGTGGCTCAGGAGGTTGGTTGGATTAGAGGTTTTGTTGAGGAGCAGATAAAGAATGGAGGGGAGCCTCTTGAAGTTGCTAGTCAGATGGCTGAGAAGTATCCTGCTGACAGGGATACGGTTATGCGGGCGATTCATGAAACGGTTGAGCACGTTAGGAAAGGTTATCCTGTTCCTACGGGTAGGCGGATACTGGTCGAGGATTGGGAGGACTTCGTCATTATTCACGCCCATTTTGGGTCCCTTACGAATCGGGCTTTGGCTCAGTTGATTGGTCATGTTTTGTCTGAGCAGACTGGATACAGCGTTGTGGTTCAACACGACCCGTATCGCATTTTTGTTCATACGATGGGTGCTGCCAATGCTGATCGTATTATGGGATTGTTTGATGAGATGAAGCGAATGGATGAGTTAGACGTTCGTGACATGCTTACCAAGGCGACCGTGAAGACTGGACTTTTCAAGAGGCGAATGGTTCACGTTGCCCGTAGGTTTGGAGCCCTAAAAAGGTGGGTTGACCTGAGTAGGGTTACTCTTCGGAAGTTGATGAAGAGTTTTGAGGGTACAGCCATCTACGATGAGGCTCTGAAGGAGACCTTTACGAAAGACCTGGATTTGGAGCGTGTAATCCACGTGCTGAACGATGTTAAGAAGGGCGAATTTGAAGTCACGAAGCTTGAAACCGAAGGCGTTGCGACTCCGGTTGCGCGGGTTGGAATAGAAAGAGTTAGCATGAAAACCGATCTCATTCCACCAGAGAGGATGAAGCTCATTCTAGTGGAGTCGGCTAGGGTGCGCCTCCTCAACGAGGTTCGCACCTTTGTTTGCACCGATTGCTGGGAATACCTGGAAATGATTCGCATAAAGGATTTGCCCGAGAAGCCGACTTGTCCTAGGTGCGGGTCCTCAAGCTTGGGCGTGCTTAGGATGGAGGAAGATGAGGTTCGGTCTTTGGTTGACAAGAGGGGTGAGAAGCTCACTAAGAGCGAAGAGAAGATGAAGGAGGGGGCTTTAAAAACGGCTAGGTTGATGTCTGGGTATGGCAAGCCAGCTGCTGTGGCCCTTTCTGGAAGAAGGCTTAGGGTTTCTGACGTGGAGGAAATTCTTAGGGAGGAGAGGATGCTTTCAGACAGGTTTTTTGAGTTGGTGATAGAGGCTGAACGGAACGCCCTAAAAAGAAGATTCTGGTAAGTTTACGGCTGAAAAGCGACTTTAGGGCTCAGATTTTCCTCGCATGAGCTTGTAGATTGATTTGTGACCGGAAATGTGCTGGGAATGTTGGAAACTATGTTGAAAAATTATGGTGGAGTCTGGAGAGAAAGAAGAGATGCTTATCTAGGATTCATAAAAGTATAAAAGGGAGAGGAAGGGAACTACTAGTCCTATATTCAACCCTCTGGAGAAAAACAATTTGGAACTAACCCGCCAAGGAATACGGGAACAGGCCCTCCAAAGATTCAAACATGTCCGAACATGCGTCCTAGCCAGAGAACTATGCCTCCTCATCCGCACAAACAGAGTGGCCCTCAACCCAAAAGACGTAGCCGACTGCTGCGCCTTCATATCCACCCTATGCAAAGAAGCAGACTGCACAGAGCCAAGCGGACTATGCCAAAAAGCCGCAGAAGCAGTCCCAGCAAGCGAAAAGGAATACCTAGACCTTTGCATGCAAAGCTGCCAGAAATGCGGAGAATCCAGAAGACCAGCCGCAAGACCAAGACCAATCCGAGAAAGAACAACCTACGTAGCCTAGCACCGCGAAAACCATAAAAGCGAAGGGCATGTATTAAAGACAAAACGCGAGGAGGACCAAACTTGTTTATAGCGCCATACGTCGCCTCACCCATGCCGGTAGTACGGCAAATGCTCGTCCTCGCCGAACTTAAACCCGGAGAAACCTTCTATGACCTAGGTTCAGGAGACGGGAGAGCAGTGATAATGGCTGCCAAAGACTTTGGAGCCAAGGCTGTTGGCATCGAGTTGAGGGAAGACCTAGCGAAAAGAGCCCTCAGCAACATTTATGAACTCGGCCTCGATAGAAGGGTTCAAATCCTCCAAGACGACATATTCAAGGTTGACTTAACCACTGCAGACGTCGTCTTCCTGTACCTCACGACAAGCGCAAACGAGAAAATCAAGCCAAAACTGGAGTCTGAGCTTAAACTAGGAACCCGAATTGTTTCCCACGACTATGAAATTCTCGGGTGGAAACCCTCTAGAATCGACAATTTCTGTGAAAACCCTAGGCTAGGCTACCCATCTCACACAATATACGTTTATAAGAGATAACATGTCCGTGCGCGCAAAGTTGACTTCAACTAAAATGAGGATAGAGAACGGTAGCAGGCTATAGCCAGCTTTCACCTAGGTGTTTGCCGATTATGACGATGTCGGCGGCGCTGATCCTGCCGTCCTGGTTCACGTCGGCGTACGGGTTGTAGTTCGGGTCTCCAGGATAGGAAAAGAGCGCCAATCCCCAAAGAACCATGTCGGCGGCGCTGACTCTGCCGTCTCCATTCACGTCGCCCAGCAATCTGTCGCTTCCAGTTACGGTAATATCAAAACTGAAACTCGATATTCCTTCTATGTAGCGAGATACAGATAAAGTCAGCGTTATTTGGATGACCTCGTTGGGGTCGATCCGCCGTCCAGTGCAATTCCACGTAAGAGTTATGTATTCGGATGCTTTGGAGGGATCCCAGTTCGTTGTTGACCTTATGAGAAGTATCGGTTCTTCTCTTTCGTTTCGAATATAGACCGTGATGTTTTTCGCTGACCCGGGTTCAAGGGTGCCCCAGTCGATTGAAGACACTCCATCGCTGCAGTCGCTGTCCCAATAGACTCCAACCCCATTCGCTTCCACAGCTGAGACGTTGGCGATGGTGTTCGTGGTTGCTAAGAGCATGAAAACACAAAAGATCAAGCTTGCTACAACAACAAATGCGAACAAAACCTTCTTTTTATCGTGGAGCGCACGCACAGTCCCAAGCTTCCGTCTACTATTCGGATTTACTTCGTATTAAGCTTTAACGTCGTCTAGATTAACAATTTATAAGACACACCCTTTCTTGAATATTCTGAACCTACAAGGCCAGCAGTTCATCGTCGGCGGATGAGAAATGATACCTATCCCCTGGAGATACGTTGAATCCTGGAACTGTATCGCCTGCGGCATGTGCTGCAAAGGGTATCAGGTAGTCCTCGGGTTCAACGAGTGGGTTAACCTCGTTCGAACGTACGGGGTTGGAGTAACCATGCCAGGCGTAAACAAGTTTTATCTGGGGAAAAAGGGTGACGGCACATGCGTCTTCTTGTACAAGTTTTTCGACAGATGGCTCTGCGGACTGCAGGACATGAAGCCTAAGGCTTGTAAGCTTTGGCCCTTCAAAATTCTTTCTAGACCCAAGTTTGGCAGACCAAACGAGGCCATCTACAAATACAGGGACAAGAATTTTTTCGTTTACGTGGATCCGTCGTGTATGGGGATAAGGTGGGGGAAACCGACGCCGGAGTTTACTTACAGAACCTTAACTGAGCTTGTTGAAATAGCCACGGGATTACGCGAAAAACAGTATTATTCCACGTCTAGAATACCCTACCGCCCACGATACTTCAGGGTTAGAGGAAGAAAATAGTCTAGAAACCGAGTTACAAACTCTGAAACGGATGCCTTTCGTACTGCAATTCATACAACTTATGCAGTTTCCCAAGGTCGTCGATTTCCTCAACCAAAATAGACTTTTCGGCCCCTGGAAGCCCTGTTATGGCGAACTGCCCACAAATCGGTACACCGTTTAGGGTTTCTCCTTCAGGCGTCAAGAATAGTTGGTCTATGAAGGTGCCTGTTGGTAATCCCATGAGGGGCTTCTTTGCTTCTGGTGCCTCGTCTGGACGGAGAACGAGGCTGCTCAGTTTCTCTTCTTTTCTTTCGATTTCTGTTTTCATGGGCTTGGTGGCTAGCTCCCACTCGTCGGCGGGGGCTCTTGCTCCCTTCATGGCTTCTGCCAAGGTTTTCGCCATGGCCTTCATTATTCTTTCAACCTCAGGCGCTGCTTCTGACTTCTTCTCTTCTGGCGGAGCTGGCGGCGCCACTACCTTGGAGATGACTGCTTCGGGGGCGAGGAGAACCCACATTTCTCCTCTTCTGTTGACGACGCCCTTGGACCTGAGGGACTGAAGTAGGGCGTAGGCGGAGTTCGGACCATACTTGGGCACGCCTAAGCCTTCGGAAATTTCGTCTAGGGAAGCTTGGCCGTCGTGATCTTTCAAGAATCCTACGATGTCGCTTTCCTCTACCATTATGTTCCCCACTGGTTAATGTTTATCTGTTCACTATAAACATTCCCACTTTTAAGGTGAAAATTCATACATCAGAAGCTGGATAATAGACAGCATGAGATGGTGTTTATGAAGGTTTTTCTCGCTGCCCCTTTATTCAGTGAGGCAGAGCGTGATTTCAATTCTAAGGTAGCCAAAAGGCTGAGGGATAAAGGGTTCGAGGTTTGGCTTGCTCAGGAATCCCCCTTTATTCATGAAGGAACTTCCAAGGAGAAAAAGAAAATCTACGAAAAGGATATCTCAGCCTTGAAGGCATGCGACGTTGTAGTGGCAGTCTTAGATGGTGTGGAGGTTGATTCAGGTGTGGCTTTCGAGATGGGTTATGCCGTAGCCACAGGGAAGCCTGTAATAGGACTGAAAACGGACCGAAGGGCTTTCTCAAAAATGGAAGATGTCAATCTCATGTTAGAAGTGCCGCTAATCAAACTCTGCAATACCATAGAGGAAGTCTTAACTGAACTCAAAAGCATTTAATTGTCTCAAGTAACGTTGAGAGTAGAGGTGTTTCGAATGGATGTTTTTGAAGCCATTAGGACTAGAAGAAGCATAAGAAAGTTTCGTCCAAAACCAATTCCAGACGAAAAGTTGGAGATGATTCTAGATGCTGGTCGTCTAGCGCCTTCAGCCGGCAACCGTCAACCATGGCGCTTCGTTGTGGTTAAGGACCCAGAGAGGAAAAGGGCTCTGGCCAAGGCCGCGGACAACCAAATGTTCATTGCAGACGCCAGCGCAATAATAGCTGCTCTTGGCGATCCCGAAGCTTCGCCGAGATGGTTTAGGCAGGACCCTATGATAGCGGTTGAGCATATGGTTTTGGCTGCAACGGCTTTGGGTTATGGCACCTGCTGGATCGGAGCCTTCAGTGAAGAAGAGGTTAAACGCATTCTGGAGATCCCTGAGGAGTTGAAGGTTATAGCGCTAATGCCTATAGGCTTTCCAGATGAAGCTCCAGCTCCTAGGGCGAGAAAATCTTTGAAGGAAATCGTTTTCCTAGAAAAATATGTACACTAAGCTCTTGACCAATTTTTATGTCTTCCCGTTTTTCGTATTTACTTTCGTCCACGAAGAAGTCGTATTGAAAGGATTTCTGTTTTTCAGTTTTCAGGTATTTCTCTATTAGAGCACTGGCTTCTTCAGAGTATCGCATCATCTCTCACCCCTTATATCACACAACCCTAAGGCTTCTTTTTGGTTCTCCCCCTCGCGCGGCCAAATACCTTGACAACTCGAAGGGACCTATGGGGAAACCGTACCCAAACTTTAGAGCGTTGTCCACGTCAGTTTCTGTTGCGGTGCCTTCCTCAACTATTCGCATGGCTTCCCTTAACAGAGCAAAAAAGCATCTGTTGGTGATGTAACCGTAAGCCCTTGGATTGTCTTTAAACACTATAGCCATTTTTCCACATTTTTCTAAAACGCCTTTAACAACCTCAACGGTTTCATCTGAAGTGTCAGGAGCCCTGATCACTTCCACTGCTCCTACTCCACCCGGGCCCGGGTTTACTGGTGGAGGATTAAACCAGTGGGTACCAATAACTTTGTCAGGCCTTTGGGTTGCCCCTGCGAGGGCTGTAATGCTCAATCCGGAGCTGGTGGTTGCCAGAACGGTGTGTTTGGGACATTTCCTGTCCAATTCGGCGAAGACTTTCATTTTCAGATTTAGATCTTCGAGAACGCATTCAGTGACCATGTCAACATCTCTGCAGAATTCATCCATGTCGGTTGTCAGTTTAAGCCTCTTGATGGCTCTGTCCATCTGCTCTTGGGTTATTTTACCCCTGCTAACTCCCTTCTTGAGTCCGTATTTGCCTTCTATAATCTCGTTCATTGCACGCTTGAGGGCGGCATCGCTTCTGCTTCTGGCAATGACGTCGAAGCCGAAGGTTGCAAAAACCTGGGCTATTCCGCTTCCCATCACGCCAGCGCCGAGAACACCAATCTTCCTAACATCTTCAACCTTCATAATTTTCACCATTAAACCCATATTCGGTGGTTATGACCCCAAAAATCTTTCGTTCCCTTAACAACCATTCAAGCTATATTTCACGGGCCAGCCGAGAACCTTTATGGATTGCGTTTAGGACGTTGCCTGGTTCCTTAGCGTCTCCTATGGCATAGAGCCCAGCGACTCTGCCTTCCAGCGCCTTCATTAAGCCTATATTCGGTTTTGATCCCATGGCCAGCACCACACTATCCGCCTCTACGGTTTGTTTCTTTCCATCCCTTTCGTAGACCACGCCGAGCTCTGTTATTTCCTCAACCTTTGCGTTGGTAATCATGGCAACACCGAGTTTCTTGAGCCTCTGATACAGCAACATGATAACCGCGGGAACCATATCTACGCCAATTCTCCCCAACATCTCCAAAATCGTCACCTTCTTGCCCCTTTCAGCCAAGAACTCTGCTGTTTCAGCGCCGACCATTCCGCCGCCGACCACAACAACCCTTTCCATAACCGACGCCACGCCAGCGAGCACATCGTTGGCAGTTACTATGTTACCTCCTTCGACTTCCAGATTTTCTGGAACAATGGGAACAGACCCTGTGGCGATAAACACCACATCAGGCTTGATCTTTTCAACCAGCGAAGGAGTAACCTCTTCTCCGAGTATAATTTTCACTCCAAGTTTGCGAATTTGGGGTTCGAGGTAGGCTGTTACGTTTTTGATTTCCTCCTTGTGGGGTGGAACAGCGGCAAGATTTAGTTGCCCTCCCAGCCTGTCGCTTTTCTCGTACAAGGTAACCTCGTGTCCTCTCAGGGCTGAAACCCTAGCCGCTTCCATGCCTGCTGGTCCTCCGCCAACTACGAGAACCCTTTTCGCAACCTCCGCCTTCTCGATTCTATACTCCTCTTCCCTTCCCAAGGCAGCGTTCACGGAACACGCAATATTCTCATTGAAAAACAACTTGCTGATGCATTCATCGCATGCGGTACAACGGTTAATTTCGTCTAGGGCTCCAGCGGCTGCCTTCTTGGGCAAATAAGGATCAGCTAGCAATGCTCTTCCCATGGAAACCAAGTCAGCTTTTCCTTGCTGTAGAATTTTCTCGGCTAGTTCAGGATCGTTGATTCTTCCAACCGCAATAACGGGAACGTTAACAACTTCTTTTATTCCCGCGGCCAAGTGTACCATGTTGCCCCGAGGAAGAGCCATAGGTGCCGTTGTGACGGGCACGGGTGAATCGTAGATTCCCCCAGATATGTGGAGGGTGTCTACACCGCCAGCTTCCAGCATCTTCGCAGTGGCTTTTGCCTCCTTCAATGTGATGCCGCCTTCAATGTAGTCGTCCCCGTTAATCCTGCACAGAACCGGATAGGCACTTCCCACCTTGTCTCTGACGCGCTCCAGAATTTCCAAGAGAAATCTTGTTCTGCCCTTTATGTCTCCGCCGTACTGGTCGGTTCGCTTGTTTGTGAGGGGCGAAAGGAACTGATTTATCAGGTATCCGTGGGCGCCGTGGATTTCTACGGCGTCAAACCCTGCCTCCTTGGCTCTTCTAGCTGCCTCGGCAAACGCTTCTACGACGTCTTTGATCTCTTGGACAGTCAAGGCCCTAGGGGTTTCCCTTGTCAATCGACAATAAACTTCTGAGGCTGAAACCGGTTGGGTTCCAATGATTGAGGAGAGGGATTGCCTGCCACCATGTAAAAGTTGAAGGGCAACCTTGGCACCGTTTGCCCGTACCGCCGTGGCTAACTCCCTTAACCCGGGAATCTTGCTGTCGTGGTCTACGGCCAGTTGCCTGACACCGCCCTTCCCCATAGGCTCTACGTAGGCTCCTTCAACGATTATCAAGCCGACATCGCCCTTGGCTCTTTCCACATAATAATTCTTTAGACGCTTGGTCACTGACCCGTCTTCGGCCGCAAAGTTCGTGGCCATAGGCGGCATAACTATTCTGTTCTTGAGTTCCATGGTGCCGATTTTGAAAGGCTCGAACAGTTTGCCCATGTGATATCCCTTCCTTTACACGTTATTGCGAGGCTTCTTAATCCTTTCGAACATACCAGAGTAAAGGTTATTTAGGCTGAACCCGTGAATAGCCTTTCCTACTCAAGATACGAGAGAATAAAAATGAAAGAGCGCGTTACGGTGGAAAAGTTCCGAGAACTTTTTGAAACGAGAGATACCATCGCAGCTGAATGGAAGAAGACTGGAAGAAAGATCGTGGGTTGCGTATCGACCTACACTCCAGAAGAAGTCATATACGCGGCTGAAGCTTTACCTGTGGGCGTACTGGGGAAGGCTGAAAGTTTTTCTAAAGCCGACGCTTATTTGCCCAGCTTCGCCTGCTCATTTATGCGGGGATTCCTCGAGGTGCTTCTTGAGGGGAGATGCGGATACCTTGACCTTGTAACTTTGCCCTCCCTCTGTGATTCCATGCGTGGATTCTACGGCATATGGAAGCAGATTTCGGATAATCCATACGCCTATCTTCTGCATTATCCAACCAACCGTTCTGAAGAAGCCTTCGAATACTTTGCTGAAGAGGTTGAGAGATTCAAGGATTTCATGGGGAAGTTTGCTGGCAAAGAAGTTTCTGAAAAAGACTTGGGAAAGGCTGTAGACGTTTACAACGAGAACAGGAGGCTTCTGAAGAAAATGTATTGGTTGAGGAGGAAGGAGTCTCCGCCAATTTCTGGTGTGGAGGCGCTGGAAGTGGTGCTTTCAAGCATGACTACGCCCAAGGACCTCCATAATCAACTCCTTGAGAAACTTTTGAGCGAAATCACCGAGCGGAAAGAGTATCCTGAAGGTGTAGTTAGGTTGCTTGTTTCAGGTCACATCGTAGACGACCCGGAAGTTCTGAAAGTGATAGAGGATTCCGGTGGAATCGTTGTTTCAGACGATCTTGACAGTGGGTCCAGATACTTCTGGTCTCTCGTGGAAGGCGGGGCAAACTCCATAGAGGGCATAAGCAGGCGGTACGTTAAGATTCCGTCGCCGTACGGTTCTCCTGTAACAGATAGGATAAAATATCTTAAGGTCATGGTCAAGGCGTTCCAGGTTGAGGGCGTAGTGTTTCTCACGAGGAAGTTCTGTGAACCTTACCTCTTTGATTACGTGACGTTGGGGCGGGCTGTTAAAGAGGAGGGAATACCTTCATTATACCTTGAATACGAATATCCCTTGGCTAGGGGAGCCCTCAAAACTCGAGTTGAAGCCTTCATAGAAATGTTGAGGTGAATGTGCATGTCTAAACGGGCTAGGAGAAGCCTTTCAGCGGCTAGGGAAGTAACAAGCCTGGTTGCAGCCCACTACATGAGCGCAGTTCAAGCCCATAGCGAGGGTAGGCGGGTGGCTTGGCTTACCGCAGTGGGTCCGCCCATGGAGATATTATACGCTATGGGAATCCAGCCGCTTTTCCCGGAAAACTACGCTTGCGTTGTTGCAGTTATGAAGGCAGCGCGGAACATGTTTGACGTGTCAGAGGCGTACGGCATCTCCAGAGATTTGTGCTCCTACTCCAGGTGCGTGATGGGTTCTGTCCTCGGAGGTGAAGCGCCATTCGGTGGGATGGAGAAGCCTGACGTTCTGCTGTCAACAAAAAATGTTTGCGTAGTCTATATGAAGTGGTGGGAATTGATGGCGCAAACCCTTGAGTGCCCCTTATATGTCATAGACTGCCCCGCAATCACCGACAAAATAGAAGACTATCACGTGAAATACGTTGATGAACAGTTGAGAAGTCTGGTGTCAGAGCTTGAAAAGGTTACTGGGGCGAATCTAGGCGAGGAGAAGTTGAAAGAAGCCGTGAAACTCTCTGATAGGGCGGCGGAACTGTGGCGTAAAGTGATTGAATATCGAAGGGCGAAGCCTTGTCCCATGGGGGTTACGGACTCCTCGGCTGCAATGTTTCCCATGGTGGCTTCAGCAGGAACGCGGGAGGCTGTGGAATATTATGAAAGGCTTCTGGACGAGGTCTCTGGGAGGGTTAAAGAGGGTGTGGGAGCCCTCGAAGAAGAGAAGTTTAGGCTTTTGCTGAGCGGAATACCCTACTGGCATCACTTGCGCATGTTCAACTATTTGGAGGACAAGTATGGAGCGGTGTTTGTTCACGAACTTTACACGGCAACCTGGGGCCTCGCAAGCCTGAACCCTGCGAAGCCCTTCGAAAGTTTGGCTTACAAGACGCTTCTCAATCCAACTAACATGCCCATAAGCTGGTCAAAAGACTGGATTAGTGGACTTGTGAAAGATTTTGGCGTAGATGGAATCGTGTTGCTTTCAAGCAGGTCGTGTAAGGCAACTTCCATTGGTAACTTGACGATTCAGAAAGTTTTGAGGGATGAGTATGGGATTCCGAGCGTCGTGTTAGAGGCTGATCACACGGATGACAGAGCCTACTCGGAGGCGGAAGTCAACGCGAGGCTTGACGCCTTCATGGAAATGTTAGGGGCAAAATGAAAAGCGCGCGCATTTGGATTTTATTATGATATTACTCTAAAAGGCTTTTAACTTTCTCAAAAATATAGTGCAAACCGTTTTTCTCAGAAAATACTGTTTTCAACATTCCTCTGTTATTAGGATACAAATAGGGCGCCCTCTCAATTTTAGCAACAATCTATGACGATATAACAGCGTCATATGGTTTTTCGTTTGTGCATTTTTGCTAGGGTGTCATAGAGGCTATGAAAAGTTCTGCTGACTTGCCAGAGCTTTCGCAACATATTCCAGGCATCTTCTCTACTTGAACCTTAGAAAAGTGTTTTTCAGCCAATTTTTTGATTAGTTCTGGCTCGAATCCAAGGTGTACGTCGCCCATGTCTTTCCTAAACTCTTTGAAAGAGTGCTTACAGAGGTCTACGAGCACCGCTTTTCCATGGACGTCCACTGTTTCTTTCACGCTTTGAAATACCCTTTCTATGTCCAGGCAATGATGCAACGTTAATGTTGAGAATATGGCGTCAAATTTCTCTGGAACCTTCAGGTATCTTCTTGCGTGTTCTAGGCTTCCACGAATGTTTTCGGCTACTCCCAGAAAGGGTGTAATCTGCGAAGTTTTTCTCGCCAACACCCTTAGCATGGCTGGTGTAACGTCCATGGCGTAGAAGGACGCTTCTGGCAGATGCCGACGCAATTTTTCAACAACAGCCATTGTGAAGAAGCCGGAGCCTGCGCCTACATCCAGAACCTTGGCGTTTTCCCTCAGCTTTGGTGGCGAAAGCGAGCAGTGGACGATGGACTCGATGATGCGTTCAACTCCTTCCTCGCCGAAGTAGCTTAACACAATTTTGTCTCTTTTCTCCGCTTCCATTTCGGTGAAATGTTTCACCTCTTCGATAAGCTTTTCAACGTTTGGAACCCCGAGCTCATCCAGTAGTTTTTGAGGCTCTATGGCCTTGAGATATTCTTCAAAAGTTGGCAACTCTCAGTAACCTCAGACTTCATGTTAACCTAAAACGGTTTTTCTTATAACGTTTTGTTAGCAACCATCTTAGACCTTGCATCATGATGGCGCGCGTAATTAGTTTGCTTCACGTTTATAAGTAATAACGCCGTTATAGATATTGATAAAAATGAGGCCACCATGCGAACTTGTTGTGCGATCAGTGTTGCCGGCGTTTCGATCTTTAGTTGCCAAGAGACTTATTGAAAATTATCATTTTTCTCAGGTGGCTGCGGCTGAAAAGCTTGGAACAACCCAGGCCGCCATAAGTCATTATCTCTATTCAAAACGTGGGGATGAGAAGGTGAAACAGCTTGAAGCCTCGCCTTCGGTTCGAGTCATAGTAGATGAAATCGCTGAGGGCATCGCAACCGACAAGTTTTCTCCCTTCGACGCCATGTCACATTTTTGCGAGTTGTGCAAGACCCTTAGAACTGGAGACCTAATATGTGACTGGCATAGGGATTTCATCACCGTTCCAGAAGCATGCGACGTATGCCCCACGGTGATCAAGAGTTAGCCCAAATCAACACCTAAGAAGACGCACTGCTGCGACTCAACGGTTTATGATTTAAGGCAGTTTATCCTAGCAAGCCATAAAAATGTGAATCTAGAAGGTAATGATTAAGATATGGTGTCAAAGGTGCCCAAGAAACCTAGACGACATTTTCTGAAAGAAAAGGAAGCGAGGAAACTTCTCCTCGATTTTTCCCAAAGGCTCAAGGTAGACGCTGAAAAGTTGTTTGAGTCCAAGCCACGCGTTGAGGTGAACGAAACTGAGGTTGCTGAAATCTTTATTATTAACGGAAAACCTTTGTTGGCAAGGTCCGGTGGCGCGCTTTTTCCCACCCTAGCCTTTGACGAAGTTTTCCCCTTTCTTCCCAAAATCGTGGTGGACATGGGCGCCGTCCCCTACGTTTGCAAGGGAGCTGACGTGATGGCTCCCGGCGTTGTCAGCGTTGACGGAGATTTCAAAGAGAACGATCTTCTTCTCATTGTAGATGAACGCCATCGCAAACCCTTAGCCATAGGCGCAGCCCTCTTCAATTCGCAGACCATGAAAAAAATGAAACATGGAAAAATCGTGAAAAACACCCACCATGTAGGCAGTAAACTCTGGAACTATTTGAGAAAATTTTGATGAAACATCATTTACAGCAACTTCAAATTTCATCAAAATACTTCCTAGAAAACGCAAACATTTAAAGTCGAACGCTTCCTAACTAAACGGTTAAGAAATTAGGCGATGGGTATCAAGTTCGGGAGAGCATGGAAGATGTCCGAAAAGATTAAAAAAACAGAAACTAAAAAAGCTTCTCAAGTCTCTGGTCTTCCAGCAAAGGTTTACTTGAAAGCTCTGCCACTACGCACCCTAAATGACGTAGATGTTGTCAAACGCGAAGTAGAATCGGGAAACATTCTTATCTTGAGGGTCAGCCCCTTAGCGAGAAAAAGCGTTGAAGATGTCAAACAGGCGGTAAACGAACTGTGCAAGTTCACCGAATCAATTGGAGGAGACATCGCCCGTTTGGGAGAGGAACGCGTGGTTATCGTCCCTAGTTTCATCAAAATTTGGCGAGAGAAAAAAGCTGCTCCTAGAAAAAGAGCGCCTAGCGCAACCTGACTGTTTCTAGATTCTCCGGCACGATCGTTTCAACTCTATACTTCCTCTGGAAAAAGTTGGCTATGCTCATGCACTTCGCTTTTTCGCCATGAACAACGATTATTCTCTCAGGTTTCGGTTTTACTCGTCGGAGGTAATCAATTATCTGCCTCCTGTCTGAATGTCCAGAAAAGCCCTCGATGGATTCAACCTGCAAGTTCAATTTCACCACTTCGATTTTTCCTTCGCTGTTTATCATGGGCGTCTCAGTTAAGCCCTTCTGAATTCTGCGCCCCATGGTTCCCTCAATTTGATAGCTGACGAAGATTATGGTGTTGCGTTTGTCCTGTGCCAAACGTTTAAAGTAGTCAATTACGGGTCCACCCTCCATCATGCCTGAAGTCGCTATGATGATGCACTGCTCCCCCTCCACGATTTCTTCCCTTGCACTGGGATGCTCCACGATGGTGAAGTAGTCAGACTGGAAAGGGTTGATCCCCTCATGCAGAATGCTGTTTCGCACCCCCCTCGCCAAATATTCAGGATAAGCCGTGTGAATGGCAGTTGCCTCAGAAATCATGCCCTCGATAAACACGGGCGCCTCCTTCACCAATCCCCGCCGCATATACCCATCAATTATCAGCATGATTTCCTGAGCTCTCCCAACCGCTGGAACAGGAATCAAAACTTTACCTCCCCGATCCAAGGTTTCGTTAATCACCGACGCAAGTCTTTCTTCAGCCTCTATCCTAGAAGGCGTTAGGTCTCCTGGAGACCCGTACGTGCTCTCCGTTATTATGGTCTCCACCCTTGGAAACATCGTGACAGCGGGCTCAAGAAGCATCGTCGGCGCATATTTATAGTCACTGGTGTAAACGATGTTGTGCAAGCCCTCTCCAATGTGCAGATGAGTTAAAGACGAACCAAGAATGTGCCCAGAATTGTGCAAAGTTAGACGAACATCCGGTGCTATGTCGGTCACAGCGCCGTATCGCAACGGGATAGTGTGTAAAACGGTTTTCCGCACATCCTTCTGATCATAAGGCGGCATCAGTCCTTGTTTGCTCAGAACATCAAGGTAATCCAGTTGAAGCAGAGTCATGAGGTTGGAGGTTGGAGCCGAACAGTAAACCGGGCCGTCGTACCCGTATTTGAACAAAAATGGGAGAAAACCACAGTGATCTAAGTGCGCGTGGCTTATGACAACGGCGTCCAACAAGTCCAAGTCAAACTGGAGGGCGTCAAGTCTTGGGAAAGCTTTGAGGGGGTTTGTGGAACCTGGGTTAATACCGCAGTCCAGAAGCACATAGCTTTCTCTTGTTTGTACAAGTATGGCGGACCTTCCAACTTCTTGGAAGCCACCCAAGGCGGTGATCCTGACGTCTCCGGCTTCGTGGACAGCGGGTCTGAAAATTCTTTCGCCAACCGTGCGAAGTATCCTCCCCCTTTCCTTGCTTTCAGCGTGGAGAAAATGGCGCATGTGAGCCACAATTTTGGACGGTATCGGAGGACTCCTCAAAATGCGGGGTCTCCACCGCGTCTGCCTAACGATTTCTTGTAAGACTGTTCCGTTTTTTCCAATAACCAAGCCTGGCTTCTTGGCTTCTATGATAACTTCGCCGAGGCTCGGGTCGAAGTTTATATTTGTGATCTCTGCTTCTGGAGAAACTATCTCCGGTATAATCCTCTCCGCGTCTTTCTCCTCCAACCTTACTGAAGGGTCGGAGCGCACAACTATTCTTTTCCTAATCAAGTTAACGATGTCTGCAACGATGTAGCTTTGTTCAATCAGGATCTCCGGCTTTTTCGTGTAGACGGCTAGTGCTGGTCCTTCGAACTCGATGCGGGTGACTTCTGCTTCTTGTGGAATTTGTTCCAGTATATGCTGACTTATTTCCACCTTTGTTTTGCTAGTGGCTGACACGCTTCTTCTTCGCTCCTCAGGAGCCTCCTAGGATGCTTTTCTTTTCCTCGTCGTTCAATTCACGATAACCTTTTTCGTCTATGACCGCTACGTCAAAGCTGTCTCCGCTTGCGGCGTCCCTTTTCATAGCGGAGTCAACGGCTCGCACAACGACGGATAGAACTTCCTTTATCTCGGCATCTTCTTTGTATTTGTCTTCCAGAACCCCGTAGGCTATGGGGGAACCAGACCCCGTGGCGACGCATTTTTCTTCCGTGAGGCTTCCGAAGGGATCTAAGGAGAAAACGTGGGCACCTGTGTCATCGACTCCGCCAACGAGAACCTGCGTTAGCAGTGGCGCTAAACGAGCTGAGAACAGGAGGTTTGCGACAAGTCGGGCTGCTGACCTTACCAGCAGTGGACATCCCGTGTTCAGCTTGTAGAGTCGCGCGTTTACTTTAAGAACTTCAACGGTTCTTTGCGCGTCGGCGACGGTGCCTGAAATGGTCATGGCCAAATGGTTGTCTATTTGGTATATTTTCTTCCCCTTTTTGTGGGCTACAAAGTATCCCATAGTCACGCGGGTATCTGAAGAAAGGATAACCCCGTCTCTGCAAACTACGCCTATGGTTGTTGTTCCCTTTAAGGCTAATCTGTCAATTGGTTCACGCATTTTATTATTTTCCCCCGAGAATTGAGAGTCGCACAGATACATATCGGGAGAAGTTAGGGAAGTGTATATTCACCATCAACAATTTAATTAATGTTACGGTTGGAAGCCCTATAAACAAAGGTTTGACCGCAATCTTATTCTTTCTTGTTTGTAACGATGTATATAAGTTTAAGTGTGGTACCGTTTAGCAATGATTTAACAGTATCTCACAACACTAATCTTTAATAGTAAGTTGAACTTCAAAGCCGTGATTGTAATTGACCATGAAACTACATCGCATGACCCTTCCAAGGGAAGTCGTTGTGGGAAACGAAACTCTATTGCTCATAAGCGATATTTGCAAAAGGCTCGGTTTTTCCGAATCCGCGTTTGTGGTAACGGGTCCGGAAACACAGCATGTTGCGGGTAGGAGGGTTATTGACCTGCTCCATGATAAGGGAATGGACGTTGACCACTTGATTGTGGCTTCCTCTACTATGTGGGATGTCAGGGCGGTTGAAGAGAGGATTCAGGAACTAAAACCGCAGGTGGTTCTCGGAGTCGGTGGAGGCACAAAAATTGACGTTGCGAAGCTTAGTTCTGCGCGTCAGGGAATTCCCTTCATAAGCATACCGACGACGGCTTCTCATGATGGTATCGCAAGTCCCGTTGCCTCTGTTAAGGGGCTGAGCAAACCTTACTCTGTGATGGCGCAGTCTCCTATGGCTATAGTAGCGGACACCAGCATCATTATTCAGTCGGACTACCGCTTTACCGCGAGTGGATGCGGAGACGTCGTAGCCAAATTTACAGCCGTTCGCGATTGGGAACTGGCTCACAAAGTGAAAAATGAGTATTATGGCGAGTATGCCGCGAGTTTGGCTTTGATGAGTGCGAAGCTTGTCATGAAAAATGCGGATGTCATCAAGCCTGGAATGGAGGAGGGTCTCCGCGTTGTCTTGGAAGCTTTGATAAGTTGCGGCGTTGCCATGAGCATTGCGGGAAGCAGCAGACCTTGCAGTGGTTCAGAGCACTCGTTCAGCCACGCCCTAGACCTTGTTGCACCGAACACAGCCATGCACGGGGAACAGTGCGGTGTAGGAACAATAATAATGGCTTACCTTTACAAGACGGATTGGAAGGGCATAAAAGCGACTCTTCAGAAGGCTGGAGCCCCCACCACAGCTGAGGGACTAGGAGTAGAGTCCGAGTCTGTTGTAGAAGCGCTGGTGCGAGCGGGCACGATTCGTCCAGAGCGGTACACGATTTTAGAAGAAAAAAAGTTGAGTTACGATTCCGCTGAGAAACTTGCCAAGGCTACTGGCGTTATAGATTAAGAGCGCGCGCTTGAACTTAGCCAGGAATGTTTTCTGCGCTATATTTAAATAGTAGATTTTCCTAGTTGTTCTTGAATAAGTTTCCCAGAGGGAAACAAAATGTCTCTAGATCAAAGAGCCCAAATGCTTGAAGCAGTTGTATCAGACCCATGTGGCGTTAGAGAAGTAATCCAGAAACTACGATGGAAACCATCACGTGTTATCTCTTTATTGGAAATGATGAAAGATGAAAGACTCATTGAGTTACAATGCGTGTGCGCGCACAAACGGGGTAGACCCAAGAAGAATATAACATGCACATCTCTTGGCTTTGAGTTTCTCGAAACTTATAGAAGATTAAAAATGAAACCGCTTAGAGCGAGAAAAGAGGACTTAGAACACGCAGTGAAAGACGCTTTATATACAGAGAGACTTGTTGCAAATGGTCATTCACCCTTCAAACTTTTCATGGAGTTGAACACGATTGCTCACAATATTAAGATCTCTTCAGAGACTCCTGAAGCTATTTGAAGAAAAGAATGTCCCCTATATGCTAATCGGTGGTTATGCTCTTCCTTTCTATGGAAGAATCCGAACGACTATTGATGTTGATCTGGCTGTAGCAATCAAAACTGAGGAAGAATTAAACCAGCTCCGTAATTGGTTACAATCAATTGACTTTGAAGCCACAGTCTACTCCTCTCTGGACCCTCTCATTGTCATCTTGGATCAGAAGGAGAAAGTAGAGATAAAACTATGGTTGAAGCCCGATGGAATTGTTTTCGATGATGAAACCTTGAGAAGAAGAAGGAAAGTCAAATTAGACTCGAATATTGAGGCATGGATCGTTTCTCCAGAGGATTTTATAGTAAACAAGCTGGCTAGACCCGATCGAGGCGTAATTGATGAACAGGATGTCAAGAGTGTGTTGGTCAGGCAAGGAGGAAAATTAGACAAAGAATACCTTGAGAGAAGAGCCCGAGATGCTGGAGTGCTCACAATTCTAGAGAACATCCATAATCGCGGCTAGCTCGTCTGTTTGGTTGTTATGTGCCTGTTTGCCGTTTTTTGAAGGCTTCGGTGAACTTTACGGTTGTTATTTCTGGGAAGAATTTTTGTACGTCTGTGGCGATGCCTCTTTTTGCGATTTGTATTCCTTCCAGGTAGAAGGCTTCTTCAGGCATGTTTACGGTAACGGTTGTTTTTCCTGTTCTGAAATTGAATTTTTCTGTTTCAACTGCTGGTATTCTGCGGTGGATTAGGGCTGCTATTTTTTCGGCGTTCGTTTCAAGCTTTTTCTCCACTGTGACCTCGTAGACTAGGGTTTTGCCGGCTAGGGGTGGATTGTAGTCTAGTTGTACTCTTCCGGCTCCCATGGTTCTTACCGTGGCGAGTTTTTTGTTGTATTCGATTCGCATTCCCAGTTTTGGCGTGATTCCGCGGGCCGTTAGCCTTCTTATAGAAACAAGTTTGACTTTTTCTGGGTCTCTGCTTCCGAAGGCTTTTTCCGGCGGTATTTCCACCGAATCTTTTTTGTTGACTTTAAAATTGAGTAGGGCTTCGTCTAGGGCTTTTAGCACCCAGCCTTCTCCGACGACGACCAGCTTAGGCTCGTAGATTTCTCCTTCTTTGTATAGTTTTTCCTTTTTTGCCACTTCTTCGGTTGTGGTGTCGAAGATTTCTCCTGTTTCCTTAACTTTGCTCGTGTAGTTGATGAGGATGAAGGCGCCTTTTTCTATGGGCATTTCCGTTCCTCCAGTGTTGCTTTCATTTTGTTTGGTTTTACCTTTAACTTTTATTTATGATTGTTGTTTTTATTTCTCTATAGCCTCACTCTATTTGGGGTTGGCTGCAAGTTTTATTGGTGGTCGTAATGGTTCCACGTTTTAAAAGTGAATGAATAAGTCTAGGCGAATCCTCTTCCCAAGCAGCTGCATGAACGCCGCCATCTTCCAGTCGGAGATTCTCACTGATTCTCAGAAGGATTCTTCTAGTTCTGCTAGGTATGCTAGGGAGAAGGGTTTAACGATTCTTCCTCCTAGGCTGATGATGAGTGTGCCGTGGTCTTCTATGTTATCTCCAAATGTTAATAAGAGTTCTGAAAGGAAATTATCAAAATCTGCGTAATCTTTGTGTATAGAGATCGCTACTCCATTCTTTCCCATGCCCTGAACCCTAGCTACAAATATGACATTTGGATGCTTCTTCACCCATTTTCCTGTTTTTTCTAACAACCCGATCTTATATTTCACCCTGACACAAGTAATTGCCATAATTTCAAATCCCATTTTCACAAAGTCTGGTATTACAGTAAACTCTCGTATCATTCCTTCCTTTACAAGTCTACTTCTCAACCTAGTTACAGTTGGCTGTGAAACTCCCAGAACCTTTGCTAAGTCCCTGTCACTCCTCTTGGAACCCTTCAACAATTCCAAAAGAAGCTTCATCATTCTATTCTTCGTTGTATTCCTCATTCTCAACAACTCCTTAAAACTATTTAGTAAGTTATTGTTTTTAAAACTTTAATAAGTCTAACCTAAAGCTTAATACCGACTTCGAAAATACTGTTTTGGGAAGAAAAATGAATAAAGAATCTATAGTGATTGTGACAACTCCAAGTGTGCCTGGCTACGAAATCGTGAAGGTTCTAGGTACGGTTCACGGACTCACCGTGAGAACGAGGGGTGTCGGAGGAAAAATAGTGGCTGGTATTCAAGGAATTTTCGGCGGTGAAGTGTCCTCTTACAGTTCGGAGTGTGAAAAGGCGCGAAAAGAGTCAGTAGATAGATTGGTTGAAAACGCTAGTCGGATGGGCGCCAACGCTATTGTTGGAACAGACTTCGAAACAAGCGACATACTGCAGGGCACGGCAACAATTTTCTCTGCATACGGAACCGCGGTCATAATCAAACCCGTCTAGAAAAGGAAGAAAACAAAAACACAGACACACGAAAGATGTGTGTAGAAACAACTCATACTCAGCTTTAAGGTTTTGTAAGGGCTTTTTCAATTCCATGACTTAAGCTTACGAATTCCTTTTACAACAAATTTTTTAGCGCAAAAAGGCGACTATTAGGCATACTGAAGGGAAAAACATGGTTGAATCACTCGATTTTTCTTTGGGAATAATTTTGGGAGTGATTATAACTTTTGTAGGAAACTGTTTGACTGAGAAATGGAGAGAAAGCAAAGAAAAAAAGAGCGTGGGAAAAGCATTAATCACAGAATTAGAGGGAGTCAAAAAGTGTTACTCAGAGTATCAACCTTCCAAAATAACCATATCCATCTTCTCTACCGTTGTTCCTAAACTTCTATTATTCAAAAAGCAGACTGTTGACGCTATTTTAGAGACTTATCGTGAAATCAACTGGAGAATGATTCCTCGTGCACCAAAACAATCCGAAATAGACACATTGACAAAAGAAATTGACAACACCATTAAGATAATCGAGAAAGAACTTGGCTGCTGAGACCTTTAAAATGTGAGAAATGTGGAAAAGTTATAGCAGAACCAAAAGAACTAATTAGAGTAAGAAAAGATAATAGAGAACTGATTTGAAGGCATAAAGAACGCAAATTTCAAGTATTTGTAATCATATAAGAAATTAAGAGGTTCAGTTATGTCACGTTTAGACAAGTATGCAAAGACGATACTTCGAAAGTCCAGATTGGTTATGGTTATTTGCTTTCTCCTTTTATTCGCGGGTTTAGCAACTCCTACAGAGTGTTTCATTCAACGAGATGTATACTTCAATAAATCATCGTATGAACCCGGTGATAGCGGAGTTTTCTCCGTAACTATAGAGGGCGAAGTTGGAGTAGACCCTACCTTGTATTTCACTCGACTGGAAATCTTTTTTGATTGGGAAAATTATTGGACATCTGGAGTCACAATAATAGACCCCGGAGAGACAAAAACAATAAGCGTCACATTTTCTGTACCAAGTTCAGTTTCTCCGGGAAGTCATTCATATTACTACGAACTCACATGGTCTCTCAGTATTAGTTTGGAAAACCCAGTTACCCACACTAGTAGTACTAGCATAATTACCATCACAGAGCCTGCACCCGAACCTACACCTGATGGGGGTGTTTTTTCATGGGAATTTATGGTGCTTATGGTAGCTGTTGGAATTTTGGTTGGAATTTTGATTGGGGTTGTTGTAACACTCGTAGCAAGGAAAAGTAAAGAGGAAACGAAGAGCAAGGGTAATGTAGGCATAAAACATTTGAAGGGATGATTTTGAGTACAGAAACACCAAGCGGGAAAGTAACCATTAGTAAGAAAACAGTTTACATAGCTATTGTTCTGGTGGTTGTTATTATTGGAGCATTTGCAGTTTTTTTTATTTATTCTAATTATCTGAGACCTTCAACTAATGATTTGAGAATAACCCTATATGAAAGGGAATTTATATACAAACAAGAAATTGATGGTGAAGATTATATGTGGGGCTGGTTGGTTCGCATCAAAATACGTAATTATGGAACTAATGATGTAGATGAAGCAGAGCTTGTTGTTGAACTGAAGGAAGACCATTCAACTATTGACTCCTCCTCTGAATCTTTCCACCTTCAAGCTGGTTGGGGGACGACAGAATCAGTTATTATCCAAGCAAAACAAAGTGAATGGCTAGGGAAAAACTGTATATTAGTTGCCACAATATACTTAGACAGTGAAGTTCTAGACCAATATACTACATCTTGGTAATCATGTAATTTATGCACGCATTCTGAGAAAAGCCTCTTCCTCCTCTTTTTTCTATCCAAAATTTTTTGATCCCAAAAAATGGAGATTATAACGTTTACCTAAGGCAGTGCCAGTGTTTCTTCAGAATTCGCTTCAGCTCTGTAAGCGTTTCCCTAACCCTTCGACGGCACCATTCGGGTTCAACCGGCGGAGCATAAGGATCACCAACACCAATCTTTTCTAAACCAACAACTCCAGCCGCGAGGGCGAACCAACAAGGAGGCAGAACAGCTGGATTATACCCGCTACCAGGCATCAAAACCAGTTTACCACCACAAACCTTCTCAGCCACCCCAACAATGGTACGAGACAGTTTGAAGAAACCGTTCACCGTTAGTCCCAAACTACCAAGCACATCAGCGAAATGAGAATCACTTCCCCCATTAGCTAAAATAATCTCTGGCTTGAACTCTTCTGCCAAAGGAACAAAAGTTTCATTCAAGGCTTGGAGATAAGTTTGATCCCCTGTCCCAGGCGGCAAAGGAACGTTCACGTTGTACCCCTCCCCAGCATCCTCCCCAATCTGCTCAACAAACCCTGTGCCCGGATAGATGGTCCTCGGATCCTGATGCAACGAAATGTACAAAATGTTCGGATCTGAATAGTATATGTCGCTTGTTCCGTTCCCAAAGTGCACATCGTAGTCCAGAATCAAAGCACGCTTCAGTCCATGCTTCTCGCGTAGGTACTCCACCAAAACAGCTATGTCGTTGAGGAGGCAGAAGCCCCCGCCATAGTTTCTGCCAGCATGATGATAGCCACAGCCCAAAGCCACTGCACGATCAACTTCTCCCTCATAAACCGCCCTCCCAGCCTTGACAGCCCCACCAACAATCAGCCGAGCAGCCTCAAGAATCTGAGGCGAAACAGGCGTCTCTATATCGTAGGGTTTGCTCAACTCAGCCAAACGAAAAATAAGGTTCACGTATTCTTCGTCGTGAACCCTAAGCAAGTCCCGCTTGGCAACCGATCTAGGCTTCAAGAGAACAACGTTAGGCAGACGGAGGAGTCCCTGCTCCTCGAAAAGGTGCACAACGTTAGCGAAGCGGTCTCCCCTAAAGGGATGACCAGCTCCCAGATCATACTGGCCGAACTTTTCATGGTAGGTTACACCCACTTTCAAAAGGGTTGTCTCCAAAATCCTTGATGCGCCACGGTCATAAATGAAAACTCAAGCCGACAATTTTACATGTCTGCCGAGTTCTTGAGCAACTTCCTGCAGACCCAGCTTCCCTAGTGAGCTCTTGGTTGGTATTCCTCGACTGTCCCAGCCCCTCTTGTCATAGTACAGCTGAAGCATGCTGTTGTATTTTTCTCTGTCCAAGGCTGCTCCTTTGAAGTGGCCTTTTGTGAGAGGTTCATCGAACCATCTAGCCGGCGGAACGTCCATGTTTCTACTCCAGGTACCAGCGTATTCCCTTACCCAAAAGGCTCTCATCAAAGCGAAGGTTCTGTCCGCGATGATGAACAAGTCGTTCATGGTCATGTCCACGCCTGTTGCGGCTCTCAGAAACTTTGGATACCAATCCAACCCAAAGCCTACCTCCACCCATGGAAGGCGACAAGTCGTTAGACACTCGAACACTCCTCCCCTCAACCTCTGCAGTTCGATTACCTTGTCAACTTTGGCTTCGCTGTAGGTTTCGCGTCCAACTGAAACCTCCCAAGAGATGACCCAAGCATCCTTGTGATGGGCGCCAACAGAACAGGTGGCAAAGGATAACGCCATTCCAGGAGTTGTGTGACAGTCGTAGCCTGAAACTTCTAAGCCTTTTATCTGCATTGCCCATTTTTCAGAGTCACCGCCCACCTTTTCGGACGCTGATCGTACGCCTTCTGCAAGAAGGGCGCCTGTTCCGCGTTTATAGACTATATCTTCGGCGAGGGCCTTCGCTTCTTCAAAGTCGCCCCATTCAATTTTATAGTCGATGAGCTTCTTTTCTGAAGCTTCCATGGCGAAGCCTATGGCGTTTCCGAGGGATATTGTGTCTATTCCATAGTCGTCGGAGAGTCTGTTCAAAGTTGCTATCTCTTTGAGGCTGCCTAAACCTATGTTGGACCCTAGCATAGCAACATTTTCGTAGTCCAGTTCAGAGGGTTGGTTTGTAGAGTCTTCTACCACGTTGCCACAAGTCATGTTGCAGTGGGGACAACCTCTGTTGGAAATTTTTATTTTTTCCATGGCAAAACCGCCAATGTCATCTGCTTTTTCAAAGACGCCTTCCCGAAAGTTTTGAGTTGGGAGAACACAGTTTTCCTGACCCCATTCTACGACTGACATGGTTCCTTGGCGTTTCCAGAAGTCGTAGTTTGGTTTTGCCAATATTTCTCGGTAGGCTTCGATGCCCAAGCTTTTTATGGCTTTAGCGTCCTTGGCTGGTAGGGTTTTTGTTCCTCTGATGGCTACTGCCTTCAGGTTTTTGGAGCCCATGACTGCTCCCATGCCGGGTCTACCGCCTGCCCGGCCTTCTTGGGAGACTACGTTGGCGAACTTGACTTGGTTTTCGCCGGCTTGACCTATGGCGACGACGCCTACGCTTGTGCCATATTCTTTTTTGAGGTTTTTTTCGGTTTTGAAGGAGCCTTCTCCCCAGTAGTCTTTGGCGTCAACGAATTCTGTTTCGGCGTCGTGAACATACAGGATGGTAGGTTTCGGAGCTTTCCCTTGTATGACGATGGCGTCGTACCCAGCTCTTCTCATTTGAACCGTTGCATGGGTGCCTAGGTTTCCGTCGCCGTAGCCGCCTGTTAAGGGGCTTTTTGCCGCGACTAGGAGTTTGCCGCTGCTGGGAAGCGGGAGGGCTGTTAGTGGTCCGGCTGCGAAGATTAGCTTGTTTTCAGGAGAAAGCGGGTTTACCCCTGTTTTCAGTTCGTCCCAGAGGATTTTGGCTGCGAAGCCTCTTCCGCCGAGGAAGGTCTTGGCGAAGCTGGCATCGTATTCTTGGGAAACAGCCTTTCTTTTCGTTAGGTCTACTCGGAGTAGCTTGCCGTTCCAACCGTGCATCTCATTCACGCAACTCGTGAAGAATAGGATAGGTTTAAGGCTTTATAAAATTTGGACTCTGAAATGAGCAGAATCGCACTCAAGCTAGATGAGGAACATTTCTTTCACATCTAGGACAATGAACATGACGTAGAGAAGATTCAGAGACGTAACCAGAAATAGTAGCATCTTTTGTTCTCTACATGCATTTAACTGGTTCTTTGATTGTTTGTTTAAGAGTTAGTTAATCGAAAAGAAAAAAAAGAGGGGAAAGTTTTGTGTGATCCACATCGTTATCAGGATCCTTGAACTACTACTTCTTTTGACGCTGTGGTCATTGCTCCATGAATGTCCGTGATTGTCATTGTGATATTGTATACTCCTGACGTTGTGTATATGTGATAGGTAGATAGGCCTACGCCAGTACCGCCGTCGCCAAAGTTCCATGTGCAGTTATAGGACATGAAAACGTGGTCATCATATACAAAGCCGAGGTAAACGAATACTGGGTTGCCTACTATGGTGGTGGGCGGCAGCACTACAAAGGATGCTTCGCTGGGCGGTTCATTTGGAGCTACTCTGAAGGGGTTTATGTCCGTAGAAATTATGAATCCTTCTGAAGTGTCGTCAATCCGATCGATGATGTCGCGGTACGCTTTCGCCGTTCTTTCAAGCTGGTCGGGGGTGATTTTTTCAGGCGTATCGAGTAGAGAGTGGTAAATTGGAGTCTTACCAATTAGAAGGAACTGCGGTATTCCAGCTGCATAGAATGGTCCTTGATCGGCCACAAATGAGCCTTCCCAGTAACCAGTCGGAAGCAGATTGTATTTAACTACAGCCTCTCGAGCATATGAAAGCAGGAAAGGATTCGATGTGAAGATTCCCCTCTTCTCGTCGTGGCCAGTTTCATAAATCTCGCCATCCATCTCTTCGTACCCTGTTGAGCCAAAGCCGTCAACGTCCAAGAAAGTTGTTATCTTGTCAACAACGTCCTGATGTTGCTGAATAAAGCCGTGATGTCCCATGTTCCCAAATTCATGGCCGAACAGAGCTACAAACATCATGTCACGATCTCTGGATGTCCTAGGTTTTTCTTTTGCATAATATCTGGCTAACTCAATGATTCCAGCATCGCCGCCAGCGTTGTCTACGGCGCCTGTAAACCAGCTGTCATAGTGGCCTCCGACGAGTATTATCTCATCTACTTTGCCGTTGCCGGGCAACTCGCCCACCACATTGTATACTGTCCATGGACTTACCTCGATATCCAACTTAACTCGAACTTGAACAGCGTCTAATCCCAGAAGAGTCTTGAGGTATTCGCCTGCGCTCTTCCCTATGGAAAAGAGTGGTATTGGAGCAAACTTCTCAAGGGATCCTACAGAACCTCCGGACGGAGAGTCTACCAACGCGTCTGCTAGAATGACTGCGACAGCGCCCTTCTTGACAGCCGTCATGTAGGCTCCGGTATATGTGATTGACGGAATAAAGTGCAAGATTCTCTTCATGTCCACAAGGACTATTTTGCCTTCGACATCGAATGGAGCAAATTCCCCTGGAGTGCCATATCCAACATACACAAGTTCAGCCTCAACGCTCTCTATTCCATTGGAGTACCACCATGGAAAGCTCAGAAGAGTTTCTTCGCCATCGGAACCCGAAACGGTTACTTCCCAATCTTTAGGCCACCAACGGGTGGTCTCAACAGGCTCTAATCTGACGTTCTTGAGTCCCGCATGCTTGAATTTGTTAAAGATATACATAGCCGCCTCTTCTCCTGCCTCATTCATCCTTCTGCCAGAATCAATACCCGTCCCCGCGATGTCACATAGGTCATTCATAATCCTGTACATCCTTTTGCCACTGATTTTCCTGTCATTAAACGCACCAATTGTGTATACCGTCGAGGTCACAAGCAAAATGGAGATACATGCCGCAACTAGTACCATGCCCTTCCGTGTCTTCGCATTCATTTTTTCATTCCTCCTTTCTCTTTCTCCGAACATTTTTTACGGATTTGTGTTTTGTCGCTTTCTGCCCTTCAATTAGGGCTAGGCGGTGACACGCCTCCAAGAGAATACTCTTGGCTTTCTAAGGTTCACTTCTAGTCACCTCTACACAAAGATGATCATTTAAGCTTTTTTATCAAACAATACAAAGATGCTGCTACACATCAATTGAGGGAAACCCCAATTCGTATCATTTAGTCACATTTCTAATAGCTTAACCCCCTCTTTCTGTAACAAATCTAGTAATTATTTTTCCACATCTTGGACAATGAACATGCCTTAGAGAAGACTGAGAGTTATAACCAGAAATAGTAGCATCTTTTGTTCTCTACATGCATTTAACTGGTTCTTTGATTGCTTGTTTAAGAGTTAATATCTAGTAGATAACCTGCCTACCCCAGCCTATAACTTTGTCAGTCTTTGTAGATTCTGCTTTAAAATGGAAAACTCCATGTGTATGGTGTAGTTTTAACTTGAAAGTACATCTTTCTTTCATAGGGACATCCGGGAAATTAAACAATTCTCTTACCCTTATGCTTGCATGAGCCGCAACTACACAAGTCTGCACGTAGTTGAGTTGGTTGTAAATTTTACCTCTATCTGTGAAAGATGCTTCGATACTAGTCACCCATGTATCTCTATCACCTGTATTTTTGATCAAAAATTCTATTCCTAGCACACATTGTTCTTGGTGACAATAATGCTTACATTCCAAGACTTCAACATTCAATTTGGGTTTTTCTCCCCTCATTTTTTTAAAATGAAGGAAAGTTGAGAATACACCTGTTACAGTTCCTACTATTCCAAGAATCAAGCCAATTATTTCAAGTGGTGTCATTGAAGTTTTTTATTATTTCTTTAAGACTTAATCCTTTTCATTTTAAGTTGTACTAAAGATTTAAGAAAGAACATTCCATATTTGAGTCTATGTCACAGAAAGACTTACTTGAGAAAGCCAGGACATGGTTAGAATCCGAGAAAGGGTGTCAAGCCATTATAGTTCATAGATTACCTTTTCCGATTAACATTAGAGATATCTTGTCTGTAAAATCAAGCATGGAACCAGACGTAATTGGAATAAAAGATGTCAATACTGTATATATCGTGGAGGCATCTCCAAAGATAAGTGACCGGAATATCTTCGGAATAATTGGAAAGTGCATGATTTGGAAAACATTAGTAAAATACGTTTATGTAGCATTTCCTGAGGAAGCTTCTCTCAAAGGCAAACTTTTTGAAGCTCTTGAAATCGGGCTACTTTCAATTTCTAAGGAAGCAAAAGAAGTTTATGAACCTCCAGAAGTTTCATACAAGGTCAACATTTTAGACCAGAGAAAACAACAACACCTGTACAATCAAGTTCAGAGTATGATTGAGAAATAGTAGCATATTCTTTAGGTAAAAAGTAACCACAGTGGGGACATTGATAGTAATTCTTTCCTCTAAGCAAATCCTTAAAAGATTTTAGAATTTTCTCAATTAGATATTCTCGAAAAACGGTTTATTTTGGTAGTGCTAGTAGTTGTGGTTGAAATGAGCAGAAGGAAATTATATGAAAATTATTAAAAGAGAGGGCTCCAAAATGTAAGAGGTGACTGAAAAGTAAAATTATGGAGGGATTTTGTTGAGAAGTGGTGTGGTCATTGCAGGCGTAATTCTTATGGTTGTTGGCTTATTCTTCCTTTCTTTCATGGGTGTAATGTGGGAGTCATACGGTGGACTAGAAGCTGGAGGAGTTGGATTCTTTTTTCCACAAATTATCGGACTTGGACTAATCGGCTTGGGCTTCATCGTATTCATAGCGGGTTTGGCGGCGTCACCTGTTATAAGAACGGAACCTAGAACAGTCAGCCGACCACAAATTGTAACTCCACCGAGCCCAGCCCCAACTCCGACAATACTAGCAATCTGCCCACAATGCAAAAGTCGCATACCAGCAGAATCAAAATTCTGCCCAGAATGCGGAACAAACCTTCAACCCAAAAAGACAGCGAAGAAAAAGGCAAAGCCAAAAGTAAAGTAAACTATACAGCATTCGCATCTTTTTCTATTAGTTTGATGTGTATCCTTCAGAGTGATACTTCCTAATAATAGTAGGGTAGTCATCGGTGTTATCCTACCTATGTTTCCCTTATTATTACATTAAGTAGAAAAAAGATAGAGGATTAGACTGGTTTCTTTCTTCTCTTGGCTACTACTGCTATTCCAACAATGGCAACCACTACTATTACAATGATAGCAATAACTGCTATAGAGAAGGTCGAAATGCTTCCAGTTATAATGGGTGTTCCACTTAAAGTTCCTACATCTTCTGAATATTCATACAAAGTTATGCCAAGAGCTTCTACACCAACTGCTAGGCTTAGGACATATGAAAGCGGTATCGTTATTTCGACTGTATCAAAAGAGAACATTGAACCCGTATGAGAGATTGATACAGATTTAGAACCTTCTGAAGTCCAAGAAAGGCTAGTGGGTGAAACAGATCCAGACCCTTCAACTCCAAGTGTAGTTTTCGTGCTTCCAGTAATCTTAGCATAAAGTGTTCCTAATCCAAGTATATCGTAGATGGGTATTTTGACAGAACCTATAGGCGTAGTGAAGTCTAGAGTATAAGTGTTCCCTTGAAATACTACAGAAATTGAAGCTGTTTCTGGAGACACGCCTATTTTCATATTTCCAGATCCTCCAGAAAATATTGTAGGAACACCAGTTTGTACAGAAGCTCCAAAATCTAATCGAACTGAAAAAACAACCAAATCTATGTCACCAGTAGTAAAGGTAACTGAGTAAGTTCCCGCGTATGTCTGAGGAATGTTGAATAACATTGAACAAGCAAGTAAAGCCATTATTGCATAGACCAAATTTTTCATTTTCATAAATTTTATCATCCATCTTAAGTTGTTTAACCTTTTATCCATAAAAAACTTGCCGAAAGTTAAGTGAAAATGACATGGCTGAATGTATCTAGTGTAAACATTTAATGAAACCATATCTAATACTGATGTTTCTTCCAAAAATTCTGCTAGTTCTTTCATGACTTCATCTGGATTTATCCTTAATTGATAGCTACCGCTGGGATGAGTGTGAGCTTAGAGATAGTAACGAATGGTTAGGACTTTAGAAAAAGGGGAAGGAAGTTTTTGCGGGGTTTTGGTTAAAGGCTACTCGTAGGTTTCCTCTGTGGTCGCCTCCGCTTCTTCGTAGGAGGACGTCTCCTCAGCTGAAGCCTCGGTTTCAACCCCTTCCTCTGTCGCAGTTTCCTCCGTGTATGTCTCGGCAGCAACTTCCTCGGTGGCCACAACTTCTTCTTCGGTGGCTACGGTTTCTTCGACGGTCTCCTCGGCAGCAACTTCTTCAGTGGCCACGACCTCTTCGGCGGTCTCCTCTGACACTTCCTCTTCAGATGGAGCCTCTTCTTCCACCGGCGTCTCTTCTGCCGGGGCTTCGACCGGTGCCTCAACCCCTTCCTCGGTGGGAGTCTCCACAAATGTTTTCAAAGGCTCTTCGATCGTCACTTCCTCGGCAACTACTTCTTCTGTTGCTTCCAAGGGCTCTTCAATTGTTAATTCTTCAGAAACGGGTTCAACTTCTGCCGGCGTTTCAACTGGCATCTCGATAGGGGTCTCCACAGCTATCTGAGGTATCCCTTCAACAACTCCTTCCGTCAGCTGTGCTTCCTCAACTTCGCCTGGAGTTGGTGGGGGTGTAGGCGCTACCACTTCCGGCATGATTTCTGCAACGACCTCCTTGACGGCACTCAATTGCTGTTTCAGAGCGTCGAGGCCTAAAGTGAAGGCGCCGGTTTCGTTCGCATGCGAATCTTCATCGATTTCTCCAGCGGCGTACTGGATTTCCGAGTTTGCAAGAAACACTTCCAACGTACTGATTTGCTTTTCGAGGTCAGCAATTTGGGAGGCCGTTTTTTCAGTCAAATCTTTTTTGCGCGCCTCAATCTCCAGGATGGCGTCGGTGAGTTTCTTGTCAAGAGACTCGTAAGTAGATGCCGAGATTTTGCCTGAGTTGAAAAGATCGTCTAAAGCCTCTTTCTTTTTCCTCGCTAGTTCCAAATCCTCGCTTATTTTCTCGAAAGAATACTTCCATGAAATCAAATTCGAACACCCAGCTTGATGCTAGCATAAAAGAACGAAATAACCTTTGTTAACATGCAGATATATTGTTGGCTGTCAAAATAAGCCTCTTTTCCGTTTGTCTTCAAGAAATACTTTTAAATGTGCATAGGTCAGCCATACAAATATAGCCTTAATCATTAACATCTTAACTTAAACGTGCACTCAGGTTAGAACCATCGAGCCTGGCGAAGATGCGACGGTTGTAGCAAACTAATCTTTACTGAACGGTTTATCCACGGGAGAGCGCTACTTCTTCGAGGCCATTACCTTCTCGTACCCGATTCTGTTGAACGGACATACTTTGATGCACATAGAACAGCCCCCATAGCTGTAGAAATGTGGCAAACATTTTGAGTAATCGATTCGTGTGACTGTTCCATTCTCATTCGTTACTGGCTCTGCTAGAATAGCGTCTCTTGGACATACCTTCACGCAAGCCGCGCATTTCTTGCAGTATTCCTCAATGCCGAAGTATGTGTGTTCGACTCTGGGCAGTGGGGTAGCTTCCGTGGCGATCATCGACAGTCTTTGTCTAGGTCCGAATTCAGGTGATATTAGAAGCCCTTGCTGCCCTATTTCTCCCAGATTCGCCAAGACAGCCATTGCAGGGTACAGTATCTGTCCTCCCAAGGGATGGCAAGCCTGCGCTCTGTAACCCTTTTCCCTTAAGTAGTCTGCAACCTTGTTGGTCGCTATTCCCAGTTCAGCGTAAACTCGCATTGTCTCAAGACAGGCCCTTCCGCCGGGAGCCTCCTCTATGCTGTCAAAATCCATCTCCATCCCCAAGACCACGTAGAAACAGTGGATGGAATCTTTGCTCAACTTGAAATCACCTACACTGTTCCTGTTCCCGTAAGGAAGCTCAAGTTTAGTGTTGGTCGGGGCGTCAAATTTGCCAGCGGAAGAAAAATTAAGCTGTATATCCACTAGCTAGGCGCGCTTTTTAAGTTTCTTTTACCTTCCTTATGATTAGTGTATTCTCTTTTATTTCTACAATTACCTCTTCTCTAACCTTAAATGGGAACAAACCGTCTCTCGCAACTTCTGTAGGAATATAAATGAAAAATCGGTCATAAAGTTTCTTACCAGTTTTGGTTGGTCTGTTTATGAATCTTCCTTTGCCTTTTATCACTTTAGTAGCCTCATTTGGTAGCATAGCAAAACCTTCACATCATCTTTTCCAGAGCATAATTTATCTACAAAATTTGGTAGCAAAAACTTTAATTAGTTTATTACCTCTTAATATGTATTGAGGATTCACAAATGACCAAAAAACGCATTCAAGAGGAGAAAAATGTTTAAGCCAGAGTTAGACTACTTTGGAGGCGTGTCACCGCCTAGCCCTAAAGGAAGGGCAGAAAGAGATAGCACGGAGATTGAAAGCCGTGCGGAAAGAGAAAGGAAGTGATAAAAATTGACGGAACAAGTCCATAAAAAGATGGGACATATAGTTTCGGGTGCTACAATCGTAGGAGCCATACTTATCTTTTTGAGCATATGCTTACCATGGTTTTACTTCACCGGCGTTGCTGAGTATTATTGGGGAACCGTTGAGGTCTCAGGTCATATATCGGCGGTAGGAATAGGCAGACTTGATAGGTCAAGTGCCGAAGTCACCATGTGGTCAACGTCGACCCATTGGAGTTCTGCTGGAAGCGACTTCTGGTTCGGATACCTAAGTCTTGTGGGACTATTTCTAGTCGTAGCGTCCGTTTTAGTCTTTATGAAGACATATAAACCAAGGATTCCAACGATGTTGGCCCTCATAGGAGGACCGATTGCTGTTTTGGCAGGTGTAATAGCGACAACATGCTACAAACCAGCCTTATTCATCATTACCGGTCAAATCTACATCAGTGAATACCTGTCAACCCAAAGCGCCCGGCTCTATGCGGAACAAGCCACAATAATCTCTGGCCTAGGGCCATGGCTTTCCATCATAGGCGGTCTCATAGCCATCATAAGCATGGTCTCAGCTTTCTACAAAATTCAGATAGGAGGAATGAAGTATGAGAGCTAAAAAACTGATGGTTCTCTTAATAATACCATTTCTATTTGGATTATGCACAAATAGCGCACTCGCTTGGTTCAACACACCAGTACAGACCAGCACACTATACATGCAAGATGAACCAGTCGCAAAAATGGGAACCACTACCCAATACGGATACGATGAGCCGGCTGGTGACACAAACCCTCATTTCTACTCTGCTTTGATAGCCGACGGTTGCGAAGCTTTTGGAATGCTGTGGTATCCCGAACTCGTGAAAATTGAAGTCAGTGGGACAGATCCTAATGGCAATCCTCTACTTGGAGACAGGTTCAGCGACCTCACAGTCCTTTCAAGCCCTGACGATTCAGGTGTCGAGCAACAAATCTTGAAGATAATCTATGATTATCTTTTGTATAGCGCCCCTGCAGGACTTAGAGCGATTGTAACGAATACAATATCTGCTGGCGGGGCTACGACCAACCGTGATTCGGAGAAGGCGTGGGGAAAATGGCAGAGGCCTGTCTGGGGACTAGCGAAGGAGGAAAGAGGGCTTAGATTCGGCTACGCATTAGTAGTTGACCCAACTCTGGAAGGCACTTATACCATAAACATTCGTTATCACGCTTGGATATGCGCTTACGATGGTGTGATATCTCATCATGCTGGTTACATAGACCTCTACGACACAGTTTACTACACATACCAAACGGCACCTCCGCCAGCACCTCCCTATAAACCTTCACGCCCTTCAGGTCCCACTTCAGGATACACAGGGACAACCTACACTTTCTATACCTCAACCACAGACCCCAACGGAGATGATGTTCGATACGAGTTTGACTGGGACATCCCTTCAAGCACAATAGAAATCCCTGTTTCAGAAGATTCATACGTCGAAAGTTACAGTCCTAGCACTAACTATGGTAGTGACCCAATAATTTTCGCAGGAGCGGGTGAAATTTTTGGAAACCTCATGTACAATGATGGGTGGCTCAAATTCTCATTGTCATCAATACCTTCTGGAGCATACATTACAGATGCAAAACTGTGGCTTTACGGACGTCCAACAAATGACTGGTGGGCAGGTGTTTGCTTTTCTTCGGATGATAGTTGGTCTGAATTCACCATCACATGGAATAACGAACCAAACTTTGGGGGAATCATAGATTATTTTCTCATAACTGTAACTCCTGAAAACAATTATGGACACAAATATTGGGGATGGGACGTGACACAAACAGTCAAGTCAGAATACACAGGCGATAAGACCGTTAGCTTCGTTATGGTGCCAGTGTACTTCTATAATGGAGGTTGCTTTTCGTCTAAAGAAAATTCTGATGGCAATGCTCCCTATCTTGAAGTCACATTTCAAGAGGAACCGCCTCAGCCTCCAACAGGCTGGTACGCATCGGGAGTCACCGCAACTGCTTCCCACTCTTGGAGTTCCCCGGGAACATACAATGTTAAGGCTAGAGCGCAAGACGTTACTGGATTATGGAGCGATTGGTCTCTACCCCTCACGGTGAACATTGAGCCCACTTTAGTTACCATATTAAACACATTGGGCTTTACAAACATACAGGAGTCAACGGTTGAAACCTTTGTGCCCGGCACATATACCGTAAAGCTCTACGCCGAATTCGCCGGTCAACATGCACAAAACGAGCTGAGCTGGTACAAAGTCGGGACAACTCAATACAATCTAATCTTCTCTGGACCAGAAGGAAACTTTGGCTATGTCGATCCACCAATAGTTAAATCGATCACAATAAATGGCCAATTCGGCCTCTCATTCCTTACATCAGAGGCAAGATACTTCACGGAGACCAGCAAAAACCCCGATGGCATCAAACACGCCATGATATATAGAAATTTGGACAATCCCAATATGTATCTGATTGGTTTCGAAGACCAGCTGGGCGGAGGAGATCAGGACTACAACGACATGGTTATTTCGCTAGAACTTGTTAATAGACCGCCAAATACTCCCTCAACACCATCAGGCCCCACTACCGTATACAGAAATGTATGGTACACTTACTCTACAAGCACAACAGATCCTGATGGAGACGATGTTAGCTATCAATTTGAATTCACTGGACCAGATACAAACGTATCATTCACGACAGGCTGGTACACGTCAGGTCAAAATGGAAGCATTACTGTACAACCCAGCGACCCTCTTGGAGCATACCAAATTCGAGTGCGTGCCCAAGACGTCCATGAACAGTGGAGCGACTGGTCTCCCCCCCTCACGGTGAACCTCATCATCTCCGGGTGGGTTAGTCCAACTGGACATGAAGTGGAGTGGGGGTGGGCTGATCCCGAGAATCCACCTGAACATGCTTACGATGACAATTTAGATACTCGTGCTAAAGCTGGAGGCTTCCCCATCGGAACTGGATGGGGTGGTTACTGCAGTTTCACGCTTGACAGCGCCATTTCATGTGACAAGATCAGGTTTAACCCTGGATGCCCCTACCCTAACAAAAGGATTCAGATAGACGTGCATCGCGGCGGTGCATGGGTGAACGTGTATGACGGCACCGACTATCCTGCACATGATTGGATGGAAGTTAGTTTTGGTGAGGGGCAAGTTGACATGTTGAGGGCGAGAATGTATGGGGGTATGTTAGATTTTGTTCTTTTCTACGAGTTTGATTTTTGGGAAGTCTGAACCTTTCGACCTGCTAAACAAAAAGGACTAGCCTCTCAACGCTTACCCTCTAAATTTCCCCCTTTTTTCTAATAAAGCCCCACGTTCCCGCAAAGAAGGTTTGTGTGCACCCTTGTGCACAAAGTTTTATTAAAGCAATTTCAGATAGCCATTAGAGAGATAATGGGAAAGAGCAGAATAGCCGTAGAGACAACAGTTAAAGTGGAGAGGGACAAATTCAAGCGTCCAGTCCTCATACTTCCACCAGAGATACCAGATAGGCCATATCAGCTACTTGCCTTACAAGCATTCAATTTGTTGACCCGCTTCCAGTTTTACAACCTTATCAGCTAGCTTCGAACTTTAAATGTTTTCAGGTCTTCCCGAGGAGCAGCCCATCTTTTGGACTAAACAAGATTCTATTCAGCGTGGTGGGCCGCAGTTTGGAATCCGAAGTCTTAAAGAAAATGCACAGAAGAATAGGCAAAAGTTTCATGGACACCCTTATCCTAGCGGAGTTGAGAAACGCCCCCATGAGCGGCTACGACGTTATCGCCTACATCCACAACAAATTCGGCATACTGGTCAGCTCAGAAACCGTTTATTCCCTCCTATACTCCATGGAAAGAGACGATCTGATAAGCGGCATCTGGGCCAAAAGAAAGAGGGTCTACGAGCTAAGCGAAAAGGGCGAACGAAACATCGAGGCCATCCTGAACGCAAACGACAAAATCAAGGGCCTAATGACAAACCTCCTGACACGCTGAAAGAAACGTACCTAGGTTAAAAACTACTAACGCCAAGGCAAATCCTAGCCAACTGGCTCACTCTTGATGGCTCTTTCTTTCTCTCATTGTTCCGCGTTCTCAAACCAAAGCTCAAAAGCTTCTTGAAAATTCTTCAAGGCCTTATCAATGCTTTTGCCTTGACTAGCAACTCCTGTTACTACATCATCTGTTTTACTGACTTTAAACCTAGTAGAGTAGATGCAGATGCATTCTTTGAATATCTCAAAACCGCAACAGAAAAGATACATAGAAGGAAAAATCAAGCCTTCCCGGTTCTACTCAAATTTCCTGATGACCACCCGGCAATCGAAGTTCTGATTGTCGACCGAAGTAAACCTTTGAAGAAACCGCCTTGGGCTAACAGAAGGTTTAGTTTTCATTTTTTCTGGGCAATTACTCAGTGGCGCCGGGGAAGGGATTTTGACACCAATTTACCGGTAAAAAAATTTCTGAAAACTGAGCTACTTTGGCGCCGGGGGTGGGATTTGAACCCACGTTTTCATGGAGATATCTCCCAAAATCCTCCTCTTTTTTCTGTTTTACGTTATGTTCATCAATACAATCTACCTGGATTCGTTCTTTGCTGACGGATATTATTATCAACCAAACTCTTGGGAAGTGAGGTTTACGAGCCTCGTGAAGAGGTTGAGAAGGCCACGTTCACAGCTCAGAACGCCTGGGTGGTTGAGGAACATCCGGTTGAAGTTATACTTACAAAGGCGAAGGATATCAGAGGCACTGTACGGAATCCATTGTTTGTCGAAGACCGGATAAAAGCTGACCTCGTGTTTTTCAAGAACCGCTGCCCACCAAAATACCTGCAAGACATAAGAGTCAGAAAAGCTTGAGAAAACACGAAAAAAGGGCTGACCACTTAACTTCTTTATTTTTTAATCTAAAAAGCGTTATAGTGTAGATTGATGGACAAAACATGCTGTTTACTCCGTTTCATTTTGGTCCAGCCCTAGGTTTAGGGCTTCCCTTCAGAAAATACGTGCATGCACCTACGTTCATAGTTGCTAACGTAATAGTTGATGTTGAGCCTTTCTTAGTTCTTCTTTTGGGATTAAGATATCCTTTGCATGGGTATTTGCATACTTTCCTTTTGGCTTTCCTCGTAGGGCTCGCTCTTGGTTGTGTCATGTTTCTTCTTGAAAGAGTTTTGCATCCGCTATACAAAGTGTTCCTATTAGAGGCAGATGATGGTTTGACTCTGAAATCTTTCGTGGTTGCAGGCGTCTTCGGCACCTGTCTCCATGTTTTATTGGATTCTCCATTATATACCGACGTACGCCCATTTTATCCACTAACAGCAAATCCGCTGCTTAATCCTGCTCTAACACTAGGAGTCTATAGTCTCTGCGTGTGGATGGGAGTTTTAGGAATAATATATTACGTAGGCCTACTAGCCTTCCTAGGTTATAGAAAACTACGACGGAAACGAGAACAGCCTTAGACGCGCGCACCAGTTCTACACCCTCTTTAACGTGGGTCCCCGCATTCTGTTGAGCATGCGTTCAAGCTCGGACTGCAAAACTTCGATTTTTTAAATCTTGCCTTCCTTTTCCAGGGCTTTGATTTCATCTTCGATCTGTTCGATTGTAAGTTTTTCTGTGGCTTTTCTTAGTTCGACAACCGAGTCTCCATAGCTTCTTCTAATCTCACCGATAAACTTGATTGCTCTCTTGGCTCCAAGCTCTCTAACCAGAGCTTCAAACGGCACTTCAACCGTGGCTACTCTGGACTTTGCGGTCAAAGTTTAACCCTCCATCTTTCCCTTACATAATCAATTGGATTTCTCACTTTTAACCTATACTCCCTTTCAGCAGCAAGTTTTTCTATACAAACCTTCTTGTCCACAATCTCATCGTCGCAGGTTATGAGAAAGCTGGCTTCGCCTAGGCAAGCTGCAGATATATGTAACGCGTCTAAAGCATTAACGTTGCATCGAGCAGAAAACTCTCTAGCTAAGGAGATTAGTGATCTGCTGCTGTGAACGTTTGTCAAGCTTAACGTTCTCTCAAAACCCCTAACATCCTTCCTCTTTAAAGGATCCTGAATTTGTTCAACCTCAAACTTCACGTAGTCAGAGCTTACAATCTCGATTTCGCCGCGAAAGGCCCTGTCAGCTATTTCCAAAAAAGCCTGCGACTCCTTTCGGATTCGCCCATTACCCTGATCATCCAAAGGTCTACAGTAAACGTTTGTGTCTAAATAGACTCGCTCAACCAACTTTTACACCAACTTAAGCAAACGTTTAATTTTATTGTTTGATAAAACATTTAAAATACCTCCTACTTTGACCTTCTCTGTTAAAGAACAAACACAAGCGGGTTCAGTAAAGCTCCGCCATTAGATGTTCTGCAAGCTGAGTTCGAGCTAATCGACTTTTAATTATTTAATCCATACGTTCACATTTCCTTAAAATATTGGATTTTTCAATGTAATATTGAGTGTATGTGAGCCTTGACGGTTGAAGAAGTCTACATTCGAGGAAAATATCCAGATTTAGAACACGTGGTAAAGATTGCTAGAGCTGAAGCCAAGCGACTCTTCAACATCAAAGGCAAAGTAATGATCACGGAAATTGAACAAACTGGGTCCGGATATCTCGTCAAGGTCTCCTTTGAGGGTAGCAAAGCTCCCGAGGGCAGGGAGCCAGAGCAAGAAATGCTGTGACGAAAAGCAGAAACAAAACAGACATCGAAAAACTACTCGTTACAACATGCGAAGAAATTTTGATAGCACTTCTCGAAGGTGAACTGCAAAACAACGCGCTCACGAAACGGGTTGGAATAACCGAGCAACATCTAAGCAGACCGTTGCCGAGGCTCAAGGACCATCAACTGATTTTCAGCAAGTTCCCAAGCGTAAGGAGAATAAACAGGTTAACATCGAAAGGCAGAATCATAGCGGAATTGGCGTCCTTGATAGAGGTTGAGTGGTTGGACGCCAGCGAATTAACATGGCGGCTTTAAGCGCGCTCATGCAACGATAGAACCCGAAAAACGGTTTTAGGGTTATTTTTCTTTGTAGTAGCTGAGTCCTACTTAACAAACACATTTATCTATTTGGGCAATAACACCTCGCAAAAGCTACTGGAAAACATCGTCGCCACCCTACGAAGATTTCGTTGCAGGCGTCTCAACCTTCTGAGCCACTAAAAGATAGGGGGTTCTATTTGGATCCTATTAGGCGAGGTATGTTGAAAACAACGTTTTTTCTGAAAAACGGCTTGCGCTAAAATGGGCAACAGCCTAGGCTGATGATTTAAAATTGCACCGTAAGGGATTTCAACACCGCGATGGGCCCGGATTCAAAAAAAGAATGTTGAGACTATAAATAGGGGGGTCTATAGAGTCGATCTACAGAGAGAACCATCTGCACCGCGTCGCCAATTTCTATGTTGATGGTATATATAGTAGTCTAGATAGGGGGTCTATCTACAGAGAGAATAACGCAGATAACCCTAACCACAAACTGCTCCATAACAACCACAAAACACAAAAAACAACAAAAAGTACTCAAAAGTCACCAATTTCAACCACGAAGCTTAGGCACAAGCTTATCCACAGCGTCCTTAACCTTATCCCATTCATCAACATTCCTCAGCTGAAACTTGTGCTTCCTCTTCCACTTCCCATCCCGAAACGTCCACATGTACATGCCGATGGAACGCCTCCCAAAAGACTCTATGACGACTATGGCCTCCCACCACTTGTCGCTCTTAAAAATCGTTACGTGATCAACCACCTTGTAAAAGTCTGAAATGGGCAGCTTTTCACTCATTCTCTCGTCTCCACCGTATGGTTAGAGTAAAGTCTTAATTTAAGTTCTTCCCCATTCTCGAAGGCACGAGTTTCCGCATATAAAATCTTGTCAAATCTCAGAACTTAAATACCTACCATGCCATGGATTACGTATGAAAATCTGCATGATGAGCTCCTCCTTCGCAGACCCTGTGAAAGAAATCGAATTTGCAGGAAAGCATGATTTCCAGGGCTTCGAACTAGCCTTTGAACATCCAGAGGCAACCCCAGAGCAGATTCTTAAGAAAAGGAGACAAATCTTGGATACATTTTCGCGTTACAACCTCATCAGAATCGGCCACACCCAGTCCTTCGTGAACATCTGCGACTCCTCCGAGCTTATAAGAAGAGCCAGCCTCCAAGAAACAGTTAAGGCATTAGAGGCTGCCCACCGTCTGGACATCGATTTCTTGACGGTTCATCCGGGCTTCCTTTGGCCGGTAATGACAGGGGAGAAGGCTTTGAAGAAAACTTGCGAATCGCTAAGAGAGCTTCTGAACGTCGCAGACGAACTCGATTTGATCTTGGGTCTCGAGAATTTGCCTCCAAGGTTTTTTCCTCCCAGAGGCTACTTCAGCAAAACCGAGGAATTTAACGTTGTATTTAGCCAAATAGCGTCAGATAGACTGAAACTTGTGCTTGACGTGGCCCACGCGAGCTTCTTCGAGTCTGACTCCCCACTGAAGTTCATTGACAAATTCTACGAGAAGTTGGCGCATGTGCATCTCAGCGACAACCTTGGGCAAAGGGATGATCACCTGCCCCTAGGAGCTGGTAGAGTTGATTACAAGACTCCGGTAAGGGAACTGAGGAAGAGAAACTACGGTGGAACTATAACGCTTGAAATTTTCAGCAAAGACCGTGACTATCTACTAATGAGTAAGAGGAAACTCGAGGAGCTTTCGCGGTGAGACCCCATGATTCAAGACAAGAGAAGTCGTAAAATCGTAGTCGTCGCCCACTGCATCTTAAACCAGAACTCTCGCGTCCTTGGAATAGCCTACTACCCCGGAATGATCAACGAAATCGTTGACGTACTAAGAAAATACGAGGTTGGTATCATCCAGATGCCTTGTCCAGAACTAACCCACGCTGGCCTGCTTAGGTGGAGTCGGACGAAGGAGCAGTATGACACTCCGGCCTTTAGGAGGCATTGTAGACGAATTGCTTCTGGTATAGCCGATCAAATCGAAGAGTATCTAAGAAACGGTTTCAACGTTTTAGCAGTTCTCGGCGTGGACGGAAGCCCAACCTGTGGAGTAGACGAGACCTCTACTGGTTACAAAGGAGGATATCTACCGAAATCAGTTTCTATTCAGGAGGCTAAGTTCACGAAAGCTCCAGGCATATTCATAGAGGAGTTGCAATCTGAGTTAAAGGAAAGAAAAGTTGCGGTTCCCATGAAGGGTGTAAGGGATACACGTGCTATTCAAGACGCCGCCTGGCTGGAGAAGATTCTAATAAGGTGACTTCTAAATGAAAGAGGAAGGAGGATGGACTTGCATCAGTTGCTGGAGAAATATGGAAAGCTTTATTCTCAAGAACTTGGAATAAACCCCAAGAATGATCCTTTCAAATGGTTTTTAGCTTCAATACTCTTCGGGGCAAGGATTTCTACAACTATTGCCAAAAACACTTACAGAGCCTACGAAGAGGCTGGACTAACTACTCCCGAGAAGATTGCCAGAACCGATTGGCCTCAGTTGGTAAGGGTGCACGGCCGTGGAGGTTATGTTCGTTACGACGGCATTACCGCAGAATACATGCATGGTATTGCCGAGAAATTGTTGAGAGACTACAACGGAGATATTAGGAAGCTGGACGAGTTAAGTAAGAACTCCCGAGAATCGGAGCAGAGACTTCTTGAATTCAGAGGAATCGGACCCGTGACTGCAAAGATATTCCTTCGAGAACTGAGAGGAATCTGGAAGAACGCGGATCCAGAGCCAACACCTGTTGAAATCTTGGCAGCAAAGGAACTGGGTATCATAGAATCGGAAAAGAACGCTTTAGAGAAATTGAAATCGTTTTGGGTCAAAAATAGAATAGAAGGCTATGATTTCAGGAACTTTGAGGCAGCGTTGGTCAGAGTCGGTTTAAAGCTGCGAAGAGGAAAGAAGCTAAGGGAGATTATCTGACACTGCGGAGGAAAGGAGGCTCGCTTGAACAAGAACCGAGTCAACCCTCAAACCGCCAAGCGTATGCGCACACGCGCCCTGTGACTCAAGGTTCTGCGAGTCTCCTCCCCCACAGACGGCTGGGCCAGAAAAACACGACACACGTAAGTAAATAATAAAGAAGACACACAAAAAACTTGTTGTACACATCTCGGAAATTTCAAATTTTAGCAGATTGGAATTAATCTGCTTGCAGTGGCGATATCGCAACCGTGCATCCCTTTCTTTTTTCTAACTTGGCCTTGTTTCAAGGTTGCTTGGTATTGCAATATTGGCATTCTTCTGAGGCTAAAGGAATTTCTCTATCACATTTGACGCATTTTTTCAGATAGGCTTTAGCGCGCGCGGTTCCAAAATATGATATTTCGTTTTCAACTCTGGTTTTGAATCTTCGATCTAGGTGTTTTCTCACTTCGGATGCAAAGACCTTATGAGCGTTCCATGTCATTCCCATCATTCCAGCCGCACCTGCACTCGAAATTATTTCAACCTCTGTTTTTTCGGTGCCTATGGATTTCAGTATGATCGTAATGGCCACATCACTGTTGACTCTTAAGAAATACCGCTGTCCAAGTATGACTCCGGCCTCTTGTTTGCCAGAGAATTTCTTTGCATAAATGTTTCCGAATTCGCCTTCCAAAGCTTCAAAAACCAAAGGGAAAGAGGCTTCAACAACACATTTGATGTAATGACCTGGCAATTTGATAATCCCTCATAATTTTATGTGAAAATGGATCCTAATTTACCTTTTGCATCCACGCGCGCGGATTAAAGTTGTTCAGGAAAAGGAAATAGCAAAAGTTTACGGATTTGTCCAGGAGTCAACAAATGGGAATTCTTCCGTAGGCTAGGTCCATGCAGAATTTTTCTATGTTTTTGAGTTCGCTATCCATCACTTCTTCTATCTCTTTTCTAACATGTTCAAAAGAGTTCCCAGATTTCATGACCACCTGAGCAGCGGCTATGGCAGGCTCATCAATAGGCTTCCCTATCTGACTCAAAAGCCATATGTAAACCTCCTCTATTCCAGGCACCTGCTCATAAACGCTGTTGGCTATCCTATGGGTTAGAAGGTTGTAGATTTTCCCAACATGACTAACCGGATTCTTTCCAGCCGCTGCCTCGGAACAAAGAGGCCTGTTCAAAGGTATGACGCCGTTCACCCGGTTTCCCCTACCAACCTGACCTGAATCTGCGCCGTCAGCGCTTGTGCCAAGCACTGTTAGGTAGACTCCTCCTATTCCCCTTCCTTCAACATCCAGCGTGTTCAAATTCACCTTAACACTTGCAAAATCAGCCTTTTCCTTCACGAACCTGTTTATTTCCTCTAAGACCTCAGCCTTTTTCCTGAAGTAGTCTTTCTCGCTTTCGACGAACCGATCAACAAAAGCCATGGCGACGGTTAAATCCAAGCTATTGCCCCTTCTAAGACCCATCACCTTCACGTCTTCCCCTGACTCCGGGAACCTCCTCTTGAAATCTTTAGAATTCACGTACCGCTCGGTTTCCAGAACAATGGTCTCTGTTCTTGTCATGGGGGCGTAGCCCACAGCCGCCGAGGTATCGTTGGCGCCGAGAAGCATTCCTTTTCTCTTGAAGATGTCCATGAGTTCCGCGGATCCAGGCTTTAACTCCACCTGGTACCTTACATGTTTTTCCGGGTCCACGAACCTGAGGCTGTTCTTGAACCATTCCTTCGCTGTTTGAATGGCTATTTGTTTGATGGGTAGGCTGACTCCCTCAACTTCGAAGGTTGCTCTGTCGCCGAATATGAGAAGCATGGGCTCCTTTACCAAACCTCCGCCGAACTTTGTTTCAATTTCACCCGCAACCAGCAGAGATTTGTCAGCATTGTGATGCATGATTGCCCCAAACTTTTCCAAATAGGCTCTGCTCAACCTCACCGATATCTGATCCATTATGGCGTCGCATATGGAGTCCGGGTGTCCGAGACCCTTCCTTTCCACAATCTCAAGTTTTTGTTCCTCGAGGGGTGTTTGACTTAAGCCGTTGATCATTATGTTCCGCATGAAAACACCTTAACGAACGTTTAATAAACAGAAGTTAATATATATCTTGCGATATAAAAAGTGTATAAAAAATAACCTTGGGTTATCAATGATCATAACAGGAGCCACGCTGAAAAAGTTAAGGGTAGACGCAGGGTTAACCCAAAGACAGCTAGCCAAGCTAGTTGGAATTTCACAAGCCCACGTCGCCAAAATCGAGGGAGGAAGAGTTGATCCCCGACTATCCACGGTGAACAAGATTCTTCAAGTTCTGACGGAGGGGGAGGGAAAAAACTGCGAGGAGGTTATGACGAAGAAAGTGATCTTCGTGAGACCCGACGACAAGATTCTGAAAGTGAGCGAACTCATGATGAAACACGCGATATCTCAGTTGCCTGTGATTGAAAAGGGAAGGGTTATAGGCACGGTTACGGAGGAGAGCATCATCAGAAATCTGAGCTCAAGTATTGCGGATGAGACCGTTGAAAGGGTGATGCAGCCGCCCATGCCAAGCGTTCCAGAAGACACGAGCGTGAGCATGATCAAACCCTTGTTGGAAGACCATGCAGGTGTTTTGGTGGTGAAGAAGGGAGATGTTGTAGGCATAATAACAAGATCAGACCTACTAAAAATCGTTTCCAAAACCATCTAATCTACGCTTCATCAGTCTAAGAAATCAACTTTATTTTAAGCGTCTTACATCATCTATGTGGGTTTCCCATGAAACACGAAGAATTCGGGAAAAAAGTTGGCACAGCAATCTCTGAGCTGAAACAAATAAAGCCCCAGGAAACAATTTTGGTTCATCACGACGACGCAGACGGCCTTTGCTCAGCCGCAGTCGTGAAGGCAGCTCTGGAGCGAGAGGGCTATGGTGTTAAGACCTTTTGTTTGGAAAAGATCTATCCAGAGGTTATTAAGAGTCTGCATAAAAACGTGGGTAAAACCATCTTTTACGCGGACATAGGCTCTTCCCATGCCAGCTTCATCTCGGAGTGCAACGCTAGTCGAAACCTGACCATCATCTTGGATCACCACGACCCTACACCGGCAACAGACCCAAGAGTTCACGACCTTAACCTAGAAAACTACGGCTTCCGCGGAGAAAACGACTTCTCAGGAGCCACCTGCTGCTACTTGTTCGCAAAAGCCCTTAACGAACGCAACAAAGACCTCTCCTACCTAGCCCTAGTGGGAAGCTGCGAAATTCCAAACGGCTTCGTAGGTTTGAACAAAGTTGTTTTGGATGAAGCAATAGAGAATGGGGTTGTTCAGGGCGAGGGAAAGAAAATCAAGATTGTGAAATTTGGAGCCAGCATCGCCAGTTTTTTCTCGAAGCTTCAAATTTTGGGGCCTGTGGGCTACTATGAGGAAGGACCAGAACTTGGAATCAAAGTCTGTCTGGAAGGAATAACCGACCAAGCGAAACGGAAAATCGCTGAGTTGGAAGAGAGGAGGAAAAAAGCGAACAAAAGTCTTATAGCAAGGCTTTACCGCGAAAGATTGAAAGAAACAGACCATATCCAATGGTTTGACACCGGCGACATGTACAAGGGAATGGGAACGAAGGTCATAGGCCAATTCTGCTCGTTCCTGTCCTATCAAAGACGCCTAATCAAGCCAAACAAATACATTTTCGGCATCGTAAACGTGTCGCCAGACATACCCGGCTGGGGAAGACTGGAGAAAACGTTCGCGAAGGCTTCTGTCAGAATTCCCAAGAACATGCAAACCCTCATTGATCAAGGAAAAAAGCCTGGCGCCGTAGACCTCTTGATAAAGGCCTCAGAGGGATTCGGCATCGCTGATGGTCACCAGTACGCCGCCAACGTAGTCATTCCAATGGATAAAAAAGTAGTTCTTATAGAGAACGCTGAAAAAATCCTAAGCGCTTGAAGGCGCATGGAGCTTCTTCTAAAATAGAATAAACGCAACCATATTCGTTCATCACTGGTTTTAACTTAAAGTTGTAACAAAAGTTGATAAATAGCTTCTTTCATAATTAGAAATATGCTAGAATATTTAAAAGAGGCGTGCGGAGTCTTCGGAGTCCACGATTTCGGAAACGATACCGTGTTTCCATACCTTTACTGGGGACTGAGATCGCAGAACCATCGCGGCCATCAGTCCCACGGATTCGTCACATTCGACGGAAAATTCCATGCACATAAAGGGTTGGATCTAGTTCCAAAGATAAAAAGAAGGGACATTCAACAATGGCTCAAAAAACTGCCGGGATACGTAGGCATAGGAAACGTGAGGTACACAACTTCCGGCAGAACAGACGAAGAATCTTTAATGAATAGCGCCCAACCACTGCTGGAGAAAACAGGGAAGGCAGAAATTGTAACATCTTTTAATGGCAACATTGTTAATGGTTCTAAAATAGGAAGGGAGATCGTAGAAAAGTTCCCAGGCTTTTCGTACAGTTACGATGCAGAACTAATTTCCAAGAGACTTATCGCAAAACTCGTGGAAGGAGGCGATTTGGCTTCTTCTGTTAAAGGCTGCATGGAAGATTTAGAAGGCGCCTTTTCCGTAGCTGGAATAACTCAAAACGGAGAATTGTTCGCCTTCAAAGACCCCTACGGAATAAGACCGCTCTGTTGCGGCTATAGCGAAGACCGAAAAATATGGGCAGTGTCCTCAGAAACCGTTGGTTTGGACATCAATGGTTTTGAGTTTGATTTTGAAATAGAGCCAGGAGAACTCGTGATCGCTTCAAAAGACGGTTTTGTTCGAGAGCAACTCGTCAAATGCAAGAAACGAGCGCTGTGCGCTTTCGAGTTTGCCTATTTTGCTAGACCAGACTCAAGGCTGGGGGACCAGTTTGTATATGAAGTGAGAGAGGAGTTTGGAAGAAATCTTGGAAGAGAATACCTTGAAACAGTGAGAAACGTCGACATGATCATTTCAATGCCAGAAACTGGCGACGACGCTGCATTCGGTCTTCACGAACAAAGCGGAAAAAGATGGGAAAGGGCGTCGAGAAGACACAGGTACGTAACAGAACGGGCATTTATTCTGCTGCCTGAAGAACGATACACAACCGTTGACAGGAAAATCAACATCCTCGGCCACAAAATCCGTGGAAGGAACGTTGCAGTAACCGACGACAGCATAGTTAGAGGCGACACAACGAAGGTGGTGGTGAACAAACTGCGAAAAATGGGAGCAAAGAAGGTTTATTTGTTCATCACCTTCCCAAGGATAATAGGTCCCTGCTTCTATGGAATTGACATGGCGACCTACGGTGAGTTGATAGGGTCCCGATATACACCTGACGAAATAGCTAAGATGGTAGGCGCTGACGCGGTTAACTATCAATCAGTGAATGGACTCATCAAAGCCACTGGTTTGAACAGAAACGAACTGTGCCTAGGATGCATCACCGGAAAATATCCCACACCACTTGCTCAAAAAATTGCCGACGAAATGAAGGAAAAATTTGAAAAAGGGTATAAAGAAACTGGAAGAATATACAAGGCTGCCGTCCATCAATCTAGCTAAGATTTCTCAGTTTTGTTGGTGATTTAATTGGAAAAAGTCGGCATCTTGGTTGTTTCCTACGGTTCGAGGGCGGCTGCAATGGTAGACGCTTTCAGTCGCAGTGAAAATTACGCCGCGGAAATTTATGTCGCGGACAAACAGAGAAACCCCTTCAACATAAAAAAAGCCAAGAGGCACATTGTTATTCCCGACCTCAACATGGAAGAAATTTGCAGGTTCGCTAAAAGATGTGAGGATAGCATAGATTTCGGGATAGTTGGCCCTGAAAAACCGGTAATTGACGGTTTAAGAGACGCCGTCGAAAAAGAGACTAGCATACGGATGATTTGTCCAACGAAGAGATACGCCATTGAAGGAAGCAAAGTTGCACAACGATACTTGTTCAAAAAGGTTGCCCCAGAAGTGAACCCCTCATTCAAGGTATTTGACCCAAAGGACTACAGTAGCGTAGGGGAAGTGAGAAAAAAAGTCTACGCTTGGCTAGATGAATTCGACAACAAGGTTGCCGTAAAGCCTGACAGCCCTGCAGCGGGAAAGGGCGTAGGCGTCTGGGGCGACCATTTCAACACTCGGGAACAACTTTTCGAACATTTTCTAGCCAACTATGAGCACGGTCCAGTGATAATTGAGGAAAAAATTGAGGGTGAAGAATCCAGCTTCCAGGCCTTTTGCGACGGAAAGCACCTGGTTCCTTTGCCGGAAACCCGTGACTACAAAAGAGCCTTCGACGGAGACAAAGGTCCTAACACTGGTGGAATGGGCTCCTACAAAGATGCAGGCGACTTACTACCCTTCATGACTAGGGTAGACCGGGAGAAAGAGATTGAAATCATGGAAAAAATCTTCAAAGAGTTAAAGGGGAAGGGGAGCAATCCTGAATTACGGGGCATTCCCTTCTACGATGCGTTTATCCACACGGGCAGGGGACCAAAAATTTTAGAAAACAACAGCCGACCAGGAGACCCAGAAATACAAAATCTGCTACCCATAATGAAAGACGACTTTGTCGACGTGTGCTTCAAAATATTAGACGGAAACCTGACAAGGGTTGAATTTGAGGAAAAGGCAACAGTCGTAACTTACAAGGCTCCACCAAACTACGGCGGATACATAAACGCATTTCCCGAACGTGTAGACAGGGGCGAGATGGATAAACCCGTGGATTTAAGCGAAGCACGAAGAATGAGCGAAAAACATGGGGACAAAATTAGAGTTTACCCTGCCTCCATGGAGCTGAGAGAAGGAAAAACCTACGCGCTTAAGTCGAGAGCCGTGTGCGTCGTAGGCGTTGCAGACGATATTCAGAGGGCGAGAGAGGCATCCTTAGAGGGCATAAAGGCGATTAAGGGCGGAGCACTTTGGCACAGAAACGACATCGCGTCAAAAGAACACATAGAAAGAAGCGTAAGGCACATGGAAAAATTGAGGACGCTGTAATGGTCGCAGAAGCGTCGCAAACAAAAAATCAAAGAATATTCATCTCAGATTGTGAAGGCCCCATCTCAAAGAACGACAACGCCTTTGAATTGACAAGCTACTTCGTTCCCGATGGGGACCACTTCTTTGCCTTGATAAGCAGGTATGACGATGTTCTCGCGGATGTTGTTAAAAAACCTGGATACAAGGCTGGAGACACGCTGAGGCTGATACTTCCCTTCTTGAGGGCTTATGGAGCAACAAACGAGAAGATAAAGGAATACTCTTCCAGAAACATCTTGCTGGTCCCCGGTGCAAGAGACACGCTGAGAGTCGTGAAGGACATCATGCCCTCCTTCATCGTCAGCACAAGTTACGAGCAGTACATCTCTTCCCTATGCAATCTTGTCGGTTTCCCCTACGAAAACGTTTACTGCACCAAACTAGACATCGACAAATATGAGATAGGCGAAAAAGAGACAGCTACGCTGAGAAAAATCAGGGAAGAGATATCAGCAATGCAGATGATAAAAATACCCGAAAACGCCAGGTCCGTACACGATTTCTCCCAGAGAGACCAAGAAACTATACGGAGACTGGATGAGATATTCTGGAAAGAAATTCCTAAAATGGAATCTGGTAAAATGCTGAAGGAGGTTAATCCGGTTGGGGGTTACGAAAAGGCAAAGGCTGTGCAGGACATTGTTGACAAGTTGGACAACCGCCTTGACAACGTGATGTACGTAGGCGACAGCATCACGGACGTTCCACCCTTTCAGCTGGTTAGAAAGAATGGGGGGCTAACCATCTCTTTTAATGGCAACGAGTACGCCATTAGAGAAGCTGAAATCGCTGTTCTTTCAGGCAACACGATCGTAACTTCTGTTCTTGCGGAGGCCTTCAGCAGGTTTGGCAAGGACCATGTCATCAGACTGGTTGAGGAGTGGAGTCCTTCTGGACTGGAAAAATATTGTGCCGCTCCTATGTCGCGAAAACGCATGTTCAAGTTGTACCCTAAAACCTTCCCCCGAGTTGAAATGATAACTTCTAGCAACAAGGATATACTGAAAAAAGAAAGCAGCGCCTTCAGAAAAACTGTTAGAGGAGAAGCTATAGGAAAGTTAGGATAGCTTAAAACAGACCAAGAGCATGTTATTTTGAGGAAATTATATTATAGTTGTGATTTCTTCAGAAAATACACAATATGGGAGAGTTTTTGATGAGTACAACATTTGCGAAAACTTCGAAAAAAGTGAAGAGAGAAAGCAGGAAATGGCGTGTGCATGTTTGGATTATACTGCCTTCGATCGTACCAATGAAGGAGGGTAAATTTCCAAAAAAATGGAGGACTATTGACATTTTTCCAGAGACGAAGTTGTTCAAAGGTAAAAGAAAGGTGAAAATTTGGTTACGAAAGAACAGACACAAAAATAGGAAGCAAAGTAATTACTTGCTAGAAACGAAAATACTCGCGAAGAGTCCGACGGAAGCCCTTGAATTCTTGGGAGACAAAATAGAGGTTGTTCTTGACATGCTTGCTTTTCAATTGCAAAGTCCAATACCTGTCACGTATGTTGAAGCGATTGATTTTACTGAACCTCTAAAGGAAGGTGAAGAACGCGAGTGTGCCTTTGCTAATAGTTATCCGCGAGTACAGAAGGATAGCGGATTCCGATTTTTCGATAATTGGGCAATAACTATAAACTCAAAATTGATAATGCAAAAGTTAGATATTAGTACAGAAGCGGCTCTCCGATGGTTTGCAAAGGGTATATCTGCGCATGCGATTGTAGATCAATTCACTTCCTTTTGGATAGCCTTGGAGATTATTGTTCCAGCATTGAAACCTAGGTCGAAACGGTTTTTTCAATGCCGCAAGTGTGGATATCAAATAAAAACTTGTCCAAAATGTTCATATTCAACCGAACATTGGCCTGAAATCAAAGAAAAAATCGAATCGTTTATAGCTGATGACTTAAAGAGAGATAAAACATTATTTGAAAAGCTATGGAACACTCGAATGATTTTCCATGGACGAAATAAGCTTACCCCTGAAGAAATTAAGGTCATTCCTGAAATGACATGGGAACTAAGAATGATCTTGATAGATGCAATCAAAATGAAGTTGGGATTGAGTCTAAAGGACAAGCCCTATTTACGTAGCGTGGGGGGTTCGATTATGGACAAATTCTATTTAGGTGGCAGAAGAAAATTAACAGCGCTTGATTTGAAATCAAAGCTTAGCTGATTGTGTGATTCCATGAAGACTGAAATCGAAGATACCTACGCAGAAGCTTTCGACGGTTTGTATTGCAGAGTCATAGTCACCGCCGACGATGAGGAAGTATTAAGGAGGGCGGCTGAAGACTCTACAGCCACGCCTTCAATAGTCATCGGCAGAATTGAAGGAGGCATTGAAAGGTGGTTAGGCGAAGAGGAAACTCCAGATGGACGCAAGGGCGCCATTTTACAGTTTTGGGGAGGAATAGAAGAAGGAAAGTCCCTTGACGACTCGGTTAAGAAGCTTGAGGTGGAACTATCATACCGCATACGCCAAGACATACTCGTGAAGCCTTTCACCGCCCTTTTTGACGCTTTGCCAAACCCTGCTGGAAAAATTGACATGATGGAGAGGGTTGGTCACTGCGGAGACGGCTTTGAATGGGAGGAGAAGCTCTACGGACGCAACATGATCGTTGTTCCAATCATGGTTTCCGACTTCCTCATAGAACGCCATTTAGGCTACGCAAAGGGCGTCATGGGAGCAAACTTTTGGTACATGTGCAAAACCAAGCGAGCGGTAATGGAGGCGGGCAGAAAAGCGCTGAAAGCCATAAGCAAAATTGAGGGAGTCGTCGCCCCCTTCGACATCTGCTCAGCCGGTTCAAAACCAGAAACAAAATTCCCATGGATAGGCCCAACTACAAATCATCCTTACTGTCCAACGCTAAAGGAAAGGTTGGGAAAGGAGTCAAAAGTTCCGGAGGGTGTCAATTATATTCCGGAGATAGTGATCAACGGTGTATCGATTGAGGCAGTAAAAGAGGCAATGAAGGTCGGCATCCAAAGCGCTGGCAACGTGAACGGAGTTGTCAAAATCTCGGCGGGAAATTACGGAGGAAAGCTTGGAAGACACAAAATATACCTGCGAGAGTTGTTTGTATGAGCTTGGATGTTATTGGCTTCGGCGCCCTCAACGTAGACAAACTGTATAAAGTAAACATGATCGCCAGAGAGGAAGAAGAAAGCTTCGTCACAGACTTCAAAGAAGCCGCTGGCGGTTCTGCAGCAAACACTATTGTAGGCTTGGCAAGGTTGGGACTAAAAACCGGTTATATAGGGAAGGTTGCTGAAGACCGCGAAGGTGAGCTTCTCCTAGAAGATTTCAGAAAGGAGAACGTAGATACAAGCGGGATAATAATTTCGAGAGAGGGCAGAAGCGGCGTTGTCATGGGATACATTGACAGAAAAGGTGAAAGAGCCCTGTACGTTGATCCCGGCGTCAACGACTGGCTGGAATTCAAAGAGATCAATTTAGAGTATGCTGGTCGCGCCGAATTTCTCCACCTTACATCCTTTGTTGGAAAGAAACCTTTCGAAGCCCAAAAAAATCTCGTGAAAAAGCTTTCTGAAGCAAAAATAAGTTTTGATCCTGGAGCCCTTTACGCAAGAAAGAGTTTGGCGTCTTTAAAGCCAATAATCAAGAGATGTTTTGTCATGCTTCCAAATGAAATTGAGATTAGACTGCTTACGGGAAAAGATTACGAAAGGGGTTCAAAAATATTGATAAAACAAGGTGTTAGCGTGGTTGCAGTTAAGCTCGGGGAGAGAGGATGCTACGTTACGAATGGTAAAGAGAGGCACTTGGTTGAGCCGTATGAGAAAAAACTTGTGGACACAACCGGCGCTGGTGACGCCTTCTGTGCCGGTTTTCTCTACGGCTTGATTAAGGGACGAGACCTATACGAGTGCGGGAGACTAGGAAATTTTGTTGCAGCCCGTTGCATATCAAAAATAGGCGCCAGAACAGGACTACCCAGGCTGTCAGACCTACAAGGCATGCAGAAACTCTAAGTATTCTATTCGCGCGCGCCTCACCGCGATTTCACCTTTGGCGAGCATTGTTTGAAGAAGTTCAATCTGTAGAAGTGTTGGACACATATGTAAATCTTATTATCTGCAGATTTTCGCATGTAATAAATATTTTGAATCAAGATTAGAGACGGTTTTTAGATTTTTGAAAAACGACTTCATCTTTGAAAACGCTTATCCAAACCCTGTGAGGCGTTCTATACAACGCCCGGATTTTTCGTAACCTTTATATCGTAAGAAACAATATTGTTTAAGTTGCGATATGTCCAAAAGGGGACATATTGTATACGCGTAAAACACAAATACACATGGTGAAAAGCATGTTGGAAATATTAATGTCTATTTGGGAAACACTCAACTCAATGTCGGGAATATTAATGCCCGCATCATGGGGAGGTTTCGCAGCCTACGCCACATGGTATTTCACATCTGCAAAACATCATGCACCACTAACCCTTGAAGAAGCAAAAATACTATGGGAAATCCACAAACAAAAAACCCAATGCAAAGCTAGAAAATGGCATCAAATCATACGTAGAGGCAAAATAGTTGGCTTCAAATGTCAATGTGGACATAAACACATACAAAAACGCCCAATAACAGCTAGCAAACCAGCGCCACAGATTCACTCGCAAACTCTTGCATTCGACAAACTACATAAGACATATAAGTCGCGCGCGTCTCGCGTCGACTTAAGTGAGGATTAGCACTTATTAAAACCATGCAGCAGTCAAGTCTTTCCACATGGGACGCTGTAGTCAAGAAGATTTCCTTTTTGACTATTTCGTTTAAATGAACTATCTCTGCCCTAATCCCAAGATCATGAAACGCCCTTTTAGTCTCTGCGTCGCAGTTTGTTCAGCCATCCCTCATTATGCAAACGAGGATTTGCCCTTTCTTCATTTTCAACCTCCCAAGGTGCTCTTCCAGCGGTTCCTTAACTCGACTAGACCGGCATCTACTACCTTTTCATCATTTAAACCATACACGGAAAGATAGCCATCTTTCTTGACTCTACCAACGGTGGCATGGACATTACCTTTCATCAAAGCTTCGAAATCCTCTCTGCTTTTTTCTGGAACTTCTACCAAGAATCTGCTGTTTGATTCTGAGAAAAGGATGTAATCGTTTCTTTTCATATTCTTGGATACCGGAACATTTGCGAGATTTAGTTCCATCCCGTAGTCGCTGCTAAGGGCCATTTCAGCCGCTGCCACCGCTAAACCTCCCTCAGAAAGATCGTGACAAGACTTGATACATCCCGCGTCTATCGCTTCGGTAATCGAGTTCACGATTCCTTTTGCTTGCGTTATTCTAACTTTTGGAACTTCCATCCCTATGAAGCCTTTCAGTTTGTAGTATTCTGAGCCTCCTAGCTCAGGATGGGTTTGGCCCACCAGGTAAATCAAGTCTCCCGATCTTTTCAGATCCACGGAAACCGCTTTTCTTACGTCTGGCATGATTCCGATCGCCGTGAATAGAAGGGTTGGAGTCACCGGCCCTAAAACTGACTCATTGTAGAGGCTGTCTTTCCCGGAAATAAATGGTGTACCAAATGCCTTGGCGAAATCGTAGCAAGCTTTGCAGGCTCTAACTAGTCCTCCCATTCTATCGGGTTTTTCTGGGCTGCCCCAGGTGAAATTGTCAAGCAACGAGACTCTTCTGCCACCGACTGCAACATTGTTTCTAATAGCCTCATCTATACCCGAAGCAGCCATCCAGTAGGGATCGATCTTCCCGTAGTTTGGGTTCATCCCACAAGAAATCACGATTCCCTTCCAAGAATCAGCTAAAGGCTTGACAACCGCTGCGTCGTTTGGTCCACCATATCTTCCCTGAAGTGGCTTTAGAGCAGTGTTTCCTTTAGCCTCGAAGTTGTATGTTCGTATCACAGATTCTTTGCTTGCAACATTTGGTGAAGAAAGTATTTTCAAAAGGTCTTGCGTTAAATCCGTTGGCTCGGCGAAGGTTGGCTCAACATAGTTTCGCGGAGTCCATTTCGCAACTCTTCTAGCTCTTGGAGGGCTGAACAGAAATTGCAAATCTAGGTTGGCAACCGTTTGTCCTCGGTAAGTTACTTTAAGAGTTTTGTCGTCTGTAAACTTGGCAACCGGGGTAGCTTCAACACCTTCGCCCTCGAAAATGTCTAAAATCTTCTTAAGATTCTTTTCTCGAACGGACAGAAACATCCTTTCTTGCGATTCAGAAATGTAGATCTCCCATGGAGCCATACCAGAATGTTTCAAAGGTGCCTTTTCCAGTTCAACAGATATTCCGCAGTTAGATCTGTACGCCATTTCGCCTGCGGCGCAAGATAGGCCTCCTCCACCAAGGTCGGTTACGGCTGAACCTAATCCTTGATTTCTTATTTTGATAATGGCACGCTTGATTTTTTCTTCTTCGACTGGATCCCCCTTCTCAGTTTCCAGTTCAAACGCTTCTGCGGCTTCTTTTGTCAACTCTGCGGAAGCGAGGGTGACTCCGTGGATTCCGTATCTTCCGGTTCTTCCACCAGCCAGAATTCCAACGTCTCCAGGCTTTGTATCTCTAGTAAACGTGTTCATCGGAAGAATTCCTATACAACCGCAATAAACTGCAATGTTGCCAACGTAGCTTTCATCAAAATATATTGCACCGTTCACGGTTGGTACTCCCATATTGTTTCCGTAATGCCCTACGCCAGCAACAACTCTACTATAGAGTTCTTTGGGATGCTTTGTCCCGGAGGGAAGCTTGTCATGATCATAATCCAAGGGGCCGAAGCATAGGACGTCTGTGCAAGCTATGGGGTCGGCCCAGACTCCGAGTATGTCTCGGATAACACCGCCTAAGCCTGTGGAGGCGCCTCCGAAGGGATCTATCGCCGAAGGATGATTATGGGTTTCAACCTTAACAGCAATTCCATAGCCCTTGTCAAAATCGATGATACCCGCGTTGTCCTCAAATACGGAGAGACACCAAGGCAAATCGAGCTCTCTCGTTACTTTAGCTATATATTCTTTGAAGATGTTAGTTGCTATCGGATTTCCTTCTGGTGTGACTACTTCTCCTTTGAAGGTTTTGTGAAAGCAGTGTTCTGACCAAGTTTGGCCGATGCTTTGAAGCTCAACATCGGTTGGATTTCTTCCCATTTCTGAAAAGTGTCTTTGAATGCTCTTCATTTCTCTGACGTTCAGACCAATTCCAAGTTCGTCGCTGATTTGAAGTAGTTGCTTCTCATCTGCTTCTAACACGTTTATCTCGGTGAGTTCAAAGGGCACTTTTCTCTTGACGTAAAGATGTGAACCCATTTCAATTCCTCAGTGGGCGCGTTATGTTATCGTACTGAACAAGTAAAATTTAAGCTTTATTGAGGTGGAAATTTAAACAAAAGTTTAAACAGATCATCTTAGCTCCATTTTTTTACCTTTATACAAAGCAATAATTTTTCTGGAATCGGTTACCTTTCCAATTCGCTCGGCCTTAACCCCGCTTTTTTCTAGGCTGTAAGTTGCGCTATCTTCACTGGTTTTGTCCACAACGGCTGCGAATCCCCATCCCATGTTGAAGGTCTTCAGCATTTCTTCGTCTTTGATGGCGCCTCTTATCTCCGCAACGGTTTTCTGGATTAATCCAAAGATGGGTTGGGGTTTAAAATTGTCGAATTCGAATCCTATTCCTTTAGAGAATTTCATTAGCCTGTCGAACTTTAGGTAGGCGTCGCCAGTGATGTGAACAGCTCCCTTTATCTCGACCTTCTTGGCAGCGTTCAACACCGGCTTGGCGTATATTCTGGTTGGCTCTAGAACTTCGTAGACGATTTCTCTGCTGAATCCTTCTGGGACGTCGAATGGCTCGTATTTGCCGCCCCATTCTTTGAAGAGAACTTTCCTCGCCATGGATATTCCGTTGCTGTGGATGCCTGAACTCCTCAGACCGATCACGATGTCTCCGGGCTTGATGTTGTTTCCAAAGATGATGTCTTTCTCGAACAATTCGCCGACGCAGGCGAAAATCATGTCGAAGCCCTTGCCTTCAGTTATCCCTTTTATAACGTCTGCTACGTCTCCTATTTCTCCGCCGGGAACTAGGCACCCGGCTTCGGTAACGCCCTTCACTATGCCTTTCATCCACTCCTTGACCAAGTGAGGATCGGAAACCTGAGCGTGTATGTTGTCGACGACTGCTAACGGTGTGGCGCCTGACCTTATTACGTCGTTTACAGCCATGGCTACTCCGTCTATTCCAATGGTGTCGTATTTGTCTGCCAGTTGTGCCAGAAGAACTTTCGTTCCGATTCCTTCGATGACAAAGTCTAAGTATCGGTCGCCGACTGGGAAGATGTTTCCGTATGGGAGCTTAACCACTTTTCCGTATCTACTAAGCCTATAAGTTTGTTTCAGGGCTGACAGGGCTTCTTTGGATTTTGCTCTTGCTTCTCTGTCCACGCCTGCTTCGGCGTATGTGAACTCTTTGGGCATGGGTTTCACTATGGTTCATTGGTGGATTTTTCTTATAAGTTCCGCTGTAGAAGTCTCA